>Ga0187893_10013213_pt1 | contig 11548 bp, 10 predicted proteins | sample MA1701074metaG_FD_139574 | JGI IMG/M metagenome (GOLD analysis project Ga0187893, IMG submission 139574) | White microbial mat communities from a basaltic lava cave in the Kipuka Kanohina Cave System on the Island of Hawaii, USA - MA170107-4 metaG ...
CGACTATTTTATTTAAACTTAGAGAGCGGGAAAGGAGTTCGAAAGTTCCGAGCAGCCCGATGACGATGATCGAAATTGCTACAATCGCTTCTATTAATATTTGACCCCGGCGCGCAGTCGAGCCTATTTGTTTTTTTGATTTCTTATTTTCCACGTTATTATTCTACACTTACCTGCCCGAAGCGATTTATTTTTATTTTTTTGGAAATGCCGCCTGTGATCACGATTTCTATGGCAGCATCGTTGGCTGGTGCGGGATCGGGTGTGATAATGACATCCGGATTCGGCGCGATAAAAACAATATCGGTAAATCCAAGCGGGTCTAGAAATGATACCTGTCCGTCCAGTTTTTCGATCATTGGCGGATCAAAATTTTCTTGAGCGGCATACATGGAATTGGGGTCATAGATATTATCCGCGGTTGAGCAGTCAGCGGTAGTGCCGTTTTCGTCCAAGTCCTGAAACATTCTTAATTCTTTCTCTGCCTGATCGAGGTGGATGCCGTATGCGCAAGGCGAGCCACTTTTAGTGTATGTACTCAAGGCAAGCGACTTTGCTCTTAGGATGAGATTGATTATTTTAGCTTGCTCCCTGAACAAGAGGATTTGTCTTTCCGTACTTCTGTTATACACAATTAAAATGCCGGAAAGAAGAGAAAGAGTTGTGATAATCACCAATATTTCTATAAGGGTAAATCCTGATTTGTGATTGCGAGCCATGTTCTTATTATATGATATACTTAAAATAGTTTCAGCCTTTCTCTATTTATGGACCGAAGAAATATTATTGGAGTATTGGGAGGGATGACATTGGGCGCGCTTATTGTTTTGGCTACGCTTTTTTTGAATGCGCGTATTAATGCGCCATTATCCACTATAGAACAAGCGGCGCAGTTTGTTTCCGAAAGAGAATTGAGCGACGAGTCAGTTTTACAATTGCCGCCGACTGGAGGAAAAGACCTTTGTGCAGTGCTTACTCAAGAAGAGGTGAATCGACTTGTGCCTGAGGCGCAGATACGCACTGTTGAGCGGAGTCCGCTTGTCCCATTTTCAAACTGCGCGTATTTCGGCGATCGAAGGTCTGTTCCTTTGATTTCTTTCAATCATAATCTTGCCGATCTTCAAAGTTTAAAGGCCGCACAGAGAAATGGCGGTGCCTCGTTAAAAGATTTGTCTGGCATAGGGGATGGGGCATTTTTTGCAAGCGTTCCGTCGCTCCCAGGATCTGATTTAAATCTTCGCGTTATTTTCTTCCGCATCGGAAATTTTGGATATTCCATAAGCAGCTTTGATTTAAGTGAGAATCAATTAAAGGTTTTGGCGACTGCAGCAGTTCCTAAATTACGCTAATTATATGGTTCATATTATAAAAGACAGCATCAGAGTTTCTATTCTTAGTTTTATTATTTCTGTATCTGTGTATTTTGCATTTGCGCAAACCGGATCGTGGTCCGAACCGACTGCTTCGCCTCCAGGAGGAAACGTGTTAACTCCTTTGCACGCAGGTGTTAATCCGCAAAGCAAACTAGGAGAACTGACGCTGGGGGATCTTAATCTCACCGGCTCTTTGTTTAGCAATGGATCGCGCGTGACGTTTTTTGGGGGGCTGTATTACACTGCTGGTGCCGGTGGCAGCGGAACTTGTCTTTCTAGTAACCCGGTTACCGGAGGTTGTTCTTGTTCCGCGGGCTTCACTAATAGTGAATATTATGTTTATCAAGCAGGGGGGATTAATTGCGGGTGGACTGCGGGATATACAGCAACTGTACCCTGCTACGGCCAGTATGTGACTATCCACCAGTGCTGGAAATAAATGCTTCACCCCATGAAACAGCATTTTAGTATTTTCATCTCATTGCTTATCATCGCGGTGTTGGCGGGTTATTCGGTTTGGCAGAGAAATATAGAAACTTCTGTTGCGAGTTCGGGGGATAATGTGTCTGGCTGGGCGTGGTCATCGAATATCGGTTGGGTGAGTTTTAATTGTACTAACAGTGGAAGCTGTAGTCAGTCAGACTACGGAGTCAGTGTCGAGCCGAATATCGGCTTAATGTCTGGTTATGCTTGGTCGCCGGTAGTGGGGTGGATTAGTTTCCATATTGCCGATTTGATTGGCTGCCCTTCGGCTCCGTGCGAGGCAAGAGTTGCGAACGGACTTTCTGGGGATTTTCCAAAAGAAGTGGGCGGTTGGGCAAAAGTTCTCTCTACTAATTCATGGATGAATCTTAGGAATCCGCAGTCCGGCTGGACAATTACCGGAGATACGTGGGCAGCCGAAACTAACTTTCCATTTTTACGAAGAGATGCGGCAGTTGCTTCGGTAAATGGAAAAATCTATGTGATTGGCGGTGTAACTGGTGGAGGATTTTGTTTTTGGTCATGTCCGCCGACTTATCATTCTCGGGTTGATGAATATGATCCAGCGACGAATCTGTGGGTTACTAAAGCATCGATGTCCACCGCAAGGTCTGGGCTTGCCGCAGTGGTATTGAATAACAAAATCTACGCGATAGGCGGATATAATTCAGGTGGGTTTTTAGCGACGAATGAGGAGTATGATCCGGTATCCAATTCGTGGACGGCGAAAGCATCTATGCCAACTGCGAGATATGATTTGATGGGGGCCGCTGCGAATGGCAGAGTATATGCATTGGGCGGTCATAATGGCAGTGATCTTGCGGTGAATGAGGAATATAACCCGGCAACTAATACCTGGGTGACGAGGACGGCTTTGCCAACCGCGCGACGCGTGGCCGGAGCGGCGACTGCAAGTGGAAAAATTTATGTAAGCGGGGGATGTTGTTCCGGGGCGCAAAATACGAATTATGAATACAATCCGATTACTGGACTTTGGGCTACGAAGGCGGTAATGCCCACAGGACGGTATTACCACACCGCCGTTGCGGCAAATAACAAAGTATATGCAATCGGAGGATATGCAATGTCTAAAAATGAAGAATATGATCCGGTAACTGATGTGTGGACTGCGTACACGGATCGTCCTCATGTTGCATATAACACTATCGCCGGAGCGGAAGCAGGCGGGAAGATTTATGTGATTACTAGCGCAGACGGATTTAATGATGAATACGCTCCGCCGATGCAGATGTTTCATCACCCGTATGGCGTTGAGCTTGATGATGAAGGAAATTTTTCCGGTTGGTCATGGGAAAATCAGGCAATTGGCTGGCTTCGTTGGGAGGGGCCGGGGACTCCTGCATACGGCGTCCAGGTACAGGTAGGTCCTCCGCCTCCGCCACCGCCGCCAGACTTTACTCCGACTACAACTCCGGGTGGTATACGCGAGACCCGGCCTTAGTGTGATATAATCAAATTTAATATGTCCCATACGAAGGATTTAATTAAAGTAAGTATTTTCTCTTCAGTCATAAGTTTATTAGTTTTGTCCGGTATTTATTTTGCTGTCGCCCAAACCGGCACCTGGTCTGACCCTACCGCCGCACCACCGGGAGACAACGCATTAGCTCCTCTCAATGCCGGTCCAACCGGCCAATCTAAATCTGGAGGATTAATTCTCAATACTGGCGGCGCGCCAAATGGCTTGATCGTCAATTCCGGAGCTACCTCTTTGGGAGGACAGTTGAGTATGAATAATAACAAGATCACGAATCTTCAAACTGCGACTGCGGATCCCGATGCCGTCAATTTCGGACAACTTAAAAGCTATGTGGCAGCACAGAGCGGGGGAGGGATAAGTAGTGCGCTCGGCAAGATAATTTTTATTACCAGCACAAGGTATTCTGGAAATCTTGGTGGTTTGGCAGGCGCAGATCAGAAATGCAAGCAAGTGGCCGATGCATCACCAATAACAAGTGGTAAGAAATGGAAAGCCCTGTTAGCACTTCAACCGAAAATGCATTTCAGAGACTTAGTCATGATTGGATTAAGCTTGTCAATACGAGAAACGAAATAGTTGCAGATTTTATGATTCGCCCCACGACTTTGACTTATCCCAGTTATTATAGTCCGTGGATTATTTTACGAGATACTTCGAATCAATATCTTATTAGCGAAATTCATGATGAAGCTGGAAGAGATGTGTTCCCGTATTATCCAACTGGCCCAATAAGTTGGGGCGCTAGTACTGTTTGGACGGGCACAACTCCTTCTGGTTCTGCTCATACCCATACGTGCAATGATTGGACTGGAGGAAATAGCGCTGGAATGGTAGGTGCTAGCGATACTCTCGGCTCAACGTGGATGCAATATAATAGCTGGAGTAATATGTGTGATGGCAGGGTGTTATTTAGTATTTATTGCGTGGAGCAATAATTAGCTTGATGAAAATTGATAAAAAATTATTATTTTTTATAATCCTCGCAGTTACGGGATTATTTTTTTACGCTGGAAAGTTATTTCCACAAAATAGTTGCATGACTAGAATTGAAGCAAGAATGGTCAAGGGAGAATCTTTGGCTGGTTTAATTGAGGCAGGGGAGGAAGTTAAAATAGATTTTGGGTTTTATAATTGCAATGAAATTCGTCGCGAGGATATAGTCATCTATAATTTTCTTGGCAATCCTGATCCGATTATTAAAATAATAAAGGGCTTGCCTGGCGATAAATTTAATTTCCAGCAATCTGGAGATTACTGGCAATTGTTGATCAACGAAGAAATTGTAAGAAATTCTTTTGGCGAGCCATACAGATTCAATGAGAGCTCCTATAATCTGCTCAATCTTTATATCAAAGATTATTCCGGTGTCATTCCGTCCGAAACGTATCTTATTCTAGGCAATCTTTCGAACGGTTCTTTGGATAGCTCACGTTTTGGGCTCGTAGATAAGGGCGAGATTTTAGGAAGGGTTGTAAAATAACTGATTGTGATATAATTAAATAAATCAAAAAATAACTAAGATGGTTTTTGTAAAAGAATTATGGAAAGTTGCCATTGTCAGCTCAGCCACCAGCACGCTAGTTTTGCTCGGTGGTTATTTAGTATTAGCCCAAACCGGTTCTTGGTCTGAGCCAACCGCTTCTCCACCAGGAAACAATGCTTTAGCTCCTCTTAACGCTGGTCCAACCGGCCAGTCTAAATCCGGAGGATTAGTCCTCAATACCGGTGGCGCCCCTAACGGATTAATCGTCAACTCCGGAGCCACTTCTTTAGGTGGGCAATTGAGTATGAATAATAACAAGATTACGAATCTTACCGCCCCAACAGATACAGCTGATGCGGTGAACCTTGGTTATCTCCAGAGTTATGTGAGTGCGCAGACCAGTGGAGCGGCGAGTGGTCTAAAAATTGTGCGGTCAAGTTATATAAATCAATATCCGGTTGATTGTGGAGAAGGATGGATAGTAATTGCTTGTGGTGCTAGCGTTGGGTTTAGTGGAGATTTAGATTCGCGGCTTAGAGCGGCATCTAAAGCTTTGTATCGAAATGAAGCACTTAATGCTTTTGGAATTACTGAGAATGGTTTATTAATTGGCAATAGGCAATGTACTACGACAGGGATACCAGGTTTTGGAGGGGCGGCAGACGCAATTGTTGCTCTCTGCGCCAAGCAATAGTAATAATTTCAATGCTTCCAAAGAATTATTTATTAATAATTTTAGCAATTTTAATCGTTGCTTTAGGAAGCTATTCGTTTATTAATCGTCAGCAATTAGTCACTCCGGAAGAAATTAGCGCTCCACCGATCGTATCAAAACCATTAACTTCAGAAGAAATAGCAGAAATCTCCGCGGGCTTAACCGCTTCGGTAGGAAAAGAATTGAGCTCGGCAGAAAAACAGAAAATCGAAAAAACTGTTACGGCCCCTTCGCAACAAAGCAATTTGAGCCGAGGAGATACAGAAAAATTATTGGATTCGTTAACTGCTCCGCGATAATTTTATTTTATGCAAATGACGAAACATCATCATGCGCTCGTGAGTCTTCTTTCCTTAATTATTCTAGGAGCACTTTTTTATTTCTCTGATCATCAGTCAAAAAATATTCAGGCTGGAACCGGCGACAACTTATCCGGCTGGGCTTGGTCCTCGAATATCGGCTGGATCAGTTTCAACTGCACAAATTCTGCAAGCTGCAGTAATCTTGATTACGGAACCAGGATCGATAGCGTCTCCGGATTATTTTCCGGTTATGCGTGGTCTCCGAATATCGGCTGGATAAGTTTTAATCAATCTGATTTGTCCGGATGTCCTTCCGCTCCTTGTGAGGCGCGACTGGTTGGTGGGCTTAGTGATCCTTATCCGAAGCAGGTAACCGGTTGGGCAAAAGTATTATCAACGGGAAACTGGATGCAGTTACGAGGCGGTGTAAGCCCAATTTCAATTATTGAAGCGGGGTCTGGAGCAGGCCTGCATACGGGAGTTGCGTTGGCTATTGGGTCCGACGGTCTGCCAGTCGTACCATATTTGCAAGTGTTTGCTTCCAAATTAAAATTTACGGAGTGCGGGAATCATAAATGCAGTGCCGGAAATTTCATTGCAGATGTGGTATCCACGCCTAGCGGCGCCGGTAATATCAATGTCGCGATTAGTACTGACAGTTTGCCGATTATTACTTACGTTGATTCTCAAAGCAGAGAGGTAAGGGCGATTAAGTGCGGGAATAGCACTTGTAATTCTGGAAATACTGTCAGCCTCATCGAGTATGTGAATTCCAGCACAGCCGCTAATTCTATAGTTATCGGATCAGACGGACTCCCCGCAATTTCTTACGTTAATCCCTCGGTAAGAAATTTAAAATTTGCCAAATGCGGAAACGCGGCATGTAGTTCCGGGAACACCATTACTACTATTGACCCCGGGGGTATGGAAGGTCCTTCTTTAAAATCATATGACTCCCCTTCGATAGCAATGGGAAGTGACGGGCGAGCGATTATTTCTTATTTGGAAACGGGACAAAATTATAAACTCAAAGTGATTAAATGCGGGAATTCGCTATGTAACTCGGGCAATGTAACTACAATTGTTGACGGTAGCGGATTGAGTGAATTTAATTCTATAACCATTGGCTCGGACGGGCTTCCGATAATTGCGTATCAAGATTGGGATCCAAATCGTGTTTTGAAAGTTATGAAATGCGGAAATGCTTCATGCAGTTCAGGTAATACGGTGACTACTGTTGATAATGCGGGTGCAGTCGGGCTTTATGCGAGCATTGCTATTGGTACGGATAATTTGCCGATTATTGCATATCAGGATAGCACTTCTTATCCATATGATCTTAAGTTTGTAAAATGCGGAAATTCTTCTTGCAGCGCCGGAAATATTATAACCAAACTAAATTCTCCGCGGCATGACGGTTATTACAATAAAATTGTTATTGGATCGGATAGTTTGCCAATTGTCGCATATCGCGATGTGAGTAATGATTCGGTAACCGTGTTTAAGTGTAAAGAACCGGCTTGCACTTCTGTTTTGAATACTGAGTATGGCGTTCAGGTAGAATCAGGCGGGGAATTTTCCGGATGGTCCTGGGAAAGTACGGATATCGGATGGCTTCGTTGGGCAGATCCGGGAGTTCCTTCTTATAGCGTTCACATAACACAGGGTCCTCCGCCTCCTCCGCCAGCTCCGGATTTTACTCCAACTACAACTCCAGGCGGAATAAAAGAAATCAGGCCTTAATAGGGTATAATATTTGGTATAATATATAAAGAATGAATAGGAATTCGGAAAAACTTATTGAAGAAGCGAGAGAGAGCGGCCAGGAGAGATTGAATGATTATATTATTCAAGCCAGAAAGGGCGGGGCGAGTGACGCAGAGATCAAAAAAAATTTGTTAGCTATCGCGTGGAACGAACAGGATATTGATGCAACGCTGGCGGCTTTGCCTGCATCTGCAAAATTATCTTGGCGAGCCGCATTGTTTGGTAGCGCGGAATTTATTTCGGTCCATAAAAAGAGTTTGATTGCAATAGGATTTGCGATACTTTTGGCGTCTGCGGGTTTTAAAAATTTTTATATTTATATGCATACAGCGAAGATAAGGAATGAGGCGGTTGCGCAATTGTTGCAAAGCTTGCCGGAAGAACAGAGGGATTGCGTGGACGAAAAAGTGGATAAGATATTTTTGGAAGCATTGACGAAAAATGATCCAACGGCTATTGCGCAAGATATTCAATATCGGGAGGAGTTTATTTTACTGGGCGAGTGCGTGTTGCATAAAGCAATACCATTGTAATTTTATGAAAAAATTATTTTATTTATTTACGATTATTGGGCTAGGAATTTTCTTGTTTAGTTCACTTGCTTCTGCGCAAACGGCGAATCGGGTTTTTGCTACGAGAGCAACTTTTAGTGGAAATTTGGGCGGTATTTCGGGAGCTGATGCAAAATGCCAGACCGCAGCTGATTCAGTTGGATTAGGGGGAACTTGGTATGCATGGTTAAGCGATTCAAATTCAACTCCAGGATCACGATTTATTAATTCGCCAAATCCGTACCAATTATTAAATGGGACTGTTGTTGCAAACAATTGGACTGATTTAATTGATGGCGCTATAAATTCCGAATTAAAAGTCGATGAAACAGGGGGATGGTCTTGGAATAGCATATACGTATGGACAGGAACGAATGGAAATGGAACTGGGGCTGGTGGATATTGTAATAATTGGACTGATGGCGGAGGAGCAACGGGTATTGCAGGAGGAACAAATTTGCCATGGTATTTGCCACTGGGCCAGCAATGGACAAATTATTCAAATATTTGGTGCAGCACCCAAGCAAAATTATATTGCTTTGAACAAGCCGGACCCAAAAATCCTCCTTCAGCGCCACAAAATTTTAAAGGCGTTTCTGCAAATGGAAGAATAGGGTTGAGCTGGAGTGCGCCTTTGAGCACTGGAGGATCTCCGATAACTGGATATAAAATATATCGCGGCACTAATGCGGGAGGAGAATCTTTCTTGGTCCAATTAGGAAATGTTCAATCGTATTCTGACGTTACAGCATTTAATGGCGTTACATATTATTATAAAATTTCAGCCATAAATGCAGTAGGTGAGAGCTCATTAAGCAGTGAAATATCAGGCATGCCTTTTTTGCAAAAGCTGGTATTTATTACTAGCACTGCATACAATGGCGCGCTTGGCGGTGTTTCGGGTGCTGATGCAAAATGTCAGACCGCAGCGGATAGCGGTGGATTAGGAGGAGCTTGGCGCGCATGGTTAAGCGACGGTAGCACGCCCGCATCATCCAGGCTTTCAAGGTCAAATGATCCATATCGGCTTATCAATGGATCTTTGGTTGCGAATAATTGGACCGATCTCACTGATGGCTCTCTTGTGTCGCCAATTAATATCAGCGAAAAAGGAACGACGGTAAATAATTCCGTTTGGACTAATACAACGATAAGTGGGGCTAATGCAAATAGTAATAACTGTGATTCTTGGTTTTGGAATAGATATGGCACATATGGAGATTCTACATATGGCAGTACAGGCCATTCTTCTTTTAGTAACTCATATTGGACCAGTTATAGTAATGGATATTGCAGCGCATGGAGCGGGGGGTCGCATTTATATTGCATTGAACAAATTCCAAGCCCGCCTACGACACCTACGAATGCGTCTGCATCTTTTGGAGATAGGAAAGTTACATTAAGCTGGAAAGTCCCAGACTTCACGGGTATTCCTAATGTCTCAAATTATAAAATATATCGTGGCACTGTTTCTGGCGGACAAATTTTGATTGCAACAGTAGATGGGAATACAGTAAATTATACTGATACTGGATTAACAAATGGAACAAAATATTATTATAAGGTTTCAGCTGCGAATACAATTGGGGAAAGCCAAAAAAGCAGTGAAGTTGTTATTGAACCAACAAAAGCTTTAAAAATTTTTGTAACTAGCCAACGGTATAACGGCAATTTAGGAGGAGTAGCTGGAGGTGATTCAAAATGTCAAGCTGCTGCAAATAGCGTTGGCATGGGGGGCACATATAGATCGCTTCTAGATAATTTTGGAACAAATCTGAGCTCTACAACTGTCTTATATAAGACATTAGATGGCACAACAATTGCGAATGGAACAAAAGACTTATTGGACGGATCGTTGTTAGGCCCTATCAATAGAGATGAATTTGGCCAGCAGTGGACTTCGGCTACTGATTCTTCTGGGAATCCTGTTGGAATGGCTTGGGTTGGGGGTGGGTGTTCTGGTTGGACGCAGTCAGCAAATTGGGGGTATACGCCTTGGTATACGACATTTACAGGCACTGTAGGAAATATTAATGATACTGGAGGATTGTGGATGAATAATGGCAATTGGGGATGTTCAAATAATTTAAGATTGTACTGCGCAGAATTGGATCCGTTTGAAGCTCCGAAAGATTTAGTATTAACGATTGTGAATGGAAAAATTACTTTAAATTGGAAAGCCCCGGTTATCGGAGGTTCACAGGGATATAAAATTTACAGAAGCGCTTCATCCAATAGTCAGACAGATTCGCCGATTGCGACAGTAAGCGGAGGTGCCTTAACTTTTACAGACAATGGTGCCACTGATAGGAGTGTTAAGTATTTTTATAAAATAAAATCAATTCGGCCAGAGGGAGATAGTAATTTTAGTAATGAAGTGATAGTACCAGCTTTGCCTGGAATTCCGACTTCAGTAAGCGCCAATTCGGCTGCCGGAGCTATTATTCTTAATTGGATCGTTCCTGATGCCGGAGGGGCGCCGATTTCTGCCTATAAAATCTATCGCGGTGATGCGCCCGGCAGTGAAATTTTTTATACTCAGGTTCCTGCCTCAAGTATGATATGTTGCGATAGTAATTATAATTTGAAAGAAGTCATTGTGCCGCCATATACGGATGCTATTGGAACAAGTTCTACAAATAGAAAAAGATTTTATTATAAAATTTCCGCAGTTAATTCTGTTGGAGAAAGCAGTTTGAGCAATGAAGTAAGCGCAATGCCTTTGACAGTTCCCAGTATTAAAAATATTAATGCAACTCCCGGAGAAGGAAAGGTGACTTTAAGTTGGCAAGTGGATAACGGAGGATCTCCGCTGGTAACCGCACAGTCAACTGCCGGACCGTTTTTGTACGGAGTTGATCGGTCGCCGAGCGGTGGGTTGATGGTTATGTCAAATACCAATTCCGCAGTTGTTGAATTATTGAGTAATCAATTAAATCCTCCGCAAAATCAGTATTTTGGAGTTTATACGCAAAATGCGGTTGGGAGAAGCGAATACGGGGCGGTATATGCAACGCCCCGCCATCTTTCTGGTACATGGACGAATGTCAGTGGCTCTGGCAGTACAGGTGAAACGTGCAGGCAGTGGCTTACGAGAACTGGCCAGTCAGGAAAACGATCACGGACAAAAGTGACTGGTACGCAACAATATTCTTCAGATGCGGCCTGTTCTTATTTTTCCTGTAGTGGTTCTTCAGGGTGGATACCTGGGTGTGTAGGGCCTGCGGGCGTTTGTTATGCGGGTTGTTCAGATGCGAGTGGATTTGTTGGTTCTCAGGATTCCACAGGGAATCAAGCTTTTGATGCCAGGTACGGAGGCACTATGGGGTCAGCTATTCGTGCTTATTACAATTATAATTTTTTTCCAAATGCC
>Ga0187893_10013214_pt1 | contig 11546 bp, 9 predicted proteins | sample MA1701074metaG_FD_139574 | JGI IMG/M metagenome (GOLD analysis project Ga0187893, IMG submission 139574) | White microbial mat communities from a basaltic lava cave in the Kipuka Kanohina Cave System on the Island of Hawaii, USA - MA170107-4 metaG ...
AAGTCGGCCGGGAGGCCGGGGGACAGCAGCTGGAAGATCCGCTCGGCCCGCTGCAAGTCCTTGAGCCGGTGCTCACCGAGGTCGCTCAGACCCGCGCCACCCGGTAGCGTCTCCCGCACCAATTCCGCCGTCACCGACGAGAGCACGACCTGCCCCCCGTGGCCGGCGTTCGGCAACCGCGCGCAACGGTAGAGCGCGGCTCCGAAGTAATGGTCGCCCTGGAGCTCGACCGCGTCCGTGTGCAAGCCCATCCGCACCTTGAGCTGGCCGAGGTCACCCCACGGCTCGCCGTGAAGGTCCTGCTGCGCACGCAGCGCGGCCGCGACGGCGTCCGTGGCAGACGAAAACGCGGCATAGATGGCGTCACCGACCGTCTCGAAGATCGTGCCACGGTTCCTCTCGACGGCCTCTCGCAAGACGGTGTGGTGGCGGCCGAGGGCGCCGCGGTAGGCCTGCGGATGCCGTTCCAGGAGCCGGGTCGACCCCTCGACGTCCGTGAAGAGGAAGGTGACGGTGCCGGACGGGAGCTCGGGCACGGCCTGGCTCAGGCGCGGCGGCGCATCCGCTCCTCGACCTCGGCCCAGATCTCATCCGGCACGGGGAACGTGGCGGCGGCCACGTTCTCCTCGATTTCCCGAGGGTTGCTCGCACCGACCACGACCGCCCCCACCCCGGGGTGGCGCATGGGAAACTGGAGGGCGACCGCCTGCAGCGGCACCGCGCGTTGGCGCGTCCAGAGCCGCCACTCCCGCGCCCCCAGCGCATCAGGGTGGACGGCCAGACGCTCGTTCGTCATAGGATCGGGACCGGCGAGCAGCCCGGTCATCAGCGCGCGCCCGACCAGCACGCCTACCCCGGCGCCAGCGGCTGGAGCGGCAAGACCAAGGGGCCAGCGGTCTGTGCGCACCGGACCGCGTACCGCCAGGAACGGCTGGAGGGGGCGGTGCTGGCCAAGTTCCGGGAGGCCATGACGGCTCCTATGATCGACGCGCTCGCCCGCATGGTCAACACCCAGCTCGAGGCCGTCTTCCAAGGGTACGGCGCCCGGACCGCCGAGCTCGCGGGCGAGATTGAGCGCCTCGAGGGCCAAGCCAGCCACCTGGTCCAGTTTCTCGCGACAGGGGGCGACTCGCCGGCCGTGCGGGCTGAGCTGCGGACGATCGAGACGACGCTCGTGAGCTACCGAGCTGAATGGGCGACCCTTGCGTCCAGCACCGGCGAGCGGCAGGCCGAGATCAGCGGCCGTGCAAAAAGCGACAGCCTCCTGAGGAGTCAGGAGGCTGTTTGCCTACAGGTGGTTGCGGGGGCCCGATCTGGATTGTGGACGCGACCGTTGAAGTTCGACTTTCTAATAACTTACTGACCACGCTTCGCCGGCGATCGACCCAACCGTCGGGCCGCAGGCGGCCCGTCAGGTCTCGAACGGGTTGCCGTCGACGGGGACACACCAGGATCCAGTCACTCTCGGGAGCCGGACCATGCACCATCATCTCGGGTATTACTGATACTCAAGCGCCCCTCGGGGGCCTCTCTACCTGCTTAGTGGCAACTACTGGGCCCAGACTGGCTGGCAGCTGACTACTTGCTCACCCCAGCCTTGGCAACGCCGGCTTCCTCACCGCCGCTCCACTCCGCACGTGCGCCCAGTAGCCGCGCGGCGGGACAGGAATGTTCAGCGCGCGGCACACCTTCCCCAGCCTCACCCCCGAGATCCCGTAGCTCTTCGCCACCTCCTGCACCGGGTGCGCCCAGACCTGCCCGTAGAGCGTTTCTCGGTCGTACTGGCGCATCAGCCTCGCCGCCTCCTCAGCGCGCCTCCCACGTTCAACCTGTTGCTTCTCGCGCTCGGTGACAGGCTTCTTCACCAGCCCAAGGGCGCGCAACCTCTCCTGCATTCTGGGCGTTCGGAGAAGCTCGTGGTAGGTCTCGGGTGCGCAGATGTCCGGCCGCCCGAGACGAACGGCTATCGCCTTCAGATGGTCGTCGGCTACGCTCAGGAGGGATCGGCGGATGCTGGCGAGCTTGCCGGCATCGGTCTCCTCCCATCGCACGCCGCATCCGAGAACAGCCTCGATGGTTCGCGTGCTCCGGTAGGCAGTGACGGGGAAGCGGTCGCTCAGCCACCAGAGCTGCGATGAGAGGATCCGCGTGAGATCTCGCGGCGGCTGCATTGTCGCGAGGAACTCGACGATGCATTCGGAGCGCGTCCATTGGTATAGGCCATCGAAGTCGTCTCGCGCCGGATCGGGGCCGAGCCGCTTGACAATGGGGAGATGTCCGTGGCTCGCGGCCTCTTCGATCGCCGACCAGCCGATGAAGCGCTCTTCGCCATCCTCCGGCTTCATATCCTCCGAGATGCCGAGCTCGGGATTCGGTGCCGGCGCGTGGGGGTCGCCTCCAGCCCAGAGGCACAGATTGATGCCCCGCTCGTTCCCGGCCCTCACGTGGTAGCCGAGGGCAATGTTCAGCTCCTGCTGGATCTTCGGATCCTCGCTCCGGTGACGCTTCACGAACCCGAGGAGCGGCCGGTTCCGGGTGCCGTGGCCGAGGAACGACGCCATCGCATGGCGTTCGGTCAAGTCGCACCCCGCGGCCCGGAAGCGCTCGTAGAGCTCGACGTTGTAGGTGTCGAGCACCGTGTACACGTCCATGGCCTTGAGATCCCCGCCCCACTCCAGGATCAGGTCGAACAGATCCGGCGGCGAGACCGGAGGGCCAGGTCGAGCGGTGCATACCGCTCAAGCTCGAGCCGGTAGCCGCTCTTCAGCAGCAGCGAGGCCAGGGAGTGCTGGCCGGTCTCGAGCGCGATCTGGAGCGCGGTCTTCGGTCGTGTGCCCTTCGCGATCGCCTCCGGCGCAAGCTGAAGCGGTTTCCCCTCGGCGAGCCAGCGCTCGACATCGTAGAGGCGCCCCTGGCGGCAGAGCTGGTGGAGTGCTTGGACCTCCGCAGCGGATTCAGCGAGAGTTCCGCTCACGAGACAATGCCTACGCCAGCTCCGGTCCTGTGGAAGCGACGCCGCATGTCGGCCGGTTCTTGCTGTACCCCACATCGATCCCTATGAGCGTTGCCGCCTGTGGGCTCACGGTCCCGAAAACCCTCCCGCACGGCCTGGAGCGAAGCAACTGCATGGTAGCATTGAGCCATGCGCGCTATCAGGATCGGCCGCTGCATCTACTGCAAGACGGCCAACCCTCCACTGGGCCGTGAGCATATGATCGCGGCCGGGCTGAACGGCCCGTGGACACTCCAGGAGGCGAGCTGCCGCCGCTGTGCCGACATCACGCTCGCGTTCGAGGGCCACGTGCTTGGCCCAGTGCTGCGACCGGCACGCGCGGGCTTGAAGATGCACATGACGAAACCCCGGCCCACGACGTTGCCCCTGGTGATCGACAAGGGGAGCGGCGCCTGGACGTCGGTCGACGTGCCCGTGGACAGGTATCCGGCGATCGCCATGTTCCTCGAATACCCGCCACCCGCCTACCTTGATGGTCGACCATACGCGAGCGGCGTCTCCGTATGTGGGCAGCGGACGGTCCAGGTCGCGGGCCCGCCTGCCGAAGAGGTTGCGCGGGACTTGGGCGCCAAGAGGGTGCAGTGGACGACGAGCTTCCTGGGACAGAGTTTCGAGCGGCTGATCGCCAAGATTGCGTATACGTTCCTTGTCGCCGACGTCGGCCTGGAGGGAATCGAAACAGCCTACGTGCTTCCCGCCATCCTAGGCGAAGTGGACGATATCGGTCGATGGGTCGGCTGTGACGGGATGGAGTACATCACCGACCCGCGATTCCTGCATGGTGTGATGATCCAGGTCGTCGACGGGGATGTCATTGCGCGAGTGCGTCTGTTCGTCAACTCGCGGACGCCCGAATACGTCGTGGTAGTCGGGCGGCTTGCGCCTAATGCCGTGGTAGACAAGTTTGTGGCGGTTGGCCCCGAGGGGATCACTCGGAGGCGATCGCTCACCGACGTGCTGGCGGATGCCGAACTGGCTCCTGCCCCATTCCTCCCGTCCAGCGGTTCCTTGTCTGTTCAGGTGGTGAAAAGTAGTCGTTGGGAGGCCCCGAAGGCTGAGAGGAGATCGGGAGTGGAGTAGCACCTAGGCAGATCTATCCGCATCTGCGCTTCGAGTCCTCGCCGTTCGGCCTGTCTCACCATGGGCTCGTTTCCATTCCGTTGCTCGTGGGAAGAATACGCGGTCTTGGTCGATCGCCAGAGGTTTGCGCGCCTGCTATAATGTCGATCGTGAACACCATGGTTGCGGCATTCTACAATGCCTCTTCTGCCAGTCCCGAGTTCGTCACCGGGGGGTTGAACCCTGACGGCACTCTCGCCAAGAAAACCCATGGAGTCGTCATTTGGGGACCGCCCTTTGGCGAGAACATGGCAGTCTACCGCGAAAGCAGCACCGCGCCGGGCTACCTTAGCGCCGACCTGTACCGTTGGCGGTGTGGCGGCTGGGAGTTCCTGGCCGAGGATGTCAACAAGCACACCGCGTGGCCCGCTCCCCCGCCAGGGGCGATCCGCAGCCGCGTGGCGGGGGTCGGCATGGCGACTCGCCATGCTCTCACGGAGGCTGAGCGCGGGCGGCTCGTCGAACTGCGGCGAACGCCCAGACGCAGGGGCGCGAGAAGCGCATAGCGTTCTAGGATGGCGGTGCACGCCGGACCGCCTACGTTCACAAACGCCCCCCGCGAGTCATCAATGCGTGGAACCGATCTGCTATCCCATCTCCTCGATCTTGGGAGGGAGTGGCTCGACGAGAGGAGAGTCGGGTGGGCGTTCGTCTTTCGCAACGATGTCGGCACGGCCCGTCTCCTCTATGTTGGCCCTGAACGATCTCCCATGAGCCTGCAGGAGGCTGTTGAACTCTTTGTGCACGTGCTAACCGGAGCCAGAACAGTTGACAGAGAACTGGCGCTCCTAGACTTCTACCGATCTGAACTTCTCTTGACCGGTAACGAGCTCATCGGGTTCGAGTTCCGAAAGGCACAACCATCTACGGGCCTGTCGTAGCGCAATCCAGAGAAGTGATCATATAACTTATGGACACTTAGGCAGGACTCCTCAGTACGAGAATCCCTTCTTAGCCGCTTGGCGGTTTCGCAGGACACAACGTACCCGCACAACAAGCTTTGATAGACCGGTCAGATCAAGGTCTGTGCTCAGCAGCGTGCGGTTCATCTTGTTGGTTATCGGCGCAAACATAAAGTGATTGCTGGGTTTCGCCACGAGGCGTAGAGACGAGATCTTCGAGAACGTCAAATCCTGCGGTTTGATCTCAGAGACAAAAATCCACTCATCCGTGGCCGAACCGTTTCGTCCCTTGAAGGTCACGGGGAAGAGACCGCCTTCCGGCAGGTCGTTCTCCTCCTCCGCCGCCGTCATGACCTGTTCAAAGGTTGGGCACTCGGTGACGGCCATAAGCAGCCCCGTTACTGGTGCTAGGTTCTCGAGGAGATGGCCAAAGCCGGAATGAAACAAGCCGCCGCTTGGTAGTCGAGCGGAGAATTCCGACTTCAGCAGACCTTCGACGAGTGTCTGCACAGCAAGGAGCTGCTGAAGTACGACGCCGTAGTCACGGAGGTCTCCGGGCCGGAGCGCATGGCCTGATGACGACTTGGAGTGAAACGCCGCGCACCGTACAGCGGCATAGTGAGAGTCGAGAAAGGTCGTGACGGGGTCGGTGCTGCTGGGCTTCGTGAAAGCGCTGAGATTCAGGCCCCGCGCATGAGCCGTACGAAGGGCTCTTTCCAGCCACTCCGTCTCCGGCTCATCCGCCCGCTTCCGATCGATGTAATCCAGTAGCGATTCAAGCGCCAGAAACATATTCCGATAGCCGTCCAGAATGTTACCCGCCGCCTGAGAGTAACGGAAATACCTGTACGCGAAGTGATGTTGAGGAGGCATGTACGGCGGATCAGGCAGTACCTCACCAGCGGCGTTCTTTACGACCGCCCTGATGCCAGTCACCTCTGCAGTAAAGGTAATAGAGCTGGCCAACTGAAGCTTCACGCCATGCGGCCCAGCTCGCCACACCACATTGTCGTGGGGCTCGACGACGAGCAGCGCGTTGCGTTCCTCGACGGCCACGATGTCGAGCAGGCGCTGCGCCACCTCGTGCGTGGCCGCGATTAGATCGGTGAGAGGCTCATTTAGGTCGCAGACGGGCCCCCGGACGCACAGATACGCCCTGTCCTTGCGGAGCTCCGCTTCCCAGGGCCCGAACGTTTGCCGGCGGTTCCGGCTCACGGCTCCGCTCAACGCGAAGATGGCGCCTTGGCGGCCCGGAGTAACGTCAAAGCCATAAGCTGACGCCATACGTGGTCCATATCCCCTAGATCCGGTGTGTTGAAACCAATAGAGGCTTGTCAGGTGTATCCGCGGTGCCGCCTCTTCCGAGAGTTCGGCCGCCCACAAGCGACAAGTCTCCGTCCGGGTTGACCGGATGGAAGAGCTAAGGCGCCGGGTGTCTCTTACCGCCGTGCGCCTTGTTGGTGTGAGTGGTCTTAGTAGTGCCCGGAGCGGCCACCAACTTGCGATCGGCCCTGCGCTCGGCTGTCCTAGCCGCCTTCTCCAATTGCTTGGCTGCCTGTTGAGCAAAGTACCTAGCAGCGCGTTGTGCTGTCTTGCCCATAGTTAGCACATCCTTTCACGGATCTCAGGCAGGAATCTTCCTCGGCCAATCAAGACTCGCCGCACTCAAGGTCTTCTGTAAGCTCTGTCAGAAGCGCCCCAGCCAATCAACCGCGGTTCCCGATTCTGTCTCTTCGCGGTTGTCCCCTATTCGAGCCGAACGAGACCGAGCAGGTCCTCCCGCGAGATCTCTTTTCTCATCAACTCATCCGCCTGGACCACCTGCTCAGACAGAGTTCGCTTCTTTTCCAGCCTCGCCTCGATCTTCTCCTCCAGCGTTCCCCGCGTCGTGATGGTCACTACGACAACTTGACGCTCCTGGCCGAGCCGATGGACGCGATCGATCGCCTGATCCTCTACCGCTGGATTCCACCAGCGGTCGTACAGGATCACGTAGTTCGCGGCTTGCAGATCGAGTCCCACGCCCCCCGCACCCAGCGTCATCATCATGCCGAACGTGTCCGGCTTGGTATTGAACTGGGTGCAGAGGCCATGACGGTCGCCGGGGGGCACGGACCCGTCGATGAACATGCACTCTCGACCGAGGGACCGCACGTAGTCGTGAAGATAGCGTGCCATGGGGACGTACTGGCTGAACCCCACGACCTTGTTCCGGATCCCGTTTCCTCCTTCGCCTTCCACGATCTCGTCCAGGACCTCGACAAGCGCATCGAACTTGCCCGACACGCCTGATTTGTATGGCTGGAAATCGCCGGAAATCAGTCCCGGATGGCAGCAGATCTGCTTCAGGCGGGCGAGGACTGCGAAAATATGTGGGTTGCCGAGCGACAGCTTCCGGCCCCCGACGGCCTGGATCGCCGCCTCAAGATCGCGGTCGAGCACCGCCCGGTAGAGTTCTCTCTGCGGCTTCGTCAACTCGCAGCGAAGGGGCTTCGGCAGCTTCTCGGGTAGCTCATTGGCCACGTGCTTCTTCAGCCGCCGAAGCAAGAAGGGCCGCGTCCGTCGAATGAGCAGTTCGGCTGCCTTGCGGCTGCCCAGCCGTTCGATCGGGTCAGCGAAGTGACGTTGGAACTCTGTCTCGGACCCGAGATAACCGGGGGCCAAGAAATCGAAAACAGCCCAGAGATCACGGAGCCGGTTCTCCACCGGAGTACCGGTGATGGCGATCCGGGCTTCGGCAGGCACCTTCCGGATTGCCTTTGCCCGCTGAGTGCCGGGGTTCTTGACCCGTTGTGCCTCGTCCGCGATCAGGAAGCGCCAGCGCCAGCGGGCGAGCTGGTCGGCGTCCCGGACAAGGGTCTCGTAGGATGTGACGATGATGTCCGCAGTCCCGATGTTCTCACGCAGCTGCTCGACCCGACGCCCTCCTGCATGGCTGATGCCCCGCAGACCCCGGAAGAACTTCCCGGTCTCATCTACCCATTTCTGGACCAGTGCTGCCGGACAGACTACGAGCGAAGGGCAGAAGCCGTATTTGTCGCGAAAGTGGGCCACAGCCAAGAGGACCTGCAGTGTCTTGCCGAGTCCCATCTCGTCGGCCAGGATCCCGGGCAGGCCATAGTTCTTGAGGAACGCCAGCCAGTCGTAACCGCTCCTCTGGTATTCGCGGAGGCTGACGTGCTCTCTCAATGCGGTCGGCAGCGGCGACGACTCGATCTTCGAGAAGTCCAGGAGCCGCTCCCGAAAGCGCCGGAACACGTCACCCTCCGCAAGAATCCCGAGCCGCGAGAAGGTATTGATGATCTCGTCGTAGTTCAGGCTCGGGGCAACGAATGTCCCGTTGCGCGCCTCACGAACGCCTGCTTCCTTGAGAGCCCGGTCTACCTTGTCGGCGAGCTCCCGGTCGACGCGATGGAAGCTCGAGCCCTTCCGGAGATAGCCTCTCTCGCGATCGAGGCCGGTGATGTCTGTGTGTTCCAGATCCGCCGGTCCCGAGCGGTACCGGGGCCGCACGACGACCTCGCCGCGCGACTCGTCCAGATCGATCGTGGTCCGGAGTTCAGGCGCCGCCCTGACAACGCGGACTGCGGCAACTTCAGGGGAAACGAGTACTTTGCTCGCGCGCGCCACTGTCGGCAACTCGTCGGTCAGGAACTCCGGAACGCCATCTCCCTCCATCCGGTACGCCCCGGGGCCGGCCCGCTTCGCGCGCCGCGGCGCAGCTGGTCTTCGGGCGGGAAGACGGAAGAACTCGTTGGCATCCCGTAGCCAGTCGGAAGCTGACCCGGTGAGCTCAGCAGTATCCGGGATGACGCGATCGTCCGGGCCCGCGAAATTCTGTCGGACGATCAGCGTGTCCGGGTCTGCCAGTTCCAGGTACGTGCGGTGCTCGAGGGGCTGATCATGGACCCGTACAGCCTGTGCGGAGCCAGACTCGACCGTGCGACTCGAGGATCGAAGCACCTGCAGCGCAACGGGCGCGGCAGCCCCATCGAATCGAAGCGTCGCGCCTTCGCACGATGGATTCAGGACAAGTAGCTCCTTCAATCGCTCCTTTGAGGTCACATTCAGGTCAACGAAACGGTCGGTTATCAAGCGGGGCTGCTGCAGCAGGGTGGCGTTCGCGACGGGCAAGGGGCCGTCGGGCGTATCCTCGGCAAGCGTGGCAGTCACGGCACCGTCGGCAGCGGAAAAGTCGACCGCGGCCAGGAGTTCCGATTGAATCGGCGTCTTCGACGAGTCCAGCAGTGTCTTGGCGGCTGGAGTCACATGGATGGATGCGCGCTCCTGGAGCCGCGGAATCGTCTCCTCCGCGATCTGGCGAACTCGTTCGATGGAGCCACCATGGTCGAATGCCGTGGACCCGAGCGCCTCGATCGCGTCCTGTGGCCAGGTCGGGACCCGGTAGTAGCTGGTCCCCGATCTGTAGGAACGCCCAGCGCGGAGGTCATCCGGGGAAAGCGGGAAGTCCCTTCCATCGGCCCCGACCGCAGTGAGGCGTGCGTGGAGCGAGGACTCGTCGCGCCAATCGACGGTCATGGATACACGGCAGTCGCGCCAGCCCACCTCCCGCGCGGTCGGTGATTCGCTGAGACTCGCAGCCGACCTGAGCCGACTCAAGAAGTCGGGAGCGTCGGCCTCGTCGTATCGACAGATGCTCTCTGCAGCGCGAAACTGTGTTCCCAGAACGGCTCGGACAGCCGCGACCTGACTACGGGGTAGTCGGTACTTTCGACCGTGGATGCGTCCGATGCCCTTGGCCAACATCTCCCCGGTGATCGGGATCCGGGTGCCCCGAATATCCGCTTCGAGACGAATCTCGAGACGCCCTCTCTCCGGATCGAAGTCAACCCGGGGGCTGACGACGGCCCGGTCCGGACGGAGCAGCGTTGCGAATCGGTTCCAGAGAGTGGCGATCACGCTAGGACGTATGGACGTCGGCTGGAGATTTCTTCGAACCGCCAATCCTCGATAGCCGAGGATTCATCCGGACGTCCTCAGGGCGGTGAACTATTGGCCGAGCTCCGGAAGATCCCCGCGGACCCTCCCTTCCCGGCTGCTTCTTGATGGCAGCCAGGGGGGGCCGCTGCGGTACCAGCTTCTCGGCCAGTGCCACAGCCTCCTTCGCCAGCGCCTCTCGCATAGCCACCGGGTCCGTCACCTCTGCCTCCGGGCCATATCCCAGGACCCATCGACGGAGTTCCAGTGTGTCCGCCACCCTGAAAATCACTTCCAGCCGCCCATCGGGCAGCTCGCGAAGCTTCTGGCTGGGATGCCACAGTCGGTCTCGAATGTAGCGCGCAACCGCGGGTGCAAAGATCACCTTGACGGGCACTATTTCGCCTTTGATGATCCCCCAGCTGTGCCTGAGATACTCCTCCGCATTGAAACCGGGGCGCACCGTGAAGCGCAGAGCGAGCATCCGCAGCTCCCGAATCCGCTCCACCGCGAAGATGCGCTCCGTCTTCCGCCAGTGACAGTAGCCCACCAGGTAGAAGCCGCCGTCGAATACCGTGAGGTGATACGGGTCGACCTGACGCCGGTTCTCCTCATCGCGGCTCATCGAGTAATACCGCATGTCGAGGCGACGGCGTTCGAGCAGCGCCCGCTCGATGAGCGCCACGTGCTCGGCCGCCGGCCACTGCAGCTTGCCGCCGACGGCGCGCACGCCGATGCTCTCGCGCATCTGCTCGAGGAGCTGCCGCGCGTCGCGGCTCAGTACGCGGCCGATCTTGTCGAAGGCGGACGTGACCGCGGCGCCTAGGGCCTGGGCCCCAGCCGGGCGCAGGAGATCGCGGCTCATCAGGAGCGCCGCCGTCTCGGCCAGCGTCAGCTTGACCGGGAGACCGAGCGTGAACTTCTCCTCGAGCTTCCAGAGCGAGCGCCGCCCATCGCCGCTCTTGTCGTCGTAGAGCGGGAACCCGGCCTGCTCGAGCACCCGGAGGTCGCGCCAGATCGTGCGGACGGTGCAACCCAGCGTCCGCGCGGCGTCATCGACGGCGACGCCCGCCGGGCTCTGGATCATCTGGAGGAGCTGCCATTGCCGAGCGAGCTGGTTCCCGCGAGGCACTGAAAAATTATGGCACGTGCACGATTTTTCTCACTCTGACCATGTGTCCTTATTGATTCACCTCCGGGGCCTCCGTCCCTTCCGGCGTGCCTGCGTCTTCGGCGGCTGGAAATGCCATGAGGTGAGCCACCCGCCCCTGCGCGACCAGGACGGCGCCGGCCAGCCTGCCAGAGCCAAGGCGGTACTCTTCGCCCAAGCCCACCGCCGGGGCGGCCTCGACCTGGCCCCGGGCCAGCTCTTCTAGCACGGCACCCGCATCCAGCCGCTGCCAGGGCTCGGCCTTCCGCCCAATGGCGTCAGCCGCATAGCCCGCACAAAGGCGAGGCCAGGCGCGGCCAAAGAGCCTGGGACCGGCCAGCAGGTCCATCCCCACCCATCGGGCACCCATACATATGAGGGCCCCGATCTGGCCCGGCTGGGCGGCCAGGGCCTGGCGGGCAGC
>Ga0187893_10013215_pt1 | contig 11545 bp, 10 predicted proteins | sample MA1701074metaG_FD_139574 | JGI IMG/M metagenome (GOLD analysis project Ga0187893, IMG submission 139574) | White microbial mat communities from a basaltic lava cave in the Kipuka Kanohina Cave System on the Island of Hawaii, USA - MA170107-4 metaG ...
CTCTGCATCGCCGGGCCCTGCAGGTTCATGAACTGCGCCCACAGCTCCTGCGCGCCGCGCGAGTTGTCGCCGTAGACCTTCTGCGACTGCTCCTGCATGGTCTTCTGCAGCTGCTGGAAGGCCTCGATGTTCTTCGACAGGTACGAGCCCATGAAGCCCTGCATCGCGCTGCCGTAGGAGCGGATCATCTGCGAGAGCAGGTCGGAAGAGAACATCGGCATGCCGCCGGATTCCTCCTCCAGGATGATCTGCAGCAGGATCTGGCGCGAGAGGTCTTCGCCGGTCTTCGCGTCGACGACCTGGAAGTCCTCGTTCTTCAGCACCATCTGCTTGACGTCGGCGAGCGTGATGTAGCTCGACGTCTTGGTGTCGTAGAGCCGCCGGTTCGGGTACTTCTTGATGAGCCGGACCGCGGGCTCGCTCTTCTCTTCGGGCATGGCGGACATCAGTCTACTCCTTCATCCCTTCAGTACATGTGCTGGCCGCCGTTGATCGAGATGTTCGCGCCGGTGACGAAAGCGGCTTCCTCCGAGCACAGGTAGATGATCAGGCCGGCGATCTCCTCTGGCTTGCCCAGCCGCCCGACCGGGATCTGCGGCAGGATCTTCGAGTCGAGGATTTCCTTGGGGATCGCGGTCACCATCTTGGTGCCGATGTAACCGGGCGAGATGGTGTTGACCGTGACGCCCTTCTTGGCGACCTCCAGCGCGAGCGCTTTGGTGAAGCCGTGGATGCCGGCCTTGGCCGCCGAGTAGTTGGTCTGGCCGAACGCGCCCTTCTGGCCGTTGACCGACGAGACGTTGATGACGCGCCCCCAGCCGCGATCGACCATGCCGTCCATCACCTGCTTGGTCATGTTGAAGCAGGAGTCGACGTTCGTGCGCATCACCGCATCCCAGTCGGCCTTGGTCATCTTCTTGAACGTCATGTCGCGCGTGATGCCGGCATTGTTGACGAGGATGTCGATGTCGCCGCATTCGCCCTGGATGCGCCCGCAGGCTTTCGCGCAGTCGTCGTAGGCGACGACATCGACCGGATAGGCCGCGAACGCGTAACCCTTGCCCTTCATCTCGTCCAGCCACGCCTTGTACTTGGTGTTGGACGGCGAGTAAGTGACGACCACCTTGTAGCCGGCGTCGGCCATCTTGGTCGAGATCGACTCGCCAAGGCCGCCCATGCCGCCGGTGACGACCGCGACCCGTTGCTGCGCCATGCTCCCTCCTCCCGGGCTCCTGAAAAATCAGTCTACTACATCATGTGCATGCCGCCGTTCACCGAGATGTTCGCGCCGGTGATGTAGCCGGCCTCCTCGGAAACGAGGAACGCGACCACGGCGGCGATCTCCTCGGGCCTGGCGAGCCTGCCCATCGGGATTGAATCGACGATCTGCTGGCGGATCTCGGGGCGGATCGCCATCACCAAGTCGGTCTCGACGTAGCCCGGCGACACCGTGTTGACCGTCACGCCCTTCTTCACGACTTCCTGCGCGAGCGCCTTCGAGAAGCCGGCCATGCCGGCCTTCGCCGCCGAGTAGTTGGTCTGGCCGAACTGGCCCTTGATCGCGTTCACCGAGGAGATGTTGACGATGCGGCCCCAGCCGCGCTCGACCATGCCGTCGATCACCTGGCGCGTGACGTTGAACACGCTGTTCAGGTTGGTATTGATGACCACGTTCCAGTCGCGCTCGGTCATGCGCTTGAAGATCGAGTCGCGCGTGATGCCGGCGTTGTTGACGAGGATGTCGATCGCCCCGACCACCGAGCGGATGTTGTAGAACATGCCGGCGCAGGAGTCGTAGTCGGACACGTCGCCCTCGGCAGCGTGCACCCGGAAGCCGTCCTTGCGCATCGCGCCGAGCCACTCGTCCTTTTTCTCGTAGCCCGGCAGGCAGCCGGCGACGACGGTGTGGCCCGCCGCGCCGAGACGTCGGCAGATCGCGCTGCCGATGCCGCCCATGCCGCCGGTGACGAAGACGACGCGTCGGGGAACGGGCTGGCTGTCGGCCCCGCCCGCGTTCTCCTGTGGTCGTGCCCGTTCCATGACTCTCATTTGTTTTTCTCCTTGCTTGCTATCGTTCGACCGCCAGGGCAACCCCCATGCCACCGCCGATACAGAGCGAGGCGAGGCCCTTCTTCGCGCCGCGCTTCTGCATCTCGTGCAGCAGGGTCACGAGAATCCGGGCGCCCGAGGCGCCGATCGGGTGGCCGAGCGCGATCGCGCCGCCGTTGACGTTCACCTTGCTCGTATCCCAGCCCATCTGCCGGTTGACCGCGATCGCCTGCGCGGCGAACGCCTCGTTGATCTCCATGAGATCCAGGTCCTGCGGCGTCCAGCCCGCGCGCTGCAGGCAGCGCTTGGACGCCGGCACCGGCCCCATGCCCATGTATTTCGGATCCACTCCCGCCGAGGCATAGGCTGTGATCTTCGCTATCGGCTTTAGCCCCAGTTCTTTAGATTTTTTTAAACTACATAAAACAACTGCAGCGGCCCCATCGTTGATCCCGGAAGCGTTCGCGGCGGTGACGGTGCCGTTCTTGTCGAAGGCGGGCTTCAGGCCCTTCATCGCCTCGATGGTCGCGCCGTGGCGCGGGAACTCGTCCGCGCCGAAGACGACCGGCCCTTTTCTCGACGGCACCTCGTAGGGAACGATCTCGTCGTTGAACCTGCCCGCCTTCTGCGCGGCCTCGGTCTTGTTCTGGCTCTTGACCGCGAACTCGTCCTGCTCTTCGCGCGTCACCGCGTACTCCTTGGCGACGTTTTCGGCCGTGATTCCCATGTGGTACTGGTTGAACACGTCCCACAGGCCGTCGACGATCAAGGTGTCGACCATCTTCGCGTCGCCCATGCGGAAGCCGTCGCGCGAGCCGTTCAGCACGTGCGGCGAGGCGCTCATGTTCTCCTGCCCGCCTGCCACCACGATGTCGGAGTCCCCGCTCGCAATCGCCTGTGCGCCGAGCATCGCAGCCTGCAGCCCGGAGCCGCACACCTTGTTGATGGTCATCGCCGGCACCAGGTCCGGCAGCCCGGCCCAGATCGAGGCCTGCCGCGCCGGGTTCTGGCCGACGCCCGCGGCGAGCACCTGGCCCATGATGACTTCGGACACCTGCTCGGGCTTGACGCCCGCGCGCTCGAGCACCTTCTTGATCACGTGCGCGCCGAGCTTGGCGGCGGGAACGCCCGCGAGCGAGCCGCCGAACTTGCCGATCGCGGTCCGCGCCGCGCCTACGATGACGATGTCTTCCATGGCTTGCTCCTTCTAGCTTGCTTTCTGTTTGACGTAACGTCCCGGCGCGGGCTCGATCGCCTTGTGCCTTGCGCTGCCCGCTTTCTTCGGCGCTGAGCGCGTTTCCCCCTTGAATCGCTCCAGCCACGCGGACCAGAGCGGCCACCAGCTGCCGCGCGCCTCCTTCGCGCCGGCCAGCCAGTCTTCGGGATCCGCAGGCTGCTCCCGTGAAACCCAATGACTGCGCTTGCCGGCGGAGGCCGGATTGATGATGCCGGCGATATGGCCGCTCGCGCCGAGCACGAATTGCTTCTCGCCGCCGAGCAGCTTCACCGACTGGTACGCGGCCTTCCACGGCACGATGTGATCCTCGCGCGTGGCAACGATGAACGCCGGGCGCTCGACCCTGCCCAGGTCGACCGGCACGCCGCAATTCTCGAGCGCGCCCGGCTCGCGCAGCCGGTTCTCCAGGTAGGTGGCGCGCACGTAGCGGCAGTACATCGGCCCGGGCAGGTTGGTGCTGTCGGCGTTCCAGTACAGCAGGTCGAACGCCGCCGGCGCGCCGCCGAGCAGGTAGTTGTTGACCACGTACGACCAGACGAGGTCGTTCGCGCGCAGCGCGTTGAAGGCGAGCGCAAGATCGGTGCCCGGCAGGATGCCGCCCCTGCCGATCGCTGCCTCGCGCGCGGCGAGCGTCGCCTCGTCGATGAATACGCGCACCTGCCCCGGCGCCTCGAAGTCGAGCATGGTGGCGAGGAAGGTCACGCTCTCGACGACGTCCTGCTTCTTTTGCGCGAGCACCGCCAGTGCGGCGCCGAGCAAGGTACCGCCGACGCAGAACCCGAGCGCGTTCACGGTCTTACTCTGGGTGACTTCTCTCGCAACTTCAAAGGCGGAGAAAATCCCTTTCTCCACATAATCATCCCAGGTGAGATGCCCCTGCTCCGGGCCGACGTTGCGCCACGAGACCATGAACACGGTGTGGCCCTGCTCGACCGCGTAGCGCACGAACGAGTTCGCCGGCTGCAGGTCGAGGATGTAGTACTTGTTGATGCACGGCGGCACCATGACGAGCGGCCGCGCGCCGACTTCGGGAGTCGCGGCCGAATACTGGATAAGCTGCATCAGCTCGTTCTCGACCACCACGTCGCCGGGCGTGACGGCGAGATTGCGCCCGACCTCGAACGCCGTCTCGTCGCTCTGGCTGATGCGGCCGCGGTGCGTGTCGGCGATGAGGTTGGCGAGCCCCCGGGTCACGCTCTCGCCCGCGGTCTCCATCGCCTGGCGCAGCGCCAGCGGGTTGGTCGCGGCGAAATTCGCCGGGCACATCGCATCGCACCACTGCCGCACCGCAAAGCGCAGGCGCTCCTTCGAGCGCGCGTCCAGTTCAGCGGTTTCTGCGAGATCGGTGAGGTGTCTGGTAGCGAGGAGGTAGGACTGCTTGAGGTAGGCGTAGTACGGGTTATCGCGCCATTCGCGCGCCGAAAAGCGTCTGTCTCCCGGTTCGGGCGCAATCGCCGGCGCGTCGCTCTTCTCTCCCGTGATCATTGAGGCCCACAGCTGCGCCTGCTTGGCGACGTAGGTCGCCTGCAGCGCGGCGAAGCGCGCCGGATCACGGAGCATTCCGCTCATCCATGCGGCGGCGTCCGGAACCTCCGGCGGCGCGCTGGCGAACGGCTGCGAGGACGGGCTGCTGTTGATCAAAACAGCGCGGATTTTGCGCCGCACAATCCGGGCCGTCAATCGGCCGTTCCGGGGTTCCCGGAGTGTACTGTAACGTACTGTTTTTTAGTGAGAATGCCCGATGAGCGCGCGCACTAGTGCGATCGCAGCGATGCCGGCGGCGATGAGCAGCGTCTGCGCGAGCGTCGCGCGCAGCTCGGGCCGGCGGTGCAGGCCCGGGATCAGGTCCGCGACCGCGACGTAGATCATGCTAGCCGCCACGATGCCGAGCAGGATCTGCTCAATCCCGAGAAAGACCGGCAGCGCGAAGTACCCGAGCACGCCGCCGACGAGCGTGGCGCCGGAGGAAAGAATGTTCAGCACGAACGCCCGGGCGCGTGAATAGCCCGAGTGCAGCAGCACCAGGAAGTCACCCACTTCCTGCGGGATCTCGTGCGCGACGATCGCGAGTGCGGTGATGATGCCGAGCTGCGTGCTCTGCAGGAACGCCGCGGCGATCAGGATGCCGTCAAAGAAGTTGTGGATCGTGTCGCCCACCACGATCAGCGTCCCCGAGCGGGTGTCGGCGTGGGCGCCGGACGGCGCGGGCTCCGCGTGCGCGTGATCGTCGTGCTCGTGCGAGTGGCGCCAGATCAGCAGCTTCTCGAGCAGGAAGAAGCCGAGGATGCCGCCGAGGATCGCCGCGCCGGCGACGTGCGCCTCGCCGCCCTCGAAGGCGTGCGGGATCACCTCCAGGAAGGCGGCGCCGAGCAGCGTGCCGATCGCGAACGACACGAGCATCGGCAGCCACGAGCTGCGCACGACCAGCGCGAGCGCCGCCGCGCCGGCGGAGAGCACGCCGCCGGCGAGGCTTGCGAGGATGATCCAGGTCAGTGCCGACACGGGGCCGGGATTGTACTTCTAGGCCAGCCAGATTGCTGCGGCCATTCGCTCCGCGGCGCCGTTCTTCCGGTACGAAAAAAATCTCTCCTGCTCGGAGTAGGTGCAGAACTCTCCCCCGAACACCTGGGTGACCCCCTTCGACTGAAGACGCTGGCGCGCCACGGCGTAGAGATCGAGCCGCCAGTGCCCGGGGCGCGCCGGCACAAACGCCCTGGCCGCATGCGCGTCGCGGTCGACGAACGCCGCCAGCACTTCCGGCCCGACCTCGTAGGCGTCGGGACCGATCGCCGGCCCGAGCCAGGCGAGCAGGCGCTCGCCGGCAATCGCAAGCGCGTCGATCGCCGACTCGATCACGCCGGCCGACAGGCCGCGCCAGCCGGCGTGCGCGATCGCCACGCCCTCGCCCTGCGCGCCCGCGAGCAGGACCGGCATGCAGTCGGCGACCATCACCGTGCAGACCACGCCTGTCTCCCGCGTGTAGGAAGCATCCGCAACCGCCTCGCTGCCCGCACGGACGGCTTTCGTTCCATGAACCTGTTTCAGCCAGAGAGGATCCGAGGGCAGGTGCCCGCGCAATCGCGACTTGCTCTGCTGCGTTTTCATGTCGCCGAGCGCCCGCGTGGTCACCAGCGCGCGCACGGCCGGTGGCGCGGGCCAGTCCGGGAGGATGAGATCGGGCCGCATTTCAACCTGCACGCCGCAGCCGCTCAATGAGCCTGGCCATGTCTTCGGGCAGCTCCGCGCGCCAGCGCATCGGCTTGCCGGTGCGGGGATGGACGAGCTCGAGCTCCGCGGCGTGCAGTGCCTGGCGCGGGAACGCCACCGCATGGCGCGTGCCGCGCCGGTAGACCGCATCGCCGACGAGCGGGTGGCGGATGTGCTGCAGGTGCACGCGGATCTGGTGCGTGCGGCCGGTCTCCAGGCGGCACTCGAGCAGCGCGGCGCTGCCATAGCGCTCGAGCACGCGAAAATGCGTGCGCGCCTCGCGCCCGCCGCGCGCCACGGCCATGCGCGTGCGCACGCGCCGGTCGCGCGCCAGCGGCGCATCGATCGAGCCGCGCGCGGGCGGATCGCCCTGCACGAGCGCGAGATAGACGCGGCGCACGCGGCGCGAAGCGAGCTGCTCGGCAAGGCGCGCCTGCGCCGAAACGTTCTTCGCCACGACCAGCAGGCCGCTCGTATCCTTGTCGAGGCGGTGCACGATGCCGGCGCGCGGCACCCTGCGCAGCGCCGGCGCGTGCGCGAGCAGCGCGTTCAGCAGCGTCCGATCCGGGTTGCCGGCGCCCGGGTGCACGACCAGCCCAGCCGGCTTGTCGATGACGATCAGGTCGGCGTCCTCGTGCACGACCGCGAGCGCCATCGCCTGCGCCGCGGGCTGCCTCCCGTCGACCGCAGGCGGCGGCGCGATCTCGACGGACTCCCCGCCCTCCACGCGGGTGCTTCCCGAGACCGCGATTTCGGCGGCACCGCGTCTTACTTTCACATGGCCGCTCTTCAGCCAGGCCTGCAGGCGGTTGCGCGAGTACTGCGGAAACGTCTTCGCCAGCGCCTGGTCCAGGCGCATTCCGCCGAGCGCGGCCGGCAGCGTCGCGCTCATCGGCGCGACGAACGCGTCCTCCCAGGCGGCGGATTCGTCTCCGGCGGTATAATTTTTCGCCATGAAACGGAGTGTACTGGTACTCGTTCTGTCGCTTGCGGCGGCGGGCTGCGGGTTTCTGTCCAAGAACGTCGACGAGACTGCGGGCTGGTCGGCGCAGCGTCTCTACGGCGAAGCGAAGGACGCCATGGGGCAGAGGGCCTGGGAGAGGGCCATCAAGTATCTCGAGAAGCTCGAGGCGCGCTATCCCTACGGCCGCTTCGCGCAGCAGGCGCAGCTCGACGTCGCCTACGCGTACTGGAAGCACGGCGAGCGCGCCTCGGCGATCGCCGCGGCCGACCGCTTCATCAAGCTCTATCCGAACCATGCCAACGTCGACTACGCCTATTACCTGAAGGGGCTGGTCAACTTCCACGAGAACTCGGGGCTGCTCTCGGTCCTGGACGAGCCGGACATGGCCGAACGCGATCCGAAGGGCACGCGCGAGGCGTTCGAGGCGTTCAAGGAGCTGGCGGCGCGCTTTCCCGAGTCGAAGTACCGCGAGGACGCGCTCGCGCGCATGCGCTACCTGGTCAACTCGCTCGCGCGCCACGAGGTGCACGTCGCGCGCTACTACATGAAGCGCGGCGCCTTCGTCGCCGCCGCCAACCGCGCGCAGTACGCGGTGCAGCACTACCCGCAGGCGCCCGCGGTCGAGGAGGCGGTCTTCATCATGGTCAAGGCTTACGACTCTCTCGGCATGGCCGACCTGCGCGACGCGGCCGACCGCGTCATGCGCAAGAACTTCCCGGAAAGCAAGTACCTCAAGGGCGGCGTGATCCGGAACGTCCCCTGGTGGAAGCTCTGGGACCCGGATTGGTAGGAGTTCGGGGACGGAGCCCGAACTCCCGCCTTTGGATTGAGTTCGGGCTCCGTCCCCGAATTCTCATATTCTGATGTTCTCGTCCTCGATGTAGGCGCGGATCATGCTCTGCACGTCCGGGTCCGGCTTGAAGCCCATCTCCATGGCGCGCGGCGTCCTGAAACGCACCGGCCAGGTTTTCACGATGTCGCGGATGCGCTCGTCGGCCTTGTAGGCGACGCGCTTCGCGGCCTTCTCGCCCGCCACGCTTCTCATCGCCTCGACCATGTCGGCGACGCTCGCGGTAATGCCGGGCAGGTTGAGCACGCGGCGCGCGCCCCAGGCCTCGGTGGGCAGCTCCCAGGCGTGGATGAATGCGTCCACCACGCGTCGCGGCGAGAGCAGCCAGACGTCGGTCTCCGGCGCGACCGGGCACTCGTAGTCGACTCCGTTCAGCGGCTCGCGAATGATCGCGCTCGCAAAGGACGAGGCCGCCGCGTTCGGCCGGCCCGCGCGCACCACGATCGTGGGAAGCCGCAAGGCCCGCCCGTCGAGAAAGCCCTTCCTCGTATAGTCGGCGAGCAGGTATTCGCCGATCACCTTCTGCGTGCCGTAGGACGTCTGCGGGTTGGCGGTGGTCGAATCGTCCAGCACCGCCGGCAGCTCGCCGCCGAACGCGGCGACCGAGCTGGCGAAGACGATGCGCGGCGGCTTCGTGCATTTGCGCATCTGCTCCAGGAGCCCGCGCGTGCCTTGCAGGTTGACGCGCATGCCGAGATCGAAATCCGCCTCGGCGGCGCCGCTGACCGCCGCGGCGAGATGAAACACCGCCTCGGTGTCCGGCGTGCAGACGCCGGCGACCGTGGCCTTGTCGGAGATATCGCCGGTCACCGCCTTTACCTTCAGATCTTTTACAGAGGGAGGAAAAGCCCCGTCGAGCAAGGTCAAGCCCGAGATTGACCTGCCGCCGAGCTGGCCGCGGGCGAGCAGGGTGCTGGCGAGCTTGAAGCCGAGGAAGCCGCCGCCGCCGGTGATGAGAATTTTCATGCCGCGATTCTAGCGAAGAACGCTTCGACGTCCGCGAGCACGCGCGTCTGTTTCATCGGCGGCAGGCTCGCGCGAATTGTCTTTCCGTACGACCGCGTGTAGAGGCGCGGATCGCAGAGCACGAGCACGCCGCGGTCGCTCGCGTCGCGGATCAGCCGGCCGGCGCCCTGCTTCAGCTGCAGCACTGCCTGCGGCAGCTGGTACTCGATGAACGGGTTGCCGCCCTGTGCGCGCAGCGCCTCGATGCGCGCCGCGAGCACCGGATCGTCCGGCGGCGCGAACGGCAGCTTGTCGATGAGCACGACCGACAACGCCTCGCCGCGCACGTCCACGCCCTCCCAGAACGAGGCGGCGCCGAGCAGCACGGCATTGCCGAGCGCCCGGAATCTCACCAGCAGCTCGCTCCGGGCGCCCGTGCCCTGCACGAGCAGCGGATAGTCGATGCGGCCGGCGATCAGCTGGTGCGCGCGCTTGAGCGCCCGGTGCGAGGTGAAGAGCAGGAACGCGCGGCCCCGGCTCGCGCGCAGCACCGGCAGCGCCGCCTCGACCACCGCTTCGGTGAAGGCCGGGGCGTTCGGGTCGACCGGCAGGCCCTTCGGCACGTAGAGCAGCGCCTGGCGCGCGAAGTCGAACGGGCTCGGCCAGGTGCGCGCCGCCGCGTCGTCGATGCCGAGCTCGCGCTTGAAGTGCGAGAAATCCTCGCCCACGGCGAGCGTCGCCGAGGCGAACACCCAGGCGCGCGGATGGTCCGACATCTGCCGGCGGAAGAGCTCGGCCGGCGAGAGCGGCGTGACGTGCAGCTGCACCGAGCGGCCGAAGACCTCGGCCCAGCGCACGCGCCCGCCTTGCTCGTCGGCCTCGTCGCCGCCGGTCAGCCGCTCGAGGAGCGCGTACGCCTCGCGCGCGCGGCGCGCGCAGCCGGCCAGCCCCTCGGAGCGCTCGGCCTGCTCGGCAAGCGGTTTCCCAAGGGCCGCGAGCGCGGCAGCGAGCGCCGCGAGCGCGGCTTGAAAGCCGGGCGCGCGCAGCGCCTGCGCCCAGCCGAGGCGCGCGCCCTCCTCGGCGAAGCACAGGCGCAGGTCGCGCGCCGCCTTGTCCAGCGCGCCGGCAAGGCGGTCGAGCTCCGGCGAGCCGCCGCCGGCGGCGGCGAGCTCCAGGCGCGCGTCGCGCGCGAGCTCGAGGAGCTGGCTGCTCGAGAGCGTCTCGCCGAAAAAAAGCCGCGCGGTCTCGGCGAGCTGGTGCGCCTCGTCGAAGACGACCGTGTTGCAGGCCGGCAGCAGCTCCGAGATCCCCTCGTCGCGCAGCGCGACGTCGGCGAAGAAGAGGTGATGGTTGATCACCACGACGTCGGCCGCGAGCGCGTTGCGCCGCGCGCGCATCACGAAGCACTCGTCGTACTTCGGGCACGACTGCCCGAGGCAGTTCTCCCGCGTCGAGGTCGCGTGCGGCCAGACCGCCGCGTCCTCCGGCACTTGCGCGAGGTCGCCCTTGTCGCCGGTCAGGCTGAGGGCGGCAAAGCGCTGGATCACGCGCAGCTGCGTCGCGCCCTCGCGCGAATCGACGCCTTCGGCGAGCGCGCGCTCCATCCGGTACAGGCACACGTAGTTCGCGCGCCCTTTCAGGAGCGCGGTCGTCGCCCCCGTCGCCAGCGCCTCGCGCACCGCGGGCAGGTCGCGGTTGTGCAGTTGATCCTGCAGCGTCTTGGTGCCGGTCGAGACGATCACCTTGCCGCCGGCGAGGAGCGCCGGCACCAGGTAGGCGAAGGTCTTGCCGGTGCCGGTGCCGGCCTCGACCGCGAGTGCGCGCCCGCCCTCGATCGCCTCGAGGATCGCGCGCGCCATCTCGAGCTGCTGCGGCCGCGGCCGGTAGCCCTCGACCTGCGCGGCGAGCGGGCCGTCGGCCGCGAAGACTCGCTCGAGCGTGCTCAGTTCCCGAGCTCCTCGACCTTCACCCAGATGCGCCGGCTGCCGGAGCGCTGCGCCTCGCGCTGCGTCAGGATGCCCGAGTCCTGCCGCACGGCACTGCCCGCGCTGCCGCCGATCTCGAACCATTCGCCGAGGCGGCCGCTCACCGTGCTCGACGCGCGCTCGCCGCGGACGGCGCCGCCGCGCGTGAAGTCTTCCCTTTGCGCCAGGATCTCGAGCGTCACGATCGAGCCCGCCACGCGCGGCAGGACCGCGAAACCCGTGGCGGCATCCGCATGGATGCGCGATTGGCCGCTCGAGATATACGCCTGCCCGCCCTCCAGCACCTGGATGCGCTGGTCGACGCGCTC
>Ga0187893_10013216_pt1 | contig 11545 bp, 6 predicted proteins | sample MA1701074metaG_FD_139574 | JGI IMG/M metagenome (GOLD analysis project Ga0187893, IMG submission 139574) | White microbial mat communities from a basaltic lava cave in the Kipuka Kanohina Cave System on the Island of Hawaii, USA - MA170107-4 metaG ...
GCCCGGCGCCAGTTCCTCCAGGTCCCCCCGGTGCTGAAATGCTTCGAGTCCTGGTTCGGGCCGTTCCCTTGGTACGAGGACGGCTACAAGCTGATCGAGACGCCGCACCTCGGGATGGAGCACCAATCCGCGATCGCCTACGGCAACCAGTATCAGAACGGCTATCTGGGCCGCGACCTGTCACGCACGGGACTCGGCCTCCTGTGGGATTTCATCGTCGTCCACGAGACCGCCCACGAGTGGTGGGGCAACAACCTCTCGGCACGCGATCACGCGGACATGTGGGTGCATGAGAGCTTTGCCAACTACGCGGAAAACCTGTACACGGAATGCCTGGCCGGAAAAGACGCCGGCGCGCAATACGCGATCGGCACCCGCCAGGGGATTCGCAACGACCGCCCCATCGTCCCCGAATTCGGCGTCCACGCCCAGGGATCGGGAGACATGTACCCCAAGGGCGGCAACATGCTGCACACGATTCGGCAGATCATCGGCGACGACGCCAGATGGCGCGGCATCCTGCGCGGATTGAACCAGGACTACCGCCACCAGACGGTCACGGGGCAACAGGTCCAGGCCTACATCAGCCGGCACGCCGGAATCGATCTTGCGGCGGTGTTCACCCAGTACCTGACGACGACCCAGATCCCGGTGTTCGAGTACACCATCGCCGATTCGACGCTGACGTATCGATGGGCCGACGTGGTGCCCGGCTTCGCCATGCCGGTGAAGGTGACGCTCGCCGATACCGGACTCGTGCCCATCCACCCGACCGAACAATGGCAGCGTACGGTGCTGCGCATGACGGATCCGCGGCAGTTTCGCGTGGACGAGAACTTTTACGTGATCGCACGACGCGCCGACGGGGTCTGACGGGCATGGAGAACCTGCTCCCGATCCTGGTGCTGGCCGCCGGCTGCCTGATCGGCCTGATCCTGGTGCCGTTCGGGCTGCCGGGCCTGTGGTTGATGGCCCTGGGGATCATCGGGTTCGGGTGGCTCACCGGGTTTCGCTCGGTCGGCGTGGGGACGATCGTGCTCGTGGTGGGACTGGCATTGGTCGCCGAGCTCATCGAATACTGGCTCGGGTTCCGGTTCACGGAGAAGTACGGAGGCGGGAAACGGGCCGGGTGGGGAGCGCTCCTGGGCGGCATCGTCGGGGCCGTGGTCGGCGTCCCGGTCCCCGTGCTGGGCAGTGTGATTGGCGCCTTCGTGGGCGCGTTCGCGGGCGCGGTGCTGTTCGAGTACACGCGGCAACGCAACGCCAACGTCGCCGTGCGCGCCGGATGGGGAGCGGTCCTGGGACGGGCGGCCGCCGCGGGCATCAAGATCGGCTTCGGCTTCCTGATCGCCATCGTCGGGTTGATCGCCGTGATCGGGTTGTAGCTTCAGTCGATGAAATGCCTGCAGGCCTCCCTCCGGGACGGCCGCATCTCGGCAGCGATCGCGGACGTCCCGCCGCCCGTGCCCGGTGCGGACGAGGTCCTGGTCCGGGTCCATGCCTCCGGTGTGAACCGCGCTGACCTGTCCCAGATCGCCGGCCGCTACCCCCCTCCACCCGGTGAATCCGCCATCCTCGGGCTCGAAGTGTCGGGGCGAGTCGTCGGCACCGGCGAGCGGGTGTGCGCGCTCCTGGGCGGGGGTGGGCACGCCGAGCTGGTCGCCGTGCCCGCCGGACAGATCATGCCGGTCCCCAAATCGGTCGACCTCATGTCCGCGGCGGGGATACCGGAGGTGTTTCTTACCGCGTTCGTAACCCTGATCCACGAAGGGCGGCTCCGGCCGGGGGAGCGCGTGCTGATTCACGCGGGTGCTTCGGGTGTCGGTCTCGCCGCCATTCAGCTCGCGAAGATGATCGGCGCCACGGTCGGGGCGACCACACGCACACGGAGCAAACTGGGCGCCATGCGGGATGCCGGTGCGGATCTCGGCTTCGTATCGGGAGAGGTCGATCCTGTGGAGGGGATCGAACAGGCGTGGGGTCCGGGGGCAGTGCACGTCATTCTGGATCCAATCGGTGCGGCGACGCTGGCTGGCGACCTCCGGCTGCTTGCTCCCAGGGGTCGGCTCATCGTGATTGCCACGATGTCGGGAGCGCGCACCGAGCTGGATCTCTCTACCCTGATGAAGAAGCGGGCACGAATCATCGGCTCCACCCTGCGGGCGCGGGGTCGCAGTGAGAAAGCCGGGCTCGTAAAGCGATTCCAGGAGCTGGTGTGGCAAGGATTCGACACGGGAGCGCTTCGCGTACATATCGACAGTATCGTGACACCGGAGGGAGCCGGCGAAGCCTTCCAGCGTCTCGAGCAGAACCTGAACGTGGGAAAAGTGCTGATTCGCTGGGAGAATGAAACAGTCAAGTGATTATTCGACAATAGCATACGGTTCTACGTAGCGGCTCGCATCTGGCGCGTTCAGGGTTGGATTCCTATCGTAAACGGCGCTTTTTGCCGAACCAGCGGTTTTAAACAGGTTACAGGTGCTGGCCGGAGGCATCGCCCTTGGCTCCGTCCCCCCTCGATTTCCAGTTGCTCTTCCAGAGTGCACCCGGGTTGTACCTCGTGCTCACTCCCGAGCTTCGGATCGTGGCCGTGAGCGACGCCTACCTCCGGGCCACGATGACCGAGCGCGACACGATCCTGGGTCGCGGGCTGTTCGAGGTGTTCCCCGATAATCCGGACGATCCGGCGGCAACCGGCACGCGAAACCTCCGGGCCTCGCTCGAGCGCGTGCGCCAGCTGCGGGCTCCCGACGCCATGGCGGTGCAGAAGTACGATATCCGCCGTCCCGAATCCGAGGGCGGCGGATTCGAGGAGCGGTACTGGAGTCCGGTGAATACGCCGGTCTTCGCTGCGAGCGGCGCCCTCGTCTACGTCATCCATCGCGTCGAGGACGTCACCGAGCTGGTTCGCCTCAGACAGCTGGGCACCGAGCGCGACAAGCTGACCGAGGAGTTGCGGGCCCGGGCCGAGCGGATGCAGACCGAGGTGTTTCTACGGGCGCAGGATGTGGCGGAATCCAACCGGCGGCTGCAGGTGGCGAACGAGGAGCTGGGCCGATTGTACGAGCGGTCCAAGGAGCTGGACGAGCTAAAGACGCAGTTCGTGGCCAATGTGAGCCACGAGCTGCGCACGCCGCTGGCGCTGATCCTGGGCCCGGTGGAGCGGCTGCTGGCCGTGACGCCGGACGAGCGCATGCGCCGCGACCTGGGCATGATCCTGCGCAATGCGCGGCAGCTGCTGAGACAGGTGAACGACCTGCTCGATGTCTCCAAGCTCGAAGCGGGCCAGACGGCATTGCAGTACGCGGACACCGATCTGGCCGACCTGATTCGACTCACGGCAGGGCAATTCGAATCGCTGGCTCAGGAACGTCATATCCACCTGACCCTCGAAACCGACGCCGTGGTTCACGGCCAGGTCGATCCCGAGAAGTTCCAGCGGGTCGTGCTGAACCTGCTCTCGAACGCGTTCAAGTTCACCCCCCAGTCCGGAGCGATCCGCTGCACGCTGCGCCTGCACGAGGCCGAGGACCGCATCCAGCTGGAAGTGGCCGACAGCGGCGTCGGCATCCCCGTCGAGCATCGCGAAGCCGCCTTCGACCGATTCCGCCAGCTCGAAGGCGGGGCGACGCGCACGCACGGGGGCACGGGACTGGGCCTGGCCATCGTGCGGGACTTGGTGTCGCTGCACCACGGCAGCGTCGCGATCGGGGCGGCCCGGGAAGGGGGGGCCCTCTTGACGGTGACGATTCCGCGGCTTGCCCCTGCGGGCACTGAGGTCTCCGGCTCGGGCGGCGATCCCGCCGTGCTCCGGGACGCCGTGGAGCAGACCACGGCGGAGTTCCGCACCGTCCCGGATCCCGCGCCGGCGCCGGGGCCGGCGGCTGCCGAGGACGACCGGCCGCTGGTGCTGGTGATCGAAGACAATCCTGAGATGAACCGGTTCGTGGGAGAGAGTCTCGCGCCGCTCTATCGCACCGTCTCCGCGTCCAACGGGAAGGAGGGGTTGCGCGTCGCCCTGGACCTGCGCCCCGACCTGATCATGAGTGACGTCATGATGCCGGAGTTCTCGGGCGCCGACCTGGTGCGCGAGCTGCGCACGCGTCCCGAATTCGCCCCGACGCCGGTGCTGCTGCTGACCGCCAAGGCGGACGAGCGGCTGCGGGTCGAGATGCTGCGCGCCGGAGCCAATGACTTCGTGATGAAGCCGTTTTCGGTGGATGAGCTGCTGGCCCGGGCCCGCAACCTCATCGACGCCAAACTCGCCGCCGAGCGGACGCGCCGGCTGAACACGGACCTCCAGAACCTGGCGGCCGAGCTCGAGCGGGCCAATCGCGAGACGAGGGAAGTGAGCCGGGTGAAGAGTGAATTCCTGGCCAACATGTCGCACGAGCTGCGCACGCCGCTCAACGCCGTGATCGGGTTCTCCGAGATGCTGTACGACGGCAAGGCCGGTCCCGTCTCCGCGAAACAGCAGGAGTTTCTCGACGACATCCTGGTGGGCGCGCGCCACCTGCTGCAGCTCATCAACGACGTGCTGGATCTCTCCAAAGTCGAGGCCGGGAAGATGGAGTTCCGGCCCGAACCGGTGGATCTGACGTCGGTGCTCGAGGAAGTCACCGGGCTCTTGCGGAGTCTCGCCGCCCAGAAACAAATCACGCTCGAGGTCGACATCGCGCCCGAGCTCACCGGCATCGTCACCGACGCCTCTCGATTGAAGCAGGTGCTCTACAATTATCTCTCGAACGCGTTGAAGTTCACCCCGGAGGAGGGTCGCGTGAGCGTGCGCGTGACCCCCGAAGCTGCGTGGCAGTTCCGCATTGCGGTGGAAGACACCGGGCTCGGGATCCGTGCCGAGGACATGTCGCGTCTCTTTGTCGAGTTCCAGCAACTGGATGCCGCCAACGGGAATAGTTACGGCGGCACGGGGCTCGGCCTGGCACTCACCAAGCGAATCGTCGAAGCGCAAGGCGGCACGGTCGGCGTGCGCAGTGTCCTGGGGCAGGGCAGCACGTTCACCGCCGTGCTGCCGCGCGCGGCGGGTCCGATCGGGTCCGCGCCGCCGGTGGTCGTGATTCCCGGCAAGCCGGGTGCCCATGCGATTCTCGTGATCGAGGACAACCCAGCCGACCGGCAGCGGCTGGTCCGCATGCTGAGCGAGGCGGGGTACGAGGTGCAGGCCGCGTCCACGGGCGCCGAGGGATTGACCCGCGCGCGGGCCCGCCGCTACGACGCGATCGTCCTCGACCTCCTGCTCCCGGACATGCATGGCCGCGACGTGCTCCGCGGCGTGCGCCGCGGCCCCAACAAGAACACCCCGGTCGTCGTGGTCACCGTCGTCACCGACAGGGCCGTCCTCGCCAGCTGCCGCGTCGACGACCTGCTCTGCAAGCCCGTGCACGGCCGGGACCTGGTCGCCGCGCTGCGGCGGGTCACCGTGTCCCCGGGTGAGTCGCGGCCGGTGCTCGTGCTGGACGACGACCTGGCGGCGTTGCAGCGCATGGAGCGGTCCCTGGCGGACCTCGGGTACCGGGCGGTGTGCGTGACCACGGCCTCTGACGCCCTGGCGAGCGCGCTGCTTGACCCGCCGGCGGCGGTCGTCGTCGATCTCAGCAAGAGCGAGGTAGGGGGCTTCGCGTTCCTCTCCCAATTGCGCTCCCACGCGGCGGGGCGCTCGGTCCCCATCATCGTGTCGACGCTGAAGGACATGCCGGCGGCGTTGTTGCAGCGACACCTCACGCACGCGCGACCGGGCGCCAAGGACGACGACGGCTCGTCGCTGCTGCTGGAGATCCAGAGCGCCGAGCAGCGCGGCCGGGTCAGCGGGGAGCGAGCGGGTGGCCGGTGAGCCGATCCTCGTGGTGGAGGACAACGCCGCGCAGCTGAGGCTGCTGTCCGCGCTGCTGGAGGGCGCGGGGTATCCGGTCCGCACCGCGCCGGACGCAAATGAAGCGCTGCTCGTGCTCAAGACCTTCCGGCCGAGACTGATCCTGATGGACATCCAGCTGCCGGGGATCGACGGTCTCACGCTCACGCGCATGCTCAAGTCCAATCCATCCCTGCGCGACATCGTCATTGTGGGCGTGACGGCCTACGCCATGCCGGAAGACGAGGACCGGGTCCGTGCCGCCGGCTGCGACGGGTATCTCCCCAAGCCTATCGACACGCGCGCGCTGCCCGAGGTCATCGCATCCTACTTGCGCCCGGCTGCCGGCTCGTGAGCGGATCCCCGGTCCGGATCCTCGTGGTCGAGGACAACCCGATCACCCGGAAGATGATCCGCGTAGCGCTGGCGGCGGACGGCTATGAGGTCATGGAGGCCGCGGACGGCAAGACGGCAGTGCGACTGGTGCAAAACCAGCGTCCCGATCTGGTGTTGCAGGACTTGCTGCTGCCGGACGGGTCGGGCGTGGCACTCGTGAGCCGGCTGCGCGCCCTGCCCGGGGCGGGCGAGCTGCCGATCATCGCGCTGACGGGTTTCTTGCCGCGGGAGGAGGAGGCGCGAGCGCTCACCGCCGGCTTCACGGAATACCTGATCAAGCCGGTCGAGCCCTCCCGGCTGTTGGAGACGGTGCGCAGCTACCTCGGGCCCGCGAGCGGTGATGAGCCGCCGTCCGGCGGCCAGACCGGGAAGCGAATTCTCGCGGTGGACGACGACCCGCTCCAGCTGGAGCTCACCAAACTCCACCTCGAGCGGCAGGGGTATGTCGTGGAAACCGCGTCCGACGGCGCCGCCGCCCTCGAGGCGGCGCGCCGCGCGCCGCCGGACGCGATCCTCTCCGATGTCCTGATGCCGCGTCTCGACGGCTTCAAGCTGTGTCAGGCGGTTCGGAGCGACCCCGCGCTTCGCCACCTTCCCGTCGTGCTGCACAGCAATCACTACGCCGAGGCCGCGGATCGAGACCTGGCGCGTCGCCTCGGCGCCAACGCCTACGTCGCCCGGACGCCGAGCATGCACGCCGCGGCCAGCGCCTTACAGGCCGCCCTGGCGGCGCCGGCTCCACCCGTCGTCGCCGCCGCTCCCGAGGCCGACCTGTCGAGCTATCAGGACCGGGTGGTCCGGCTGTTGGAGCGGCAGGCGGCCCAGAATGCGGAGCTGCTGCAACGGTCCACCGTGCAGGCCGCGGCGCTGGCGGTGCTGGGGTCCACCGCGGACGCGCTCGCCCATCGCGAGCCGGCGAGCGACGTGCTGCAGGATACGCTGTACCGGTGCATCGATGCCGCGGGGGTGTCGGTGGGCGCGTTCTATGAGCGCAATCCGGCCGGCGGCTTCGTGGTCCGCGCCGTGGCGGGATACGGCTCCCAGCCGGGAGGGGCGTTGCAAACCTGTTTCGGCCATCCCGAGCTGATCGAGCGGACGCTCGTTTCGGGGACGCCGCTCGCCCTTCCATCGGCGGACGCACGGGACGCGTTCGCGCAGGAGTTTCTCAGCCTCATCGGCCTGGGGGCGTGCCTGCTCGTGCCGGTGAGTCACCGGGCCGAGCCGCTGGGGGTCTTGCTGCTGGCGTCCAATGCCGCCCAGCTGGCGACGCCCGAGGGTGTGGGATTCGCCCAGGCGATGGCCGGGCAAATCGGACAGGCGTTGGCGCTGCAGCGGTCGTTCGAAGCGCTGCGGTCGTCCCGGCAACTGCTCAAGACCATCGTCGATTCCGCCCTGGACGCGGTGATCACGATGGACGACAGCGGGCGGATCACGAGCTGGAACGGACAAGCGGAAGCCATGTTCCAGTGGACCGCCGCTGAAGCCATGGGACGCAAGCTTGCCGATACGGTCATTCCCCCGGCGCAGCGCGCGGCGCACGAGCGCGGCCTCGCGCGATTCCTCGCCACGGGGCACGGGCGGATCGTGAACCGCCGTATCGAGGTGATCGCCGCGCGACGCGATGGACTCGAGTTCCCCGTCGAACTGACCGTGGTGCCGAGTCGCCAGGGTGAGCGATGGATGTTCGCCGCCTCGGTGCGCGACATCACCGAGCGCCGGCGGGCGGAAGAATCGTTGCGCGAGAGCGAGCAGCGCCACCGGGCGCTGGTCGATTACACCTTCGACGGGTTCGTCATCACGGAGAACGGCGTGGTGCGCGAGGCCAACCGCGGTTTCGCCCAGATGTTCGGCTATGCCGTCGACGAGGTGATCGGCAAGTCGGCGAGCGATTTCGTGGCGCCCGAGTCCGTCGCCGTGGTGGCGCGACGCATCCAGGCCGGGGAAGAAGGCGCGTTCAACGTGGTGGGCGTTCGCGCCGACGGCCAGCGCATCCAGCTGGAGGCGGTCGCCAGGATGTACAAGCACGGCGATCGGCCGCTGCGGCTGACCGCCCTGCGGGACGTGACCGACCGGCGGCAGCTCGAGGATCAGTTCCGCCAGTCGCAGAAAATGGAAGCCGTGGGCCGGCTGGCGGGCGGCGTGGCCCACGACTTCAACAACCTGCTCACGGTGATCACGAGCTACAGCCAGCTGTTGCTCGACGACCTCGGCGCCGGGGATCCCCGGCGCGCCGACCTGGAAGAGATCCGCAAGGCGGCGGCGGGCGCCGCCACGCTCACGCGCCAGCTGCTGGCCTTCAGCCGGCAACAGGTGCTGGAACCGAAGGTGCTCGACCTGAACGGCGTCGTCGCCGGCGCCGGCAAGATGCTGAAGCGGCTGATCGGCGAAGACATCGAGCTCGTGACCGACCTGGCGGCGGATCTGGGAACCGTCAAGGCCGATCCCGGACAGCTCGAGCAGGTCGTCATGAACCTGGCGGTGAATGCGCGGGATGCGATGCCCATGGGCGGCAAGCTCGTCGTCGCCACCCGCAACATCGAGGTCGCCGACTCCGACCCGCGGTTGCACGGGCTGGTTCCGGCCGGGCCGTACGCGCAGCTCGCGGTGCGGGATTCGGGAGTGGGCATGGATGAGCAGACCAAGGCCCGGATCTTCGAGCCGTTCTTCACCACCAAGGAAACAGGAAAGGGGACCGGTCTCGGCCTCGCGACCGTGTACGGCATCATCAAGCAGAGCGAGGGCTTCATCGCCGTCGACAGCGAGGCCGGCCGCGGCACGACGTTCACCATCTATCTCCCCCGCGTGAACCTGCGGGCCGACCCGGAAGCGGGGAGCCCCGCCCTCCCCGCGTCGCTGCACGGCATGGAAACGGTGCTGGTGGCCGAGGACGCCGGAGGCGTGCGGACGGTGGCGCGGCAGGTGCTCAAGCGGCACGGGTACGTGGTGCTCACGGCCGCCGACGGCGAAACCGCCCTGGAGCTCGCCGCCGAGCAGGCAGGGGCGATTCATCTGCTGGTGACCGACGTCATCATGCCGGAAATGAGCGGTCGGCAGCTCGCCGACCGGCTGCGCGAGGCCAGGCCCGACCTGAAGGTGCTGTATGTGTCGGGCTACACCGACGATGCGATCGTGCGCCACGGCATCCTGGAGCCCGGCATCGCATTTCTGCAGAAGCCGTTCACTCCGGAAGCGTTGGCGCGCAAGGTCCGCGAGGTGCTGGACAGGGCGCGCTGACGCCAACTGGCGGAACTCCCGGCCAGCCGGTAACGTTTGGCGTCGACCTCCATGATCCACTTCACGCATCTCAAGGGCTCACTCGAAGGCACGCGGTCGAGCATCGACAAGCGCTGGCTCCGAATCGGGACCGGCCACGACTGCGAGCTGCGCTTCGACGCCGGCCGCGAGCCCCGCGTGGCGCCCTACCACGCGGCCGTCGTGCTGAAGGACGGGACCTACCACCTGCTCGATCTCGACTCTCCCGGCGGCGTGCGGCTGAACGGCAAGAAGGTCAACAAGGCGGAGCTGCGCTCCGGGGACAAGATCCGCTTCGGGTCGACCGGTGGTCCGGAAGCCCAGGTCGAGATCGTCATCGACGCCAACTACGACCCGGCGCAGGATGCCGCGGAGATCACGAAGGTGCTCCAGACCGCGGGAGCCGGTGGCGCGGTGCGCGCGTCGGCGACCGGGCAGATCTTCGCGCTCACCGCGCAAAAGATCGCGGAGGAACGACAGAAAGCCGGCGGCGTCCGCTCGCGCAAGACGATGGACTACATCGCGTCGGCGGTGGGCGAAGTCTCCGAAGTCGTCAAGACGCACACGAAGCGGCGCTGGGTCAAGGTCGTCGGCATCGTCACCGGCGTGGCCCTGGTCGTCATCGCCGTCATGGGCCTCGTGATCTACGCGCAGCAGCGCCAGATCGCGAAGCTGCTCGACGCCAAGGGCCGGTTCGACGAGCAGATTCGCGAGATTCAGCAGCAGATGCAGGCGGAGCAGGACTCCACCCGGCTGGCCCTCCTGGAGCAGCGCTACCTCGATGCGACCGCCAATGCCGAGCGGACGCTGGCCGAGCTGGCCCGCGCCGACCGCGCCAAGGCGGTCGCAGCGGCCAACGCGGGGGACGAGCTGGACCGGGAGATCCGGAGCATCCTGCGGCAATTCGATGCCGAGACCTATGCCGTGCCGCCGATCTTCAAGGAGCGGCTGCGCTTCCACATCGATGAGCTGCTGAAAGCGAACATCGCGACGCGCGAGGTCTACCAGCGGAAAATCCGATACTGGCCCATCGTGTCGCGCGAGTTTCGCGCGCTCGAGCTGCCCGACGTGATGGGCTATGTCGCGTGGACCGAATCGCGGTTCCTGCCGGCGGCCCGGAACCCCTCCGGCGCCCGCGGCATGTGGCAGATGATGCCGGTTACGGCGCGCCAGTACGGGCTGCGCGTCGACGGCCGGGTGGACGACCGCACCGACGTCAACAAGCAGACCCGGGCGGCGGCCCGCCATCTCGCCAATCTGCTGGCGGAGTTCGGCGAGGATGCGTTCATGCTGGCGATGGCGAGCTACAACCGCGGCGAGAACGGCGTGCGGGCGGTGCTGCACAAGATCGCCCAGACACCGGGCGGCTTCAAGAAGCAGAACCGCGACTTCTGGCACCTCTACCGCATGAAGCTGTTGCCGGCGGAAACGAGGGAGTACGTCCCGAAGATTCTCGCGGCCGCGGTGGTGTGCAGCAATCCGCAGCGTTACGGCCTGGAGCCCGCCGCCCGCTAGCTCAGCCGGCGAGCGTCTTGCAAAACTCCGTAAACACCTCGATGTAGCGGTCGACGTCCGCCTCGCTGTGCTGCAGCGACAACGTCCACTGTTCCTCGTCTCCGGGCGTCATGAAGATGCCGCGATTGAGGAGCCAGGGGTACGAGGCCGCGAACAAGTCGGGCTTCGTCTCCAGGAAGTCGCGGTAGTTGCGCAGCGGCGTGGGGCGATAGGACACGCACCCCTTGGCGCCCAGGTCCACGGTGTGGGCCGGAATGCCGTGGGCCGCGATGGCCCGCTGACAGCCGGCGGCGAGGCGCGCGCCGAGGCGCGCGAGCGTGCGATAGGCGTCGGGCGTGAGCAGCTCGCGCAGCGTGATCAGGCCGACGTACGAGACGAGCGGGTTGCCGTTGTAGGTGCCCATCTGCGACACGCCCTTCTCGATCAGGAACATCAGGTCCTTCTTCCCGCCGAACGCCGCCGCCGGCAGGCCGCTCGAGATCGCCTTGGCGAGACAGACGAGATCCGGCCGGACGC
>Ga0187893_10013217_pt1 | contig 11545 bp, 8 predicted proteins | sample MA1701074metaG_FD_139574 | JGI IMG/M metagenome (GOLD analysis project Ga0187893, IMG submission 139574) | White microbial mat communities from a basaltic lava cave in the Kipuka Kanohina Cave System on the Island of Hawaii, USA - MA170107-4 metaG ...
ACGGGGAATATCGGCGAAAGGCTCAACCACCCGCGCGCCGACTTCGCGCAGGCGGGCGACTTTGCTCTCGTGTGTGCCGCGCCCGCCTTCGATGATCGCCCCGGCGTGGCTGAAGCGCGTGCCGCTTTTGGCCGCCTTGCCGCCGATGTAGGCAATCAGCGGTTTGGTAAATTCACCGCGTTCGATCAGCGCCGCCGCCCCTTCTTCCTGCGATGTGCCAATTTCGCCAAAGAGCACAACGACCTCGGTCTGTGGGTCGGCCTCAAAACGTTTGAGGATGTCGGCGTGGGGCATCCCGACAATCACGTCGCCGCCGACGTGGACGAGAGTCGATGCGCCCAAACCGGCCTTCGCCAGATAATAGGCGATGCTGGTGGTGATGCCGCCGCTGCGGCTGGTCACGCAGGCGTTCTGGCTGGTCGTCCCCGTGGAGGTGCGGGAGGCGGCCGGTCTCGGGCCGGCGCGTGTACCGGGGTCGCTGCACGCGGCGGAGCACGCTGCGATCGGGCTGCTGCCGCTGTTCGCCTTCATCATCGTGGCGGCCGCCGCCGCGGTAGCCGGACCTGAAACGCTCTTCGTGACCGTGATCGGGCTCACCGGAGCGCTCGTGATCGCGCTGCGCCCGCAGTGGGGCGTGGCGCTCATCATGTTCCTCCTCATGGTGCAGTACGGCGCGCGCCGGTACGAGCGCGGCGGTGTCGCCGGCGAGCTGGCCAGCGTGGTGCCGGTAGGGAGCGGGCTGCTCACCGCCAACAACATGCTCGGCGTGTTCCTGGCGGTGCTGTTGGTGTACCACCTGTACCGCGACGGCGACTGGTCCTTCCTGAAGAATCGCGTCCTGCAGCTCACCGTGCTCATCACCGCCGTGCTGGTCTTCTCCGCGACCATCAGCGGCGTCGACGTCGCTGACCAGACGGCGGTCGGGCTGCGTGCGACGTCGGCGCAGGACCCCTCGCGCCTGCTGATCTCCCGGGGACTGTTCCTGGTGCTGTTCGTGTTCTTCATTCAAAAGCCGACTGACCTGCGCCTGGTCGTCGGCCTGTTCATCGCGCTGGCGGTTCTGACCGCCTGGTCGGGATCGAGCGCGGCACTGACCGGCACGGGCCGGCTGCAGGCCACCGAGTACCGCGCCGGCGGCTTGGACGTGCTGATTCAGAGCACGAAAAACCCCAACCGGTTGGCGCTCATCGCCACCCTGGGGATGGTCTTCATCTGGGAGTACAGCCATGCGCACCAGTTGCGGCGATGGCTGCGCTGGGTGTCGATGGCCGGCGTGCTGCTGATGATCGTCACCGTGTTCCTCACCGCCTCACGCGGCGGGCTGATCGGCCTCCTTGCCACGGGACTGATCCTGTTCGTGCGGCGGCGGGGTTCCGGACGGCTGCTCTACGCCATCGGCATCGCCATCCTGGGGTGGATGCTCGTGCGCGAGATCGTCCCGGAACAGGTCATGGAGCGGATCACGAACATCCCGGTTGTGAGCGAGCTCTCCGGCGGCGCTGGTGGGCCGGGCGGGGGGTCGACCGAACGACGCAAGTACACCTATGGCATCGGCGTCGACATCTGGAAAACGGCGCCGCTCGTCGGCGTGGGACCAGGCAACTGGCCCTACATGCGATTCCTCACCGATCCGCTGCGCTCGGCGGCGGGCGCGCACAATTCGTATCTGCACACCTTGGCGGAAGGAGGCCTGGTCACCCTGGCGCTCTATCTGCTGCTGTTCTACCTGACCATCCGCGACCTGTTGCGCTGCGAACGCACGGGCTCGATTCTCGAACGCGCCAGGGCCGACGGGATCGAATGGATGCTGTCGGCCACACGCATCTGTTTGGTCGCCTTCCTGGTGTTCTCGCTGTTCGCCGATCTCTGGGATCTCATCTTCTCGTACTTCCTGCTCGGGGTGGCCGCCGTGCTGACCCAGCGCTATCTGGCGGCGCCGTCGAAGGTCCCCGCATGAGGGCGCGGCCGTGACCGGAGAGATGATCAGGGATCCGATTGGTGTGCCGGCGCGCGAGGCCGGGCTCGGGGGAGGCGCCGAGCCGTTTGCCCATTTCCTCGCCAGCACCGGACATCGCGTGCTGCGCGGCGCCGGCGCGTACTGGTACGATGCCAGCCCCGCGTTCTTCCTCAGTCTGCCGTCGCACCGCCAGCTGTGCCCGGCGGCCGACGAGCTGCGCGAGGTGATGCGCAACCAACCGTGCGCCGGGTTGCGCTTCCCGGCGCCGCTCGATGGACCCGGGAAGCTCAGCTACCAGATCGTCTGCGATACCCCGGGCTACGGCTTACCGAGCCTGGGGGCCAACACGCGCTCCAAGGTTCGCCGGGGCCTGCGGCGCTGTGAGATTGTGCCGGTGGCGTTCGCCACCATCGCCGCGCTGGGACGCGACGCCGACCGCGACACGCTGGCCCGCCAGGGGCGTGCCGAGCGGCTGGCGGGCGCGGCCTGGCAGCGCTTCTGGGATGCGGCGTCGGCGACGGCCGGGATGGAAGGCTGGGCGGCGTTCGTCGGCGGCGAGATGGCGGCCTTTCTCGTCTCGGTGCGGTTCGATGACTGCGTCGAGTTCCTCCTGGCGCGCTCGCGCAGTGAGTATCTCGATGCGTATCCGAACAATGCGCTGATCTTCCACGTGGCGAGCGAAATGTTGACCCAGCGCGGTCTGCGCCAGATCACCTTCGGTCTCGAGTCGCTCGAACCGGTCGGTCCGCTCGACCAGTTCAAGTTCAGCATGGGATTTCGCGCCGAGCCGCTGCGGCAGCGGATCGTCTTTCATCCGGTGCTGCGCGCCTTGCTGCGATCGCGCCCGCTGCGCACGCTGGTCTGCCAGTATGCCGAGACGCGCGGCAGCGAGGCGGTATTCTGGCGCAAAGCGCTTGGGCTGCTCCGGTTCGCGGAAGCGGGCGGAGAGCTCGTTGCGGGTCAGCGGAGGGCGGCGTGACGGTGGGTGCCGACGACCGCCAGCGCCGGGCTGGCGCGACCACCCCGGCGGCATCGCCGCGGAGTGGCCAGGCCGCCGGCGGCGAGCCGCTGCCGTTTCTGCCGTTCCATCGGCCGGCCCTCGAGCAGGACGAGATCGATGCGGTGGTCGACACGCTGCGCTCGGGGTGGCTCACCATGGGGCCCAAGACGCGCGCCTTCGAGGAGGCCTTCGCCGCCGCCATCGGTTGCCGTCACGCGATCGCGGTGAGCTCGGCGACGGCCGGCCTGCATCTCGCGCTCGACGCGCTGGGAATCGGCCCGGGCGACGAGGTGCTGGTCCCGACGCTCACGTTCACCGCCTGCGCGGCCACCGTCATCCATCGCGGCGCGCGCCCATGCCTGGTCGACTGCGAGCCCGACACGCTCAACCTGAGTGTGGCCGATGCGGCACGCAAATGGACGGCGCGCACCAAGGCGATCATGCCAGTCCACTTCGCCGGCCACCCCTGTGAAATGGATGCGGTGCTCGAATTGGCCCGCACCCGCGGCGGGGCGGTGCTGGAGGACGCGGCGCACGCGCTGCCGGCGCGGTACCGCGGCCGCAGCATCGGCACCCTCGGCGATATCACCGTCTTCAGCTTCTACGCCACCAAGAACCTGACCACCGGCGAGGGGGGGATGGTGGTGACCGGCGATGCCGCCCTCGAGGAACGCATGCGCGCGCGCCGCTTGCACGGGATGAATCGCGACGCGTGGAAGCGCTACAGCAAGGAAGGAAGCTGGCGCTACGACGTCGCGTATCCCGGGTTCAAGTACAACATGACCGACATGAACGCGGCGATCGGCCTGGTCCAGCTCGGCCGGCTGCCGGCCATGCAGGCCGCGCGCGCGCGGATCGTCGCCCAATATCAGGAGGCGCTGGCCGACCTCGACGCGATCGAATTGCCCGCCTGCCGGCCCGAGATCGAGCACGCCTGGCACCTTTTCATCATGCGCGTGCGCCCGGAGCGGCTGCGCATCGGGCGCGATCAGGTGATCGAGGAGCTGACCACGGCGGGGATCGGCACCAGCGTGCACTTCATTCCGTTGCACGAGCACAGCTACTACCGAGACGTCCTCGGCGCCGACGCCGCGTCCCTGCCCGAGGCCACCGCGCAATGGCAGCGCATCGTGTCGCTGCCGCTCTACCCGGGCATGTCCCCGGCCGACGTCGATCGCGTGGCCAGTGCCGTGCGCGACATCCTCCGCCGCCACCGCCGCTGAGAATGCCATGCTGAAGCGCACCGTTGACCTCGTGATCTCCGTGCTCGGCCTGCTCATCTTGCTGCCGCTGCTGCTGATCGTGGCGATGCTGATCAAGACCGACAGCGCTGGACCGGTGTTCTTCCGCCAAACGCGCGTCGGCCTCAACGGCCGGTCGTTCCACATCTTCAAGTTCCGCAGCATGGTGATGGGCGCCTACAAGATGGGCTCGCGCCTCACCACCAAGCGCGATCCGCGCGTCACCCGCATCGGACAGATTCTGCGCTGGTTCAAAATCGACGAGCTGCCCCAGCTCATCAACGTCGTGCGCGGCGAAATGAGCCTGATCGGACCGCGCCCGGAAGACCCGCACTTCGTCCGCCACTACACGCCGGCCCAGCGCCGCGTGCTCTCGGTCCGCCCCGGGATGGTCGGGCCGAGTCAGATCCTCGGGCGAGATGAGCTGGAGAGCTACCCGGAGGGGCTCAAGGACACCGAGGCTTACTACGTCGAGCACATCCTCCCCGACAAGCTGGCCCGCGATCTCGACTACGTCGAACGCGCGACCTTTCTGGGCGACATGTCGCTGCTGGCGCGCGGTATCTGGGCGACAGCCCGGGGCGCGGTGAAGACCAAGTTCCTGTGGCGCCGCCGCCACCGCGTCGCCCTGTTCGCCGCCGACGCCACCCTGATCGCCGGGTCCTGCCTGGTGGCCTTCTTGATCCGCAACGATTTCGCCTGGCCGCTCGATGCCCGTTTCATCCTCCTGCCGCTCCTCATCACCCTGGTCACCCGGTCGATGGCCCTCATGTACTACGGGGCGTATCAGGGGGTGTTCGCCTATTTCGGCCTGTGGGATCTGGCGGCCGTCTTCAAGGCCGTCAGCCTGAGCGGGGTGCTCAGCGCCGGGCTGACCTTCTTCGTCGGGTTGCAGTCCTTTCCCCGGTCGGTGTTCATCATTGATTGGGCAATCATCCTGTTCCTGCTCGGCGGCATGCGCTACGGACTGCGCGGTTGGGTCCGCCAGCAATCGCGCCAGCGGGGTCAAAAGCGTCAGAAAGCCCTGGTGGTGGGGGCTGGCGTGGGTGGCGAGCAGATTGCTCGGACCCTGTTGGAGGACCCACTCTGCCCGTACCGGCCGGTGGGGTTTATTGATGAAGTACCGGAGCGATGGGGCTCCCTCATCCATGGGGTCCGGGTTTTGGGGGGGGCGGCCGAGCTGCCCCTGGCGGTCTCAGCCAACCGGATCCAGGCGGTCTTCGTCTGCATGTCCGACCTAAGTGACACCGCGGCGCAAGAAGTCGTGGACGTTTGCGAGCGAAGTGGTGTAGAGTACCGAATAGTTCCGGCACTGAGTGACCTGCTGAGCTCTCATAGCTTTGGAAGCGAGCGCGCCAACATGTCCGCGGGCAGCGTGATGGTGGCGCGTCAATGAAAAAGCCGTCAGATCGTTCGAAAAGGGGGAACGCAATGGGGGATCTGATTCTGGTGACAGGGGGGGCGGGTTACGTGGGCTCCCACCTCACGCGCAAGCTGTTGGCTAGGGGGCATCGCGTGCGCGTGTTGGACAGCTTCATCTACGGCAACCACGGCCTCGACGAAGTCACGGACGATCCGAAGCTCGAGCTCATCCCAGGCGACATCTGCTCTGAACGCGACCTCGTCCGCGCCGCCCGGGGCGCGCGCGCCGTCGTGGCGTTGGCCGCCATCGTCGGCGATGCCGCGTGCGACCTGGACCCCGATCGCACGCTGGCGATCAACTACGAGTCGACGCGCCTGACGCTGGCCGCCTGTCGCAAGGTCGGTGTCCAGCGCTTCGTCTTCGCCTCATCGTGTAGCGTCTACGGCGCCAACGGCAACGAGTTCCTGCACGAGGATTCGCACCTCAACCCGGTCTCGCTGTACGCGCGCACGCGCATCATGTCCGAAGAGACTCTCCTCGGTCAGAGTGACATCGAGGTCATCATTCTCCGCCTCGCCACCGTCTGCGGCGTCTCGCCGCGGATGCGCTTCGACCTCATGGTGAACACCATGACCGCCTGCGCCCTGGCGCAGGGGAGCATCCGCGTGAGCGGCGCCAAGCAGTGGCGTCCGCACGTGCACGTGCAGGACGCCGCCGAGGCGTTCCGGCTGGCGGTCGAGGCGCCGATGAGTCCGGAGCGCGTGTTCAACGTGGGCTCGGACCATCAGAACTTCACCGTCGGCGACATCGCCGAACATGTGGCCGCCAGGATTCCCGATACGACCATCGAGTATGCGCCGAACGGACACGATCTGCGCAGCTACCGGGTGGCCTTCGACCGCATCCGCTCGGTGCTCGGCTTCGAGCCCGACCGGACGGTGGACGATGCGATCGCCGAGGTCGACGATCTGCTGTCGAGCGGCGTGGTCGCGGACTTCCGCCACGATCAGTTCCACAACGCCAAGTGGCTGAGCGCCAACGGACGCGTGCAGGGAGCTGCCTAGTGCCGGCGCGCCTGCGCGTCGGCCTGATCGGGTGCGGGCGGATTGCCCGCGTACACCACGCCTACCTCAAAGACCTCGCCACCGTTGAGCTGATCGGGGTCTGCGACGCCGACACTGCGGCGCGCACGGAGTTCTCCCGCGCCGTCGGGTTGCCCGCCTTCGCCAGCCCGGCCGAAATGCTCGAGCGCGGGCGCGCCGAGGTGGTGCACGTCCTCACACCGCCGGCCACCCACGCGGCATTGGCCATCGAGCTGCTCAAGCAGGGCGTCAATGTCCTGGTCGAAAAGCCGCTGGCGCTGCGCGCGGCGGAAGCCGATGACGTCATCGCGACGGCGAAGCGGACCGGTCGTTGGGTGACGGTGGATCACAACCGCTGGTTCGACCCGGTCGTGCAGCACGCGGCCGGCGCGTTGGCGAGCGGCAACCTGGGACAACTGGTCGGGGTTGAGCTGTTCCAAGGTGCGGAAGCCGGCGAGGCCGAGAAGCTCGCCAGCGACAACGCCCATTGGAGCGCGCGTCTCCCAGGGGGGATCCTCAACAACCTCGCGTCGCACCCATTGTACCTGATGCGGCGGTTCGCCGGTCGGCCGCGCGACCTGCGGGTCGTGGCTCGGCGGGTGGCGGGCGATTGCCTCGAGGAGGTGCGTCTGGTCGCCGAGTGTGAGCAGGCGTTGGCGACCGTCACGCTGTCGATGCGCGCGCAACCGTTCGTTGCCAGCCTGACGCTCCTCGGCAGCGCCGCCAGCCTCGATGTCAATCTGAACACCATGACCTTGATCGAACGCCGCACGCGGCGGCTGCCCAAGCTGGTCGGCAAGGTGTGGCCGAACCTGAGCCAGGCGGGCCAACTGATCGCCGCGACGGCACGCAACACCGCCGCCTTCGCGACCGGCCGACAGCGCTTCTATCCGGGCATCGGCGCCCATCTGCGAGCGTTGTACGGGGCGGTCGCCGCCGGTGGAGAGCCGCCGGTGAGCGCGGCAGAGGGACGCGACGTCGTTGCCTGGTACGACGAGATCCTGGCGCAGAGTGGGATCACGGCCACTCCGGCGGCTCTGGCGGGGTGACGCGGTGCGCGCGCTGGTGACCGGGGCGACGGGCTTCCTCGGCGCCGCGGCGGTCGCGCGGCTGCGCGCCGACGGCGTCACGGTGCGCGCGCTGGTGCGATCCGCCGACGCCCGCACCGAGGCGGATGAGCGCTGCGTCGGCGACCTGCGCGATGTCGGCAGCCTGGAGCAGGCGGTCGCCGGCGTCGACTGGGTGATCCACGCCGGCGCGCGCGTCGCCACCAGCGGCCCCTGGGAGGAGTTCGAGGCGGTCAACGTGCGGGCCACCGACGCCCTGATCCGCTGCGCCCAGGCGGCCGGAGTCCGGCGCATGGTGCACGTGAGCTCGCTCAGCGTGTACGGCGTCCCCGACGACGACGCGATCATCAGCGAGGACTGCGAGTACGACGACGGCGCCGACGAGCGCGGCTTCTACGCGCGCTCCAAGCTGGCGGCCGATCGAGTCGCCAAGGCCGCCATGCAAGCCGGTGCGCCGCTCACCATCATCCGGCCCGGCCTGCTCTATGGACCGGGCCGCAATCCACCGCTGGCCCGGCGGGCGGTGGCGCTGGGGCCGCTGCGCGTGTTGCTGGCACGCCCCGGATATCTGCTGCCGCTGTCCTTCGTCGACAACGTCGCCGACGCCATTGTCCTGGCGGCGCGAGCCGATGCGGCAGTCGGTCGGGCCTACACCATCGTCGACGCGCATGCCCGTCAAGCCGACTACACGCGGGTGTTCCGGCGCGTCAGCGGCGGGCGCTGGCTGGCGGTGTACACGCCGCTCAGCGTGCTGCGCACGGCAGTGGGCGTCCTCGAGCGCGCCAGTGCGCTGCGCGGACGGCGCGCGCCGATCACCCGTCATCAAGTCGAGCGCACCCTGCGCAGCGCGACGTTTGCCACCCGCCGCGCCGAGGACGAGCTGGGGTGGCGGCCGCGCGTGGGTGTCGACGAAGGGTTGCGGCGGACGTTCGCGGCGCGCAAGAGGGCGGCCAGTCTCGCGGCGACCGCGGCGGTGCAGTCGCCGGCATGAGCATACGCGCACGCGCAGCGGCGAGCGCCGGGAGTGGCCGGCAGGCCGCAGCGCCACGGGGGCGCGCGGGGTCGATGACCACGGTGTTGTTCGTCGAGGCCTCGAGCGGCGGGGTGGTGGGCGGCTCGCTGACCGGTCTCTACCATCTCATCCGGGGCCTCGACCGCGGCCGCTTCCAGGTGGGTATGGCGCTCTATGAACGCAAGCCCATCGAAGCGGACCTGGCGCGCCTCGAGGTGCCGGTCCACCAAGTGGTGCGGCGCCGGCTGCCCAAGCAGCATGCGCTGCTCGATCTGGAAGGCTATCGGAAGGCGCGTTCGCTCAGCGCCGTCCGCGCCGGTCTCGGCGCCGGCCGCCAGGCGGCCCGCCTGGCCGCCGAGGAGCTACCCGCTGCCCTGGGCTTGGCGCGCGTCATTCGCCGTGTGCGGCCCGACGTCATCCACCTCGGCAACGGGGTGCGCGCCAACTTCGACGGCATCCTGGCCGGCCTGCTGACCCGCACGCCGATCGTCTGCCACGTCAAGGGCTTCGAAAAATACGGCGCGCGCGAACGCTGGGCAGTCCGGCGCACCACCACCCTGGTGTGCATGACGCAGGCGATTCTCGCCTACTGCCGAGAGCGGGGCCTGCAGCCGCCCGATGCGCGGGTGGTGTACGACGCGGTCGACGAAGCCTGGCTGCGGCCGCAACGTGCGCCCGCCGAGGTGCGGCGCGAGCTCGGCATCGCCCCTGACGCTCCCTGTGTCGGCATCGCCGGAAACATTCAGGAGTGGAAGGGCCAGCAGGTCGTGGTCGAGGCGCTCGGCCGGCTCGGCGCTGGCCCGCCCGTGCACTGCATCATCGCTGGCGGGGTGCATCGCGCCGGCGAGGCCTACGCCGCGTCGTTGCGGGCCCGCGTCGCCGCGCTCGGCCTGACGGGGCGCGTGCACGAGATCGGGTTCCGGGCCGACATTCCGGATGTGATGAACGCGTGGGACGTGGTGGTGCACGCGTCGGTCCGCCCGGAGCCGTTCGGACGCGTCATTCTCGAGGGCATGCTGCTCGGCAAGCCGGTGATCGCGACGGCGGGCGGCGGGGTGCCCGAGCTGATCGACGATGGTCGGACTGGGTTCATCGTCCCGCCAGGCGATGTCGCGGCGCTCGCCGATCGCATCGAGGCGGTGTTCGCCGCACCGGACGCGGCGAGGGCGATCGGGGTCCGCGCCCAGAGCTGGGCGCGGCAGCAGTTTTCACTGGCCCGTCAAGTCGAAGAGATGAGCCAGATCTACGAAGAAGCAGCGAGGATGCATCGGACATGAACATATTGGGGATTTCCTGTTTCTATCACGACGCGGCCGCGGCCCTGCTGGTCGACGGCCAGCTCGTCGCCGCCGCCGAGGAGGAGCGCTTCTCGCGCAAGAAGCACGACGCCAACTTTCCGTCGCTGGCCATCAGGTTTTGTCTCGAACAGGCGGGTCTGACGACGCGGGACCTCGACTATGTGGTCTTCTACGAAAAGCCGTTCGTCAAGTTCGAGCGCATCCTGACCACTGCTCTGCAGTCCGTGCCGCGGTCGTGGAAGGTGTTCGGCGACGCGATGACCACCTGGCTGCTCGACAAGCTGTGGGTCAAGAACGTCATCCGCGTCGAGCTCGGGGTCCCGAACGACAAGATCCTGTTCAGCGAGCACCATCTCTCGCACGCCGCCAGCACGTTCCTCTGCTCCCCGTTCGACGAAGCGGCGATTCTCACCGTCGACGGGGTAGGGGAGTGGGCCTGCGCGACCTTCGGCCGCGGCCGCGGCACCGACGTGTCGCTGCTGCGCGAGATCCGGTTTCCGCACTCGCTGGGGCTGCTCTACAGCGCCTTCACCGCCTTCCTCGGCTTCGAGGTCAACGAGGGCGAGTACAAGGTCATGGGCATGGCGCCCTACGGCGAGCCGAAATACGTCGACAAGGTCGAGAAGCTCTACCGGATCGAGGCCGACGGCAGCCTGTGGCTCGACATGGACTACTTCTGCTTCCACCACTCGACCACCCAGACCTTCAACGGCAAATTCACCGAGCTGTTCGGCGAGCCGCGCGATCCGGACTGGCTGTTCTTCACCGAGCGGTCGGGTTTTCCGTCGTACTTCGGCGACAAGCCGGCCGACTTCGAGCGCATCTCGGCGCGCAACCAGTACTACGCCGACATCGCCGCCAGCATTCAGCAGTGCACCGAGGAGATCGTCCTGGTGATGGCGCGCGCCCTGCACGCCGAGACCAAGCTGGATCACTTGTGCCTGGCCGGCGGCGTGGCGCTCAACAGCGTCGCCAACGGCCGTATTCTGCGCGAGACGCCGTTCGCCGACCTGTTCGTGCAGCCGGCCGCGGGCGACGGCGGCGGCGCGCTCGGCGCCGCGCTCTTCGCCCAGCATTGCGTCCTGGGGAAGCCGCGCTCGTTCCGCATGGAACACGCGTACTGGGGGCAGGGCTTCTCCGACGGCGAGATCGGCGACTTCTTGCGCGAAGCGAGCATCACGCACACGCGCTGCGCGCACGAGGATCAGCTGCTCGACCGCGTCGTCGATCACCTGCGCCGCGGCCACGTCGTCGGCTGGTTCCAGAACCGCTTCGAGTGGGGCCCGCGCGCGCTCGGCGCGCGCAGCATCATCGCCGACCCCGGCCGGGCCGACATGAAGGATCTCGTCAACACCAAGATCAAGTTCCGCGAGCCCTTCCGGCCGTTCGCTCCCTCCGTGATCGTCGATGCGGCGGCGCGCTACTTCGACCTCGACGAACCGGCCCGCCATTACCCGGCGCGCTTCATGCTCTACGTCGTCGATGTGAAGCCGGGGCAGGGGGCGGTGCTGCCGGCGATCACGCA
>Ga0187893_10013218_pt1 | contig 11543 bp, 7 predicted proteins | sample MA1701074metaG_FD_139574 | JGI IMG/M metagenome (GOLD analysis project Ga0187893, IMG submission 139574) | White microbial mat communities from a basaltic lava cave in the Kipuka Kanohina Cave System on the Island of Hawaii, USA - MA170107-4 metaG ...
CAAACTGAAGTTTGTCGGACATATGAACTAGTTTGACAGCGGCAGATTAGTTAACTAATCTTTCGACTCGGGTGAGGAAGAGGCATTGGAAGGATACGCTTTCATCCTTCGCCCTTCATCCTTCCGCCATCCTGTTCGCGAGCGGGCGTAACTCAATGGTAGAGTGTCAGCTTCCCAAGCTGAAAGTTGCGAGTTCGAGCCTCGTCGCCCGCTCCAATTTCAATTCGCTGAGATCCTATTCGCGGCCCACTAACTCCAGATTCAAAATGATCAGGACTTTATTCGAGTCTGGTCGCTCGCACTTCCATCAATCCTGGGTTAATCTTTCTCTTACAAGGTTCGCTGACAAACGGTGATGTAGCCTGATGGTTCATCGCAGGCAAGCAGCCTCTGCCGATGGCGCCGGAGTTGCGCCTTTTGGGTAGAAAAAAAAACGTTCATTTCATGGGGAGGTTAGATATGCGAAAGGATTTATTGGCAGGATTTTGTGCGCTCTTTTTGACTGTTACGGCGGGCCAGATCGCAGCGCAGGAAAAACGCGCGTCCGAGAATCAAGATAAGAGCATCGTCGAAAAGGCGGCTGACAAAGCGAAAGACGTCGGCGGCGAAGTAGTTGATAAGGCGAAAGATGTCAAGGATCAGACGGTGAAGGGGACGAAAGCCGCTGGTGAGAAAACGAAGGATGTTGCTGGAGAAGCCGTTGACAAGGCGGAAGACGTCAAGGATCAGACGGTGAAGGGGGGAAAAGCCGCCGGCGAGAAGACGAAAGACGTTGCGGGAGAAGTCGGTGACAAAGCGGAAGATGTCAAGGATCAGACTGTGACGGGCACCAAAGCCGCTGGCGAGAAGACGAAAGACGTTGCGGGTGAAGTCGGCGACAAGGCGGAAGATGTCAAGGATCAGACCGCAAAGGGTACGAAAGCCGCCGGCGAGAAGACAAAAGATGTCGCTGGAGAAGTTGGTGACAAAGCCGGAGACGTGAAAGACAAATCAGTCGATACGACCAATAAGGCCGCGGAGGTGGTCGGCGACACGGCCGGAGATGTGAAAGACAAATCAGTTGACACGACCAAGAAGGCCGCGGAGGTGGTTGGCGACACGGCCGGGGACGTGAAAGACAAATCAGTTGACACGACCAAGAAGGCCGCGGAGGTGGTCGGCGACACGGCCGGAGATGTGAAAGACAAATCAGTCGATACGACAAAGAAGGCCGCCGAGGTGGTCGGCGACACGGCCGGGGATGTCAAGGATCGGACAGCCGAAGGAGTGAAGGTAGCCGGCGAAGGGACGAAGGCTGTAGGTAAGGAGGCTGCGGACAAGGCCGGGGACGTGAAAGACAAGACCGCCAAAGGCGCAAAGAAAACCGGCAACTGGTTCACCAGGGCATGGAAAAAGATCTTCTAACGTGACGAGAAGTCTGTCTTGCAACCTAGCGCTCGCTTGGAAGTACGCGGACAGGATGCACTTTAACGATCAACGGAGGAGGAGAAAAGTTTTCGGTATAGGCTCGACCTACCCAGCAAAAGACTAAGATTTGCACCTCAATCCCAAAGTGAAAAAAGAAATCGCCGTAGTTAGTTCTATGGAAGTTGGCCCTCTGGGCGTTTTTCACTTGAAGCGGTTATGGTCTCGGATGATGACCACTTTTGGGGGTTGGGTTTATGAAGAACCTTCAGTCGATGAATGGGATTTCGACAAGATCGTTATCCATGGCTTAGGGCTCAACCTGGAAGAAACGTTTCAATATCTTGCCCAGAAACGGCCGAGTTACAGTGAGTTCGAACAATGGGTGATTCAAAAGAACGAAGGGAACCTTCACAAAGCTCAAGTCGACAAAATAAACGCCGCCGTAGGTGAAACAACAGATAAGCGTAACTCTCAAAGAGCGAAACAAGAGATTTACGATGCAGAACCTGTTCTCAGCGCAGAAGACCTTACCTTTTGGGAAGAGAACGGCTATCTGATACTGCACCATGCTGTTCCAGAAGAAAATTGTCAGGCTGCTGAACAAGCTATCTGGGAATCCATGGGAATGGACTCCTCGAACCCGGACACGTGGTACCAGAATTCGCAGAGACACGGCATCATGGTGCAATTCTTTAACCATCCTGCCCTCGAGACAAATCGCCGCTCACCACGTATCCACAAAGCATTTGCGCAATTGTGGGGCACCGCCGACCTTTGGGTGACCGTGGATCGTGTCAGTTTCAACCCACCAGAACGTCGCAACTGGCATTTCCCTGGTCCAAAGCTTCATTGGGATACAAGTCTCGATCAACCAATTCCTTTCGATGTGTCTGGATTGCTTTACCTGACTGATACCTTAGCTGATCAGGGCGCCTTTACTTGCGTACCCGGCTTTCATCGCAGAATCGCGGATTGGCTTGGGAGTCTGCCGCCGGGTGCAGACCCGCGAAAAGAAGACCTGGAGAAACTAGGGGCAGTGGCGATACCAGGCAAGCAAGGAGATCTAATCATCTGGCATCAGGCTTTACCGCATGGAAGCCGGCCGAACTACGCCTGTCGTCCACGAATGGTCCAGTATCTATCGATGTATCCAACAAGACGGAAATTGCACTTCGATTCGATAGACCGCAAAATCAGTGATGCTCGTTTTCAACGCTGATGCTGGAGGATACGATCATGACGGCCTCTAATGAAACTCAAGAACAAATCGGTGGTACGAGTTCGACCAGTAGGAGATGGCTGAATTATAAAGCAGGGATTAACGACGCTGGTGACCTTGAGATCAAAGAGATGATTCACCAATCCCTAAGAGGTGCCATCTATTTGACCGAGGGCGACAATCTGACTTGGGATGGAGAAGAAAACCTGGGTCAGCATTGGTTCCATTCAACCGCTGAAACGATCAACCTGCTAACTCCCGTCAGGACCACCATTAGAAACCGGACCGACCGTAATCGAGCGTTGAAAATGCTCGCAGTCGGTCTTGCGTGCGCGCTTGAAAAAAGGGAAGGAGATCGTGATGAAGATTTTATGGCGAAGGCCCGAGAATTCATTACGGCGCGTGAACTCGAAATATTGCGCTTATACTATTTCGCTGCTGCTCTTGTAACGGTCGTGGTTATGACGGTGACGCTAACTGTTATCAGTGGTTCGGTAGGATCGTTACTCCACGAATTCCTCATAGTCGCACTTTGCGGCGGTGCCGGCGCGATGATATCGGTATCAGAACGGTTTCGTTCCATCAAGGTGGAACGATATTCGTCCCGGCGTTTCACAGCGATCGGTGGCTTTACTAGAATACTTTTCGGGTTCATTTTCGGAGCTGTATTTCTTTTGTTCCACAAGGCGGGCGTAGTTCAAAATGTGGTGACCAATCAACCATTCTTATTGGCGGCAGTTGCCTTAGTGGCTGGTTTTAGCGAGCGAGCGATTCCAGAAGTCTTAGTTCAGGTCGAGCATCAGATAGCAACCAGTAAGGCCTCGAAAACAAGTGTTGATGCCTAACACTCGCCTTACGCTGTTAGAGGCACTCGCGTGGGCGAAGGGGCGATGTGGTCGAGCGCGGCAATGTGCTGCGGGCCAAGCCTGCTCCCGACCTCTTTCTCAACTGCCAACAAAGGTTGGCCGTCCCGGTAAACCACTGCTTCGTCGTGGGTGACTGCGATCTGGGATCTGCTCGCGGCGCGCCGGGCCCGAATGCTTTCCATCGGTCTTCTTTAGCGGTGGTTACGGCGAAGAGGAACTCAACCAGGCGGCAGCATTTCGCTTCTATCGTAATGCGGCCCGAATTCCAGAAATCCCTCGAGCTCCATAAAATCTTTAGACAAGTTGGGCTACTACCGTAAAAACTCAGGCCCGCTGCGAAGCGTTCAAAATGGCATCTATCAGCTTCAAATTGCTTGTTTTAAGCGCAAGATGATTGACCCTTACAAAATTGACCTGCACCTCGTTCTCAGGACCGCCAGCTCATTAAGCTCCGTGTGAAGGCGATAAGATCAATCTGTCATCGCAAGACCTCCTAATGGTACGCAATTAGCTTAAGATCTGCGGGCGTCGTAGGTCCATGACGGCAACGCAACGCTTTAAATCCTCCGGCCTGATGCTGCGTTCTACCCGGGCTTTGACAAATTCGACCAAGTCGCCAGATCAGAAATGCTCGAGCAAACTTACTCCCTGACAATACCTTTGAGACGCCGATCGTGGTTTCTGCCGTTGGTTATGACTGCCGCTTTAACTGTGATTGCGTTATGGCTGATGACATTGAGCTTCCGTCGGGACGTTATCGTCATAAGCTTAATGGCGGTTCAAGGGACTGTCTGGCTTTTATCATGGTACAAGTGGAACAAAGCCGAAAATGGATTCGCCGCTGTCGAGCGGGAACTGGCGAGTCTTCAGGGCATCGTCGATGTCTCTCGCGATGCCATCATGGGTGTGACGGCCAACGGCGTCATCATGAGCTGGAACAAGGGCGCCCGCAGCATGTACGGCTTATCGACAAGGGAAGCTTTGGGCGCTCATATTTCTTCCTTATTTGATCCCGAGCGAATGTACGAAGCGACGATGTTGCTCGATAAGGTTGAGTGCGGAGACAGCGTGGCTCAACACGAAACCCTCCACTCGAGGAAGGGAGGGAAGGGGATTGACGTCTCCCTGACGATCTGCCCAATTAAACAGCACCAAAAAATAATTGGCGCCTCACTAGTGGTTCGCGACATAACCGAGCGGAAGCGAATTGAAGAGTCGGTCGCTCAGCAGGCGGCGGCAATGAAAGCTTCGATGGATGGCATCGCAATCATCAATCACCTCGGAGAGTTTGTTTACCTGAACGAAGCCTACGCCAAAGTATACGGTTATCAATCCAGCGAGGCCCTGATTGGCGTTAGCTGGGAGCGGCTTTACGTGGATGACGAGTTGTCCTGGGTTAAAGATGACATCATGCCCGCAGTTTGGCGGGATGGATCATGGCGTGGCGAAGCACTTGGTAAGAAATTAAACGGCAGTGCTTTTCCCGTGGAGATTTCAATCAGCGCTGTGGCGGGAGGCGGACTGGTGCAGGTTGTGCGCGACATCACCGAGCGCAAGCATGCGGAAGAATACCTGCGAAACATGTCGATCAAAGATGAGTTAACGGGTCTGCTCAACCGCCGTGGCATTCTCAGGCACGCGACCCCGCACTTTGATTTCGCGCAACGCAACAAACAAGCGCTCCTGTTGCTATTTATCGATCTTGATGGGATGAAGCAGATCAACGACAACCTTGGCCACAATGAAGGAAATAACGCTTTAAAAAATACTGCCAACATCCTGAGAAAGAGTTTTCGAGACTCCGACATCCTTGCCCGAATCGGCGGCGACGAGTTCGCGGTGCTGGTAACCGATCCCGCCACCAACAGTGAACAGGCGGTCACCCGGTTAAAAGAGAACCTTGTTGCCTTTAACCGCGAAAGCCCCAACAGCTATACGCTTTCCTTCAGCATTGGCGTCGCAGCTCTCGATCCGCAGCGCATGGCCGATTTTGAACAGTTGCTTGAAAAGGCCGATCAGTCAATGTACAAGCAAAAGCGCAAGAAGAAGCGCCAGCGAGTGGATCGGGTGATGCAAGGCCAACCAGCCCATCCGGCCTCGGCTTTGAGCCAGCCAGAAATCCAGCCAGAAACAGTAACTGACCTGCCCTCCGCAGAGTCATCGGTAAATTACGAACTTTTGGATGCGAACGATAGCTATGCCACGTTTGACCAGGCGGCGATCGGAATGGCGGTCGTCTCGATAGATGGAAGCTGGCTTCAGGTCAACGACTCGCTCTGTGCTCTGCTCGGTTACTCGGAAAAGGAGTTGAGAGCCACCAACTACCAGCGCTTGACTCATCCGGATGACCTCAACCAGGTTGAGTCACAGGTGAAACGGCTTCTGCGCGGCACTCTTCAAAGACATCAACAGGAGAAGCGTTACCTTCATAAAGAGGGGCACTCTGTATGGGTGCTCTGGAACGTGTCGAGATTGAGCGAGGATGAAACCGGAACCACCAGGCTCTTTTTTCAAATTCAGGACATCACGGATCGCAAGCAGGCGGAGGAGAAACTGCGGCAGGATACACTCACGGGCCTGCCGAACCGCGTTCAATTTAAGGAGTTCCTGAAAGCAAGGATTTCTCGGGCTCAGCGACGGAAAGATGATCAGTTTGCGGTTCTCTTTTTGGATGTCGACCGCTTCACTCTGGTTAACGACAGCCTGGGGCATGCGAGCGGCGATCAGTTGCTGGTTCAGATTGCCCGCCGCATCAAGACCTGTATGCGGGAAGGCGATATCGTGGCCCGAGTCGGCGGCGACTCATTTGCCATTTTGCTTGACCACGTCGGAGGGGAAGATGAGGCCTGCCAGGTCGCAGCCCGAATCCAGCAGCAGCTATCGATCTCGTTCAACCTGTTTCGGCAAGAGGTCTACGCCGCCATGAGCATCGGGATTTCATTGAGCTCTCTTTACGGTGACCAGGAGGCAGATCTGCTCCGAGATGCTGAAACCGCGATGCACCGCGCAAAGTCTCACGGCAAGGCTCGCTACGAAGTGTTTGGCGGCAACATGCACGGAGAGGGGATGAGTCTCTTAAAAATGGAGACTGATCTGCGGCACGCGACCAATCGGGGTGAACTCTTCGTTCAGTATCAACCCATTGTTTCTCTGGCCGACGCCCGGCTCCTCGGTTTTGAAGCGCTCGCCCGCTGGCAGCATCCGGAGTATGGCGTGATCGCTCCTTTTAATTTCATTCCAGTGGCGGAAGAAACGGGTCAGATTCTGGCTATTGGCCAAATCGTACTCAGAGAAGCCTGTCGCCAGGCGCGCCACTGGCAAACAGATCATCGCACCCAAGCGCCACTCTATGTGAGCGTAAACCTGTCGGTAAAACAGTTCACCGAGCCGGGCCTGGTAGAAATCATTTCGCGGTACCTCAAAGAGTTTGATCTGGATCCCCACTGTCTGAAACTGGAGATCACTGAGAGCGTGTTTACTGAAAACATTGAGGGGGCGGTTGAAGTCCTTAAGCAGTTACGACAGCTTGGTATGCAATTGAGCATCGACGACTTTGGCACCGGTTACTCCAGCCTGAGCTATCTGCACCGTTTTCCGATCAACACGTTGAAGATTGATCGCTCGTTTGTGGCGCAAATGGCTGAGAACGACGAGAATATCGAGATCGTCCGCACGATTGTGATGTTGGCGCAAAAGCTCCGCATGGACGTGGTGGCCGAAGGAGTTGAGACGAAGGAACAACTCAACCTCTTGCGGGAGTTAGGCTGCGAACACGCGCAGGGATATCTTTTCTCGCATCCGCTGGCGGCACGCGATGTTGACAATTTCATCCAGAACCGCGGCGCCTCCTTCCGGCGCCCGACAAACTCCAATGTGGTTCAGATGAAGCCCGCTCTGGTTGCATAAGGCGCATTTGCCGGAAGGCTAAGTTGCTGTCAGAATGCAGCTAGTCAGCCCCTTCGCGGGGCATTCAGCCCCCCCGACAACTGGAATACGTGACCCTGACACAGCCGTCCGTGGAACAGCCTTCACCTGTTCAGCGGGAAACGAGCGGGCGGAAAAAAGAGACTTACATGGACAAGCCAAAATTCAAACATACAATCATGGTAGTCGAAGACTATGACGACACGCGCGTGCTGCTAAAGCATGCGCTCGAGGTCAAGGGATACCGTGTCCTGGAAGCGGTGAACGGCAAAGAGGCAATCGACATTGCCGAGCGCGAGCACCCTGACTTGATCCTGATGGATCTTGACCTGCCGATTCTTGACGGGATCGCGGCGACAAACCAAATTCGACAGCAGGTTGAGATGGATGAGGTTCCGATCTTTGCGGTCACGGCTTACCCGCTCTCTTACACTCGCGTTAAAGCATTTGCCCGAGGTTGCAACGAGTACATGGCGAAGCCGATCGATCTGGATGAGCTCGAAAAACTGATTGTTCGCTATCTACCTTAACCTGGGCTCAATCGCTTGGCTGACCAACGATAAAACATCCCGCGCCCGCAGTCCCACCCACCGCCACCACGCAGGTACGCCATCCATTGGTACAAACGGGTGCAATTAAAGGTGAGAGTGAAATACCCCCGACGGCAGTCGGGGGATTTTTCAAGCCCCACCTACTGCGATCCACGTTTGAGATCTCCTCCTTCGCTCGGAATTGGCCACGCCACGTGGCCAATTTCGAGCGAAGGAAGGCTCTGGGGGGAAGGCATATCGCCGGTTTAGGTCGGATCTTGAAGCTCCGCTGACTGCCGTCAGCGGTATCTCAAGCCCTTTGCGAACTCTCGCTTTTAATTGCACCCGGTACAAACCGAGATAGCACGAAAGGCTCTTCTTCGGGTTTCGTTAGTGTTATAATCCGTCGCTGTCCGGCCTCAGTAGTTCTCAGTGACTGTTCAAACCAAGAGCTGAAGGTCAAAGGAGTTGTCCAATGAAAACTCTGCTGGTCTTAACCCTTCTCCTAATGCTTGTTGCAGGCAATCAGGATCCCGCAAAATCAACTGACGGTTCTCAGGTGGCGGTGCAGGGTTTTAAGTGGACGAAGGGCCGGTTGACGATCGAGCAGGCGAATTCCGCGAATATCGCTCCCGCCGCGGCAATGATTCCAGCCAATCGAAACTTCGAACGCAATCGAAGGATAAACGATCCGGCCGGGGTCAGGGATCCAAATCTCGACACGCTTGACGGGCGCAGCGCCGCGCTCGAAAAAAGCGTCCAGGAATCGCGCGCGCCGCAATCCAAATCGCGGGACGGGTTCGCCTACCAGGTCAAGATCCAGAACACGAGCGGAAAAGTCATTGAAATCCTATTCTGGGAATATCAATTCAAAGCCCTATCAGATCCGGATCTCATCTCGCGCCGGCAGTTTTTGTGCGGTGTGAATATCAAGCCCGGCAAAATGAAGGAGGTGCAGGCGTTCAGTCTGTCCGGGCCTGCCGACGTTGTCAGCGTGGAAAGCCTGGGTGACAACAAGTCCAAAAACCTTTTCCAGGAGAATGTGGTGATCAATCGCGTGGAGTATGCAGATGGTTCTATCTGGCAGCGAAAGGACTGGAGTTTTGGCGAAGTCAGATTGAGTTATGCACGCGCCCTGGCCACGCCCTGGGGATCGGAAATGTGTAGGGGACTGTGAAGCAATTCTGGCTTGCTCCCGCCTCAACTTAAAAAGCCACTAACCATCATCAGGTATAACTCAAGTTGTATAACCTCACAGGTTGGGAAGGGTGGCTTGCCCCCGCTCAACCTGGAAAGCCATTCAACCCAGAGGCGGGGCAAGCCGCCCTTCCCAACCTGTGAGACTACTCAACTTGAATGACTATCTGGAGTTTGAGTCAGTTTGCTGGCGGCAGCAAGACCTCACTTGTGATACTCAAATCGCGCGACGTCGGATTCCCCAAGAATCACTGTATCCTTATCACTTAACACCGACTCAGTGACGCGTTGAGATTTTGGGTCGTTAAGGAAGGTTCCGTTACGCGAGCCCTGATCCTTAATCACAACACTGCCATCCTTCACGCCAATCCACACGTGCTGCTTGGAAATTCGCGGGTCGGCAAGCACAATTTGAGCCATCGATGCATCGCGGCCGATAGAAGATCCTTCCGGGCTAATGTCAAAATTTTTACCGGCCAGCACGCCGGAAACAAACTTGATCGAACCGTACCTGATCGGAGCAGTATCGGGATGAAGGGCTACCGTCTGAGAAAGATCAATCGTCGCCCCTCCGTCGCCGCTGGTAGGAACTTCCGGAGCAGTCTGGGAAGCTCTTGAATAAGACGGGCCGGAAGACGGTGGCGGGGAGTAAGCCGGCGCCGATGAGGGTTTGGCACTCGCTGCTCCGGAACTTCCGGACGGCGAATACGCGGGCGACGGAGAAGGAGTTGAGATGCCCGTGCCTGAGCGCGAGCCTGCCTGTGCTTTGCTCCTTCTTCGCATCAGGAAAAACACGACGACCCCAATAACAATGACCGCCACAATTATGAAAAGAACTACCAACACTCCGCCCACAATCCAACCGGTGGGAATGCCTGATCGGTCATTTCCCGCAGAAATCTGCTGCTGACTGTCCTGGATTAACCGAGCAACCTCAGAATGTTCCGGGAAGAGCCGCCTGACTTCTTCAAACTTTGGAATTGCGTTCGTGTACTGTTGATTCCAGTAAAGCTCGAGCCCTTCTCGATAAGCTTTGTCCGCTACTCCCAATTCGTTTGGAACGCCGGCTTCTTTGACAAACTCCAAAACAGTGCTGGAGGGGACGGCAAACGCGAAGCCCGACACCTCCTGATTGTTAACTCGATCTCCACCAAAGGTCAGCAAACCGACAACTTCCATCTTGTCCGTCATCACCGGGCCGCCCGAGTTGCCGTGGGTGGCAGGAGCGCTTACCTGAAGCACTGGGGCGCCACTCGCAGACCTCTTTTGAGCCGAAATCTTGCCGTCGGTGATCGATGCCTCAAGCGCCGACTTTGAATCAAGTATTCCGGAGTTAAAGGTATCAGCGGCCCCGGGGTAACCAAGGACAGTTATGTGATCCTGAAGTTTTATCGCATCCGAATTCCCCAGCAGTAACACGGGAGCGTTCTTGACTTCGATCTTGATCACGGCCACGTCTTTGCCCTGGCCCGTGGGTGCGCCATACTTCTTCTCTTCAAACTCATAGACGCTGCCGTCCGGGATAATCACATGATGAAAGACCTTCATGTCGGTGAGCCGCGAATAGTTCCTGATGAAAATAATGTTGTCTCTGGTGAGTGAACTCGGATTGACGTTGTAATCGCGCGCCACCTGTTGCGTGAACTGATAAAAAAGGAGTTCGTGACCTGCTTCCTCACCCTTCTGCTTAATATCGTGCGACGTGTTGACCACGTGAGCGTTGGTGACGATATAGCCGCTGGAGTTGATGAAAAAGCCGGAGCCCAATCCGATGTAAGAAACGTTGTAGTTCTTTGGTTGCCGATTGGGAGGCGCAAAATAAAAGGTACCGGCAACCCCGTCAATTATGCGCACCACCGAGGGTTTGCTGAACATTGCCAAACGCTCACCCTCTGAGACAGCGCTCACCACAAAGCTGCGCTGGGCCGGCAGCAATGACACGATCAAGAACAACATGGCCGTTGCGACTAAAGAGAGTCTGCGCATGACTAAAGCTCCTTGGGGAAGATTTGTGTGTCAACTGAGTCAAGCTCGGGAGCGGAACTAGATTACCGTCGACGAGCCATAGTGATTCCTAGGGCGGACCGTTGCGTGCAGTACCCTAAACTGGGCTGATTCGCGACTCAGCGCGGCAACGCTCGAGAAACAAAACAAGTAAAGTTGCTTCTAGTCGAATTTCAACGGAAAGTCAATACCCGATTAGAGAGACCGTACGATTAGCGAGCGCAATTGAAAATCCCGCGTACGCTTTTGTCAGTCGGAATCGCCGCCCACGGCCCGATTTACCGGCCTGCAACGCCCAATTGAGGCTGGTTTCTGCTGGCACATCGCTTGCGCATTTGAACTCTTAAATTTCTAATCAGCGAGATTATTCAGGAGGAGATTTGCACGTGAATAATA
>Ga0187893_10013219_pt1 | contig 11542 bp, 12 predicted proteins | sample MA1701074metaG_FD_139574 | JGI IMG/M metagenome (GOLD analysis project Ga0187893, IMG submission 139574) | White microbial mat communities from a basaltic lava cave in the Kipuka Kanohina Cave System on the Island of Hawaii, USA - MA170107-4 metaG ...
GCGGCCTGTCTTTTTCTTGTTGACGCCGCCCCATTGTTTGAAGAAAAAGGGGATGCTTCGAGCAACGCATCGATCGCGGATTTCGGTTACCCATTCTTCGTGCATGGGTCTTGCGCCAGGACCGGACTCGCCGCCGACGATGACCCAGTGGATACCCCGCAGAGGTAACCTCGGAATCGGGCCTAACAACGGCTCAACCGACAGGAAGCGAATCCGGGCGGGTACCTTTGCAAGTGTGTGAACGCGATGAGTGAAGTCCGCATTCTCCACACTGGTGCCGAGCCACACGTTGTCGGGCCAGGGCAAATTGTTCGCGAGGCGCAATGCGGTCTCGGGTCGCTTAGTGAGGACCTGAAAGCGGTGCCACGAGGCCTCGACCATGACGTCGAATACTCGTTGAATAAAGGACAATGGCACGTCGTCATGGAACAAATCGCTCATCGAATTGACGAATACGAGCCGAGGCTGTTTCCAATGTAGAGGAATGTCAATGCTGGTCGGATGGACGGTGAGCGAGAAGCCATTGCGATACTGGGGAACACCCATCGCGCGCAAGCGAGCGGACATCCGCTCGGCATAGCAATGTTTGCACCCCGGGCTGATCTTCGTACACCCCGTGACGGGGTTCCAAGTCGCTTGCGTCCATTCGATGTGAGAGCCATCTGCCATCGTGTATTTCCTAACAAATACCGACCTTCATGTCAACCCTTGTCGGGGGTTCCCTTGAAACAATGCTTTACTTTTCGGTCGGAATCGCCAGGATGCATGAGAGTTACCAAGCCCGATGGCGGCGATTCTCTTTCCCCTCTCTGTGAGGGAGAGGGGAGATTTTTTGGGGGCTTCGGAACCCAGCATTGGAAATGCTGAGCTAAGACGCCCACGGGTTCCGTCCGCCTTTGGCGGACTTCACCTCTGGCTACATTCGTTCGCCCTGTTGGGGCGAAAAAGAGTTGAGCAGATCATCGCTCAGAGAGCGGTGGTCCGCTTCGATACACCGCAACCAGGCTAGAGCAATATCGGAAATCGTGTAGCACTCTGCCAGACGCAGAAACGGGCTCCATGGCCGTAAGTCCGCGCGGGCTGAAGCCCGCGGCTCGCTATACAAAAACCGAGAATGCTCTATTTCAGAACTTTCTCGATTTCGGTCTTGAGGGCGTTGATCGAGGCCTGGTCAAGCTGGTACGTCACGCGGAGGGCGGGCTTGTTGAGCTTGAGCAGCCGGCCCAGGTCGATGGGGGTGCCGATCAACACCAGGTCGCACTCCGCGGCGTTGATCGTGGACTCCAGCTCCTTCATCTGCTTCTTACCGTAGCCCATGGCGGGGAGAACTTCGGTGACGTGGGAGTATTTCTCGAACGTCTTTTTGATCGAGCCGACGGCGAACGGCCGGGGATCGATGATCGCTTTCGCACCGTTCTGCTGGGCGGCGATGTGGCCGGCGCCGAACTTCATGTCCCCGTGCGTCAGCGTCGGGCCGTCTTCCACGGCCAGGACGCGCTTGCCCTTGATGGAAGCCGGGTTTTCCACGGTCACGGGAGACTTGGCGCGGATGATCCTGGCGTCCGGGTTGATGCGCTTGATGTTGCGTTCGACGGTCTTGACGTCTTCGGGGTCGGCGTTGCCGGTCTTGTTGATGAGGACGACGTCGGCCATGCGGGCGTTGGTCTCGCCGGGGTAGTAGCGCACCTCGTGTCCCGCACGGTGGGGATCGGCCACGACGATGTAGAGGTTGGGGCGGTAGAAGGCCATGTCGTTGTTGCCGCCGTCCCAGAGGATCACGTCGGCCTCTTTTTCGGCCTCGCGGAGGATGCGTTCGTAGTCGATGCCCGCGAAAACGATGTTGCCCGCCTGCAGGTGCGGCTCGTACTCCTCGCGCTCCTCGATGGTGCAGTGATGATGGTCGAGGTCCTCGATCGTGGCGAAGCGCTGGCAAATCTGCTTGGTGAGGTCGCCGTAGGGCATGGGGTGACGCACGGCGGCGACGCGCTTGCCCATTCCCTTGAGAATGCCGGTGACCGCGCGGGAGGTCTGGCTCTTGCCGCAGCCGGTGCGCACGGCGCATACGGCGATGACGGGCCTCTTCGAGGCGATCATGGTGTGCTTGTGGCCCATGATTCGGAAGTCGGCGCCGGCGGCGTTGACGATGGAGGCCTTGTGCATCACGTCCTCGTGGGAGAGATCGGAATAGGCCATCACCACCTGATCGACTTCGTGCTTCCTGATCAGTTCGACCAGCTTCTCCTCCGGTTCGATGGGAATGCCGTTGGGATAGCGATCGCCGCAAAGCTCCGCGGGGTAGGTCCGTCCCTCGATGTCCGGAATCTGCGCCGCGGTGAAAGCCACCACTTCATAACGTGGACGCGTCCGCCAGAAGGTGTTGAAGTCGTGGAAGTCGCGCCCCGCCGCGCCGAGGATAATGACCTTGATCTGATCTTGCGTTGTTTTCGGCGTACCCTTCATATGGATAACAACTTACTCCTTAGCATCAGCTCGGTGGAAAGCCACGGCGTAGGGCGACCGTTCCGGGAGCTTCTTGTACAAGTAGAAAAGCAGGGCCATTCCGGTGAGAAACAACATCAAGGAGAGGAACTGTGAGATCGTCAGGCCTCCCACGTCATGGGGGTTATCCACGCGGATAAGCTCCTCGATGGTCCGCTGGATGGGGTAAAGCACGAGCAACATGACTATCACGACCCCGTGCCGCTTGCGGACATAGAAAAGCGCCGAAAGAAATCCCGAAAGCAGCAGGGCGTTGATCGACGCGTAAAGTTGAGCGGGGTGGACGGGGAGCGATCTGTGTTGCGAAGCCAATTGTTCCAGCTCGGAGACCGAAGTCTTGCGGCCGGGCTCGACCCGCGACGGGAAATTCTGGGCGACGATGAGCGAGGCGAATTCCTTCTTATAGTCTTCGAGCTTCTTTCTGCCGGCCTCCACGGCGACATTCAGCTTCTTCGTTTCGGGCGAATCGGGAGCTTCGGCTTTGGCTCGGTCCCATTCTTCCTTTAGGTCGCGGAGTTTACGGATCGGCCCCTCCCGCTTCTCCACGGACATCGTCAGCAACGACTCTTTCACCAGCCAGGGCGACAGTTTTTCCCTGGAAGTGGTGATCAACTCGGCGGGGACGGTGACCTGTCGGTCCTCCCATTCCCTCCAATGGGCGGGGCTGGCGAAGGGAAAGCTGACGGCCCATTCGTAACGCGGCTCATGGTTCGGCGGGACCTCGCAGACTCCTCCGAAGCAACACCCGTTGAAGAAACAGCCCAGTCTTCCGAAGGCCAAGCCCCACATGGCGCTGGGGGCCGCGATGTCGAGGTAGAGTCGAAGGGACTGCTTCTTCAGGTACGCATAGGCGATCGCGGCGAGAGTCGCTCCGATGAATCCGCCCAGATATTCGAGGCCGCCTTCGGTGATGTCGATGATGGCGAGGAAACGGTTGGGGGCGTCGGAGAACTGCGGCGTCCAATAGTGGATCACGTAAAAAGCTCTGGCTCCGGCGACGCCGAACAAAAGGCACAGGAAAGCGATGTCCAGCACTCGATCGGGGTCGGCCTTGACCCGTTCGGCGCGGCGCATGGCCAGCCAGACGGCGCTCAAAAACCCGACCATCATGCAAAACCCATAGGTTTTGATGGTGAATCCGCCGGGGAGAGTGAAGAGTTCAGGATACATAATAATCAGGTAATTATTCCCGGCGTTCGATCCAGACCGGGTGCATTCGCCAGTAACTCAACCCTCCCTGAAACGCCCTCGGAAAGAGGAATGGTTGACTTTGATACCCCCTCGAGGGGTCAAACGGCCCCTTTGCCCTTGGGGTAGGGATTCAATGGACCACGCCGAGGCATCCTACCGCGGCACCGGTGGGGCGTCCACGGCGACGTTGTCGATCAAACGGCAGGCGCCGATCCGTACGGCCAGGCAGATGCGGGCGGGGCGGTCCACGGTCGAGAGCCGGTCCAGCGTTGCCGCGTCTACAATTTCGATGTATTCGATTCGGGAAGGTCCGGCGGAAATGATCTCTTCGCGGATTCGAGCGACCAATGCGGCGACGTCCCGGTCGCCTTCGCGTATGCGGTCAACAGCATTGAATAGGGCACGGCTCAGCCATGTGGCCTGGTTGCGTTGGGCGGGAGTCAGATAGGCGTTCCGGCTGGACATGGCCAGTCCGTCGGGTTCGCGAACCGTTGGGCAGCCGACGATTTCAATGGGGATGTCGAGATCCCGAACCATTTGACGGATCACGGTGAGTTGCTGGTAGTCCTTTTCGCCGAAGAAGGCCGCGTCTGCGGGGAGGATTTGAAACAGCTTGGTTACGACGGTGGCGACGCCGTCGAAATGGCCCGGCCGCAGTGGGCCGCAGAGAACGTCGGTGAGTTCGCTCACGTGTACGGTCGTCTTCGTGCCGGCTGGGTACATTGCTTCGACAGTAGGGACAAAAACGATGTCCGAGCCGGCGCGTTTGCAGGCATCCAGGTCGGCCTGCAACGGTCGTGGATAGGCGGCGAAATCGTCCGTGGGGGCGAACTGGGTGGGGTTCACGAAGATCGTCACGGCGACGTGTGAACAACGTGCCTTGGCGGCGCGGATAAGGGACAAGTGGCCATCGTGGAGGGCACCCATCGTGGGCACGAGCGCGACCGTCCCTCCGATCCGCTGGATGGCCCGGACGGCCTGCCGGCAAGGCTCATTTTCCGTCAATACGTCCATGTGGCCGTTTCCGGTTTTCCCGCTGCTTTTTGGTTTCTTACTATATGTTTATGCTAATGTACGCGGCGGATGCGCGGGCACACAATATCGGTCGGGGACCGGGCTTCACCCCTGCCCCTTTCCCTAGGGGGAGGGGGGCCGTAACGAAATCTAACCGCGGGACGTGGGTCGTGTCTAACTCCTTGGAATCGAGCGACTTGGACACCGAATTGGAAGTGACAGAGTCGTCCGAGGTGAAACTGGTTCGACGGGCGCAGGCGGGTGATTCCGCGGCGTTCGGGCGACTGGTGCAAAGCCATCAGCGACGAGCCGTATCGCTCGCGTACCGGCTCTTGGGGAATGCGGCGGACGCTGCGGACGTCAGTCAGGACGCATTCGTCCGCGCCTATCGCAACCTCTCCCAGCTCGATGACCCGGCGCGCTTCGGCGCCTGGTTGATGCGCGTGGTCAGCAACCTCTCGCTCAACTACCGCCGATCGCGGGCGACGCGGGCGGCGGCTTCGCTCGACGATGCCCTGGAAGTGGGTGCTGAGTTTCGAAGACCGACGACCCGACAGCGATTGACGCGGGAGGGAAATGATGAGGGAGGACCGCTGCCGGAAGAGCTTCAGGACGCCGTCAGTCGAGCGCTCGAACGCCTGCCGGACAAACAGCGGCTGGCTTTGATCCTGTTCAGCGTGGAAGGTCTGCCGCAGAGGGAGGTGGCGGATATTCTGGAGTGCAGCGTGGAGTTGGTGAAATGGAACGTTTTTCAGGCCCGCAACAAGCTGAAGGAAATGTTGGCGGAGCACCTGTGATCCGGCCATGAGCATTTGACCATGAGTGGTGACGCATACAACCCGAATGATCCTGCTTTCCTGCTAAGCCGCGGTCTGGACGGCGACTTGTCGGCGGAAGAGCGGCGTCGGCTTGAAGAGTCCCTTTTGCAATCGGAATCGTTGCGTTCGGAGGTTGCGAAGCTGGAAGCCGTCAACCGTCTCCTGGCACGATGGAGAAAGACCTCGATAGAGGTGGATTGGAAGCATCACGCGGCGCTGACATCGGCCGTCGCGAGAAGCGCCGGCGACAAGCAATTGGACAAAGTTGACGAACTCCTTCAACGATGGCGTAATCGAAATGCCGAGGTGGAGGCGATCGACCTCACCCCAGGCGTACTGGCTGAGATTCGTTCCCAGCGCCGCGGGGCGAATCCCTATCGGCTTGTGTTGCGGTTGGGGGTGCCGTTGGCGGCCGCGGCGGCGATTGTGCTGGCTCTAACGGTGACGACGTGGTTTGCGCCCCCGCGCGATCCGGTTTGCCGGGTGGCGATCGGGCCGTCGTGGAAGGTGTCCGTCGTCGAACGAGAATTTGAATCGCGGTCCGTGGTCTCTTTTGTTCGATCAAGCGAAGTGGTGACGACGATGCTGACGCCGCCGGCGATCGGCTTTGCCACGATCGGCGTGGAACCGCACAGATCGGTCGGTGAGGATAGCGCCCCGTTGTGACCGGTCGATCGAGGCGGGGAACCGAAGGGCGTATTGGCTGAATAAGGGTCAACATGATAGCACTGATGCAGGTTTGGACCATTCTTGCGGCCGTGGGGGCTGCGCCGTTCCTGGACACTCGTGGACTGATCGAGCAGGCCCTGGGCGAGCCGACCCAGATCACGCTGGAAAACATCAAGCTGGGCGACGCGATCGCGGTCGTGTCTGAACAAACGGGCGTGCGGATTGTGATGAGCCCGGAGGTGATGCAGCTTGTGCCGCAAGGTCGGGACGTGATGATCCAGAAAGTGGACATCGCCCGGCTTCCCCTTCGCGACGGTTTGACGCGATTGTTCGGGCCGTTGGGAATGACCTGGGTAGTCCGCGAGGACGGCGTTGAGGTCGTCCCGAAGGAGGCGATTCTGTGTTTGGGTCGCACTCCGACCTGGCCGGAGTTGGGGACGCTTTCGGAACTCTCCGCCATGCAGCCCGGCCTGGACTCCGCGGCCCTCGCCGAGTTGCAGAATCGCGTTCAATTCCAGTTGCCTATTCCAGATGCGTGGAAACTGCTTTCGCAGGCGATTCGAAACGTCGGGGCGGGACCGGGCGATGACGTGATGACCCTGGCGTGCGCCGGGCTGGGATGGGGTTGGTGCCTTTCGGATCGACAGATCGTGGTGTCGCCGTTGGAACAGTTGATGCGGCGTCGATTGCAACAGCCCATCTCTTTGCGGATGAGCAACCGGCCGTTGCTGGATGTGATGAACGCAGTGGGCGCGGCGGTGCATGTGGCCGTAAAGGTCGAGCCGGGCGCGTTGACGACTCTGCCGGTGCAGGTGCAGCGCAACTACTCCTTGGACGTACAGCAGCTTCCCGTGGAACGGGTGCTTGATACCATCGCGGCCAATACCGGGCTGGGATATTTGGTCGGACCCGAGGGCGTGATGTTCTACCGGCTCGATGGGAGTGGTTCGGAGCCGAGGGTCGCGGCGTCAACCGGTTCGTCTCCCGGTTCCGCCGACCCGTACGTCGCCAAGATTACGATTTCCAAGGGGGACGGCCAGTCCTATGAGTGGTTGATCCGTCGGTCGGAACTTCCCGAAGACCTGCGGCAAATGCGTGATCGGGACATTGAGGCCTTCATTTCATCCTTACGCCAGCGCAGCGCCTCCACCAATTCGCCGTAGCGAGAAATTGTCGAAACGCGGGGAAGTCGCCCTTGCCCGAGAATCGCATTTTCCGTTTGTTGATGGCACGGCGCGTCTTGTTTCAAGTTTCAGGAAATGGACCGCCCGGTTAAGCCGGTCGAGAATCGCGAGTCAGGAATCCGTGGCTAGGTCCGATTGCGTCCGGCCATTATTCACATAAGATATCCGACAAAGTGCTTGCCGCTTTGTCCGCCGGCGTTCATTTTGTTCGGCGGCCGAATCGCACTCGCGGGCGTAATTCAGTGGTAGAATGCCAGCTTCCCAAGCTGGACGTCGTCGGTTCGAATCCGATCGCCCGCTTTCTTCGTAAATGCTTCAAAACTAAAGACTTGCGGCTCGTCGCCCTCCGGCTGCGAGTGTACTGAACCGGCCGGTTGCGTCAGAAGTTGCGTCAGTTTTTCTGGGATTGGACTCTGGGCTGCCCCTTGCAGGTCGCTTTCGTTGACCCGCAGGTAGTGCTGACGGGCGACTTCATCCGAGTGACCCATCCATTCCACGACGACATGGAACGGAAATCCGGCTGCGATCCAATCGCTCTCGCGATTCTTGCGTAGCGTGTGGCACCATTTTTCGTAGTTCTCGATGCCAGCCCGCTTGCGGATGATGGCGAAGTCCCGCCAGACGTTAACATGCATGACTCCGGTAACCACGAGCTTCTCATCCTCGTCAGTGAGTTCACGAGCTTCTTGCAAGATTGGCAGGAGTTCCGGTGCGATGGGTACGATGCGGCAGCGTTTTGTCTTCTGCGCCCAAACGGTCAGCCTGCCGGCTTGCAGATCTGCCTGGTCCCACCGGATCGCCAGAGCCTCGCCTTGGCGGAGGCCCGCAAGCCTGCAAAGGCCAAGAAAAGTCCGCCATCCTTGGCAGGGGCAGGCGTCAAGGAGCTTTTGGAACTCTTCTATGCTCACGTAGTGCCAGTTCTTCACAAGCGGCGCCAAGCCGCCGCTCAATCGGTCAAACGGATTGTACAGCACGAGGTCGTCATCTACGGCACGATTGAAGATGGTGCGAGCGTTCCTAACGTGCTGATCGATCGTCCGTGAACTCATCGTCTCGTGCTTACGCTTGTTCACTCGCGAGAGCTCGCCTTTGGCGAGTGCGGTCTTGAATTCGCGGGCGTCAAACCGAGTGATTTGGTCGAGCCGCCGATGGTCCCCCATGAAGCCCGTCAAGTATCTCGCGGTCTGCTGATGGAGTTCAATAGTCCCTGGCGCAAGTTCTGAGCGGCGCGACGCGATGTAAATATCAAGAAAGGCTTTCAGGGCCGGGACCCTTCCAGGACTGCAGAGGCCAGGCTTTTGGCGCAGTTCAAGTTCCTTCGCCTGACGAAGCTTCTCTGCCTTCCGCCTTGAGAGTTCGTTTGTTCGGCCGAGATTCTGGCTGTATCGCTTTCCGTCCGTTCCAAACCAACGTAGCTGATAGTAGGCGTAACGAACGCCGTTGGGCTTTCGGACACTGTGCGTTGATAGCGTGACTTCTGGGGCCATAGGACTGATCGATCTTAGCGGGGATTCTCCGATGTCAAGCGATCTAGAAATCGATCGAGTTCGATTCGCCTGTAGAAAACCGATTTTGAAACTTGGGTTCCGCGTAGAAGGCCCACCGCACGGTAGCGGGCAAGTGTCTCCCCGGGATTGCGGAGTCCACGAATCGTGTCCAAACGCAAGTAACGGATGGCTTCTTCTTCCGTAAGCAGCTCAGGACACGGGATGGGCGAGGCACCCGGCAATACGGGTCTGCCAGTGAGTGCTACCACCGCATTTTCGGAAGCCAAGGGTACGGGCTGACCTCCAAGGTTGTCGATCACGGAACAAGCTCCGGACGCACGGCGGCACCAAGCCTTCCGCCCCAAAAGATGACGAGGGCCGAAGGAAAGGGCGCTGAGGTACTGGCACCGCCGAATTTGAGACGGCCCCGCAGGCAGATGATCTGGCCGCGTTTCGCGTAGCGGTGCCACCAGTCGGTATCGGTTCGACTCGGGACGAGGCATATGACGGTGGAGCCGGCAAGCGACTCCTCATAGGCCTTCCTCATGAAGCGTGCAATCTCGCGTCCGTAGGGCGGGTTCATCCACACTGTGCCTGCCCATCGCTTCGTGAGAGCATCCTGCTCCTTTGTAAAGAATCGGGAGCATTTCGCGTTGGCTGGGGTGGCGCAGGCGTCGAGATCGAAGTGAAACACCGCGTTTAGCTCAGAGAATAAGCCGTCCGGCGTAGCCCACTCAGCCGTTTCGCTAGAAAAATGGACGTTTAGTCGAGTAGCCATTTCATCCCCCGCCAACATTCTCCTCGTGACGCCACCGGCCGCGCATGACCTGGATGTTCAGGTCGGCTTATGCGTTTTGGTTCTTTCCTGTCGAAGAGCACTGATACGAAATCCGACGAGTTCGGAGAGGCGCTTTCGCAGCACGTCGCCGAATCCAAGGTCAAGCGTGAACGCTGGCGTTCGGTATTCGACGCACTCAGCCACTTCGCGAACTGATTCCGGCGTAAGTTCAAGACCGACTCCGGTCAGGTCGGAATATGCGGCGACTTTCGTAAGAAGCAGCGCCACGGTGAGCACAAACATCTCGGCCTCGCTGGGGGGTCGGATGGCTGAGTCTTGCATCACTAGTGTATTGCTGAGGTCAAACTGCATCATGGCTCTCACCTAGTAGTCTCGTCATGTTCGCTAACAAGCGTACGGTGCGGCCCAAAAAAGGCCCCGTACTTCGCCACTACTTTTCGGAAAACAATGGCCGGCAAACAGCGATCCCGTCTTCGATAAAGGTCGAGTCCATTGCTGAGTCAACCCGTGCCGCGCTCAGGAGAACGTTGACGAGTTCTCGCGGCAGGAGGGAGTCGGCCCCTTCGACCTTCGGTCGAATATCAGTAAACCGATATACCGCTGCCGCAAGCGAGACACCAAAACGTCGCGTTACGTACGGCAAGATTACCTTTCGCCAAAGCCACTCGGATTCCGGCGTCGTCTCCATGAGTTCCATCGTGGCCTTCACAAGCTTCAGGCTATGGCGCTGAAGTACACGAACTAGCTCACGTTCGAGAAGCGGCAAGGGCATGAGGAACGCGGCGGCAAAGCGGTCTGCTTGTTGCTCGTATCGATCGGGTGAATCCAAGTTCGCGTCGAATGCATGGTCATGGAACACTCCTCGCACGCCTCGATGCAGGGCGATGTGTCCGAGTTCATGGGCGCACGTGAATCGGAATCGGCCCTCGTGCTTAAGGACGCGTTCGTCGATCAGGATCTCGCCATCCTCGGTGAAGGCCGCGCCGAGAACATCTGCTCCCAAATAGGAAAGGTCAGCGAAGCCGAAACGGAGGGCTAGCGGTGACTCAATCCACTCGTCGATGGGGATTGGAAGCGGAAGGCGCGAAAGGGATAGCGCTCTCTGGCAGCGGTCGAGGTAGCCCCAAGCCCGCCGCTCGATGGTGCGTCGGCCTCGACGAGGCTCAAAGATCCGTGTTGGAAGTTCGGCCTTCACGGCTCAGCTGCCCCGCTTTCCAGGCGACATTCGTCGCACCTGATCGATTACCTGATCCCATTGTTCCGGGGTGAGTTTCCGTGCGGTGCGGAGAAATTCTGGTACCTTCTCGGCCGTCACCGCATCCTGAGAGGCAATCTCAGCCACGACTGTGTCAGGACGGCTCCATCCGGCGCGGAGACGAGCCTCTGGAATTCGGTAGTTCCTAACGATTCGGACGAGCAAGTCTTCGGATGGTGTGCGGCGGCCCTTCTCGATATCGGTGAGGTGAGCTGGGGCGATGTCTAGCTCACCTGCCATCTCCCGGAGCCCCTTCTTCAATACCTCCACTCGTTGGCGGCGGAGCACGTCGCCTATGGGCTCCTGTAGGCTTTGCTTTCTAGGCGTCGATGGCATCGGTTCGGGCCTCCACCAGCTTGTTCGCTAACATGTTAACAACGCAAGCCGGAAAGTCAAGCGGCCATCCCGACTCTTTGGAGAAATCGCAGCCTATCCCTCCCCCACAGTTGACACGTCGCGTTCCCTTCTCGGACTACTACTAGTTTGGCTTAGCGGAGCGGGTAGCCTAGCCCGCATATTTCATGAGTAGGTGGGCTATTCGTTCAGACCCGAGGCTTCGGTCGGTCGGGGTGGTCTGGATGCACCGCCCCCTTTCCCCCACGCTCGTTTCTGTTTTCGGTTCCGGA
>Ga0187893_10013221_pt1 | contig 11541 bp, 9 predicted proteins | sample MA1701074metaG_FD_139574 | JGI IMG/M metagenome (GOLD analysis project Ga0187893, IMG submission 139574) | White microbial mat communities from a basaltic lava cave in the Kipuka Kanohina Cave System on the Island of Hawaii, USA - MA170107-4 metaG ...
CATGCGACGGCTCATGAGCCACAACTCACAAAAGCTCTATGAGCTCCTTCCTGATCAGTGGCTGAAGAGCTACAGACCTAAGTCCTCGATTTAAATCAAGACGCGTCAGCCTTGACGCTTACGCAGAAACTTCAAGTACACCAAGGTTCAAGGCTTGTACGCCGGTGATGGTTCTTGGTGGTTTTGGGTTGTTTTCGCCCCAGAAGAGGTTTTCTGCGACGTTTGCGTTAAAGCGGCGAGTTTCAAAGTCTCCATGACCGCCTTCAATCAATACATCGAGCTTCACGACGTTTGTGAGTGGGATTTGGAGGTAGCTGAGTTCGTTTACCAAGTTTTGATAGGCTTGAGTAATCTGATTCTGGAAGTCATCTCCAACTGGTGGGATTGGGTCGCCATTGAGGTCTTGACCTGTCACGCCAGAAAGATAGATAAATTCTCCATCTACACTGATTGCCGCGTGAGTATAGGCATCATTGTTTGGTGGTGATATAACTGTATTTGGGAAATTGACATAGAATACAGGCTTTTTTGTGCACTGGCTACCTGAGCAGCGGATGGTGAGCTTTTTTCCATCGGACTCCACTGTATCTACATTGATAGCGGCAGACAATGAAGAAAGGGTGAGAAGCCCCATAAACATAGCACATAGTTTCAATTTCATAAGTTATTTCCTTTGGTTTTGTTTACCCAGGTCACCCGGGGTCCCCAAAGGTGTAACATAATCTAGAATTTTTAGAAGAAATAAAATTTGCTATTTCTACTTAATTGTATTACGCCACTTTCTCATAATTGGCAAACGGTGACGATATAAGGCCGTTTTGCAATATCAATGCGATCTTTGACGCAAGCAAGAAAAGTTGCCATGCAGACTTCGATATCGGCATCAGGAACATGCGTACGTAGGTTTTGCACAATCTCTTCAAACCTTTGAGCCTGCACCTCTTCGCTTGAGTCCCCTTGAAGAACTTGAATTGCCTCATGGGCGCTTAGCAATGTGATAACATCGGGCTGTCCTCCAAGTTGGCCAATGTTTTGTGCGCAAAAATCAGGCCACACTCGTTTTAGTTTTTCCAGAATCTCTTGAATTTTTGGTGCTAATGGAGATCTTGCAGAGTATCCATAATAATAGCTCAGAAGAATATTCAGAAAGTCAGCAAGCCGAGTAAGAAGCTCGCGCCTTTTGTCCTCTGTTTTATTTTTATACCATTCAGCAATGCTTGAAAGCTGTTCTTCTGTAGCCTTGTTCAAGAACAAATGGACCGCTTGCTGTTCCACAGTATCTATGCGAAGAAATGGTGCATAGCGATACTGTCCCATGAGGGCATCGAGAGATGGGGCATTTTTGTTGTCTTTGAGAAGGAATTCATAGAGGGCTTTGCCAGCTTTCAGACAACGCTCCTTAGAAATGTAAACTCCAGTAGGATCGCTGAGCAAAATGCCAACAAAACGCGACTGGATGAGAAATTCTTTGAGTGTAGTGGGGTTAGCATCAAGGCCGCCTTGTTCAATCCACCCAACTAAAAATTCACAGATCCTCTTCGTCATATATCCAGATGCAATGGCTCGGGTTCTGTCACCATCAGACTTATTGAAACCGCACTCTGAAGCAGTACGCATGGCTTCAAGAAACTTTAGGGCAAACTGCGGATCTTGTAATGCAAGAGAAACTGCGCGCGGCATCGATTTATCATATATGCGTCTGAGAAGCTCATCAGAGTTGCTTTGTGTAGTGAGAAGTGCTTTGAATGAATCATCTGGCAGGTAGCTTTCACAAAACTCGTCCACAGCCTGATGTGAACATTCAGCGATATTTCTAGTAAATTCAGTAACTGTTGGCGACAGTTTGCAAATCAGGTGGCAAACATTCACTCCGCCATACGGTACGAGCTGATTTGAAAGAAAAGGTTCTAGTTTTGTATCGAGCAACAGATTGAGCAACTCTTTCTTTTGCTGGGGATCAAGGGCATTGAGAACTGTATCATTAAATGGTGATATTGCGAATAGAAGAGTGGCAAAAGCTGTGAAGGCACAACCCTCATCCTTGAGGTGAGATGCTATACCTTGTGCGTGTGTGAGAGGATAAAATTCAGGAGCTGGATGGTGGCGGCAATAGGCCGCTATTTTATCTTTAACAGCTGCATGAAAGCTTTGAAAATACTGAATTGCCAATGGAGGCTCTCGTAGGGCGACTAGTACCAAATAGCTAATGGTTGTCCCACTACACCCTTTAAGAAAGTTCCAGATCGGAACCTCTGCAAAGCGCACGCTGATTTTGAATTCCTCTTCTTTACTAAGCGATGCTGTCAATTGATCAAGAAAGGTTCTTACATTCTGCCATTGACGTGGGGCGTCCTCAGATATACATCGAGGCAGTATAATGGCATTAAGATCCTTCCACTCCTTAAGAATATGATCTAGCGCCGCATCTGTAAGTGGCAATCTTACATGCTGTAAATCTAAAGTTGTGACATTTTGAAAGCGGACTAAATTATCACCTGCTAATTCGATATCCAGCCTCTCTTGCAAGAGATGCTCAGCCACTTCCATTGGCAAGGCCACTACGGGTCCTTTCTCACCAATAACCGTTTGTGCAACAAGCCGAACAAGTGTTGGAAATTCACCATACGGATAGGCAGCTCTCATCGGGACTCTAGGCTGTGGTGGGGGATTTGGTACTTCTTGTGGGACAGGAAGAGCCGCTCTTTGTTCTTCATCCTGGATTTCACTTGGGCTCAAAACCTTCACACTTCTTCCAGCAAAGCTTGGTGCGTAGTACTCACAGCCGAAAATAGAAAAGAGAGAGGCGCATACTCGATCAAAGAAAGAGGTTGTGATGACAGCAAACTGCTCGCCAACTTTGCAAACATGCGTATTGCTACAGCTCCAGAACGAGCTTTGTTTTGCCTGCTGCTTTTGTTCTTCTGGAATATCGCTAAATTGATTGAGTAAGTTTGGCGTAACAATGCGCATAAAAAATCACCATAATAGTTTAAAAAATATAATAATAAATTATAATGATGATTTAAATCAACTAGTATATAAGTACTTAGGCAGTTGGTCCCCAAGCGATTTTATGACGGCTATTTTCTCTTTTGAATCTAAGTGCAGGATCTGTTTGATCACTTTCTTTTCGATGAGTGAGATGATGACCTCTTTTTTTTCTTGCTTTGAGAGTTCAGGTGCCAAGGTGGCTAAAAGGTGGCAAAGGTAGTTTACCTTGTCAGGTTTTGCATTTGAAATCGAGCTTGCCAATTCAAATAATTTCGCCTTTCCAGCCTTCTGTAGCACGCTCTGGCAGACTTTCGCGGCCTTTATTAGCTCTTTTTTGGCAACTTTTTTAGTTTCACTTTTGCCTCGAGTGAGAATGATCTCACAGGCATTTTTCAGTCGTTCGAGCTTTTCAAAATCAAGATCCTTGGCATGATCTTGGATATTCTGGCTTAAAAAGAGCAGAATTTCCTTACTTGTGACAGGGAGATGTTGTCCCTTGGGCGGATAGAGCGACTTAGAATTGCTGATAAACTGCCTTACTTTATTGAGATCAAGAGTCTCTTTACTTGCCCATTCGACAAAGTCGAAAGACTGTTTCAAGATGTCAAATCCCATAAGCTTCCTCCATTCTCACTCTTTATATTACTATAAATTATTTTAAATCGCACGGAAAGAAGTTAGGCTTTGACTATGCCGACAAATTCGTAGAGGAAGAGGCGGGAGTTTTGTTTGATGTCCTCGAAGGCCTTATCTGCTGTATCTGTGTGAAGCAGCGACTTGCCTGAGTTATATTCAGCAAAAAGGGCTTTGTCTTTGTGCTGATACTTGGTCCAGCCCACGTAGTGGCCAGAGTCTTTATTGACGCTCTTTTGCATCTCGTCAGTGATGGGTACCTGGCGCGTCACCGCACTAATGAACTCGTAGCGGGCACAAAGTCCCGGCTGCTTGACGAGAGGAAAGTCAATGTAGCTGGAGGGGGCAATCTTTCGATTGTTGATGAAATTTTGGCCTGTAGTGCGATCGTAGCCCGCTCTTTCGAGGTAAATTGGCAGTACCTTGGGTATGTGATCAGGAAAGAGCTGTATTGTCTGTTTGACATTGACCAGTTCGACATCTTTCAATGTCTTGAGCTTTTCTTCAATTTCGGGAGTCAATTTCTGCTTCTCGAGGAGGTCTTTTCTGACAAGCTTTGGCTCAACCTCTACTACCTCGGCACGATCGCGGACCAGTTCTTTGAGCTCTGAGACTGCTTCATGGGCATTGGCTACCTGTAATACCACCAGGTTATCAGTGAGCGGCTCATCCGGTTCAAGTGTATTGGCAGGGATACCGAGGTTGTGCTCGTTGAATGCGCGAATTGGAAACACCTTTAAGCCCATTTGGTACATAAGAAACTGGCAGAAGTTGGAGGAGTCTTCCTGACTTCCACGAGAGTCGAGCTGACAGCCTGACTCGATGCAAACTTGGCGAAAATGGGTAATTTCTTCCCCAGTAAGCTCGCGTTTTGGATGGCCGCGACTGCCTTCGATGATGGCATAGATTTTGCGAAGTTCAGAGACTACGGGACTGTCGCGAAGTTCAGGATCTTTGAGGCGATTTCTAAAGGAGGGGCTTACTCGCAGCGCTTGTAGCACAGAGGCGATGAAGCAGCAATTGGCGCCATTGGGTATACCTGCTCCAAATTTGACAGTCTGGATTGGACCAATCTCTTTGCCAACCTCTTTATCTTTTTTATCTGCCAAGGCGCTTTTCAGCATTTTTTCAGAAATTCGATGAAGAGGAACATGCTGCGCATTGCGGATTGTAAGCTGTTTGATTTTGCCTCGACGGGCTTTTAAATCGTATTCTCTCCAACGGGGTGCCTCTCTGAGAGGAAAGCGAGAGGAAGCTGAAGGGGCATCAAAGGAGCAGGAGGAATAGGAAGAGGGCTCGAAGTCAAAATGCAGGTGAGTTTTGCTAAAAACATCGCGGATCCGTACATATAATGCATTGATCGTACGCACGATCACATAGACTTTTCGTCCAATGAAGTAGAAAATGGCAACTCCAAGAGGGTCTGCATGCTTACTAGGCGCTCTGCTAACCTCTTTTATAGTATCAGTACTGTTTTGAACTGCTTCTACCATACTCTACCGGGAACTCTTACAATATTAACTATAATCCGAAATCTAACAATAAAATTTCAGGCGACTTTTTGCAAGAACTATTTTTTTTCAAAAAATAAAGCCCAATTTGCCGGGGGCAGATTGGGCTTCAGGAGCATTTGTAAAGTATTTTTTTTACTTTGCATCATCCGGGATTGTAAGAGTAGTGCCGACCTTCAGCTGGTTGATGTTGCTGATTTTTTCGCGGTTGGCGTCGTAAATTTGCTTCCACTTCTTGGTGGTTCCGTAGCATTTTTGCGAAATTTTAGAGAGAGTGTCGCCTTTTTGGACAACATAGCTGCGATTTTGCGCTTTGGCGGCTTGTGTTGGGGCCGGAGTGGGGATAGCTTGTGCTGGGGGCGCGGCCTCCGGCATTGGCTCATTATCGACCGCCGGCTCATCGCTTGTCGAGCTGGCAATAAGTTGCTTTAAAGCGTTGTCGTTCAAAGGGATATTTACCTCTTGTGCCATTGGCTTGTTTGCGGCGATGGCGGTTGTCCCTTGCAGCATCTGTTCGAGTTTTTCTACGCGTGCTTGCAGGTCGACAAGTTCTGAGGCCACGGCGGAGGTGGTCTCTTTTTCACTTGTTACCTCTTCTTCACTGCGGAAAGCTCCGATGATAAAGAGAAAAAAGAGAAGCGCAAGGGCAGCCCCTGCTAAGGTAAATACGACTTTTCGTCGACTCATTTGAAAACGTCCTTCGTTTAAGCTGTCTGAATCATTGTTTAGATCTTGACGGTATTGATCGAGCATATTGAACCCCTTTAACAATAAGTTTTTGTTTTTACCATGCTAGTTATGAAGTTGCCAAGTGAAGAATCGCAAGCGGCCCAAAAAGTAGCCGACGGCAGCACCCACGAGATGCGCCGTGTTTGCAATTCCGATTGGAAACGAAATGTTTTGAAAGACATCCAAGAAGAAGGTCAAAAGCGACAAAAAGGCAAGGATGCTGATGAAGAAGATGATAAAGCCAAAGGTGCTCGATGCCATTTGGTAGGACTCCCAAGGAGCCACCTGTTGTCTGGCCTTAATGTAGGTTGCCATGGCGCAGATAATTCCTGAAAAACCGATAAAATTGGGGCCGCTCATCAGGTATTGAGCGATATTGGAACTTACGCCTGTGATAAGGAGAAAGGCCAAAAAGCGCATAAAGCCGAGCCTGGCTTCGATCTGCGTGGCCAAAATCAGCACCCAGACCATATTGAAAAAGAGGTGCAAGATATCGTAATGCACAAGAACTGGTGTCCAAAGCCGCCACAGCTGGCCCTGGCGGATTTTTTCAATGAGCTGCACTTCTTGAAGTGGGGGCGGAGGCGTTTGGACCTTTTCTTTGCGAATAGTTTCTTTTGACCAAGCCACTAGGTAGGGATAGTAGCCAGGAAAACTGCTCTCCTGCAAGAACTGCTGGTATAAAAATTTTCCCGGGTCTGGGAGATCTTGCGGCTTTGCTAGGGCGTCATATCCATAGAGTGCCACTACTTTATCTAAGAGCTCGTAGCTTTGAGGGTAGTCAAAGAGGAGCGCTTTTCGCACAGGTGAGACTGATAAAAGCTCATGCTGCACAACGGCCGGTACTGGGCCAATATGGCGTTCGGTATAGAGCTCATACAAAAAAAGAAGAGAGCAGACGAGCATGATGAGCGCTGTCAGGCGCACGTGGCCTCCAAGCTCCTTTCTCACCTCTTCATCTGGAGCTTGCAAGTTTTTTTGCAGGCGTGTCTCGAGGTATTGGGCCACGGGAGAATGAGAGGGGAGTTCCGGATTTTCGGGAAAGGTTTCAGCAAACTTTTCCGCTTGGGGATTTTCTAAGAACTTAATGAGATCGTTAATGGCCTTTTCAACTTCTTCTTCATCTTGGATCCAAAGCAGATACTTTCGCGTGCCATACTGCTCACTCTCCCAGCTTCGATTGTGCTGTTCTTCCGTAGAAAAGATGATCTTTTTTGCGTGTAAGTAGTTGCAGAAGGTGCGAAACTGATCGGCATTTTCGGTTGTCCAGATAAGTCTCATAGGGAGTTGACCTTTCGGATAATGTCAGAGGTAGCAAGGCCATCAATTCGCGGCACGAGAACAAGCCTTCCACCATGCTTTTTGACAGTATCAGCTTCAATGCATTCTTGGCCATATTCTGCGCCATTGACATGCACGTGTGGGCGGATTTTAGCAAGACATTCTCGAGGATCGGTCTCATCAAACCAGGTGACATAGTCGACAAATTCAAGCGCGGACATCATCTGTAGGCGATATTCTAAGGGGATGATCGGGCGGTCTGGGCTTTTGTAGCGCTGAATCGAAGAGTCCGTATTGAGCGCCACAATCAAGATATCTCCAGCTTTTTTGGCTTCGTAAATGATGTAGAGATGGCCTGCATGCATCAAATCAAAGGAGCCATTTAAGGTGACGATGGTCTTTCCTTTGCTTTTAAGAGTATTCACGAAGGATTCAAGCTCTTCTGGTGCAATCCACTTTTTTTTACAGTCTTGTGACCAAGGAGTATTTGTCATATGACTGGAAGCTCACTTTCTGGAAAGGCAATTTGAAACACTTCGTCGTAGTGGTCCACAAAGTGAATTTCCATACCTGTCTTAATATAGTCTGCAAGCTCTTCGATATCGCGAAGATTGTCTTTGGGGAAGATGACAATCTTTAGGCCAGATCGCTTTGCCGCCACGAGCTTTTCTTTTACGCCGCCAATCGGCAAGACTCTTCCAGTAAGGGTCAGCTCTCCTGTCATGCAGAGGTCATCGGCGACAGGCTCTTGACGAAGAAGAGAGATGAGTGAGGTGACCATCGTGACGCCAGCGGAGGGTCCATCCTTGGGCGTTGCCCCTTCTGGAATATGGATGTGCACCTGTGATTTTTCAAAAAAATGGGTGCCAGGCGCGTATTTATGAACGGCGCTATGAAGGTAGCTCCAAGCAATTTCAGAGGATTCCTTCATGACTTGGCCCGCTTGCCCTGTCAGCTTCATCTCTGTTTTTTCTGCGGGAATTTTGATCGATTCAACATAGAGTGAAGCACCGCCCATCGAGGTCCAGGCAAGCCCTGTACAGACACCTATTGGGGTTGTTTCATAGATGCGATCGGAATGAAAGAGCGGTTTTCCTACATACTTTTGCAGCTCTTGCGGCGTGATGATGTACGCGTCTTTTGGCTTCTGTTTTACCTTCTTTTTGACATGGGTCTCTTTGTAGCGCACGATCTCTAACGAGAGCTTGCGCAAGATCTTTTTGATGTTGTTCTCAAGCGTTCTCACGCCGGCTTCGCGGGCATAGCCGTTAATGAGCTGGCGCATGGCAGGTTTTGTAAAGGTGACCTGATTGCTTTTAAGTCCCATCACTTTGCGATTTTTTGGGATGAGGTAGCGCTTGGCGATCTCCAGCTTTTCGTCCATAATGTAGCCAGAAAGACGCATGATCTCCATGCGGTCCACAAGTGGCTCTGGAATGGTATCGAGGACGTTTGCTGTGACGATAAAGAGAATGTCAGAGAGGTTGCAGCGCACATCGAGGTAGTGGTCTAAAAACTCACTGTTTTGTTCTGGATCGAGCACCTCGAGAAGGGCTGAAGCTGGATCTCCATGGTAGCTTGAGCCAATTTTATCCACCTCATCGAGCATGATGACAGGATTCATGGTTTGGCAAAACTTGAGTGCCTGAATGATTTTCCCAGGCATGGCGCCAATGTAGGTGCGACGATGGCCCTTGATCTCAGCTTCGTCGCGGATGCCGCCCACGGAAAAGCGGAAGAACTTGCGGTTGAGCGCGCGGGCAATACTTTTGCCGATGCTGGTTTTTCCGACCCCTGGAGGGCCCACAAGGCACAAGATGCTGCCACGAAGCGAGCCTGAAAGCTTTGCCACGCCGATAAATTCGAGGATGCGCTGCTTTAAGTCTTCGAGGCCGTAGTGATCTTTCTCTAAAATTTTTTCCGCTTCAGCCAGGTTGTGGATGTCTGGGCTTTTGATGCCCCACGGGACATTTGTCAGCCAATCAAGATAGTTTCTGGAAAGGGCATATTCGGCAGATTGCGGCTCTAAGGTGGCGATCTTTTCCAGCTCTTCGTTGATCACGGCCTTTACATCGTCTGGTACTTCGCGCTTTTTTATGCGCGCTTCAAACTTTTCGCGATCGGAGGTCTTTTCATCTTTTTCGATACCAAGCTCTTTTTTGATGGTCTTGAGCTGCTCGCGAAGGTAAAACTCTTTTTGGCTTTTGCTAATTGTCGTTTCAATCTTTTGATTGATGGTGTTTTGCAGGCGGCTCAAGTCGAGCTCTTTTTTGAGCAGCACGAGCGCTTTGTCGATGCGGTTGGGGATATCAAAAGTCTCCAGCACCTCCTGAAGCTCTTCTCGCGTGGCTGTCGTCAGCGCCACGGCAAAGTCGGCGAGCTTTCCCGGTTCAGTAAAGTCGGAGTGGCTTAAAAAGATCTGCAGCTCTTCTTTAAAGAGGGGATTGAGCTTTAAAAGCTCCTTAATCGTTGAGATGATGCTGATGGCATAGGCTTTCAGTTCGCGATTTAAGAGCACATCGTCTGAATGGTAGACCACCTTGGCCAAGAGGTTTTTGTGATCCTTGATGGACTTTTGGATCGACATCCTCTTTTCCATGTTGAGGATCACCTGTGCGCCCCCTTGTTCCATAGGGATGATGCGCAAGATGCGCGCCAAGACGCCGGTGTGGTAGAGGTCATTAAAGCCCACACTCTGGATATCGGCCTCTTCTTGCTTGGTAAGCACGCAGCCGATGAACTTATTTTCTGTTTTTGCAATGGCCTTAAGCACTTCATAGAAGGGACCAGGCTCAATCATCAAGGGAGCGGCCATACCTGGAAAAAAGGGACGCCGCCCAATGGGAAAGATGTAGAGATGATCCGGCAGCGAGGAATTTTTCTTTCCAGCAGGTTCCGTGGCGGTTAATGTCTGCAAGATGGCGTCTTCGAGGTCAGTTTCAATGCCATTTTCTTCTGTAAAGCCCAAGGGATCCTCTTCGTTGAAATGCCACGATCGTAACAACGTCAGCCAAAATTTGCAAAGCCGAGTTGAACAAATCGGATGTAAAAAAATTACTATAATACTATAATTAGGTGAGTGAAGAAGTGAGGAGGCATAGTATGGGGCCTATAGATAAAGGAATCACTCCTGAAGAATTCCTCCCCCTAGAGGGAAAAAAAGAAACTGCGGCTTCTCCTCAAAATGCTAAGGTAAAAAAGGCTTTCAAGAAGGCCAAGGAAGCTGAGGATCTCTCCCCAAAAGCGAGGTCGCCACTTGTGAGGCAGGCATCGCTTCGTGAGGTGAAATCTCTTAGCGAGAAGACAGAGATCAAAAAGAAAAACACAGAATTTTGGGACTGCACCGGTCGAAAACCCAACAAACTTGGGGGGTATCTCTATCACTTTACGTTTAAGACTGGACTTTATGATCTTCCGGAAGATGTTCTTATGAAGAAATTCTTTGAGCAGTATCCTGCGGTTGAACCGGTTCCATTTATGTGGAATTCAATTTTTGCTACTGGTACCGACATGAATCGTCCTCTTTTTCCCGAAAAGGGAAATATTATGAACAAGCTTGGATATGCTATTGAGCATAGTGGTAAAGAGGCATATCTTACCCTTCCCGATCGTGAGGCTCTTTTGAGCAACTGGGAAGAATTAAGGAAATCCCGCCCGGGCTTACTACCTCTGGATATTATTTCAGGTGAAGGCATTGTAGGAGATATTGAATTCATCGAGGCCTATATAGCTCATGATGGTCTCCTTTCCACAGGCAAAGAGTTTGTGCATGACCATTTTTATCACATAGAGCGGGTCATCTTTCTCAAATTGACCAGTGGACGGGATGGACACCATTATGAGCAAGAGAAATATCAGGTAGCAGTGCAAGTCGCTTCAGTCTACAAGCGCATCTTGTTAATTGATCAAGCATTAAAGGAAGGTCGACTCAAAATCCCAATGGAAGAGCAAGATGAGTTGAGAAAACATCTTGAACTGTTTTTTACGAGCTTGGGCCAATCAGTCGATAACATTTCCGCATCAAGCTACTACGACAATTTGCTAAGTTCGGCTAAAGAGTTCCTATCTACCTCTCCGACTGACGTATTTCGTAAAGCACCTGACGTCAAAAGTTATACCGAAAAGCGCTACGGCAAAAAATTAGAACCAGAGGAGCTCTCCAAACTATGGGAAAAAATGGGCGAGTTGACAGAGAGAAAAGATATTCCACCACCCCCATCACGTAAAAAAAAGTAAATCACAAAATATCTCATGAAACGCCTTCACTCTTTAGAGAGTGAAGGCGTTTTATGGTCTTATGGGCTTACAACGATCAAGCCAGTTCCTTTGGTGCAGGTGTAGCTACCGATCGGGTCGGTAGTTAGTTGCTGACAGGATGCTGCGGAAATTGGCAAGG
>Ga0187893_10013222_pt1 | contig 11541 bp, 8 predicted proteins | sample MA1701074metaG_FD_139574 | JGI IMG/M metagenome (GOLD analysis project Ga0187893, IMG submission 139574) | White microbial mat communities from a basaltic lava cave in the Kipuka Kanohina Cave System on the Island of Hawaii, USA - MA170107-4 metaG ...
ATCCCGCGGATCGGGAACCTGCGCAAACGCCTCCCAAAGCGAAATAACCTGTGACATGGCTTGGTCCTCCCTGACCAACGCCTTTATCGACCAACTCTAACCCAAAAATTGAAAGACCCTGACAGGCCAAAGCCTGCGGCTCAGATAGGTAAACGACTCTGTGTCGATTAGGGGAAAACCACTTTTCCGCCGACGATGGTCTGTGCGACCTTTACTTCCGCGAGGCGCTCTTTCGGCATAGACAACGGATCATCGGCGAGGATGACGATATCCGCGAGCTTGCCGACCTCGATCGAACCAAGCTGTAACTCGCCATGAATCGCTCTGGGCGGTGATGTCGTGTACGCACGCAGGGCCTCCTCGACGGTAAGCGAATGCGAGGGCAGCCATACATCGCCGGAAAGCGTCTTGGCATTCACCGCGGAGTCGATCCCCGCGAAGGGGTTGATGGTCACCACCGGCCAGTCGCTTCCGAAAATGACCAGCGCCCCCGCATCCACCAACTGCCGAAAGGCGTATGACCCCTTCAATCGTTCAGCCCCGACGGCCTTCTCGGCGTAGCGTCCGTCGTCGGCTTTGTGAAACGGCTGCATCGACGCAACCACGCCCAGTTTCGCAAAGCGGGGAATGTCCGAAACGAGCAAGTGCTGCGCATGTTCCACGCGATGACGCTGATCGGATGTGTCGTTTTCTTTCGCCGCCGCCTCATAGGCGTCGAGCAGAAGGTGGATCCCCTCATCGCCGATGGCATGGACCGCCATCCGCAAGCCCTTGACGTCCGTCTGTGAAACCTGTTGCCGAAAGGATTCAGACGAAGCAAACGCCGTAAGCTGCCCGTGCGGATGCAGTGTGGTGGGCGTTGCGTCGGTGAAGGGCTCGCGCATGTAGGCCGTGCGGCTGCCCAGCGAGCCGTCCATGTATCCCTTGAACCCCACGACTCGAAACATCTGGGACGTCCATTGTTTCTTAGCCTTCCAAAGTTCGTCCAGATGGGCGGACCAGTCATCCGCGCTCAGATACGTGGTGATGCGTAGAGTGATAGTCTTTTGTACGACAGCCTCTTGAAAAACTTCCAAGTCCGACGGTTGCGACATGTCGTGCACGGACGTAATTCCGAAGGAATTGGCGTGCTTCATCGCCGCAAGCAGGGCCTCGTAACGCTGCGGCGGCGTGGGGTCGGGGATGAATCGATCCAGCAGGTCCATGTTCGATTCCTTCAGGATTCCCGTCGGTTCCCGTGTCTTGGGGTCTCGTTCGATCTCTCCACCCACGGAATCGGGCGGCCCTTGAGCGTCGATACTTGCCAGCTTCAATGCGGCGGAATTGACCAGGGCCATATGTCCGTCCATTCGCGACAGAAAGACCGGATTGTCGGGACTAACCGGGTCGAGCCACGACTTGTTCGGCTGCTCCGGTTTGTTCCAGCTTTCGACGCTCCACCGCCCGCCGAGCACCCACTCGCCCTTCTTTTTTTTCTTGACCTCGGCTTCGACGGCGCGAACGAACTCTTCACGGCTGCGAACATCGCGCAGGGCCAGCCGCGCGAGCTGGAAGCCGCCGCTGATGATATGCGTATGGCTGTCGGTCATACCGGGGATGACGCGTCGTCCCTGGGCGTCGATGATCTTCGTGTTTGCGCCGCCGCGCGCCCGAACCTGCGCGTCGGTCCCCACGGCGACGATCGCATCTCCGGTGACGGCGATTGCCGTTGGTTCAGGACTCGATGGTTTCGTGCCCGTCCAGACCTTGGCGTTGACAATGATCAAGTCCGCTGGGGCATCTTGCGCCCGGGTGTCCGCGGAGAGAAGCCAGAGGCCGGCGAACAGTGCAGCGGTTGTTGCTCTCCGAATCATCAGCCCTTGATGGGATTGCATGTTGATAACCTCCACGAATCGTTGCAACGATGATGGACGCTCGGCGTCCCGTACAGCTATAGTATCTTCTCTTGTAAGGGATGGAAACGCATCGTCGCCACACGGCTGGAGTTCTTGTTGCTGGATAGCACCGAACATGACGCCATCGTGATCCGCGGCGGACGGGTCATCGACCCCGCCGTCGGTCGTGACGAGACCGCCGACGTTGCGATTGCCCACGGCGTCATCGTGGATGAGCCCCGCCGCAACTCCTTCATTCTCGACGCCGCCGGCCTCCTCGTGTGCCCCGGATTCATGGACATTCACGTCCACCTGCGAGAGCCTGGGCAAAGCCACAAGGAAACGATTGAGACGGGAACGGCCGCCGCCGCCGCCGGTGGATTTACCTTCGTCGCCTGCATGCCCAATACACAGCCCCCGCTCGACACCGCGGACGGCGTCCGATGGGTCATCGAGCGCGCCCGCGAGGCAGGCCATTGCGAGGTCGCTCCGACCGCAGCCATTACTCTAGGACGCCAGGGGCGCGAACTCACCGATTTCCCAGCCCTGCTCAGTGCTGGCGCCGTTGCACTCACGGACGACGGAACGGGAGTAGACGACGATGCCGTGATGCGCTCCGCCTTCGAGCGGGCCTCCGAACTGGAGGCGCTATTGATTCAACACTGCGAATACAAATCGATCTCCGCGGGCGGCGTGATGCACCTTGGCGAAGTGTCTCGGCGACTGGGCTTGCCTGGGTTGGAGCCGCGATCAGAGGAGGCCATGATCGAACGGGACATTGACCTTTGCCGCCGAACCGGCGGCCGATATCACGTCGCCCACATCTCCACCGCCAAGGCAGTCGAACTGGTGCGCCGTGCGAAGGCCGAGGGGCTGCCTGTTACCACCGAAGTTTGCACGCATCACCTGCTTCTCACCGACCAGGCGTGCGCTAAGTCCGATCCCAACACCAAGATGCATCCGCCCCTCCGCCCCCAATCGGACGTGGACGCGTGTTTGAACGGATTGCTCGACGGTACGATCGACTGCATCGTCACGGACCATGCGCCGCACACGACGGAGGAAAAAGCGGCGGGGTTTCTGAAAGCCCCGGCGGGAATTGTCGGACTGGAAACAGCAATCGGCCTGGCCACAAGGGCTTTGGTCGAGTCGGGTCTGACGGACTGGCCGCAACTGGTTTCGTGGTTCACGACCGGTCCGGCCCGCGTGCTCAAACGTCCGTCGCCGAGAATTGAAGTCGGCGCCCCCGCGTACCTCACCCTGATCGATCCAATTTCACCCTGGATCGTGAATCCGAGCCGCTTCCTTTCGAAGGGCCGCAACACTCCGTTCGCAGGTTGGACGCTCCCCGCGCGGCCCGCAGCTACAATCCGTGGACCGCAGATCAATCGACTCCGCGTCTGAGGCTGGCCTACGCCGCTGCCGAAGGTCCCGAATCGGGAGCTGAACCCACGCGGCGCACGTTGCGCGCCTGGGGCCCCTTCTCGGACTCCGACAGTTCGTACTCGACCTGCTCTCCGTCCTTGAGGACCTTGAAACCCTCGCCCTCGATGGAGCTGTAGTGGACGAAAACGTCCTTGCCGTCCGGCGGACCGGCGATGAAGCCGAATCCTTTCTTGACGTCAAACCATTTCACCACACCGCTCGGCATGACAACCTCCTTTTTCAGAAGTGGAAGGCTCACTCATGCTCGTTCACTTCCCCGTCCGCAAAGCGCCGTGAAGTTGATTTGTCGGCGCTTCGCGGTCGATAATTCCGCCGCGTAAGTCTATTTTGTCTTTGCCGTTTCGGCCTCCTCCAGCGCCGCGGCCTTCCGCGACAGCTTGATACGCCCCTGATCGTCGATGGCGAGGACCTTCACCCGCACCGTGTCGCCGATCTTCACTACGTCACTCGCCGATTTCACGTACTCCGTGGCCAGCTCGCTGATGTGGCACAGTCCGTCCTGGCCGGGCGTTACTTCAATGAAGGCGCCGAAATCCTTGATGCTGCTGACGCGCCCCGAGTAAATCTTGCCGACCTTCACTTCCGAAGTGACGGATTCCACCATCTCCAGGGCCCGCTCCGCGCCTTTCATGTCCACGCACGCGATCAGCACCGAACCGTCGTCCTCGATCTCCACGATCGCGCCGGTCTCGGCTTCAATGGATTTGATGAACTTGCCGCCCGGCCCGATGATCTTGCCGATTTTCTCCGGGTTCACTTTGAGGGTCAAGATTCGCGGCGCATACTCGCTGGTCGAGGTACGCGGCGCGGGCATGGTCGCCAGCATCTGTCGCAGGATATCCAGGCGGGCCTCCTTGGCGAGGGCCAGCGTTTCGAGAATGACGTCGTGCGGCAATCCCCGGCCCTTGAGATCAAGCTGCACGGCCGTAATGCCCCGTTGCGTACCCGCGACCTTGAAGTCCATCTCCCCGAAGTGGTCTTCCTCGCCGAGGATGTCCACCACGAGCTTCCTTTGCGAGCCTTTTTCAAACATGCCCACGGAAATACCCGCCACGGGCTGCTTGATGGGCACGCCGGCATCCATCAGCGCCAGGCAGCCCCCGCAAACCGATGCCATCGAGCTGGACCCATTGGATTCCATGATTTCCGACACCAACCGGATCGTATAGGGGAACTTCTCCGCCGTGGGCAGCACGGCCTCCAGCGCCTTCTCCGCCAGATTGCCGTGACCGATCTCGCGGCGGCTCGTAAAGCCGACGCGCTTCACCTCACCGGTGCACAGCGGAGGGAAGTTGTAATGGAGCATGAACTTCTTGCTGTATTCCTCGGTCAGGCCATCGACGATCTGCTCATCTCGCCCCGTGCCAAGAGTTGTCACACAAAGAGATTGCGTTTCCCCGCGCTGAAATAGGGCGGACCCGTGGACTCGCGGCAAAACCCCGACCTCGGAAACGATCGGTCGGATGTCCCGCGGCCCGCGTCCGTCGGACCGCTTGCCGTTGCGGAGCAGATTGTCGGTCAGAATCTCGCCCTCGATGTGATCGAGGATTTCACGGACTTGGTTCCATGTGGTGTTGGCCGGCTTGGTCGCAGCATCGTCGCCATACACCAGTTTCGCGGCCTTGTAGACATCGTTGACCGCCTTGTAGCGGTCCTGCTTGCCGGGTGTGGCGCGGGCCGTGCGAAGTGCTTCCGCGTATTTTGATCGAAGTTGCTCTTCGAGTTCCTTCTTCGGCGGAGGCGGCGTCCATTCTTTCGGCTTTCCGGCCTTGTCCTGAAGCTCTTGTAGCATGGCACAGAGTTCGACAATCGCCTTGTGACCGAAGGCGATCCCGTCGGATATGACCTGCTCCGACACCTCCATCGACCCCACTTCGATCATGTTGACCGCGTCCTTATGCCCGGCCAGCACCATCTCCATGGTCGCGAATTCCATCTGCTCCAGCGTCGGATTGAGAACATATTCGCCGTCAATGTAGGCAACGCGACACGAAGCGCTCGGTCCCTCGAAAGGCAGGTGCGACACGCACAGCGCCGCCGAAGCCCCCAGCATGGCCAGAATGTCCGGATCGTTCTTCTGATCCGTCGCCAGGACCATCGCCTGGATGAGTACCTCATCGATAAACCCGGCCGGGAACATGGGTCGCAGCGGCCGGTCGATCATCCGCATGGTGAGGATTTCTTTTTGCGTCGGACGCGCCTCGCGCTTGAAGAACCCGCCCGGAAATTTTCCCGCGGCGTACGTCTTCTCGCGGTAGTCCACGGTCAATGGGAAGAAGTCCACCCCCTCGCGCGGCGGCCCGGTAATGACCGCGGCCAGTACCACCGTTTCCGCATAAGAGACCACCACCGCCCCCGACGCTTGCTTCGCTACTTTGCCGGTTTCGATCCGAAGCTTTCGACCGCCGATCATTCGTTCTACAAAATGTAGTTCCATAGTTGTTCCAATTGTCATGTGTTTCTTACTTGCCAACGACCCACGCCGCGCACAATGCTCGACGCGCGAAGCCTAAGCTTCGGTTTCCTTTAAGGATGAAAAACGGAAAACGAGGTCGGGTCAGAGGTGTGGGGAGCCGCCCTGCCCTCGAAGCGCTTTGGCTTCGTCTACTTCCGAAGTCCCAGGTTGGTGATGATGTTCTTGTAGCGCGACCGATCGGTCCGCGTGAGGTACTTCAGCAAGCTCGCCCGACGACCCACCATCTTGAGCAACCCGCGACGCGCCGCGTGATCTTTGACGTTGTCTTTCAGGTGCTCGGTAAGCTCGGTGATGCGGCTGGTCAAAAGGGCGATCTGCACTTCCGGCGAACCCGTGTCCTTTTGATGAACACGATGGTTCGCAATGACCCCCGTTCTTGCTTCAGCCGTCATCGCCATGGTTCTATGCCGCCCAAGCTCTCCGCACTGCACTTCGCCGCACGGAAAGTAACTCCTTACTACATCAACACTTACATCCAACCGTATCCATCTTTCATCCTTTTCAATCGGCGTAATCTACTCCCTGTCAATTCCAATTGCAAGAGGGGCGCCTCCCCCTTGTCTTGACCTGGATTTCCCGGATGGCTTGTTGCGCGATGGCACGATTGGTTCATGTTTTCCCTGTAATTCAAGATGGAAAAACATTTTGATTCGCCGTCGCTGCGAGTACAATGCCCGGTTGGCCCTTGACAGTCGTTCTGACTGTCAAGAGTCGGCCTGCGAACCTGTCGCGGAAACGAGTCAAATGGGAAATGTCGGCTGGAAGAACTTCAGTATTGAAAGCTGTCTACGCGGAATCGCGATCGTGTAAGTGCATCGAATCTTCAGACTCCGGCGTTCTGAGAAGAGAGGAGAATCCATGATCGGCAAGATCATTCGAATCACAAGTTTGTGTGCAATAGGAACAGGGCTGACTTTCGCGGCGACACCCACCCACGCCGCCGACCTCGGCACGGCCTTTACCTATCAGTCCAAGTGTTCACGGCTCTCCATCCGGTCGAACACCATCGTCAAGCATGGTTGCAGGGTGTTGCCATGCCGCAGCCGGACCGCGTACATTGATGGCTGTCTGTTCCAGGTCAGAAGCAAATCCGAAAGAAAGGAAACACCATGAGGTTGGTCGAATCTCCAATGCGGCGTTTCGCTTGGACTGTTGCCGCGGTGCCGTTCGTGTCCGCTGTCTTTCCGGATCGCGGACTTGGCGATCCGTCTTTTAACGGGCACACGTACATGTTGACCTCGCAGCAGTATTTCGGTGTCGATGACGACAATCCCAATCCCGATCAACCCGACTGGCTGGATGCGGAAGCCGAAGCCGTCGCTCAGGGTTGCCACCTGGTGACCGTGAACGACCAAGCGGAGAACCAGTGGCTGGTGGCCACATTTGGAACCAACCGGTGGATTGGTTTTACCGACCTTGGTTCCGAGGGCACATTTCATTGGATTAGCGGCGAGGCGTCCGGGTTTACCAACTGGCAGTCTGGGCAGCCGGACAACGTCGGTGGGGAAGACAGCGCCCATCTGACCGCTGGCGATGGGCAATGGAACGATCTTGGCAACCCCTCGTCCACCCCGGGACTGGCCCCGATGTATGGTATCATAGAGTGCAATCCGGGGGACCTCGGCACGGCCTTTACCTATCAGGGCTCGCTGGAGAACGGCGGCGGTCCCGTCACCGACACCTGCGACTTTCGATTCGGCCTGTGGGACGATGAAGCCGCAGGAAGCGAAGTCGGCGACTCCCCGCATACCGTCAACGCCGTCGCGGTGACCGAAGGCGTGTTCACCACCACGGTGGATTTCGGACCCGGCTCGATCGACGGCACGGCCCGCTGGCTGGAGATCGAGGTCCAATGCCCCGGCGACGCGGGATTCGTCCTGCTCGAACCGCGCGTGGAGCTCACCCCAACCCCGCACGCCATTCGCGCCTCGGAGGGCGTCGGTCCGCCCAACGCCCTGGAGGTTGACCAGGCCACAGGCAAAGTCGGCATCGGGACGACAACGCCCACGGAAGCGCTGGACGTAGTCGGCACGGCCCAGGTGACCGCTCTGAAGATGCCCACCGGGGCAGCGGCCGGACGTGTGCTTACTTCCGACGCAACCGGCTTGGCCGCGTGGCTGCCCGCCACCGTCTCTTGGTCGGGCATTACCGGCGGACCCTTCGATTCGGCTTCGTCCATCGTGGCCTGGGGAGACAACGGCTCCGGTCAGACCAACGTCCCCGCGCCCAATGCCGATTTCATCGCCGTCGCCGCGGGCTTTTATCACAGCCTGGGCCTCAAGTCCGACGGCTCCATCGTGGGCTGGGGAGGGAACTTTTCCGGTCAGACCGACGTCCCCGCGCCCAATGCCGATTTCATCGCCATCGCTGTGGGCGGTGGTCACAGCCTGGGCCTCAAGTCCGACGGCTCCATCGTGGCCTGGGGATACAACGTCAACGGTCAGACCAACGTCCCCGCACCCAATGCCGATTTCATCGCCATCGCCGCGGGCGGGTCTCACAGCCTGGGCCTCAAGTCCGACGGCTCCATCGTGGCCTGGGGAGACAACGGCTCCGGTCAGACCGACGTCCCCGGGCCCAATGCCGATTTCATCGCCGTAGCCGCGGGCCGTGTTCACAGCCTGGGCCTCAAGTCCGACAGCGCCATCGTGGCCTGGGGTTGGAACGGCTCCGGTCAGACCGACGTCCCCGTGCCCAGTGCCGATTTCATCGCCATCGCCGCGGGCGGGTCTCACAGCCTGGGCCTCAAGTCCGACGGCACCATCGTGGCCTGGGGATGGAACGTCTTCGGTCAGACCGACGTCCCCGCGCCCAATGCCGATTTCATCGCCGTCGCTGGGGGCGGTTATCACAGCCTGGGCCTCAAGTCCGACGGTTCCATCGTGGCCTGGGGAGCGGGCCAGACGAACACGGGTTACTTTCCGGAGTATGGTCAGTCGATCGTCCCCGCGCCCAATGCCGATTTCATCGCCATCGCCGCGGGCGATAGGCACAGCCTGGGCGTCCGCCAGAGGGTCTCCGTCCCGCGGCTGGGAATCGGGCGCCATGCCGCTGCCAACGCGCTCGAAGTGGAAGGCGACGCCTCAAAGACCGTCGCCGGCGACTGGCTGGCCAATTCCGATCGGCGCATCAAGACCCGGATCCGCACGATTACCAACGCCCTGGATGCGATTCTCAGAGTCAGGCCCGTCGCCTTCCGCTACACCGCCGAATACAAGGCCAGACATCCATCCATCCAGGATCGCGATTACTACAACTACATCGCCCAGGAGTTCCGCGAGGTCTTTCCAGAATGGGTTCAGCAGAGTGGCGAAGACGGGCTGTTGCAGATGGACTCTTACCCCGCGAGCGTCTATTCGGTCGCCGCCATTCAGGAGCTTCATTGGATCGTCCAGGAGAAGAACTGCGAGATCGAGGAGCTTCGCGAACAGAAGAGTCGCGAGTTGTCCGCCTTTCGCGAATCGCTCGATTCTGAAATCTCCAATCTGAAATCGGAAATCGCGGAACTCAAAGCTCTGGTGAACGTTCTGACCAAGCAGAACGGGGGTGGACGATGAACCGGATAGGCACGAGGCGACGAAGGAATCCGAACCGCGAGTACCTGCTCGCATCCAACCGCCGGGTGACGCCTGGTGTAGCGCCGCCCTACACGGACGGCGCGCACCCGAACCCGGAGCGCAAGCGACGGGCCATGACCCCGCGCTGACGCTTGGGCTTCTGACCATTGGCATCCGCTACTTTCCGCTCGCGGCACTGACGGCGCTCTTTTTGCGGCGCTACTGATGTGATACAGCTCTCCGTGGTCGAGCGCGGCTGCACACGTGAGCGGAAAGGGGGATCAAAAGGGGTGGCCGCCCGCCCTGGTCAGCCGAAACGCGGCCATCTCCTGATCGTTCCGCACCAGCAGAATGTCTCCTGCGAGCACCGGATGGTTCCAGGTCTTGCCCTTGATGGCCGGGAACCGCGCCAGTTCCGTAAAACGTTCGGGCGTCGCTCCGACCAGCGCCAGCTCACCCTCCTCCGACAGCACCAGCAACACGTTTTGGTCTGACAATAGAAGAAGCTGCCCGTGGCCGTAGCGTCCGCCCTTCCACTTGCGCGTGCCGCTCTCAAGCTCGACGCACGCAAGGATGCTGTTGTCGAAGCCGAAGGCATGCCCTTCATGAACGACGAAATCGTTGAAATAAGGTTTTAACCCCCGCGTGGTCCAGCGCTCCTCGGCGGTCCATCCGTTGGGCCGGTGCGCGACATGGATGCTTCGCATGCCGATCCCGCCCATGGCATCGGCGCCGGTGATGAGAATGTTTCCCTTCGCGGCCAGAGCGGGCTGCACGATGCCCACGCTGCTCTCCTCCCACGAGGACTCCCAAAGCACGGCCCCGTCGGCCGGCGCGACCCCGGCTGCCCCCGCTCCCTTCAGCAGCAGGATCTGAGCGACTCCATCGATTGTCAGCAGGTGCGGCGAACTGTAGCTGTAGCCGCCGTTGCCGCTCGCCGGGCTATACCAGCGTGGATTTCCCGTCGCGATGTCGTAAGCGGCGAGCCGACCGGAGGCGGCAACGATGACTGCCTCGCCGACCACCAGCGGCGAACTCGTGAAACCCCAGTGCGGAACTTTCTTGCCCGTGTCGGCCGCTGCGTTACGCGACCACACGACCGCGCCGTTTCCTGCGTCGAGCGCGTTCACGATTCCCGTGGCCCCAAATGTATACACGCGGCCGTTGCTAAGCGTCGGCGTCGCCCGCGGACCGGCCCCGGCGTTCGACTCCCAGAACCTCGTCGCGTCGCTATGCGTCCACACCGGCTCGCCGGTCGTGACGCGGTAACAGGACACGACTTCGTCGTCGCCGCGCTGCTCCTGCGTGTAGAGAAGATCGCCCCGCACCGCGAAGGAAGACCAGCCCGGCCCGATCGGCCGCCGCCACAGCTCCGTTGGCGGCGACTTCGACCAGTCGGTCTCGATCCTCGCGCCGGCAACGTGCCCGTCGCGCTGAGGCCCGCGAAACCCAGGCCAGTCGAAACCCGATTTCATTTCCGCGGGAGCCAAGAGCGCCTTCGGCTCGATTCGTCCTAAGGTGAGCAGTCGTTCTTCCGGAGTCTTGCTCCACCGCCAGTGCAAATCCGAATCGCCTTCGCCTGTGATGCCGCCCGTGCGCAGGAGCGTGAACACTCCGCAGGCCAGCAGGATGGCGCTGACCATCGTCGCCCGGCGAGGCCCCTTGGACATTCGACGCCCTGCCGCCGCCCCCGCCACGAGGGCGAGGCCCAGCACCAGGACGGCATAGATGTAAAGCAGGAAGCCCATCCCTCCGCCCGCGATGGACTCGTGAACGACGCGTTTGGTGCCGATGATGGCCACGACCATCAGCACGAGGATCCCCACGCGCTCCAGCCACGGCGCGCGGCTGAAGAACAACCACCACAGAAGAATAACCAGCGCGGCGAAGAGTCCGATTTGAATCCCGCGGGGCCCTGCCTCCGGAAAAACGGCCGGAACGACGAACCACGCCAGCCATTGCACGGCCACGGCAACCACGCCGGGCCACACCCGCAGCGCCTTACGAGGAGTCGGTTCATTGGCCTGAATGGTGGTCATGCCGGAAGTTTACACGCTTACCTAGCTCTCTGAAATTTCAAATCTGATATCCACCCCCTCCTCTCAGCCCGGAGGGCAATCGACCGTTGCCAGGGAGTTCACTCCCTGGAAATCGGTGGGTCGCCGACGCGCTTCCCCCCTTCCATAAG
>Ga0187893_10013223_pt1 | contig 11541 bp, 5 predicted proteins | sample MA1701074metaG_FD_139574 | JGI IMG/M metagenome (GOLD analysis project Ga0187893, IMG submission 139574) | White microbial mat communities from a basaltic lava cave in the Kipuka Kanohina Cave System on the Island of Hawaii, USA - MA170107-4 metaG ...
AAGGAGCCTGGCGGCGAGCACCCGATCGGCCCGGAAATGGCGCCGGGCGCGGGAGCGCCGGCACCAGGCCACGAGGTAGCTCCGCCCCTCGGACTCGATCACGGAGTGTACCTCGACCACTCTGGTGCTCACGGCGCCGCCGCTCCCCGCGTATTCCAGCTCGACGCAGCGCCGCTCTCGTGCTGCGGCGATGGCGATGTCGGCCACATCCTCGGGCCCCGGCCCCATCCACTCCGAGGCCCGCCATGCGCCTGCCGCCGGCGCGCCGCTTTCCAGGAGCTCGGCCAGCTCGGTCGAGAGTGGCTGCCGGCTCGACTGCATGGCGAGCCCGATCTGAACGGCGGCCATCTCATCCGGCGTCAGGCGGACCGGCCGCTGGAAATGGCCTCGGCTCGACAGCGCGATGCGGTCGCCCTCCTGCAGAATGAGGACCGAGCTCAGCCACTCATGATCCGGGTCGTCCTTGACGAGGGTCAGGGTGCGAATGTCCCGGGCGACTTGCTCGGTCGAGACGCCGAGCTGGGCGGCTACCTTGGCCAGGCTCACCAGGTCACGTCCCTGGCGGTCGCGCCGAGACATCTCGGCGACGAGCTGCACGACTCGGCCGAGCTGGGCGGAGGCGGCATCGCTCATGGGGACCCCGCGTACAGCGCTTCTACCCGTTTCCGCAGAGCGTCGAGCTCGCCGACCATCGACTCAGGAGCGAGGACGTCCAAATGGCGGCCCATCGTGAGAGCCCAGCGGAGGAAAGGGCCGGCATCCCGGACCGAGAAATCGAGGATTGCGCCACCGTCCTCGAGAACCGGGTCCACGATGATGCCAAAGCCCTGCGCCATCACCCAACGCGACTCGGGGAACGCGAGCCGCGCGCGGACCCTGACGGGTGCCGTCTCCGCCAGCTCCCAGGGAGCCCGGCCCACGTAGGCACGGATGTTGAACCCCTCGGGCGGGGTGAAGCGGGCGTCCGCATCGTCGAGGAACTCGGCGCTTCGCATCCGATCCACCCGGAACACGCGGAGGCCTTGCCGCCCCCGGTCACGGGCGACGCAGTACCACCTGCTCCACTGGAAGAACAGGCCGAGCGGATCGATGGTCCGGGGTTCCTCCTGATCCCGTCCGATCGCCCAGTACACGCACGTCACGGCCGTGCGCTCGGCGACGGCGCGTTGCAGGGTCGCGAGGACCGTCGCCGCGTCCTTCTCGAGCCGGGGAGCCAGTATTCTTTCGATGGCCCTGGTCGAGAGCGGGAGATCGAACCCGAGCTTGCGGCGCGCCGAGGCGGCCGCGGCGGCGAGGGGGAAGGTCGGATGCGAGGCGAGCTTGGCGGTCGCTTCGTCGAGTCGTCTGACATCGTCCCGGGTGACACGGACCTGGCGGACCGAAGGGTAGGGCCGGTGGCGTGGCTCGGGATTGGTGACCAGCTCGAGGTAGGGGAGGTAGAAGTCGCGGGGGGCGAGCCGGTAGGCGTCGGTGGGCTCGTCACCGGCGGCGGAGGCCAGTTTCACCGTGTCGATCTTGATTCCCAGCCGGTCCAGCTCTTCCTTGTCGCGGATGAATTTGCGGCGGGCGGACTCCTTGGCCCGTTCCGAGGCGCGTTCGGCGCGATAGCCGCTGACCGATTCGAAGATTTGGTCGCGAGTCACCGGGTATCGGTGATGGAGCAGGTAGGCGAGGAGGTCGAGCCAGCGGGATACTTTGGACCCGGTCATTTTCTGGTCATCGGGTGCGTTTGAGGTTCACGCGCCGGCTCGCGCTGCGCCGTAGTCGGGTCAGCTCTCGCTTGGTAGCGGCGTCGAAGTTCGCCAGACGCTCGATCATTAGCCGCTCTTTGGTCGGGGATCGCAAGGGCAGGATGTAAATGGTATCCCTGGCCACCAGGAATGCGAGGTCGTCGCCTTCTCTAGCGTATCGCCGGTGATTGGTCGGCGTTGGACCCGTCGTACCGTCGCACCTCCTCGGGTCTGACCTTCGCAGGGTGAACGCCAGACACCCTCCGTCCACCGTTGCCGTAGGCCCCGACCCGCAGGACCGGCTGTGGTTAGCTGGACTCTCCGACCACGTCCACTACTTCACTGCTGCCATGGCCCCGAAGCCGCAATGCCTGCCGGCGCCGATCGTCACTGGACCAGGAACTTCAAGACCCTTGGCAAAAATGAGGGTCAGATGCACCGCAGTCTGGTCGCACAAGTGATCAGGACGGATGTAGTTGATTGGGATCTTCCTCGACGGATCGTCCGGATTCTTTCGATACTTGTGGGCGGGAAGCATCTTGGGAAAGCGGCTAAACGCGCTCCACTCAAAGGTGCAGGGTTGCTCGATACCGGAGTGCTGCAGGGCTTTGAGGATCAGCAATCGCGTCTTCTCAGGCTTGCGATCATCGTGGCCGGGGAGAATGACTGGCGTGACGCTGGCCCAAGTGACGGAGGCACGAACATACGCATTGCGGACACCGTCGTTGCGATGGTCATCGATGCGCTCCAAGCGCGTGCCGGGCGGGAGTTTCGTGCTCGGGAGCGGTCGGAGAATCGCGCCGTTGAGATGGCGGGCAAGGTGCTCCAGCCAGGCGTCGTCGCCGATGGGCGCGATGATCATTACGCGCCGAACGCCGGGATCGGTATTGGGATTCCCGATCGATTGCAGCGGGATGTAGGAGAGCTGTGTGTGTGGCGTGCCCGCATCCTTGTTCTCGATTGTTTGGTGTCCAGCGACGTATGAATCGACCCACTCATCTGGCGTCCGCCCGCGCAGGTCGTGCGGCGGATTCTTCTGCATCGCTTCGATCGCTAGGTGCTTCACCATGCCGGCGACGTGGACGAGCTTCGATTGCGGATAGGTGATGGTGTCGTCGTTATCGTCAATCAGTTTGAAAACGACATTAGGGCGAGGGATGGGATCGAAATCGCGCCGGTAGCGAACCTGATCCATCATCGCCAGCGGCGGGACTGGCCTCCAATTGCCACTTACCAAGCGAGAGAGGAAGTGGCCATGGCGCGCGCTCAGCGCTTCGAGCGAGCCATTACGAGGTACACGGAGGCGCTCACCCCCGCGCGGGGTGGGCACCCAGCGTTCGCCCTCTAGTTGGTCGGACGTCGAGTCGACGAGCGTCGCGTCGGCAACGACCTGATCGATGCCCCAGCCGAGACAGTGAATCGAACGGACAGCGGGCCGGATCGCCCGAAGCAGCCCGGCCGGATCTGCGGTGGTGGCGTCGAGCGGGTAGACGTAATGGATTGTTGGCAGCTCCTCGCCGACGGTCTTGATATGGTGGGGGCGATGGTCCTTTTCGACTCGGTGCAACGCGATGCTGGCATCGAGATTCCCGCGGTCCCATGCGGCAGCGACAAGATCCGCCTGATTGTGCGGGACGTAAGCGCGATACCCGTTGGTGCTTAGTGTGGCTCGCGGTGCGACGACAAAAGGCCGCACGGCCTCGATAGCGTTAAGGGCCGAGCGCAGTTCCGGGGGCAGCGGTTTGCCCCGCGTGCGGAAACAGGCTGCGTTAAGAAGCGCCTGGAACGCGCGCAGCGGCGAGGGCGGCCATTCCGGCTCCTCGCCATCACCGCGGCCATGGAAGAGCGGATAAGGCTGGATGAATCGAACGCTAATGCAGAGGGACGGTTTCATGAGTCATTCAGGCTTGGCGGCGGCGGCCACTGCCTTTGCAGCCTTCTTGCGAGTGGCCTTCACGTTCCCTTCCCCCGCAATGTCCTTCTTCGCCAGATCGGAGTCGAATTTGACGGATTGGGATTCGCCAACGCCCAATTCCTTGGCAGCCACCTGCGCAAACGCGATGGCCTGCTCGTGCGTGAGATCGAAGTCCTCGCGTTTCCCGTCGGCATTTACCAGCGTGGCCTTGCGGGGGTTCTCAACATCCGGCACGAGGTTGCAGCCTTGGCGTAGATAGGTCTGCGCCGGCGCTGTCAGCGCAACGAGCGACAGGCCGAGCACATAGCGGCGGAGCGCGAGTGTTTGCTTGGCCTCGTCGCCCGCGGTCAAGAGACGAAGGGCAGCGAGGCTGAAAGTAACGTCACGCCGTACGCCACCCTTGGCGATCACGCCTCCGTGCGAGCCCGAGGCGGGAACGTGGACAAACCCGCGTTCGGCGTAAGCGTCTTTTAGCTTACTGTCAGTCGTGTCTTCCAGCAGTCCGAGACCGATGTAATCAGCTGACGGATTGAACTGCGCTGACCGAGTCAGTCTCTGCACATCGAATGCGCGGATGGTAGATGCGATGAGCCGCGGTAGTTTGGCCTGCGTGTCGCGCGAGTCCCAAGCGCCGAAGACTAGCGATGTCGGCGCGATCTTGGCCATATCGAGCGCGTTGCCCTTAAGTAGGGACTTGAAGGCATCCTGGAGCTGCTTCTGCAACGGCGTGCACCGCACGATGGCATCCCCAGCGCGGTGGCCGGCTTCGAGCAGGTTTACTGACTTTTCGCCGGCGGTGATGATGACCTGCGGAACGAGCCCAGCATATTCAGACTTGGCGAAGATTGGCTCGATTCGGTTGGCCTGCGAACCAACGCTGTCGACGAGGCAGACGTTCTTCTCACCCACCGGTGGGTCGATATTGTACCCGCCAGGGAAAACGTTCTTGTCTTCCGAGGCGGCGAATGTCGCGGGGAAGAAAACGCCGTCGGGCCCCTCAACCGGGACGAGCGGTTCGCGAATCACGATGGCGGCAGCCGTGTCGCTCGTCAGCCAGTCGTCGTATTTGGTTAGATCACTCATCACGGTCTCCTTGGAATGGAATTGCAGGCAAGAAACTCTTTAAATACTTGGTTCGATAGAGCAACTTGAACTCGAATGACCCTTGGCTGACAATGGTCACCGCGCCGCAAACCACGGAGCAGGCAACGGATGGCGGCAGTGGAGTATTCCAGATGGAGTAAACAAGGCGATTCTGTCGCGGGATTTGGCGTGGTCGAAACCGCTGAAGTCCGAGGAAGCAGAGAAACTCGAGGGCTGGTTTACAGCTTCCTTCGATGCGCGTCGCTTCGCTGTCGGCGAGCGCATCAAAGCTGAAACCGATGTCGAGCGCCGACCCCTGAGTGCCGAGATCTGAATCAAAATTGAACGGAAGCGCAATGCCGCGAGCACTGCCCCACAGTCCCGATACCGCGGTGTCTCCCAGACCGCCATGCATGGCCCTTGCAATATCGAGTACCGACTGTTGACCAGCCCAGGTCTTGAATCGCGACCCTCCGGAGAGCTTGTCGATGAACCAATCGATCAGCAGCGGAATGCCGCCTTTGAGGACGATGGGCAGCTCTCTACGGAGCGTTTCGAGCGATTTCTTTTCATCTTCAAGTCCCGGCTCGGCGGCGCGCTGCTTCCTCGACATCACCGACAACGCTTCGAGACGAGTTATCTGTTCTGGCGTCATCGTGTTGGCGACGGTACACTCGCGCAATGTGGCGACGATCGTTTCCAACGATCCCCCGTCGGTGCGCATGTGGAAGGTCTCCCCCTCGAACCAACCTTCGGTCACCGGCCAGAGGCGGTCGGCGAGTTCCAGCAGACCGCAGCAGGCGAAGAACTGGCCGGGGTTGGCCAGGTCTACCGGGATGGAGATATTGGCATCACTCATTGCTCAACTGCGTCCATTTCGTCGATCTCGGTGACCTCTTCGTCGGCGCTGGCGAGTTGGTCGGCGCAGCGGAGCAGGTTTTCCAGCCAGGCCAGATACCACCAACCGTACTTGCGCTGGAGGCGGGCGAACCGGCGGATGGTTTCGGTGTGGATGCCGTCACGTTCGGCGTTGGTAAACGGATCGTAGAGCGCATCCGAGAAGTGAGGCCGACCGGCGCCGTGGTGGGTGGCGATCAGATGCAGGGCCAGGTCGCGCGCGTCGGAGGCGATTGGCAGGTAGCACCCAGTGGTGCTGCACCGTTCGGGGTGCTGGATTCGCAAGAGCGATCCGAACTCGTGACGGTAGCCGCGCAAAGATCTGGGGTCTCGGGATTTGGCCATCTTTCCGAGCGGTTCATCGGGCTGGGGATTGTAGGCGAAGAATTGCCAGATGTCGGCCTTCTTGCCCTCATCGTGCCATCGGGCGGCGAAAAGGAACGCGATCCGGATGGGATCATCCATTGCCAAATGCAGGGCGTCGGCGATTCGTCTTGCCTCTGCTTCGACCGCCCCTACATGATCGGTCAGGAGTTGATCCTCCTTCAGCTTCTTAATCGGCGCGGGCGCGAGGATCACGAGCAGTTGAACAGCCTCGCCCTCATCGTTTATCGTGACTGACTGAACAAGCCGCACGCGGAGGTTAGCATCTTTCAGGTCATTGAAGAGCGTGGTTGCCTTGTCATAGCTAGGTTCGAGCCTGATGTCTTCGGGAATACTAAGGCCGGGAAGAGGCTTGGCAGTCCACGTGCGATCATCCAATCGCTCAATGAGGACTCGTAGTCGGGAACGTACCTGATCGGTCTGCTCGTAACCGCTTCGATCTGCGACATCGCGCGACGAGGGCTCAGGATCGCCGTCGGCTCGGGTTGCCGGAATGGCTTCGGCGTCCAGCATACCGGAATTGTCGAGCCCCCCAAACGTCGCGGGCAGGATGAGCGTCGAGTCCGCGTACAAGATGCCAGGATTTTTTATGAGTTCGTGAAGCGTTCGACACTCGATATGCCCGCGTGCCAAGCGGACGGCAACTCGTGTCGATACCAGATCGGGCGGGCGATCGTTGAGCTTGGAAATCCGCTTGAAAAACTCGAGCAAATACCCGGTGTTGACTGTCAGGGACTCATGGGGACGAATCGGGTGCTTGACAAAAACGGCGGCCAACACCTTTTCCGGCGTAGGGTCCTCGCGAAACAGATCCAGTTCGGCGCGCCATGCGACAGTCGTTTGAGCCTGTTCTTCGTCGGTGCCGCGCAGCCACGGCCCCACCGGCGGCCGACCGGGCATCGGCTTGATGATGCTGGTCATGCTCCACGCGTCGAGGAGAACGTCGGTGGGGTCGACTGTCGCTGGCTTAGGGGATGATGCTTGGCGAATCTGCTGGGACGTGAGTCCTTGCTTGAATGTCCCCAGCGCCTTGGGGCTGACATCCTTGCCGTCGGTGAACAGCTCCAGCTCTGAAGCTGTGATACATGCCTTGTCAAAGTCGGTCTTATCAGGTGGCGCCTTGTCCTTGACGAGAATGACTGTGGCCTCACCCTTGCCCCGCCGATTGACTCGGCCCAAGCGCTGAATCCATGAATCGAGCGGCGCCGTGTCGCCGACCAAATGGTCGGCGTTGAGATCGAAGCCGACTTCGCCAGCGCTGGTGGAGACTAAGAAGACAGGCCTTCTGTTCTCGTCCAAGTCTGGGTCTTCATGCCCGTCCAGAAACCGCTTGAGAACCGGCTTTTCAACCAATTTGTCGCGCTCGAGCCCGCGCATCGTGCCGGTCAGGACTTCGACCGATTGGGCGTACGTTCCTCGCGTACCCTTGATTGCTCCATGTCTTCGGATGAGGTCGGCGATCGACCGCGCGTCGTCGGGCTTTCGGACGAAGATGACAAGCCGTTTGCCTCTGAGCGCTTGATTCTTCGCCAATTCGATCGCGGCAGCAGTCATTCCATCCTTGAGTCTCTTGGAGTCAACGCCAGGCTCGATCGTCAGGCGTTTCTTCGCGGTGAAACGCTCCTCAATGATCTTGTCGCTCAGATCGGAGTCCTCGAGCGTGAACCTTTTTATATCAGCACCGTCTGTTGTCGCTGACATACGGATGACGCGCATCGGCTTGCCACAAGGTTTGTTTTCGCGATCATTCTGAAATGGACCTTGGTCATTTATAGCACAGATAAGCTCCTCAAACGGCCTGGAAAGATGCGCCTCGTCCAGCAACAGCAAGGAATCTTGCCCGAGTAAGCCGGCTTCGAGAGGGCGCCGCTTATAGCCGGAGCGGTAGCCGGAAAAAAGCAGGGCCGAGCCGATGAGATCGACGGTGCCGATAACGATCGACGGCTGCGACGGGTCGGTGGACCATTGGCGGTTGTCGGCAAGCTGGCCGCGAAGGGTAGAGATGGGGAGCTTGTCGCTGCCAAACTTGCATTGAAGTCGTACCGCAAGATCGGTTGCCTGATCGACGACGGTTCGGCGATCGACGACGTAGATCAGGCGCGTGGGAATCTTGTCCGGGCGATTCTTCCGAGCGATCAGCCAGATGGCCATCACCATCGTCTTCCCCATCCCAGTGGGAAGGTCGATGAGGGAGGGAAACCGGCCTTGCGCGAACCAATTCTCATACAGGCGAATCTGCCATAAGAGCGGCCAATCCCCTGTCAACTCCTTGAAATGATCCTTGAATACCTGATTATCCATGTGAACACCGGTCCCACTCCCGGGAGCTGACGTGGTGAGAAGATTGGAGATCTTTCGGATTCATCCCATCATCGTCGATGAGTTCATCAAACCACGTATCCGGATGTGGAAGTATTCGCTGCTGGATTGGTTACGTCTTGTGGGTCGGGGTCTTTCCGGCGCTCTGATCGCCCCCCGTGCATCACCCCACATCAGTTCGTTGAACCCCGTGCTGCTCCTGCGCCCACCCCTTCACACCATCCCGCCTGACGATACCCGCAGAACCGACACTCGACTAGAGTCGCCGTCAGCTCGCGCTCCCCCGCCTCGATCGCTCCCAGAAGCTCGTCCACCCGCCCCGCCCCCTCCCCCCGCATCTCCGCCGTCACCTCCGCAGCCACGTACTCCCCAACTCGCGAGAACAAGAACCCGAACTCGCCCACCTCCCGCCCTGTCACCCCTTCCACGGCTCCTATGTACACATCCCGCTGCGGCACATAACCCTCGGCCCGTTGCCGCGCCGCCTCCGCCGTCATCGCCCCACCCGTCTTCACATCCAGCATCGCCAACCGCTCATCCGGCCCAGGCGCGATGAGATCGATCCGCCCCTGCAGCCACCGCCCCTCGTCCCGGAAGCGCACGAACGAAAGCTCGCGCCGCGCCCCCGGCGCCTCCGCCAACCTGCGCCAGGCGGGATGCTCCGCCACTGTCCCGATCTCTTCCCGGAGCCCCGAACGATACCGCTCGCCCTCCGCTCCATCGGGCGGCGGCGCATCGGGATCCCAGCGCCCGATCGCATCCTCCAGCAGCCGGTCCAGCTCGTCCTGCTCCCGCAGATGCTCGAGCACGTCGTGCACGATCTGCCCTCGCGTCACCGCGTCCAGAAACTCGCCCGACGACCGATTGACCGGCGGCTCGCGCAGCCCGGCGACGTACCCGAACCAGTGCTTCCGCCGGCACCGGGAGAAGGTCAACAGCTCGCTCGCCGAGTGCCGCGCCCGGCCGGCCCGCACCCCGACCGGCTCGGGCGGCAGCGCCAGCGTCTCGACCGGGAGCACCGGCAGCGGTTCGGTCGCGGCCGCTCGGGGCGGTTCCACCACTGCCATGACGACGGCAGCGCTGAGCTCCACTCCAAGATGATCCCGGTATGTGACAGTGGGCCCGTTCAACTCGCCCAGCCTCCGCATGACGGAGCCGGGGGTCCCGCGATGCCAGCCCGTCAAAGCACCGACCGGAACTCCGGCTACGATCAAACGCTCCTTCGCCCGCGTGGCGGCCACGTACCAGAGCCGTTTCCGCTCGGCCCGCTGCTCCAGCTCCTCCGCATCGCGGAGCGCCTTGAACCGCGGGTCGTCGCTCCACTTGGCGACATCGGGCGACCGGAGCCGCGCCGCGGTCCGGCAGGCGACGAAGTGCCAGTCCAGGCTCGCCGGCCCCCGGGTCAGGTCGGCCCAGATCACCACCGGCCACTCCAGCCCCTTGGCGCTGTGGATCGAGGTGATGGTGACGGCGTCGGCGCGCGACTCCAGCGGCGCGTCGCCTTCGCGGGTCCCCTCTTCCCGCTCCCGAACCTCGCCAATCATTCTGAGCACATCGCCGAGCGGCAGCTCGCGCCACCGCCGCAGCAGCCGGATCAGCTTCCGCACGTTCGCTTCGGGCTGCCGGCCGTCCTCACCGAAGAGCCGAAGATACGCCAGGTACCCGCACTCGTCGAGCAGCTCCTGAAGCAGCTCGTCGTGCGGCACCCGATCCCGCAAGGCGGCAAACCGCCGCACCAGGTCCGCGCCCGACCTCAGAAGCTCGCGCTCCGCGCAATCGACCTGTTCCAGCCGCGGGAAGTATGGCGTGCGGCCCTGACGGGCCAGCTCCAGCAACGTCGCGTCCATCACGCCGACCATCGGCCCGCGAAGGAGGCCGACCAGCGCGAGATCGTCGAGCGGATCGAGCACGGCCTGGAGCGCCACCACGCAGTCCAGCACCTCGCGCCGCTCCCAGTAGCCTTCGTTGCGGAGCGTCCACGAGGCGACCCCGGACTCCCGCAAGGCGCGGCCATACTCCGCCACCGCCCCCCAGGCCGGCAAGAGGATCGCGATGTCGCCCGGGCGGGTGCCGCCGTCCACCAGCTCCTTCACCCGCCCAGCCACCGCCGGGATCTCCATCGCGCGCGCTCCATTTCCGATCCGGGCTTTTCCGTTCCCTTCCGGCGGGAGGGCCAGGAGCTCGACGCAGGGATCCAGGATGTCGTTCCCCGGCGTCGCCACGAGCGGCTGAGAGGGAACCTCATACTCGGCGCGGCCAGCCGGATCCACTGGCGTGTCCAGCTCCGGGCCCAATACAGCGTCGACGAACCCCAGAATCGGACGGCGGGAACGAAAGTTCTCGGTGAGCGCGTGGACCGCGCCGACGCCCGAGTGAAACTCCCGCTCCACTCCGGTCCAGACGGTCACGTCCGCCCGCCGGAACCGGAAGATGCTCTGCTTGGGATCTCCCACCAGCATGAGCCGGGTTGCCCGCGGGTCATCGCTGCCTGGCTCGCCCAGGAGCCAGGCAATCTCCTTCTGAGCCGGGTCCACATCCTGAAACTCGTCGATGATGAGCAGCCGAATCCGTCGTTGCAGCACCCGCCGGACATCGGTACGGTCCCGCAAGAGGTCTCGTACCAGCGTGATCATCGAATCGAAATCGAGAGCCGACCGTTCGTGGAGTCGCTGCCGCATCAGCCCCAGCGCCCGTCGCGCCAGCATCAGGATCGCCCGCTCGCGCCCGTCGGCAGTCAGATCGCTCCCGAGCGCAGCCAGGCGGTCCCCGTCCCCGGCGAGCCGCGCCGCCCAGCGCAGGACCTTGTCCACCTCGTAGGCCTCGAGCAGCTTGCCGAGACCCGGAAGGTCCTCGCTCTCGACCGCGCCCAACAGCGCATCTCGGGCCGACTCAGCGGCGAGCGCGAGCGACTCGGCCTCCTCGAGCAGGTGGAGACCGGGGGACCGGTCGAGTTGCAGCGCGAACTCCCGCAGGATCTGGCCGCAGAACGCGTGAATAGTGCCGATCCGCGCCGTGTCCACCCGCTCGGCCTCAGCCCGCCGTCCCGCGGCGCGAAGGGCCTCCCGCAGCTTCCGCTGGAGATCCGCGGCTGCCACGTTGGTGAAGGTGATGGCGGCGACGTCGCCAAGGTCGAGCCGGTTTTGATCGCCCAACCTCCGCCCCGCGACCTCTTCGCCGAGCGCGTAGAGGAGGCGCGCGACTACGCACTGGGTC
>Ga0187893_10013224_pt1 | contig 11540 bp, 5 predicted proteins | sample MA1701074metaG_FD_139574 | JGI IMG/M metagenome (GOLD analysis project Ga0187893, IMG submission 139574) | White microbial mat communities from a basaltic lava cave in the Kipuka Kanohina Cave System on the Island of Hawaii, USA - MA170107-4 metaG ...
CCACGCCGAGATAGTATTGGTTGAAGCGCCCGGAGAAATACGACACCGCGAACGCGACGGCCATCGCGCCCAGCAGCCAGCGTTTCGCGCCCCAGTGCATCAGACTTTTTCCGCCTGCGCTTTGCCGAGCAGGCCGGCGGGTTTGAAGAGGAGAATCAGAATCAGAATCGCAAACGCGATGCCGTCGCGATAGTTCGACAGCCCGGGGATGCCGCCCGCGAACGTCTCCAACATGCCGAGCAGCAAACCGCCGAGCGCTGCGCCGGGCAGGTTGCCGATGCCGCCGATCACCGCGGCGACGAAGGCATAAAGGCCGGGCTTCATGCCCATGAGCGGATCGATGCCCGGCGAGCGCATGGCGTAGAAGATGCCGGCGACGGCGGCGAGCGCGGAGCCGAGGCCGAACGTGAAGCTGATGATGCGGTCGATGTTCACGCCCATGAGCGCCGCCGCCTTTTCGTTGAACGACACGGCGCGCATGGCGGTGCCAGTGCGCGTGTGCTGGACGATCAGCCACAGCCCGGCCAGCAGGAGCCCGGTGACAAGCAGAACCACGAGGTCATTGCTTTGAATCGAGACGGCGCCGAACGCGAGCTGGCCTTCCGGCAGCAGCCGGGGAAAGGGCTTGGTGTTCGCCCCAAACACGGCCTTGTGCTGGCAGGTGAATTCGATGAAGAGCGAGACGCCGATGGCCGTGATGAGCACGGTGAGTTTCGGCCGCTGGCGCAACGGGCGGTAGGCAAGGAATTCAATGAGGATGCCGATGACCGCGCAAATGGCGGCGGAGATCGTGATGATGACGATGGCGGATCCGATGGAGGAGGCGGGCAGGATGCGAGCCAGGGGCGGGGCGAGGAAGTAGGCGGAGAAGGCGCCGAGCATCAGTACGTCGCTATGCGCGAAATTGATGAACCGCAGGACGCCATAGACCATCGTGTAGCCGAGGGCGACGAGCGCGTAGATGGAACCCAGCGCCAGTCCGTTGATGAGTTGTTGCAGGAACCAGTCCAAGCAGCGGCGCGATCAAGGATTGACCGTCTCGACCAGCTTGAATTGGCCGCCCTTGACCTGGAGGATCACCATCGGCTTGGTAGCGTCGCGCCTGGCGTCGATGGTGATTTTCCCGCTCACCCCTTCGAAGTCCTTCGTGGCGGCGAGGGCGTCGCGCACCTTCTGGCCCTCCGTGGTTCCAGCGCGCTTCATGGCCTCGGCCAGAATCTTCACCGAATCATGCCCGAGCATCGCCATCGCGTCGGGCGTTTTGGGCGTGCCGTCCTGGTTTTTCCATCGCTTCCTGTAAACTTCGACAAAGTTTTTAACACGCGGATCCGGCGAATCCGCCGCCGCGTGTGTGGAGAAGTAGGTGCCTTCGACGGCATCCTTGCCGATCTTTACCAAGTCTTCGCTTTCCCAGCCGTCGCCGCCGAAGACCGGCGCGGTGACGCCGAGTTGCTTGGCCTGGATGCAAATCAGCGCGACATCCGTGTAATAGCCGGGGATGAATATAGCGTCGGGGCTGGCGGACTTAATGGCCGTGAGTTGCCCCTTGAAGTCCTTGTCGCCGCCGTTGAAGTCCAGTTCCGTGACGATCTGCCCGCCCGCGGCGGTGAAGCTCTCCTTGAAATACTTTGCCAACCCCTTGCTGTAGTCGCTTTTCACATCGGTGAAGATGGCGACTTTTTTCGCCTTCAGCGTCCGGCCGGCGAAGCTGGCCAGAATCTTGCCCTGGAGAATGTCCGTAAAGCAGACGCGGAAGATGAAGTCGCCGGTCTCGGTGACCTTGGGGTTGGTCGAGGACGGGGAGATCATCGGAATCTTGTTTTGCTGGCAGATGGGGGCGGCTTCGAGTGAGCGACTGGAGGCGACCTCGCCGAGAATCGCCACCACACCATCGCGGGCGATGAGCTTATTAACCACGGTCGCCGCTTCGCCGGCCTTGGAAAGGTCGTCCTCGGTAATCAACTCGATCTTTTTGCCCAAAACTCCTCCTGCCGCGTTCAACTCTTCTACGGCCAGCAGCGTGCCCTCGTGCGAGGAAATTCCGAACGTAGCCTCCTTTCCCGTCAGCGACGCGAATTCGCCGACCTTGATAACATCGCCGGACTGCTTGGTGCATCCCGGGCCAATCACGCTCAGAGACACCGCAAATACGGCGGCGACTAGAAATGGGAAGCGCAGTTTGTTCATACGAGCAGAGGGTGCGGCTATTGGAGGCGGAGTCGAGTTGCCAGTTATTGAAGTCACGGCGTCGCAGGCTAGGGAATCAGCGACCGGGTTTCAACCCTCAAGGTGGTTTCCGCCGGTGGGCGCGTGTGTCCGTATTTTGTGGGAGGCCGCGTCGCTGAGAATCTCCGTTGCCAAGCTGGGACAGGCCGGTATGTTGCCGGGCATGGACTGGCAGGAAACAACGGCCCTGCTGATTGTGGCGGCCACCGTCGGGGTGTTCGCGTGGCGTAGATTCCGTCCCCGCAAGTTCAGTTTCAAGCGCGATTCCCACTGTGGTTGCTCGCCTTCGGCTTCCAACCAACCGCCGTCGTCCGTCGTTTTTCATGCTCGGAAGGGCGGACACCCGCGGATGACGGTGAAAATGAATTGACAACGATGCTTGCGCAAACCCCGGTCCTGTTTTACCCTTCGCCCGTTAGCTGCCATGTGCAAAGTTAGTTCTTCGTTATACTCGCAGAGTTTGCCCGAAGCCCGGCGGGATGCCGGCGGCCAGACTCACTGGGTGCCCAACACGGATGTTTACGCCACAGAGGAGGGCCTCGTCGTCAAAGTGGAATTGGCGGGCATGCGCCGCGAAGACCTTGAGCTGGCGGTCGAAGGCAGCCGGCTTCTCATCACGGGTCAGCGACCCGACGGTTGCCGAGCGCCGGGCTGCAAATTTCTCGTGATGGAGATTCATTACGGCGCTTTCGAGTGCGTCATTGAAATCCCCGGCGGCTATGATTTGAGCCAGGCCCGGGCCGCCTACCAGAACGGCTTCCTGCGGGTGGACGTTCCGGTCGCCGCCAAGCCTGCTTCCAAAACCGTCTATGTCCAGATCGCGGAGGTAAAATAGTCCTCCCCGTGGATCCGGGACATCCAACTTCGGCACAGCTCAACGATGGGCTCCGATACTGAATTCATTCGTATTCTGGGATCGGCCGCCGATCAGGAAACCTCCGAAACTCCGGTTTCTCGCCCTCCTCCCAAAGCGCTGCCCGCTTCACTGCCGGTTCTCGGCCTCTCGGACATCGTGATCTTCCCAGGCATGGTGGCGCCGCTCCTTGTGGACACGGCGCAAAGCATCCGGTTGATCGACGACGTGGTGGAGGGCGACCGCCTCCTCGCCCTGATCCTGCAGAAAAAACCTGACGTGGACTCACCGGGCCCCGAAGACCTCTTCGATTACGGTTGCGGCGCACGCGTCCTCAAAATGTTGAAGTTCCCGGATGGCACCGTCCGCGTGCTGGTGGAGGGCCTATGGCGCGTGCACACCAAGGAATACGAATCCCAGACGCCGTATCTCCGCGCGAAGGTCGACGTGTTGAAGGACGTGAGCGTCGATTCGCTGGAGTTGACCGCACTCTCGCGCAACGCCCACCGGCAATTCCAGGAAATCATCAAGCTCAACCCGGCGCTGCCCGATCAGGTCAAGATTGCCGCCATCAATACCGAAGCGGGCGGCAACCTCACCGACCTCATTGCCGCCAACCTCAATCTTAGCCTTGAGGAACGACAACATTTGCTGGAAACCACCGATGTCAAAGAGCGCCTGAACCGCCTTCAACCGTTGCTCAACCGCGAGTTGGAGGTATCCACCCTCAGTTCCAAAATTCAAAATGACGTCGCCAGCACCATGGCCAAGAGCCAGCGCGACTTCTTCCTGCGCGAACAAATCCGTGCCATCCAGCGTGAACTGGGCGAGACCGACCCTGTTGCCACCGAGGTCAGCAACCTCCGCTCTCAAATCGAGAAAGAGCCGTTGCCGGAGGAAGTCCGCAAGGTCGCGCTCAAGGAAGTGGAGCGCCTGGGCCAGATGTCCCCGGTGGTCGCCGAATACACCATCACCCGCACTTATCTCGACTGGATTCTCGGCCTGCCCTGGAGCAAGACCACCGAGGACACCATCGACATCGCCGCCGCCGAGCGAATTCTGGACGAGCAACACTTCGGCCTCGAAAAGGTAAAGGAGCGCCTGCTTGACTTCATCGCCGTCATCAAACTCAAAAAAGATCTCAAAGGTCCTCTGCTTTGCCTGGTCGGTCCGCCGGGCGTTGGCAAGACCTCGCTTGGCAAGAGCGTGGCTGACGCGCTCGGCCGCAAGTTCGCCCGCATCGCTCTCGGTGGTCTGCGCGACGAAGCGGAGATCCGCGGACACCGCCGCACTTATGTTGGCGCGATGCCCGGTCGCATCATCCAGACGCTTCGCCGCGTCGAGACGTGCAACCCCGTCATTCTGCTCGACGAGATCGACAAGCTCGGCTCGGATTTCCGCGGCGATCCTTCCTCTGCGCTCCTCGAAGTGCTCGACCCGCAGCAGAACTACACCTTTACCGATCATTACCTCGATTTGCCGTTCGATCTCTCGCACGTGCTCTTCATCACCACCGCGAACTGGCTCGACCCCATCCAGGCCGCGTTGCGCGACCGGCTCGAAGTAATCAACCTGCCGAGCTACACGGCCTCCGAGAAATTGCAAATCGCCAAACGCTACCTCGTCCCACGCCAATTGGAAGAGCACGGCCTCGACCGGAAGCGTGTCAAATTCCCCGATCCAGCGCTGCGGCAGTTGATCACCGACTACACCCATGAGGCCGGTGTGCGCCAGTTGGAGCGCGAGATTGGTTCGCTTACCCGCAAAGCCGTTCGCAAAATCATCGGTCACAACGGCAGGTCCGCGCCGATCGTGATTGATCCCAAATCGCTTCCCGGCTATCTCGGCCAGCCCAGGTTCATCTCCGATACTGCCGAGAAAATCACCGACGCCGGCATCGCCATGGGCCTGGCCTGGACGCCGGTCGGAGGCGAAATCCTTTTTATTGAGGCCACGCGGATGCCGGGCAGCGGCAAGCTTGCGCTCACCGGATCGCTCGGCGACGTGATGAAGGAAAGCGCCCAGACTGCTTTGAGCTACTTGCGCAGCCAGGCCAAGGCGCTGCACCTCGATCTGACCGACTTCGACAAGCACGACCTTCACATCCATGTCCCGGCCGGCGCCACGCCCAAGGACGGCCCCAGCGCCGGCTCCACCATCGCCGTGGCTTTGGCGTCCTTGCTGACCAAACGCCTCGTGCGTTCCGATCTCGCCATGACTGGCGAAATCAGCTTGCGAGGGCGCGTGCTGCGCGTCGGCGGCATCAAGGAAAAGGTTCTCGCTGCCGCACGGTCCGGCCTCAAGCAGGTCATCCTGCCCGATCAAAACAAGAGCGATTGGTCCGAAGTGCCCGATGAGGTGCGAAAGCGAATGAAGGTCCACTTCGTCAACCACATTTCCGAACTGATCGAGGCCGCGCTCAAGCCCGGGAAGTGATGCACGCCGGCGCTTTGATTCCACTGGGCGCGCTTGCTGCGGCGCTATGCACGGCGGCTGAACCCCAGGCTGGCTCGCCCATTCTTGATCCGGTCCGGGAGGGTCAGGAATTGGCCGCCAGGTTGCGTTCTTCCGCGCCGGAGGGAAGCTCCGAGTTCTCGGGCGTCCTTGAGGTCACCACGAAGGATGACCGGCAGCGGTTTATTCCCATTGTTTCTAAAATCACTGTCACAGCGACCAACTGGCAGGTGATTTACCAAACTGCTCCGACCAATGGCGCACCTGCTGAGACGCTCACCATCCTCCATTCTCCCGGCCACACAAACCGTTACTCCTTCGCCGTCGGCGCCGCTCCGGTCGCGTCCACGCCGCTAACGCACGCCTTTGCGGGTTCCGATTTCTGGCTCCTCGACCTCGGGTTGGAATTCTTTCACTGGCCCCAGCAGCGCGCTTTGCGTGCGGAGATGAGCCGGACGCGCCCCTGCCGCGTCCTGGAGAGCGTGACGCCCCAGCCTGTGCCCGGCGGCTATGCGCGGGTGCTTTCCTGGATCGACAATGAAACCGGGGGCATCCTTCAGGCGGAGGCTTACAACGCTCAACACAAGTTGCTCAAGAAATTCAAGCTGGGCAGCTTCCATAAAATCGAAGGCCAGTGGCAACTGCGTGACATGACCATCCGCGACGCCCGCACTAACCGGGAAACCAGATTGGCGTTTGACCAGCCCCAACAGCGGCCAAACCATAATAGGTAGGAGCAACGCGCCGCGATGCCCCGCCCGCGTTCAGCGGGCGATACGGTCGCCGCGCGCCGGCAGGCGCTTTCTTCCGCGCCTGAACGGCGCGGGTCCGGCGCAGCGCGCCATCCCACCTTTGCAGAGCAATGTCCAAAATGCGCCCCGCTCGAAATAAACGCCACTTTGGGGTTGCTTTTCGTTTCCGGCTATGTCGTTATTTAACCAGTTCCAACTAACAATTCCATCCAGCCCAGGACGGGCGATGTGCCGTTGGCGCGGCACGCATACAAATTGACCGGAGCGCTTTGGGCCGGGTGGGCGGTATCAGAAAGGAAAACGCGGTATGTATGGCAACAAACTGTTTCGGTTAGGTTTCACCTCCCTCTTCGCCCTCCTGCTGACGCTCGTCAGTGCGGCGGCGGACGTCCTCTTCTACGACTTTAGTTCCCAGCCGGCGGGGACGCGCATTCTCGATCCCACGCCTGCGGCCAGGCCGAATCCACGGGTTGAGGACGGCGTCCTTAAGCTGACCGATGCCGGCGACCCCGGCAACTTCGCTGGCTTCGCCATTGGGCCGTTCACGCAAACGACGATCAGCGCGTTGCAGGCGACGTGGCGATCGCGCCTCGGTGGCGGCGGCGGCGGCGGCGCGGATGGTTACAGCCTCAGCATCGGCAGCGACCTGGCAGACAATTTCACCGGCGAGGAAGGCACTGGCACCGGATTGTCCGTCTGCATTGATACGTTTGACAACGGCGCCGCCCTGGATCCGAGCGGCACGGGCCTGGAAATCAAATGGGGCGGGGCGATCGTCGCTTCCACCCACGTCAATAAAGACAACGCTGGCGACGGCATCTTTCTGCGCAAAGATGCTTTTGTGGACGCCAGTGTGACGGTTTCTCCCGGCGGCTTTGTCGCCTTCGTTTATGACGGCACGAGTTTGACCTATCAGATTCCCGGCTTCACCGGCATCTCCGCCAATCAATACATCTTTGGCGCGCGCACTGGCGGCGCGAACGACAACCAGTGGATCGACGACCTGCGCATTGTCACGCGGACGCCAGACGTGCAGTTGATTGCTCCGGCCGGCTCCAGTTGGCGTTACCATGACACCACATTGGCCCCCGGTCTTCACGGGACCGGTTGGGAAACGCCCGGCTACGACACCAGCACCGTTCCCGGCTGGCTCACTGGCACCGCGTTGTTCGGCAATGACGGTGCGGGTATTTATGATGCCCCTCACCAACCCTTTGCCGGTCGCGGCACGGCGGGTTTCGAGACGCCCTTGGATCGCAGCGGCGGTCGCGTTACTTTTTATCTCCGGACGACCTTCGATTGGAGCGGACCCACTGCGGGCGTGACTCTTGTCGCGTCCAACTGGGTGGATGATGGCATTATCGCCTATCTCAACGGCACGGAAGTGTCGCGCATTCGCTTGCCCGCCGCGCCCGCCGCGGTGGATTGGACCACGCTTGGGTCGAATCCTGCAACCGAAGGCCTGGTGGAGGTGACCACTTGGGATGCTTCGTCGCTGGTGGAAGGTCAAAATACTGTTGCCGTCGAACTTCACCAAAGCGGCACGGCCAGTTCCGATGTGGCCTTTGCCTTGGGCCTGATGGCGCGCGCCCCGATTCCGCCGACCATCGTCAACCAGGTCCAACCCACCAACCGCACCATCTTCGCCAACCGCCCCACGACATTCACAGTCGAAGCGATTGGCTCGCCGGCGGTCACCTATCAATGGTACAAGGACGGCTCTCCGATCGACCCGCTGGTCAACGCCACGGCGACAACTTCATCCCTCGTCATCCCCAACGCGCAGGCCGGTGACGCTGGCAGCTATTTCGCCCGCGTGTCCAACGTGCTTGGTTCCACGGACAGCCGTGCGGCCACGCTGACGGTGCTTCCCGCAGTGCCACTGAAAGTCGTGCGCGCCTTCGGCAGCCTGAATCTTCAGGCCGTGACGGTTGTGTTCGATCAATTCGTCGATCCGACTTCAGCGGCCGATTTGTTCAACTACGCGGTGGATGGTGGGTTTGGTGTCACTGCGGCTAATCTTAATTCTGATGGCTTGAGTGTGACGCTGGTTTTGGACGGAGTGCAAACGCCAGGGGCGAACTACTGCGTGACGGTTTCGGGCGTGTTGAGCGGCGCGCAATTGCCGCTGGATCCGAACCCCACCACCGTCTGCTATCAGTCCTTCGTGGTGAGTTGCGGCTTTGCCGTGCAGGAGATTTATTTCACTGGCGCCGGTGTGTTGTTGAGCGATCTGGAAGCATCGCCGCTGTATCCCAACAACCCGAGCCAGGTGCGCTATCGCAGCTTTGCGGGCATCAACGCGGCGGATGAGTTCGACAACTACGGCACGCGCCTGAGTGGCTGGCTGCTCCCGCCCGTGAGCGGCAATTACGTCTTCTACCTCGCGGCGGACGACCAGGGCGACCTCTGGTTGAGCACGGACTCCAGCCCCGCTAATCTCGTCAAGATCGCCGACGAGCCGGTGTGGTCCGGCCGGCGCACTTGGACTGGTGAGGGTGGCGGCGGCGGCCGTCTGGCGACCCCGTCTGTCTCCGGTGGCCCGCAAGCAAACATCTCGGGAGCCATTCCGCTGGTTGCCGGCCAGATGTATTACTTCCAGGCGCGTATGAAGGAAGGCGGCGGCGGCGACAATCTCGATGTGGCCTGGCAGATTCCGGGCGGGCCGGTCCCGCTCAATGGTTCGCCGTCGATTTCGGCCGGGTTCCTCGCTTCGCTGGCGGATCCGGCCAACGCGAGCCTCACGATCGGCACGCAGCCGGCAAACCAACGCATCGTGCTAAATCCCGGCGGCGGCGGCGCGCGGACGCTCCTCTCGCAGGATTTCAATGCCGGCGACGGCGGGTTGACCGTTGAGACGCCTGCCGGCGAGACGTTCAATACCCCATGGACCTATAGTGCCGGCACCGGAAGCTGGCAGGTCAATCAGGACGGGGCCGAAGTTGGCCACCGGATGACCTCACGGTTGCGCACAGCGCCGATCACTATCACTCGCGACGGTCTGCTTCAACTGGCCCTCAGTCACCGTTGGAGCATGGAACAGGGCAATTGGGACGGTGGCCAGATTCGCATCAGTCTCAACGGCGGGGCATTCGCGACAGTATCTGGCGCAGCCTTCACCAGCGGTGGCTACAACGGCAGCGTGCTCGGAAACAGCGCGTCGGCGGTAGCGGGCCAGACAGCCTTTGTCCTGGATTCAGCCGGTCATCAAACCCCGGCCATGGTCAACAGTGTGGCCAATCTGGGCTTCTTCCTCTCGGGAGACGTCGTTCAGATTGAGTTCATCTACGCCGGCGACACCAACACGCGTGGCAACTTCGTGCCCAGTTGGGAAATTGACAGCCTGACCCTCACGGAAGGCATCGCGGCGCAGCAGCCGGCCCGCTTCACCGTTGCCGCGTCTGCGGTGGTGGGCGGCAATCCGAGCACGGCGATCTTCTATCAGTGGGAGCGCAATTGCGGTTCGGGTTTCGCACCGATTGATGGCGCCAACGCGGCCACCTATAGCTTTGAGCCACGGCTGGCGGACAACGGCTGCAGGTTCCGCGTTCGCATGTATGTGCCGGGCGCCACGGCGCTGTCCGCCGAGGTGACTCTTGAAGTTGTTCAGCCCAATACGCCCCCCAGCTTCACCTGTGGCCCCGCTCCGGCGCCAGTTGAGTGCGGCGGCCCGGGTGCGGTCACGGTGCCGAACTGGGCCACGGACATCCGGGTCCACAGCTTCACGCGCACGCCGACCGCGTTCAGCACCGATTTCTCCAGCCTGCCAGCCGGCACGCGCATCCTGGATAATGCAGGGGATGGCGTGACGCCGCGCGTCGAGGATGGCGTCCTCAAGCTGTCGAACGCGGAAAACCTCGGCGCCGGCGGCTTCGGCGGCTTTGCCATCGGACCATTTACGGCGCAGACCTTCGACACCATCAACGCAAGCTGGAGAACGCTCATCGGCGGCGGCGGCGGCGGCGGCGCGGACGGCTTCAGCCTCAACATCGGCAACGATCTCCAGAACAGCTTCACTGGCGAGGAGGGCACCGGCACCGGCCTGAGCGTCACGGTGGACACGTTCGACAATGGCGGCGGCGAGACCGGCATCGAGATCAAGTGGGGCGCTCCGGATCACAGTGCCGCCGTCGGAGCGGCCCGGGTTTCCTTCGTCTTCGTCCCGAAGGACGATGACGGCAGTGGAAATTACCTCCGCAAGGATACGTTCGTGGACGCCGCGTTGAGCGTCGCTGCCGACGGACGGGTCACGTTCACCTACGACGGCAACGTTACCAGCATCCAATTGCCCAACTACACTGGCGTGCGAGCCAACCAGGTCATCCTCGCCGCCCGCGAAGGCGGCGCCAACGACCGGCACCATGTCGATGATCTGAGCATCGTTGGCTTCCCGGCGGACGCCTCCTCGGCTGAAGCGGCGCAGACGGTGCAGTTCATCGTCAGCAACGACAATCCGGGCCTGTTCTCGACGCAACCCGCCGTCAGCCCCGACGGCACGCTCAGTTACACGCTGGCGACCGGTGCTATCGGCACGGCCAACGTCACCGTCGTGGCTCGAGATAGTGGCGGAACCGCCGATGGTGGCCGTGACACGTCCACGCCTTGCACCTTCGCGGTGCGAGTGGGCGATACCACACCGCCCACGGTGACCTGCCCCGCTAACATCACGGCTGACGCGACCAGCCCGGCTGGCGCGGTGGTCACTTACGTGGCCACTGCCACCGACTCCTGCAGACTCGCCAGCCTCGTGTGTGCGCCCGCATCGGGCAACACCTTCGCCATCGGCGCTACGACGGTCACCTGCACAGCAACTGACGGCGCCGGGCTTACCGCCGCCTGCACCTTCAGCATCACGGTGCGGGACGTGCAGACCAACCGGCCGCCGGTGGCGGTGATCAGCAGCGAACAACTGATCGACCTCAGCCCCGAATTCGAACACCCGGTGCTGCTCAGTTGCAACTGGTGGAACGCCTGCCTGGTGGCCGACGGCTGGACCAGCAGTGATCCCGAAGGCGGGAACCTCACCTACCTGTGGTTCCTCGAACCGGATCCCGTGCCCTTCGGCGCCGGCCCGGTGGTGACCAACTGCCTGGAAGTGGGCACCCACACCATCACCCTGGTCGTGACCGATCCGGAAGGATTGAGCGACACGGACAGCAAGACCATCGAAGTGGTGACGGCGCCTTTGGCCATCGACCTGTTGATCGAACAAATCAACGAAGCGCACAAATCGGGCATCGTGCTGACGCGGAAGA
>Ga0187893_10013225_pt1 | contig 11540 bp, 11 predicted proteins | sample MA1701074metaG_FD_139574 | JGI IMG/M metagenome (GOLD analysis project Ga0187893, IMG submission 139574) | White microbial mat communities from a basaltic lava cave in the Kipuka Kanohina Cave System on the Island of Hawaii, USA - MA170107-4 metaG ...
GCGCGTGCGCGGGCCGATGCCGTTGACTTCCTTCAGCTTGGCCACGCTGACGGCGAATTTCTTCGCGATCGCATCCAAGGTGTCGCCCTTTTTCGGCTGGTAGGTCTGCCACGACACCAGCGACTTGTCGTCGTACCTGGTGAGGTTTTCGTGGAAGGTCTCAACCCGGTCGGCGGGCAGCACGATGCGCGGGGTGAGCTCGGCGCGGATCATCGGCCGGCTGAAGCCCGGGTTGAGGGCGATGAATTCCTCCACCGGCATCTCGGCCAGCTTGGCCGCGAGGCGCACATCGATGTCGCGCGTCTTGGTGACGGTGGCGAAGTAGATCTGGTTCGGAATCGGCTCGAGGTCGATGCCGAAGGCGGCCGGGTTGGCGATGATGTTCTTCAGCGCCTGCAGCTTGGGCACGTACTGGCGCGTCTCCAGCGGCATGCTCAGGCTCGAAAAATCGAGCGGCAGCTTCGCGGCGCGATTCTTCTCCAGCGCCCGGGCGACCGCGTTCTCGCCCCAGTTGTACGAGGCGAGCGCCAGGTGCCAGTCACCGTGCATCTGGTAGACGTCGTGCAGGTAGTCCAGCGCCGCCGCGGTCGAGGCGACGATGTCGCGCCGGCCGTCGTACCACCAGTTCTGCGTCAGTTCGTATCGCTTGCCGGTGCCCGGAATGAACTGCCACAGGCCCGAGGCATGGGCGCGCGAATAGGCCATCGGGTTGAACGAGCTCTCCACCATCGGCAGGAGCGCCAGCTCGGTGGGCAGACCGCGCTTCTCGATCTCCTCGACGATGTGGAACAGGTACCTGCGGCTGCGCTCGAAGACGCGCTTTAGATAGTCCGGGCGCGCTACGTACCAGGCGGTTTTTTCCGCCACCAGCGGACCGGTCAGGTCCGGCATCGAGAAGCCGTCGCGGATGCGCGACCAGACGTCGTCCTGCTTGACCGTGCGGTCGACGCGGGCCAGTTCATTCGGTTTGCCGAGCTCTTCGCGCCCGCCTTCGAAAGGCGGCAGGCGGTTTGCGTCCAGGGGCTTGGCAAGAGCGATGCGCGGATCGGGTGAGACTTCGCGGATGCCGAGCACCGGGGACGCCGGCTGTACGCGCGGCGCCGCCGCGGCTCCTGCTTCAGGGCCTGTCGGCTGCGCTGCGCAGGCACCAAGGAGCGCGAGCGAAGCGCAGAGCAGGAGTCGGGTCTGAGTAGTCTGCACTACCTCCATTAGAACCGATTTTTCCATTCCCTGATTGCGGCGAACACGCGCGCCGGATCGGCGGCGCGGGCGCCCAGGTATTTGTTGGCAGATTCGATTACCACCGGCTCGGCGCAGCGCAGAAACGGATTGGTGGCGCGTTCCTCGCCCAAAGTCGAGGGCAGGGTGGGCCGGCCCGCGGCGCGCAGCTTCGTCGCGCGCTCTTCGCGCGCCGCGAGCTCGCTGTTGTGCGGATCCACCGCGCGCGCGAACTTGATGTTCGCCAGCGTGTACTCGTGGCCGCAATAGACCTTCGTCGCGTCGGGCAGCGACGCCAGTTTCGAGAGCGAAGCGAGCATCTGCTCGGTAGTGCCTTCGAAGACGCGGCCGCAACCACACGCAAAGAGCGTGTCGCCGCAGAACAGGGATTCCAAGCCATAATAGGCAACATGCGCACGCGTGTGTCCCGGAATGTCGAGCACCGAAAATTCTGCGGCAAGCGCCGCGATCTTGACCTTGTCGCCCTGCCCGACCGGGTGCGTCAATGCGGGGATCGGCTCGCCCTTCGGCCCGAACACCGGGACTTTCGCCATCGCCACCAGTTCGGCGATGCCGCCGACATGGTCGGGATGATGGTGCGTGGCGAGGATCGCGACCAGGCTCAGTCCCTCGCGTGCGAGGTATTCCTTCACCGGACCGGCTTCACCAGGATCGACCACGGCGGCGTTTGTGCCCGCGCGCAGGGTCCAGATGTAGTTGTCCTTGAACGCGGGCAGCGGAACGATATCGAGCATGGATCGGCAATCTTTCGCAGCTAACGAAGCGCACCAGTATAACGGCGCGCGCCCCGGGCTCGCGGAGTGGTTTGCCACGCCGCAGGGCCGCTATGTCCTCGACTGGGAGCACGAGCAGTACGACAACGCCACCGAAGACGTGTTCGGCTACCGCGCGGTGCAGGTAGGCGTGCCCGGCATCGATTTCCTGCACGCCAACCGGATCCCGTTTCGCTTCACGCTCGCACTCGAGCATGGCGCGACGCTGGCTGCCGATCCGATGCAACTGCCGCTCGCGAACCAGAGTGTGGACCTGGTGGCGCTGCCGCATGCGCTGGAATCCACCGCCGATCCGCACCTCGTGCTGCGCGAGGCGGAGCGGGTGCTGATACCCGAAGGCCAGCTGGTGATCTCGGGCTTCAACCCCCTGTCCTTCTGGCGCCTGCGCCAGCTGTTCGCGAAAAAAGGCGCCGGCGCGCCCTGGGACGAACGCTTCATCGGGCTGCTGCGGCTGAAGGACTGGCTGCACCTGCTCGGCTTCGAACTGAACGGCGGCCGGTTTGGTTGCTACGCGCCGCCCTTCGAGCAGCCGCTTTGGCTGTCGCGTTTCGCGTTCATGGAGAAAGCGGGCGCGCGCTGGTGGCCGATCATGGGCGGCGTCTACGTGGTGCGCGCGGTGAAGCGGGTGCACGGCATGCGCCTGATCGCACCTGCCTGGCGCCAGGAGCGGGCGCGGCGGCGCGCGCTCGCCGCGATCCCGCAACGCAACGGCCACCCCACGCGCAGCGGGAGTCCCAGCACGCAGCAGCGCGCCAACGATGGCTGAGGCCGTGGTGGAAATCTATGCCGACGGCGCCTGCAAGGGCAATCCGGGTCCCGGCGGCTGGGGCGTGCTGCTGCGCAGGGGCGGCCGCGAGACCGAGTTGTTCGGCGGCGAAGCGCAGACCACCAACAATCGCATGGAACTGACAGCGGTGATCGAGGCACTGCTGTCGCTCGAAAGGCGCACGCAGGCGCGCATCTATACGGACTCCCAGTACGTGCAGAAGGGAATTTCCGAGTGGATCCACGCCTGGAAGCGGCGCGGCTGGCTTACCGCGGACAAGAAGCCGGTGAAGAACGTCGACCTGTGGAGAAAGCTCGACGAAGTGGCGCGCCGCCACGAAGTGCAATGGCACTGGGTGAAGGGCCACTCGGGCCATCCCGGGAACGAACGCGCCGACGCGCTTGCGAACAAGGGGATCCAAGCCGGTGCCTAGGCAGGTCGTCCTCGATACGGAAACCACGGGCCTGAACGCGAGGATGGGCGACCGGGTGATCGAAATCGGCTGCATCGAGCTGCTCAGCCGCCATGTCACCGACCGGCAGTTCCACAGCTACCTCAATCCGGGCCGCGACATCGAGGAGGGCGCCGCCAAGGTGCATGGCCTGAGCAGCGAATTTCTCGCCGACAAGCCGAAGTTCACGGACATCGCCCAGGACTTCATCGCCTACGTCAGCGGCGCCGGGCTCATCATCCACAACGCGGCCTTCGACGTCGAATTTCTCGACCAGGAGCTGGCGCTGGCCGGATTGAAGAAGCTATCCGATTACGCTTCGAACATCGTCGACACGCTGGCGATGGCGCGCGAGCTGCACCCGGGCAAGCGCAACGGGCTCGATGCGCTCTGCGAGCGCTATGCGGTGAACAACTCCCACCGCACGCTGCACGGCGCACTGCTCGACGCGCGCCTGCTGGCCGAGGTCTATCTTGCGCTGACGCGCGGCCAGGAGAGCCTGGTGATGGAACTAGACCAGCCTTCGGCGGCCGAGGCTGCGGCGGCGCTGGTGGATGCGAAGAAGCTGACGGTGCTGCGCGCCACCGAGGCGGAACTTAAAGCGCACGAGAAAATCCTCGACGCGATCGACAAGACTGCCAGGGGAAAAGGCGGCAGCCTGTGGCGAAAACTCGCCGGTTAGGACGGCGAGTTCCTGTACGCTGATTAGTCCAGCTTAGCGCCGCTTTCCTTTACGAGCTTCGCCCACTTTGCCTGGTCGGCGAGCATGAACTGGCGGAAGGGCTCCGGACCGACGCCGGCCGGCTCGGACCCGTCCAGAAGGATCCGCTCGCGGATTTCCGGCATGGCGAGGATCCGGGTGAGCATTTCGTGCAGGCGGTTCACGATCGCGCCCGGCATTTTCGCCGGCCCGATCACGCCGTACCAGCCGACCACCTCGAAGCCGGGGAGCGCCTCCGCCATCGCAGGGATGTCCGGCATCGCCGCCACGCGCCTGGGTGTGGTCACCGCGACGCCGCGCAGCCTGCCCGCGCGGATCTGCACCTGCGCCGGCTGCAGGCCCGCGAAGTTGAAATGGTATTCATTGGCGAGCAGGGCCGTGAGGGCCGGGCCCGAGCCCTTGTAGGGAATGTGCTCGGCCTTGATCCCAGAGAGCTGCTTGTAGAGTTCGCCGGCGAGGTGTCCGCCGCTGCCGATTCCGGCGGAGCCGAAATTGAGCGGCCCGGGGTGCTTGCGGGTCCAGTCGACGAATTCCGCGAGTGTCCTCGGCGGCTGCGAGGGGTGCACCACCAGCATCAGGCCGGCGGTCGTGAGGTGCGTGATGGGCGTGAAGCTGTTGACCGGGTGGTAGGGAAGATTCGGGTTCAGCGCCGCGTTCACCGTGTGCTGGTGGTACGCGAGCAGGAGCGTGTAGCCGTCGGGTTCCGCTTTCGCGGTCATGTCGCCGGCGATCACGCCCGAGGCGCTGGCGCGGTTGTCCACCAGCACCTGCTGCTTGAAAATCTCCGCCATGCGCGCGCCGAATACCCGGGCGAGAATGTCGGTCGTCCCTCCAGGCGCGGCAGGCGTGATCAGCCGGATGGGCTTGGCCGGATAGTCGTCCTGCGCCAGAGCAGGACCGCCGGCGGCGAAAGCAAATGCGCAAAGCAGCGTGACAGAAGCAGACGCTCTCATTGCGTCAGCCGAACCCGCGCGCGAGGAATTGTTCGGCGATGGCGCAATGCGCCGCAACGCCGCGCGCGAGCATCGCCTCGTTCAACACCATCTTGTTGGAATGGCAAGGGCAGGCGCTCTTCCACATCTGTCCTTCGGGACAGACGCCGAGCATCACCATCACTCCTGGCAGCTTTTGCAGCACGTAGGAAAAGTCCTCGGCGCCCATGATCGGCGAGGTCATCGTCGTCCACGCGCCGGCGCCGAACAGGCTGCCGATGGCGCGCTCGGCGACGCCCACCGCCTGTGCGTCGCATACTGTGACGGGAAAGCCGGGGACGATCTCCACTTCGGCTTCGCACTCGTGCGCGCGCGCGACGTTCTCGGCGACACGTTTGATACCGGCGTGGGCCGCCGTGCGCGTCTCTTCCGACAGCGTGCGGATGGTGCCGAGGAGGTTGGCCGTCTCCGGGATCACGTTGTTGGTGGAACCGCCGTCGATCTTGGCAACGGTGATGACGACCGGATCGAAGATGTCGATGCGCCGCGTGACGAACGTCTGCAGCGCCGTGACGATCTCGCAGGCGACCGGGACCGGATCGATGGCGTGGTGCGGCATCGAGGCATGTCCGCCCTTGCCGATCACGCGCACGATCAGCTTGTCGGCCGAGGCGAGCATCGGCCCGGCCTTGGCACAAAAGGTGCCGGCAGGGGCATTGGGCATGATGTGCAGCGCGAACGCTGCATCGGGCGCCGGGTTGTCGAGCAGGCCGTCGTTTAGCATGAAGCGCGCGCCGTGGAAACCCTCTTCGCCGGGCTGGAACATGAACAGCACCGTTCCGGCGAGCGAATCGCGCCGCGCGCAGAGCGCGCGCGCAGCAGAGGCCAGCATCGCGGTGTGCGTGTCATGCCCGCAGGCATGCATCGTGTTTTCGACCTTGGACTTGAATGGCAGGCCGGTGTCTTCGGGCATCGGCAGCGCGTCCATGTCGCCGCGCAGGAGCACGGTGCGACCGGGCTTCGCGCCGCGCAGCACCGCGACCGCGCCCGTCGTCGAGGCCCCGGTCTTCCACTCCAGCGGCAGGCCGGTGAGCGCGGCACGCACCTTGGCGATCGTCTTCGGCGTCTGCAGGCCGAGTTCGGGTTCGGCATGGATGGCGCGCCGCAATGCCACCGTTTCCGCCTGCATTGCCTGCGCGGCCTCGAACCAGCCGCGAACATCAGTTGCCATGTCGTTCACGCGTATCTCCTTGGTTTGTTCCTGTCCCGGGCTTCCTGACAGAGATTCTGCGCGAGGCGGGCTCCTGTTGGCAATGGCGGGGCTATACTTTCGCCGCCATGAACGCGAAGACCAATCCCTTCGAGACCGGCCTCGACAAGAATGCGGCCAATCACGCGCCGCTGACGCCCCTGGGCTTCATCGAACGCACGGCGGCGGTCTATCCGCAGCGCATCGCGGTGGTCCATGGCGCCCGGCGCTATGCCTGGCAAGAGACCTATGCGCGCTGCCGGCGGCTCGCCTCGGCGCTGGCGGGACGCGGGATCGGCGTGGGCGACGCCGTTGCGGCGATGCTCGCCAATACGCCGGAAATGTACGAGTGCCATTTCGGCGTGCCGATGACCGGCGGGGTGCTCCTGTCCCTCAATACGCGGCTTGATGCGGAGGCGATTGCGTTCATGCTCGAGCATGGCGGCGCCAAGGTGCTGATCACCGATCGAGAGTACGCGCCCACGATCAAGGCGGCACTGGCGAAGCTGAACGTGAAGCCGCAGGTGATCGACGTGGACGACGCGGAGTATTCGGGCGCGGGTGAACGGCTCGGCGAAAAGACCTACGAGGCCCTGCTAGGCGAGGGCGATCCCGAGTTCGCGTGGAAGTGGCCGGCGGATGAATGGAGCGCGATCTCTCTGAACTACACCTCGGGAACGACCGGGGACCCGAAGGGCGTGGTCTATCACCATCGCGGCGCCTACCTGAATGCGGTGTGCAATATCGTCACCTGGGGCATGCCTCAGCACGCGGTGTACCTGTGGACGCTGCCGATGTTTCATTGCAACGGCTGGTGCTTCCCCTGGACCATGGCCGCGAACGCGGGGACGAATATCTGTTTGCGGCGTGTGGAAGCAGAGAAAATATTCCAGCTGATCAAGGCCCATAAGGTGACGCATTATTGCGGCGCGCCGATCGTGCATTCGGCACTCTTCAGCGCACCCGAAGAAATCAAGCAGGGCATCACACACAAGGTGAGCGGCATGGTAGCCGCCGCGGCGCCGCCGGCGGCGATGATCGAGGGCATGGAGCAGCTTGGCTTCGACATCACGCACGTCTACGGCCTGACCGAGGTCTACGGCCCGGCGACGGTGTGCGCCAAGCACGAGGAATGGGGCGCGCTCGATATCGGCGAGCGCACGCGCCTGAACGGCCGCCAGGGCGTGCGCTACCTGATGGAGGAGGGGCTTGCGGTGATGGATCCGGAGACGATGCAGCCGGTTCCCGCGGACGGCGAGACCATGGGCGAGATCATGTTCCGCGGCAACATCACCATGAAGGGCTACCTGAAGAATCCGTCGGCCTCGCGGAAAGCCTTCGCCGGCGGCTGGTTCCACTCCGGCGACCTCGCGGTGCGGTACCCGGACGGCTACATCAAGATCAAAGACCGTTCCAAGGACATCATCATTTCGGGCGGCGAGAACATTTCCTCGATCGAGGTGGAGGATGTGCTGTACCGCCACCCCGCCGTGCTGGCGGCGGCGGTGGTGGCGATGCCGGACGACAAGTGGGGCGAGACCCCGTGCGCATTTGTCGAATTGAAGGAAAATGCAAAAATAACGGAAAAAGAAATCATCGAATTCTGCCGCTCGCACATGGCGAAATTCAAGGCGCCGCGCGCAGTAGTGTTCGGCGAGGTGCCGAAGACCTCTACCGGCAAGATCCAGAAGTTCGTCCTGAGAGAAAAGGCCAAATCGGCCGCGGCGATCGATTCCTGAGGAGAGGCCCGCATGAGCGCACAACCCCAGGCGCAGCAACCCGTTCTCCTGCGCGATGAGCGCGACGGCATCGCCACGCTGACGCTGAACCGTCCTGCGCAGATGAATCTGCTGACGGCGGAAATGCTGGCTGCGCTGCAGGATGCTCTCGATGCAATACAAAAGAATAAAGACATACGAGTGGTGGTGCTGGCGGCGGCGGGCAAGGGATTCTGCGCCGGCCACGACCTGAAGGAAATCCGCGCGCTCGGCGACCAGGCAAGAATCTCCGCCCTGTTCGCCCAGTGCAGCCGGATGATGATGACGATCCAGAACCTGTCGCAGCCGGTGATCGCGAAGGTGCAGGGTCCGGCGGCGGCGGCGGGCGCGCAGCTCGTCGCCCAGTGCGACCTTGCGGTCGCGTCCGAAGCGGCCAAATTCGTCACCTCCGGCGTGACCTGGGGATTCTTCTGCTCGACGCCCGGCGTGGCGATCGGCCGCAACCTGCAACGCAAGCATGCGATGGAGATGCTGCTGACGGGCGAGCCGATCAGCGCGCGGCGCGCCATGGAGTGGGGCCTGGTCAACAAGGTCGTTGCCGCCGGCGCGCTCGACGGCGAAACCCTGTCGCTGGCCAGGACCATCGCATCGAAGCCGGCGGCAACGGTGGCTGCCGGGAAGCGCGCCTTCTACCGGCAGATGGACATGGATCTGACTCACGCCTACCAGCTCGCGGGCGAGGTCATCGCCTCCAGCTTTGCACACGCCGAAGGCAAGGAAGGCATGGCTGCGTTCATCGATAAGCGCCCGCCGGACTGGAAACGCTAGAAGCAGAGCCGGACGGTCTGACGCTTGAAACTGGCAGGCCTGCGCGTCGTGGATCTGTCGCTCTTCCTGCCTGGGCCGCTGCTGACGCAGTTCATGGCCGATCACGGCGCCGAGGTGGTCAAGGTCGAGTCGCTGCAGGAGGGCGAGCCCAACCGTCACATCGGGGCGAAGCGCGGTCCGGTCAGCGTCTACTTCGCCAACACCCACCGCGGCAAGCAAAGCCTCGCTCTCAACCTAAAGCACCCGGCGGGCGTTGAGGTGCTGCTGCGCCTGGCGGAAAAGTCGGATGTGCTGATCGAGGCTTTCCGGCCCGGCGTCGCCGAGCGCCTCGGGGTCGGCTATCGTGAGGTCGCGGCGCGCGCCCCGCGCATCGTCTACGCCTCGATCGCGGCGTTCGGGCAGAGCGGTCCCTACCGCGACCGCGCGGCGCACGATCTCGCCACCGAGGCGCTCGCCGGCGTGCTGTCGCTCAACCGCGGCGCCGACGGCAAGCCGGCGATTCCCGCCCTCGCCAACGCCGACATGCTGGCGTCGATGATGACGCTTGCGGGCGTGCTGATGGCGCTGTACCGGCGCACGCAAACCGGGCGCGGCGATTATCTCGACATGGCGATGGCCGACAGCCTGCTCGCCTGCCTGCCGAACAACATGGGTACGGCAATGACGGAGCGCCGCCAGCCGGTGCTTGCGGAGGAGCGCGCGCTCGGCGGCAACGCGCTCTACAACATCTACGAGACGAAGGACGGCGATTTCATCGTGCTCGCGGGCCAGGAATTGAAGTTCGCGAAGAACCTGCTCGAACCCCTGGGCCGGCCGGACCTCGTCAAGCTGTGCGAGCTGCCACCGGGCCCGGGGCAGAATCCGGTACGAGAATTTCTTGTTGATATATTTAAAGAAAAGAGCAAAACAGAGTGGATCGAGTGGTTCCGGGGCAGGGACATCGCGTTCGCGCCGATGAAGACCCTGCCGGAGGTGCTCGAAGACCCCCACTTCAAGTCGCGCGGCATGGTGCTGCAGGACGACCGCGGCTGGGACCACCTTGGCGTCCCGATCAAGTTCGCCGACGAGCCCGGGCGGCCGAATTTCGATCCGCCGGCGCATGGCCAGCATACGGCCGCGATCCTGCAGGCGCTTGGCTACACCGGGTCCGACATCGAGCGCATGCGCGCAAAAGGCGTCGTCAAGGTCGCTTGAAGAAGCTCCTCGTCATCGTCAATCCGGCCGCGGGCCGGGGCCGTGCGCACCGGCACTGGCAGGAAACGGCGCGCCGGCTGATTGAGGCTGGAATCGCCTTCGATGAAGCGGCCACCTCGCGGCCGCTCGAGGCCCTAGCAATCGCGGAAAAGGAAGCCCGCAACTATGCGAGCATCGTCGCCGCGGGCGGGGACGGCACGGTGCACGAAGTGGTCAATGGCCTGATGCGCGCGGGGGCGGGCACCGCGTTCGGCGTCATTCCGCTCGGCAGCGGCGACGACTTCGCGAAACTGCTTTCGAAGGATTTTATTTCCAGTTTTCCAGGCGCAAAAACAAAAGCGTTTGACGCCGGCCGCATCGTGTCGGGCTCCAACGTCCGCTATTTCGCCAACGGCATGGACATCGGTTTCGGCGCGCACGGCGCGCGCAACGTCGCTCTGGTGCCGCGCTTCCTGACCGGCTTCGGCGCCTATCTCGGCGCTCTGGCGCTGACCATGGTGCGTTATCCGCTGCTGCAGGTGCGCCTGCAGCTGGACGATGCGCCGCCGTTCACGCAGACCACGGCGATGACTGCGGTGATGAACGGCACCACCTTCGGCGGCAGCTTCCATGTCTGTCCCGAGGCGCGTCCCGACGACGGGCTGCTGGACCTGTTGCTGGTGGGCCCGGTCGGCAGGCTGGAGATTCTTCAGCTGGCGCCGAAGATCCTGCGAGGTACGCATGCGGGCGACCCGCGCCTGCGGATGCTGCGCGCGAAACGGGTGACGATTGAATCGGACGAGCCGTTGCTGGTGGAGGCGGACGGAGAAATCGCGTTTCGCGACGCGTGCAGACTCGAGATCGACCTGTTGCCCGGCGCGCTGCGCGTGTTCTCCTAGGCTCGCAACGGCAGCTCGCCCGTCTCCTTCACTTCCTCCATGACCACGTAGGTGTGTGTCTCGCGCTCGCCGGGCAGCGCCCAGACCGCACGCGCGGTGAATTCGCGGTCCGCGCGGTCAAGGCCGGTCGGTGGCGGCCGTGGACGGGTAGCGGGCCGAGCCGTAGCGCACGACGAGGCCGGCGAGCGCGAGCAGCAGGATCGCGCTCGGCACCACGAGCAGGCCCCACTCGAGCCGGTGGTGCGCCGCGATGTCGCCGACGAGCAGGCGCGTCAGCGCCGTGATGCCGACATAGATGAGAAAGCGCACCGGCATGTGGTTGGTTTTGAAATAGATGCCGACCATGGCGCCGAGCTCGAGGTAGATGAACAGCAGCAGGATATCCTCGATCGAGGCATGGCCCTTGCCGGCCATGCCGGCGAAGGCGAACACCGCCGACCAGACGATGGCGCCGCCGATGGCGAACAGCGCCAGATAATGGAAAGCGTCGACCAGCACGCCGCCGAACCGGTTGAGCTTCTCGTGCATGTTGCCTCCCTTCACGATTCGGCGCCGACGCCGTTGACGATACGCCCGGCGACGCCGGCGCGCGGGTGGTGATTCTGCCTTTTACTCGTCTCTTCTAGATAGCGGCGAGCCGATCCACCGTATCAGGGTAGCGCTTGACGAGGCTGATTAGGAGGGCGGCCTGCGCATTCGGCTTGGCACGACCCTGCTCCCAATTCTCCAATGTCCGCGCATTCGTGCGCAGGTAGACCGCAAAGAGGGCACGCGAGAGTCTGAGATGCTGA
>Ga0187893_10013226_pt1 | contig 11540 bp, 9 predicted proteins | sample MA1701074metaG_FD_139574 | JGI IMG/M metagenome (GOLD analysis project Ga0187893, IMG submission 139574) | White microbial mat communities from a basaltic lava cave in the Kipuka Kanohina Cave System on the Island of Hawaii, USA - MA170107-4 metaG ...
GGTGCGAGCCCGCAGTTTCTTTGACCCCGGCTCCCTTTGTTAAGCGTCTGTCAGGAAACGTGGCACGGACTCTGAGCGCAATGAGTCAGCCGCGGCGAAGGAATTTCATGCTATAGTCCATTCTCCATCGATGAATTTCTGTCGGCAAATCTTCTGCGTTATCAACGTCAATCAGTAGTTTTAGCGGAGCTTGCTTATGTCCCTTCCCAAAGTGGTTCGCGTACAACAAAGCTTTGATTCAACCCGTGTCGCTGATATTCCCAAGACAGTTTCAGAACAGATTGCCAAGCTACGGCTCGAAAGCCGGCTGAAGGCAGGGCAGACTGTGGCGATTACTGCCGGCAGTCGTGGCGTGGCGAATATCGCGGAGATCATTCGGGAGCTTGCGGGCGGGCTTCGGAAGCTCGGTGTGCGTCCCTTCATCATCCCGGCAATGGGCAGCCATGGGGGTGGAACAGCAGAAGGGCAGAGGTTGGTGTTGGAGCACTACGGGATCACCGAAGCCAGCATGGGCGTACCGATACGGGCAACCATGGAGACGACTCAAGTTGGTGAAACACCCCAGGGCATTCCCGTTTTTTTGGACAATTATGCGCTCGAAGCCGATCACGTTGTGGTCGTGAACCGAATCAAACCACACACGGACTTTGATGGCGACATCGAGAGCGGGTTGTGCAAAATGATGGCCATCGGTCTGGGGAAGCACACCGGTGCCATTCACTATCATCGTGCCAACATCAAGCATGGCTACCATACGGTTATCACAAACGTTGCGCGCGTTGTTCGAACGAATTGCAAGATTCTGTTTGGTCTTGGCATTGTTGAGAACGCCTACGACGAGACCGCAGTGATCGAAGCCATGCTGACTCCGGAAATCGAAGACAGCGAGAGACGGTTGCTGGCGGTGGCAAAAAGCAGCCTGGCGCGCATCCCATTTGATCAAGGTGACGTGCTGGTGGTGGACGAGATGGGCAAGAACATCAGCGGCGCTGGAATGGATACGAACGTCATCGGTCGCAATGTCAGCCAGCGGGAGAGGGCGCCGGTCAAACCTTGGTTTACCCGAATCTTTGTGCGTGATCTGTCGGCTGAATCGTACGGTAATGCGGTGGGAATCGGACTGGCTGATCTGGTCAGCCGGCGGCTCGTCGACAAGATCGATTATACCCCGACCTACATCAACGCCATTACCAGCACCAACGTCGAGGCTGCGCGCGTGCCGGTAACGTTTGATACCGACCGAGAAGCGATTGAAACCGCCTTTTCAACTTGCGGCAACAGTATCGAGGATTGCCGAATGATCTGGATCAAGAACACGCTCAAGCTTGATCAGTTCATTGCGACCGAGGCTTTATTGGACGACATCGGAACCAAACCCCATCTGAAGGTGCTGGAACGGTTGGGTGAATTGTCTTTCGATGGACAGGGAAATTTGCCAACGCTGCTGTAGGGGGCGATAGGTGACGCGCGCCTGCGTCTTCGAAGGAACGATTGAACCATTCGCTTCGCGCACCGCCGATCATCGTGTCGGCGGTGTTCGCATGGGTGGCAGAGACCTTTCTTTCGAACCGCCTGAGAGAGCCACATTGAGAACCGCCAGACCCGCCAGAGCCGCGCACCCAAAGGCCAGTGCGCCTTTGAGCCATCCAGACTGATGCCCGTGGCGATAGGCCTCCCGTTCCATCGGAGTTGCCTCTTTGCCCAGCGCATCGGTAACTTCCTGGTCTGCCGGATTGAGTGAGATTGCATCCTGCAGGGTTTCAAGCTGACCTCCAATCTGCCGGAGTATCTTCGGTCCTGCCTCCATCATGTCCCGGGTCAATTCGTCATGGGGTTGTGTCATCAGGAACCCTCCTTTTTTCTGGGGTATGCCAGGAGATCAACCTTGAGCGTCAATCCTCAACTGTGCTGAGAACTTTGTGAAAAGCCACGTTCGCATCTGTGCCTAGACCGACTTGGCTGATTGGGTCTTGGGTGAGTCAGGGTTCGAAATAGCCTCGGTGTTGATGCGTCCAGTGAATCTCGCTCCGTCGACGATCGAGACTCGCGGACATCTGACATTGCCGCGCACCGAGCCGGACGCCCTCACCTCAACCAATTCTCTCGCAAAAATGTTTCCAATCACGTCACCGGCGATGATCACGCTCTTTGCGTGAATCTCAGCCTTGATCCTTCCCTGCGGCCCTATCCAGAGATTGTGATTCTTCAGCTCAATCTTGCCCTCTATGTGACCTTCCACCGTTAGATCTTCTTCGACGGTTAGTTCTCCTTTGAGGAAAACGGATTCTTTCACGTTGGCGGTCATCGGCATGTGCATCCAGTTATCGGACCCGCAAGTCGAGCAGACCAAGTTTCCGGCTGTAGACAAACAGAGCGTACGTGTCGCGTCACAGTCTGCGCACAAGACCACTCGATCCTCCAAAGACCTTCGCAGACTGGAATGGGAAGTCATCACACGCCCCTTTCCGGCATCCCTCTCCAAAGCGTACTCCTGAGAAACACATCTAATTGGTTGCGGGTGGTCCTCAGACGTTCACCGCTGGCCCGGCGACAATCCAGTTCACTTTCGAGCATGACGGCTCATCACACAGGCCAGTTCGATGGCCTTGATCATGCTTTCCGGGTTAGCTTTTAGTTTACCGGCAATGTCAAACGCGGTGCCGTGGTCTACAGAAGTGCGAATGATCGGCAGCCCAATGGTTATGTTGACACCGCTGTCGAACCCCATCAGCTTCAGCGGAATGTGTCCTTGATCGTGATATAACGCGATAACGAGATCGAATTCGCGCCGGTTCATGCGGTGGAAGATCGTGTCTGGCGGTACGGGGCCGGAAACGTTTACTCCTTGCGCGCGTGCCTCGCACACAGCCGGGGCGACTTCTTCGACTTCCTCATCGCCAAACAATCCGCCTTCGCCGGCATGCGGATTCAGTCCAGCGACGCCGATCCGGCCGTTCTCAATGTGCAACTGCCTGAGGGCTCCTACACCATAGTGAATCGTTTCGAGAATACGCTCTTTCGTCACGCAGTCGAGTGCCTGCCGCAGGCTGAGATGTGTGCTGATGTGCATGGCGCGCAGATGGTCAACCACCAGCAGCATTCTCACTTCCGGGACGCCGCAGAGTGCAGCCAGAAATTCCGTGTGGCCGGGTGCGTTGATGCCAGCCAGCTGGGCAGCTTCCTTGTGAATCGGGCCAGTGACCAGCGCATCGAGTTCTTTGTTGAGGCAAAGGTTCACTCCGGCGCGAATGTAGTCCAGTGCTGCCTTTCCGCACGCCAAGTCCACTTCGCCTAGCCGCACTTTCGCGAACTCTATGTTCTTGAGATCGAGAATCTGCAGATCCCCGGTGTCAGTGGTGGCCTGGCTCGGATTTGCGAGCGTACGCAGCCGGCGTGCGGGCGCAAGCTGATCTGCATAGTGGCGCACTACGGACTGCTCCCCAATCAGAATAGGAATACATCTTGAGACAACTGCTGGGTCAAGCAAAGCCTTCACCGCAACCTCCGGCCCGACGCCGGCGACATCTCCTAGCGAAATTCCAATTCGGGGTTTTTCGACAAGCATGGCTTTCCTCAAACAATCACGAAAGAGCGCGCGAGCACTGAGGGAGAAAGATAAACCACCCAGCTACCAAGGCACTAACAAATTGTGATTGGCGACTGGTTGCGGCGGGAGCTGCAAGACAATTCAGGTGCTGCGACAATTACGGTCTGAATCCAGCAGTCGCACAACTGCGGGTGGAAGGACGCAGCAATCAAGACACGGAACGACTACAGAGCTGATGCCGTCTATTTGCCTTTCAGAAAATCGACACTTCTCGCCAGCGTGTCAGTCTGTCCGAAACCGCCCGCTTTGGTGACCACGGGTTGCTCGCCCAATCGTCCGCCGACCCAACGCCCATGGGGAACCCCCGGCTGAACCTCGCCCGCGATACGAATAGCCGCTGCTTCCAGATTTCGATGGATCTTGATGGCGGTGTCGCCACCAATCAAAATCAACCCCAAATTGTTCTCAGCCTCGAGGCAGCGAGCCGCGGCAAGCTGGAGTGCATCTTGTAGCCGCTGCAAGTGCCCCGCCGACACGATGGGCTGATTGAGCCTGACACTCAGCGCCGCATCGCCACCCCGCCCGAGCAGATCCAACAAGCCTTCGACTTTTCGGTTACATAGAGTGCTGTGGTTGGCGTCCTCGTCCTCAATCCAGTAAATCGTCGTACCCTTTTGTTCCAAGCAAAGGAGCTGCTCTTTGTTGGCCGGGTTGAGGCTGCCGCTGATCACAAACACCTGCTGGCACGAAGGACGAGATTCACCTTGGGAGTCCTGCATCCGAAGACCCCAGCCCAGGGGCAGATAGCGTGCGAGTCCTCCAGATCCAGCCCAGAGTATCTTTCGCTCAGAACGGCATCCCGCCAGGGCAACGGTCTTGAGGTCTTCATCTGCCTCCGCATCGAACACGAGAAAAGGAAAACCGTGGAATCTCGCGGTTTCCATTTCCTTTGCAAGTGCTGCGGCACCTCTTTTCATTGACGTGCGCCGGATGTGGCGAACACGTTTTCCGAACTGGCATTGCAGGGCTTGAACCAGATTTCCTGGCTCGGCAGCCGGCGGCCCGTCTTCGTGGGGAACGGCATGAAACCTGGATTCCCAAATGGGACGCCCGTGAATGCACTGAATTCCCTCCACCGTGGTTCGGCCCCACGTCGGAAACGCTGGGGCCACTACGATGATTTCAGGCTTTAAGGCCTTGGCCATACCTGCAAGTTCGGAGCACCACGGGCCCTTCAGTGTCGAATCCAGCTTCTTGTAAAATGGCAGATATTGGGCTCGAAGGAGTGCTGCCGTAATGTCGCAAATCTTCTGCTGAGCCGTGACTGCATCATCTTTTCGGGACTCCGAATTGCAGACGAGGAACTTCGGCTGAACCGCCTCATGGGGAGAGGCGTGGGCCACCTCAGGCCGAAAGCCGTATAGCGCGAATTGACAGGCTGTGTCACAAGCCCCCGTCAGATCATCGGCAATCACAGCCAGCTGGCTTTCGGCTTGCATTTGAAACATAGTCGCAACTTGTGGCGGGACTTGCCAGGAGAATTGTCAATGGCGTGCTGTCCCCAGAAAAGAAACCAGACAAGAAAGATGTTATCACCAGAACCGATCGTTGCCACGTCGCAACCCGACGGCCTGACTTTCGAAGCGCCCGGAATGAGAAGTCACCATTCTGATTCTTAGGATTCTTTCAGAGGAAGCACCCCGTTCGTCTGCCAGGATTCCGAAGTTTAAGAAATAGAATCCCAAAAACCGGATTTTGAAGTTTTCCAGGCAAGCCTAATTGGAGGCTAAGTTGTCTGTCAACAAATCCTTAGGCGAATCCTGACCCTTTGGCGGACGCCTTGCAAGGAATCAACTCAAGACAGCTGTTGTAGAGATTTTCCGCAGCTGCAAGCAATTCTCAAATGCATGCTTTCAGGTTCACGCCGCGTCGACCACTCGCTCAAGCCCCAAAATTCTGAATACCCTAATCGGCATGCCGTGGACTTTGATCCGCACTCACGCTGCGAAGGAGAGGTAAAACAATGAATACCCGGGCCAGAATTCTGATGACTTGTCTGTTGGTACTAGGCTTGTCGATATCGCCTTCGTACCAGCCACCCAAGCCCAGACGGTGACCGCAACGCTAACGGGCACCGTTTCGGACCGCGCTGGTTCCGAATGTGAAAGTGGTGGCTACCAATCAGGGAACCAAGATTGAATACAACGCCCAGTCGAATGACTCGGGTGTCTACACCATCCCGTTCCTGCCCATTGGGTCTTACGTGATTACCGCCGAAGCCAGCGGCTTCAAGAAGGTAGTCACCAATCCGATTAAGTTGGAAGTGAACCAGACTGCCCGCTTGGATGTGAAACTGGAATTGGGAGAAGTCACCCAAGTCGTGGACGTCGTGGGCGTTGCCCCGATTTTGCAGACAGAATCGACGACAGTCGGCCAGGTGATCTCAGGCAACACAACAGTTAGCCTCCCTCTCAATGGCCGAAACTTTCAGCAGTTGACGCTGTTGGTTCCGGGAGCGATTTCGCCCAACCCGGGTGCGTTTAACTCTGTTGGCGGACAAGGCCGTCCGTACGTGAACGGAAACCGGGAACAGGGGAATAGTTTCTTGCTGGATGGGGTTTCGACGGACGAGACAATCGACAACCGGATCGGCTATCGTCCAAATGTCGATGCCGTCGCTGAATTCAAGATCGAAACCAATAATTCTTCCGCTGAATTTGGAAATGTGACCGGTGCCTTGGTCAATACGTCGATGAAATCCGGCACCAACGAGTTTCACGGCAATGCGTTTGAATTTTTCCGGAATGACGCGTTGGATGCCAATAGCTGGGCTAACAACCGCAATAGCACACCAACGAACCGAATCGGAAAACCCAAGCTTCGCCAGAGTATTTTTGGAGGGACTCTTGGTGGCCCGATCATCCAGAACAAGCTTTTCTTCTTCGCCGCCTATCAGGACACTCGCCAGCGAAGAGGCGGGCCAACGACGGCATCAGTCGCGCCCGCCGAATGGAGAAACGGAGATCTGTCGAGCATTGCTGTCGCCATTCGCGATCCACTTACGGGCCAGCCTTTCGCTGGCAATCAGATCCCGGTCAGCCGGTTCAGTCCAACGGCCCGGGCGTTATTCGCTGATCCTGCGTTTTACCCACTGCCCACGCGGGCTGGCACATCCGCAGCCCAGATCAACGGCAATTATGCCACCAGCACTCTGGTTGCACGGACCGATTATCAAATGGATGGCAAGATCGACGCCAAGTTATCGGACCGGGACAATTTCTGGGGGCGCTATTCCTTTGGAAACAGCCGGGAGCGCCAAACTCGTGCCGCGCTGCCAACTAATATCGTGACGCCGCCTTTCAGCCGTCCGCAAAATATCGTGCTGACGTGGAATCGCACCTTTAGCCCAACGGTGGTTAACGAAGCTCGAGTTGGCTTCAACCGGGCGGTTTTTATCAATGACATCTTCGACTGGGCTGGCATAGGGAACGCTAATGCCAAACTCGGCATTGCCGGTACACAGGTTGGCCCTGGATTGTCCAGCGTTGCCCTCGGAAACGGGTTGTCCTCAATCGGGACCGCGGCCACAACTGAGGACAACGTAACCAACACATTCCACTATGGAGACAACCTATCCATTGCGCGAGGAAAGCATTTCTTCAAAATGGGCGGCCAGTGGCAGCGTTACCAGCAGAATCGCTTCTATCCGGGAAACAACGGACTGCTGGGTTTGTTCGTTTACGACGGTAGTTTCACAGGATCGGCCTTCGCTGACTTCTTGCTGGATCGATTGTCTCGCAAAGCGATCGGCAGCCAGTCTGGGACTTGGGGCCATCGCCAGAACCGCATCGGAATCTTCTTTCAGGACGACTTCAAGGCGAAGAACAACCTGACTCTGAACTTGGGTATGCGCTGGGAGTACACGTCTCCTGTCGTTGAAGTGAAAGACCGTCAGTCGAACTTTGACATCCGCACGGGCAGACAGCTGTTTGCGGGACGGGATGGTAACAGCAGGGCGCTCTATGAACCGTTTTACAAAGGTTTCGAGCCGAGAGTCGGGTTTGCATGGACGCCGGGGCATTTCGGCAACAAACTCGTAGTTCGCGCTGGATATGGGATCACGCAGTACATGGAAGGCACAGGTTCCAACTTGCGCCTGCCGCTGAATCCTCCACTCTTTTCTGAGGCGGACATCACCTATCCAGGCACAGCGCCTGGCACGATTTCGACCGGGTTTACAGACGTTATCGTGCGCAGCGAACCCTCGGGCCTGATTCGCATCTGGGATCCGCAACTCCGCCCCCAGTTCACTCAGCAATGGAATTTGACTTTGGAGTATCAACTCAGCAGCACAACCTCGGTGACTGCAGGGTATGTAGCTCATAAGGCGACCCACTTGGTTGCTCCGCGGGATTGGAACCAGCCATTGCCGGGAACTGGCGATCCCTTAACCTGGCTGCCTCTGCAGCAGCGACGTCCGCTCTTTGCTTTCCGCCCACTTGTGACCCAAGTGAGTGGCACGGACTCCTCGGCAACCAGCGACTACCACTCTCTGCAAGTCAGCGCCCGGAAGCGCTTGTCCGCAGGTTTTGAGTTTCTCGGTTCTTATACTTTGAGCAAGACGATTACCGACAACCTCGGATACTACGGCAGCGGAGGCGTCGCTGGCCCAAGTGCCTACTGGATGAACGCGTACGATAGAAGGCAGGACAGAGGTCTCTCGTTCTTTGACGCGACCCACAATTTCGTTTGGTCAGGGACCTATGATCTCCCCTTTGGCAAGGGGAGAGCCTGGGGCAATGACTGGAATCCAGTTGCGAATGCCGTTCTCGGTGGCTGGAATCTCAGCAACATTGTCTCGCTGCACACGGGTTTCCCGGTCACAATCCGCCAAAATCGGTTCATCGGGGTTTCGGACTCAATTCAGGATCCGCGTGGTGGGGAGAGACCCAACAGGATCGCAGGTTCGTCTGCGAAGGCGGCGAACCAGGGTCCTGACGGTTGGTTCATCGGCGGTTCCAGCATCAGTAGTGCCTATGTGTTGCACCCACTGGGCCAGTTCGGGAACGCGGGGAATAGCAGTGAACGTGCCCCGGGCTTTGCCAATTGGGATCTTGGCATCGGAAAGAAATTCAATGTGACTGAGAGTCACTATCTCGATTTTCGGGCGGAGTTCTTTAACTTTACGAACCATCCGAGCTTCGGTCCACCTTCAAATAACATTTCCGATCCGAATAACTTCGGGAAAATCTTTAGCACTGTCAGCCCATCGAGAGTCATAGAGTTTGCTCTGAAGTACCACTTCTAAGCGGTCGCTTTATTTTTCCTTCAGGGGCTCGCACGAGCCCCTTTTTCTTGCGCGGTGGAATCGCTACGGCACTGCTGGTTCCTGCCCTGAATCCTCACAGTCCTTCCTCATTTAGAGGCAACCTCAGGTGGTTCATTTGCGTCACCGATCTTTCCTCGTAGGAACATTCCTGCAACCGTAGTTGACGAATGACCTCCTTGGAGTACCATATGTTTCTTTTATGCCACATATGGGTTCTGTCGAAAAAGCCTTTAGATACTTGAGCGTTTTGTTGGGTCTTTGAGTGTGAATCCCCTGCGGCGAAGATAAAACCCAAAAGGCGAAGCAGACATCCCAGAGAATTGATGTGGAAGCGAACTTGCGCTGACATCCATTGGAGAACCAGATGAGAATGTTGCCCCTTTTGGTGCCGGGCCTGATCTTGTTTGCACCCTTGTTCGGGTTATCAACAACCGTTGAGAAGTTTACCCTGGAGGATTTGGTGCAGAAGTCAGGTCGAATCTTTGTCGGGAAATGTATCTCTCGCGAAACCCGCTGGAATGATCGGAACACGTTGATCCTTACCACGGCCCGCTTTGCTGTGAGGGAACCCCTTAAGGGGGCCGGGGATGGCTTCGTCAACGTGGTGACCGTTGGCGGAACAGTGGACGGCATCACGCAGACAGTCTCGGGAATGCCGGTGTTTGAGCCTGAAGAGGATGTGTTGCTTTTTCTGGAACAGTCGAAAAATGGTGACTGGCAACCCTTGGGCTTGTCGCAAGGAAAGTTACGGATTCTCCGCAACCGGCAGACGGGAGAGGACGAAGTGGTTCACTCGCTTGCCGGTCTCGAGCTCTACGATCCGGCCAGCCGCACTCTTTCGCAGCAGGCGAAACCTTTGCGGGCTCCGCTGAAGCCAATAATGGAAAGGATTCGGCGTCTGGTCAGGCGCTAACGACGGAGCAAGAGGAACCCATCCGATGACTTGGCGGAAGACCCCAAGAAAGCGCCCCATTTGGCCCGTGGCGGGCTGTCTGCTGGGATTGGGCTGGAGTGTTCTGAATGCCGGATTTCAACAGGCTTTTGTCAGGTCGCGCGCGCGATGGCAAAATCTTCCAGTGCCGTACCGCATCCATGAAGGCGGCCTTCCTGTCCTGGGCAATAGCAGTTCGTTTATTGCCGTGCAAAGGGCCTTCGACGCGTGGCAGAATCTTCCCACCTCTTCAATCGCATTTCGATACGAGGGCACGACCGCAGTTCAGAACGGCGGAAACGATGGGATCAATGTCATCTCATTCCAGGACACCAGTTTCTCGTTTGGCACGGGTACGATTGCGGTCACGCTCTCCACATCGTCGCAGGGCTTCTTCCGGGATGCCGACATTCTGTTCAATCCTTCAAACCCCAGTATCACTTTCGCCACCGACGGCCGTTCCGACGGCTTCGACATCCAGGCGATAGCCACTCACGAAATCGGCCACTTCCTGGGTCTTGATCACACCTCGATTGTGTCGGCAACCATGAATCCCACCGGAGCGCGGGGAACCGTTTTCCCGCGCGTTCTCAAGAGCGACGACATCATCGGAGCTTCGACTCTCTATCCCGAAACCGCGTTCCTCAGTGCTACCGGCGGAGTGCGCGGACGCATTACCAACGCCGGCGCCAACGTCTTTGGCGCTCATGTGGTCGCTCTGGATGTAGGAGGGAATGCGGTTGTTTCTACGCTGACCGAACTCGATGGAACTTACCAGATTTCAGGATTGCCGGCAGGCAGCTATGCACTGTATGCCGAACCTTTGGACGGACCGGTCACTGAGGCGCACATCGGCGGGCAATATGACTCCCGGGTGAACGTAAACTTCACCACCACGTTCCTGGGAGGCACGCTCAGCCCGGTCCAGCGCCAAGCGGTCCAGATCAATGCCGGCACGACGCTACAAGAGGTCAATATTGCTGTCGTGGCCGCGCCTTCCGCCTCACTGAATCTCACCAGTCCGAGTCTGGGTCAGCGTGTGAGACAGGGAGCGAGTATGGCGTTCAACGTTCGGGGCGACGGCGTTACTGACGGTGTGACGTTTCACATTCCAGGACCAGCGCTGAGCCTGGGTGCTCCTGTTTTCAGCGGAGGCAACACAGCAGCGCTGACGGCAACGGTGGAAGCTGCGGCGTCCATTGGTGTGCGGCCGATATTTGCCCAGAAAACGGATGCCACATCAGCACTCACCGGAGGGTTGATCATCACGGGCGAGCCACCTACCGTATCTTCCATTCAGCCTGCAGCCGGAATGAACCTGGGAGGAACCCGGGTTACCGTGACTGGGACAAACTTTAACGCAGCAACAGAGGTTTCCCTGGCCGGAGTGCCGTTGTCCGACGTGACGGTGGTCAACTCGACAACGCTGCTGGGGACGACGGGACCGAACAAAACCGGACCGTTGACCCTTCTGGCAGTGAATCCGGACGGAACGAGCGGCTTCTTGGTTGCGGCTTTCGTCGCGTCGGCTTTACCTCCAGTCGTGAGCGTTGTAAGCCCTGTTTCTGGCCCTCCCACCACGCTGGTCACATTGTCCGGCAGCAATTTTGACAGCTCAACGGCGAACCTTTCAGTGGCTTTTGGAGGCGTGTCCGCCTCTGTGGTTTCGGCGACGCAGACGCAAATCACCGCAATTGTTCCGTTCGGCGCGATCTCCGGGCCGGTGAGCGTGA
>Ga0187893_10013227_pt1 | contig 11538 bp, 6 predicted proteins | sample MA1701074metaG_FD_139574 | JGI IMG/M metagenome (GOLD analysis project Ga0187893, IMG submission 139574) | White microbial mat communities from a basaltic lava cave in the Kipuka Kanohina Cave System on the Island of Hawaii, USA - MA170107-4 metaG ...
CTCGGTGCCGTCCAGTACGAGACGGACCGCGCGCGGTTTCTCGGCCGTGGCCGCGGCATCCGCACGCCCAGCTCGGTCATCGACGGGCGGCCGCTCTCGAACACCACGGGGTCGGTGCTCGATCCGATCTTCAGCCTGCGCGTGCATCTCCGGCTGCCACCGGGGGCCAGCGTCCGCGCCATCTTCTCGACCATGGTGGCGCCCTCGCGGGAGCTGGTCGTGGACCTCGCCGACAAGTTCCACGATCCGGCGACGTTCGAGCGCGTCGTCACGCTGGCGCGGACGCGCGCCCAGGTCCAGCTGCATCACCTCGGCGTCGAGCACGACGAAGCCCACCTGTTTCAGCGGCTGGCCAACCGCGTGCTGTACGCCGATGCGTCGCTGCGCCCCGCGCCCGACGTTCTCGCGCGGGCGACCGGCACGGCCGCGGCGCTCTGGCCCTACGGCATCTCGGGCGACCTGCCGATCGTGCTCGTGCGCATCGACGACGCCGGCGACCAGGACATCGTGCGCCAGCTGCTTCGGGCGCACGAGTACTGGAGATCGAAGCAGCTGGCCGTGGACCTCGTCATCTTGAACGAGCAGGGCGCGTCGTACGTCCAGGACGTGCAGGGCGCGCTCGAGGGACTCGTACGCTCGAGCCATTCGGGAACGAGCGGACCGCACGGCGGCGTGTTCATCCTGCGGGGCGATCGTTTGCCCTCCGCCGACCACCAGCTTCTGCAGGCGGTGGCCCGCGCCGTGCTGCTCAGCCGCCACGGCACGCTGGCCGAGCAGGTGACGCGGGTCGAACGGACGGAGATCGGGGGAGGGAAGCCCGCGCCGCGGCGCGCGGATGCCCCGCCCAAGTGGGAGGTGCCGCCGGCACCGCGGCTGGAGCTCGAGTACTTCAACGGCCTCGGCGGCTTCGCCGCCGACGGCAGCGAGTACGTGACGGTGCTCGGCGAGGGCCAGTGGACGCCGGCCCCGTGGATCAACGTGGTCGCCAACCCCACCTTCGGCTTTCAGGTGTCGGAGTCCGGGTCGGGCTACACCTGGTCGGTGAACAGCAGGCAGAACCAGCTGACGGCGTGGTCGAACGACCCGGTGAGCGATCCGCCGAGCGAGGTGTTCTACGTCCGCGACGAGGAGACCGGCGAGCTGTGGGGACCGACACCGCTCCCGATCCGCGAAGAGGTCGCCTCGTACGTGGTGCGTCACGGCCAGGGCTACAGCCGCTTCGAGCACACGTCGCACGGCATCCACCTCGACCTCCTGCAGTTCGTGCCGCTCGCCGATCCGGTGAAGATCTCGCGCCTCACCGTCGAGAATCGCTGCGGCCGCACGCGCAAGCTCTCGATCACGTCCTACGTCGAGTGGGTGCTCGGGGTGGCGCGCGGTGACTCCGCGCCGCACGTGGTGAGCGAGCGCGACGCGGCCACGGGGGCCGTGTTCGCCACGAATCCGTGGAACGGCGAGTTCGCACAGCGGGTGGCGTTCGCCGACATGGCGGGACGCCAGACCGCGTGGACGGGCGACCGCGCCGAGTTCCTGGGCCGCAACGGCACGCCCGACCATCCGGCCTCGCTGGAGCGGCGCCAGGTCCTGTCGGGCAAGCTCGGCGTCGCGCTCGATCCCTGCGTGGCGTTGCAGACTACGATCGAGATCCCGCCGGGCGGCAGCGCGCGCGTCTCGTTCTTTCTGGGGCAGGCCGAAACGCGCGAGGCGGCGCGAGCGCTCGTCACCACGTACCGGGCGGCCGACCTCGACACCGTGCTCGCGGCCGTCACGCGCTGGTGGGACGGCGTCCTCGGCTGCGTGCAGGTGAAGACGCCCGACCGCTCGATGGACCTGCTGCTCAACCGCTGGCTGCTCTACCAGACGCTCGTCTGCCGTGTCTGGGCGCGCTCGGCGTTCTACCAGGCGGGAGGGGCGTACGGCTTCCGCGATCAGCTCCAGGACGTGGTGGCGCTTACGCTCTCGCGCCGCGAGGTCGTGCGCGAGCATCTGCTCCGCGCCGCGGCCCACCAGTTCCCCGAAGGCGACGTGCTGCACTGGTGGCACCCGCCGAGCGGGCGGGGCACGCGGACGCGCATCTCGGACGACCGCATCTGGCTGCCGTGGTCCGCCGTGCAGTACCTCGAGGTGACGAACGACATCGGTGTCCTCGACGAGATGGTTCCGTTCGTGGCGGGACCGACCCTGCACGACGGGGAGGCGGAGGCGTACTTCGAGCCGCAGGTCGCCGCCGAGAAGGCCACGCTCTTCGAGCACTGTGCGCGCGCGCTGGAGCGCAGCCTCGAGGTGGGCAGCCACGGTCTGCCGTTGATGGGCGGAGGCGACTGGAACGACGGCATGAACCGCGTGGGCCAGGCCGGCACCGGCGAGAGCGTGTGGCTCGGCTGGTTCCTGCACACCACGCTGTGGGAGTTCGCGCGCTTCGCCGAGCTGCGCGGCGAGCACGGGCGCGCCGATACCTGGCGCCGCCACGTGGTCTCGCTGCGCGCGTCGCTCGAGCGCCACGCCTGGGACGGCGACTGGTATCGCCGCGCCTATTTCGACGACGGCACGCCGCTCGGCTCGGCCTCGAATGCGCAGTGCCGCATCGATTCGATCGCGCAGTCGTGGGCGGTCATCTCCGGCGCCGCCGAGCACGGCCGCGCCGCCCGCGCCATGGAGGCGGTCGAGCAGTACCTCGTCCGGCGCGGCGACGGCCTCGTCCTGCTCTTCGCGCCTCCGTTCGACCATCCGGAGCACGACCCGGGCTACATCCAGGGCTATCTCCCCGGCGTCCGCGAGAACGGCGGGCAATATACGCACGCCGCACTCTGGGCCGTGCTGGCGCTCGCGGCCCTCGGCGAGGGTGACCGGGCGGCGGAGCTGTTCGCCATCCTGAACCCGATCAACCACACCAGCACGCGTGCGGGCGTGCACCGCTACAAGGTCGAGCCCTACGTGGCGGCGGCCGACGTGTATGCCGAGCCGCCGCATGTCGGGCGAGGCGGCTGGACGTGGTACACCGGCTCGGCCGGCTGGATGCATCGCGTGGGCCTGGAGTGGATCCTGGGCTTCCGTGTGCGCGGTGGCGTGCTGCACATGGATCCGTCGATCCCGCGCGACTGGAGCGGCTTCTCGATCAGCTTTCGCTACCACGCCACGCGCTACGAGATCACGGTCGAGAACCCGCGCGGCGCGGCGCGCGGTGTTTCGTACCTCGAGCTCGACGGCGTGGCGCTCTCGGACCTCACCACGATCGAGCTGGTCGATGACGCGGGCATGCACCACGTGCGCGTCGTCCTGGGGTGACGCCTTCCAGACGGCCATCGCGCGCTTGACCCCTCGGATGGCGCTCGGGCAGGCTCTCCGCGGTCGACGTCATGGCGGGTAGCTCCATCGGCACGTACGGCCGCGCTGCCAAGCGCACGCGCTTGGCCGCCGCGGCGGCTGTGCTGATACTCTACGCGGGCGGGATCGTCTGGCTCACGTGGCCCTTGGGCGCGCATCTCGGCTCGCACCTGCCCAACACTAGCATCGCGTGCCGGTCGGACACGCTCCACACCGCCTGGACCCTCGCGTATCAGAGCCACGCGCTGGCCACGGCTCCGGCCAGGTTTCTCGACGCGAACATCTATCATCCAGCGCAGAACACGCTCTTCTATTCCGGCCCATGCTTCGCTGCGCTCCCCTACTACCTGCCGCTCTTCCTCTCGACGGGCAACCCCGCGTTCGCCCTCAACGTCGTGCTGCTCGGATGCATCGTCCTGACCGCCTGGTCCCTGTACCTGGTGGTCGAACGCTGGACCGCATCTTGCCTTGCCGGGTTGATCGCCGGATGGACCTACCTCACCAACGCGTATCTCGTGTGGCACTTCTTGCCGTTCACGCCGGGCTACGCCGTCCTTCAATACTTTCCGTGGATCGTGTACCTGGCGGCGAAGCCAGCCGACCGCTTTGCGACCGCGCTAAAGCTCGTCCCGCTGGTCGTGCTCCAATGCCTCGCCAACGAGGTCTACGTGGCCCCGGCGGTTCTCGTGCCACTCGGCCTCCTCGCGCTCTGGCGCACGGTCTACCCAGGGGCACGGGCCGCGGGGATGCGCCTACTCGGGGTTCTCGCGATCTCAGGGATCGCGTTACTGCCGGTCTACATCGGCTACTTGATGGCCCTCCATGAGACACGCGGGACCGTTTGGCCGCTCCGCCAGGAGCCTCTCCCCGGGGTTGTCAACGTCGGTGGTATCCAGGATTTCCCGCTTGATCTCCCGTGGGGCCTGGTCGGGCAATCGAGCCCGACCCAGTTCTCCGCCGTGGTCTGGCTCTTGCTCATCGCTGGCGCGCTATGCGTGGCGGTCGGTCCACCGAAGGATGCGGCCGTGCGCGAGGGATGGAGGCATGGCGCCTTCTGGGCCGTGGCCGGAGTACTGATTTCGCGAACTGCCGTCAGCGTCGGGGGGGCGGAACCCGTGGTACTTCCGCAATTCCAGCTCATCGGCTGGCTACTGCCGGAGGTTCTCGAGGTCATTCGCGTCCCCGCGCGTCTCGGCCTCGCCACGGTCATGGGCACGACGATCCTCGCGGGAATGGCTTTCGCCGCCTGCGCCGACAGGCTGGCCGGCCTGTGCCGGAGACCCGTCCTCGCCCGCGGCGCACGGGTTCTCCTGGCTACGGTCGTCGCAGTGCTCATGTATGGGGAGTATCGCCGTCACGTGGGGACGCCGACGTACACGTTGATGCCGGCGATCTCCGGTGATTCGCCGATCATGCGCGTGCTGAAACAACCCGGTGGACCGCTTCTCGAGCTGCCGGTCGGCTCGGAGGGCGTCGATGCCATCCCGAATGCGGTCGCCATGTACCGCTCGACCTTTCACTGGCGGCGATTGGTGAATGGCTATGGCAGCTACTGGCCGCCAGGTTTCCCCGAGCGGATGGCGCTCGCCAACCGATTGCCCGATCCGCAAGCCCTCGAAGCAATCCGTCGTGAGACCGGGCTCGAGGCAATCCTGGTACGCGTCCGCGAGCTGCCCGTAGGCGCACGAGGCGTCTGGCTCGCGCTCGCCGCCGCGGGAGGCCGACACGGACTCAAGCTGCTGGCACGCGATGGCGAGGATCTTCTTCTCTTCGAGGTGGCGGGAGCAGACAACGCCGCTCGCGACGCAACCTCGTCAGATACCCGCGCGCATAGACGCTAGCGTCGAGTCCTGCCCGCTCAGCACGTCTACCGCAAGAGTCGTCTGGTTCTCGTTGAGCCGGGATACTCTGCGGATAGGTATGGCATCGAGGCCGACAGCCGTGATCCCATGGGCATCCATGACGGGCTTCGTGCCGCTCATCGTCGCGATGATGTCGCTGGCGCCGTCGGCGTCGGCCGATCCCATCTCGACCTCCTGTGCCACGGCCACTTCCCATTGGTCCCCGCCCATCGCCGTCTCGCGCGACGCGCTCCGTGCCGGCCGCGTGCCGCGCGGCGTGAGCGCGCCGTTCGACATCGTCATCCAACCCGGGCCCGGGCTCGCGGGCAACGCCGCGGCTCTCGCCAGCTGGGATCGCGCCGCGGCCGAGTGGGAGGCGATCATCACCGACCCCGTGACGGTCACGGTCGACGCCGATCTGGTCGAGATCGATGAGCCGGGGGTGCTCGGGCAGACCGATGCCGTGCTGCTCACCGGCTCGGTCGACGAGATCCGCGATCCCATGGCGCAGTCCGCCGTGACGGAAGCGGACGAAGGCATTACCGCAGCACTGCCCACGGCGGCCGAGCTCGAGCTGCTGCTGGCGCCGGGCGCCGTGTTTCCCAACCTCATGATCGCCACCAAGGCCAACCTGAAGGCGCTCGGTGCTATGGACCTCGACGCGCAGCTGGGCGCCCGCGACGCCCGCATCGACTTCAACTCGGCGTTCACGTTCGACTTCGACCGTGCGGACGGCACGACGCCGGGCACGATCGACTTTCAGAGCGTCGCCGCACACGAGCTGGGACACGCCCTCGGCTTCTTCTCCGGCGTCGATTTCGTCGACGAGGGATTCACCTTCGCCGTGCCGACGCCGCTCGATCTCTTCCGCTTCCCCGACGGCTCGGCCGACGACCCCACCAGCACGGAGCAGTTCACGGCGGCGCGCCGCAGCCAGCTGCCGGGCTCCCCCGACGTGTTCGACGACCTCACCGTCGAGCACCGGATGTCGACCGGCTTCTCCCGGGGCGACGGCCGGCAGGCGAGCCACTGGAAGGACGATCAGCTGACCGGCGTCTATGTGGGGTTGATGGATCCGACGCGCTCGCCTCGAACCATCCTCGAGCTGACCGACGCCGACGCCCGCGCCATGGATCTCATCGGATGGGATCTCGTGACGAACGGCACCACCACCTCCAGCGTCACCGTGACCAGCACGACGTCCACGACCAGCACCACGCTGCCGCCGGAATGCTTCGAGGACGCCACGTGCATCGATGCCGATCCGTGCACGCGCGACTTCTGTGCCAACCCCGTGTGTGTGCATGCGCCCGTCCTCGGGCCGGCCGACGTGCGCGTGCTCGTCCCGAACGTGGCGAGCCTCGACGGCTGCGACGCCGATCCGGTTCCCGGCGCGCTCGAGAAGCGGGTGCGCCAGCTCGGAGCCGTGCTCGATCGCGCCGAAGGAACGAGCAAGCCCCGTCGTGAGCGCACGTTGCTCGGCCGCGCCGGCAGGAAGGTGGATCGCGTACTGCGGAAGGCCGACGCGCTGGCAAGCGATGGACGGCTCGACGCCGAATGCGTGAGTGCCCTCGAGACGCGTATGGACGAGGTGCGCACGGCGCTCGACTGCGTGCTCGGCGGGTCCTAGCCGCACGCCGACGCGGCAATCCGCCAGGCTACTTGGAGCCGGTCTTCGGGTCGTTGGGCTCGCCGGGGAGCGGCTTGCCCCACGGGTCGGTTCGCGGGATGCGCAGCTTGGCGAGTGTGCGCTGCGTGTCCTCGTTCACCCAGGGCTGGCCGAGCGCACAAGGGACGGGCTTGCCGTCTTCCTCGACCGTGCTGAAGGCCGGGAAACCGGTCTGCCCGAAGTTGAGCGACATGCGCTTGGCCACGGGCGAGATGTAGCCCGGGCCGCCCGCTCGGACAAGCAGCCACTTCCGCCGTGGCGTTCTCCGAGCCGTGCGGGCAGACTCCAGCCCATGCGGATCGCGATCGGCCTGCTCGCGGCGCTCGTCGTGGGCGTGCGGGCGTCCGCGGCGGGGCAGTCGTGCGAGAGCCTGACCGGGCTCGTTCTCGACGACACCACGATCACCGCGGCCTCGATCGTGCCGGCCGGGACGTACTGCAAGGTCGAAGGCGTGGTGGAGCCGTCGAACCACTTCGAGGTGTGGCTGCCGACCAGCGGCTGGAACGGCAAGTACCTGGGCGTCGGCAACGGCGCGCTCGGCGGCTACATCAACTACTTCGGCATGCAACCCGCGCTGGCGCGCGGCTACGCAACGGGCGGCACCGACAACGGACACCAGGGCGGCTTGTTCGACGCGAGCTGGGCGGCCGGCCATCCCGAGCTGGTGGTCGAGTTCGGCCATCGCAGCGTGCACACGACCACGGTGGCCGCCAAAGCGGTCGTCCAGGCGTTCTACGGCGTGGCGCCGTCGCGTTCGTACTTCGTCGGCTGCTCGACGGGCGGGCGCCAGGGGTTGATGGAAGCCCAGCGCTATCCCGAGGACTACGACGGCGTCGTCGCCGGCGCGCCGGCCAATCCCCTGACGCAGGTGGCGGTCGCGGGCAACTGGGTGTCGCAGGTCCTCCACGACGATCCGGCCACGTTCATCCGCGAGGAGCAGTTGCCGCTCATCGCGGACGCGGTCGTCGCTCGGTGCGACGCGCGCGACGGTGTGGCCGACGGCGTCGTCGACGACCCGCGCCGCTGCCGGTGGAATCCGCGCGAGCTACGCTGTCCGCGCGGTGCGAGCACGCCGGACTCGTGTCTCACCACGGAGCAGGTGAAGGCGCTGAAGCGCATCTACGCCGGCCCACGAACACAGCGAGGCAAGCGCGTCTTTCCAGGATTCGCTCCGGGTGGGGAGATCGGCTCGGGCTCAGACATCGGTCCGGCGGGTGAACCTAGCCTTTCCGGCTGGGAGGGATGGATCATCGGGACCGAGCTGAGCCTGCACCACCCCATTCAGGACTCGCTCTTCAAGTACATCGTGTTCGAGGACCCCGCGTGGGACTGGCGCGATTTCGACTTCGATCGCGATCCACGCTTCGCCACGCAGAAGGCGGGCGATGTCCTCGACGCGATCGATCCCGACCTGTCGGCGTTCCGTGCGCGCGGCGGGAAGATCGTCATGTACCACGGCTGGAGCGACCCCGCGATTCCACCCGGCGCCAGCATCCAGTACTACGAGCGGGTGCGCGCCACGATGGGCCGGCGCGAGACGCCGGATTTCTTCCGGCTCTTCATGGCGCCCGGCATGCAGCATTGTGCCGGAGGCCCGGGGCCGAACACGTTCGACGCCGTGGGGGCGCTGGAGCACTGGGTCGAGGACGGCACGGTGCCGGACGCGATCGTCGCCACGCATCGCACGGCGGGCGTGGTCGATCGCACGCGTCCGCTGTGCCCGTACCCGCTGGTGGCCCGGTACGACGGCACCGGCGATCCGAGCGTCGCCGCCAGCTTCACGTGCGGCAAGGCGCGCCGCTGAGACCGGTCGTCACGGCGAAGCGACCCTGCTAGACCTCCGTCTCATGGACGACCGCGTCTGTCTGGCCTTCTCGCCGCTCCGCGACGCCCAGCCGGCAGACATCGTGGCCTGGTCGCAGCGGGCCGAGACGCTCGGCTACGAAGCCGTCTTCATCCCCGAGTCGTTCAACGACTCGCTCGCGTACGCGCAGGGGGTGGCGCAGGCGACGAAGCGCCTGCAGGTCGGCACCGCGATCACGAACGTCTATCTGCGCCATCCGACGCTGCTGGCCCAGCAGGCGGCGGCCGTGCAGGCGTTCTCGGGCGGGCGGCTGCTCCTCGGGCTGGGCGTCGGACACCGCGTGGTGAACGCGTCGCTCGGCATCGAGATGGCCGATCCGCTCGCCAAGATGCGCGACGTGCTCGGCGTGCTCCGCCAGGCATTCGTGAAGGGGCCGCATCAGCCGCGTCCGGCCACGCCTCCGGCGCTGCTGGCCGCCGCGCTGGCACCACGCATGGTCGACCTGGCGGGCGAGCTGGCCGACGGGGTGATCTTCAATCTGTTCCCGATCGAGCGCTATCGCCGCGCGATCCCGTGGCTGCATCGCGGTGCGCGCCGCAGCGGCCGCGATCCCAAGTCGGTGGAGGTGTTCCACTTCACCACCTGCTATCTCGGCGACGATCGGCAAGCCTGCCTGCACGAGGCCAAGCGCATGCTGGCGCGCTACGCGAACCTGCCGTTCTACGGCAACATGCTGGCGCAGACCGGCTTTCGGGCGGAGGTCGACGCCGTGCGGGCGGCGTGGAAGACGAAGGACGTCGCGGGGGCCGAGGCGGCGGTGACGGACGAGATGGCGGACGCGGTGACGCTCGTCGGCGACCCGGGCGAATGCCGCACGCGCATTCGCGCCTATCGCATGGCGGGCGCCGATCGGGTGATCGTCTTCCCGAACCCCGTGGGTGAATCGCGCGCGGCCGCCGTCGAGCGGGCGCTCGACGGCCTGCGGCCACGCTGACGATCGCGCGGCGCCTAGGCCCTCCGCGGCGACCGGCTAGGCGGGGCGCGGCGGCTTGAACTGCGTGCGGAGGAACGCGTCGAAGGCGCGGTCCGGCACGACGCCGCGGATCCGCGTCAGCAGATGGGCCGCGCTCGTCACCGGGTAGCGCGTGCGCGGCTTCGGGACGGTGACCGCCCGCTCGATGATGTGCGCGACGTCCTCGGGTTGCCCGGCGAACGCCGCGAGACGCCCCTCGAACGCGTCCATGACCTTCGAGCGTACCTCGGCGTTGAACGCGGCGTAGGGGCCGTCGCCGTCGGCGATCGTCGCGATCGCGGTATCGCCGAACTTGGTCTTGATCGCCCCGGGCTCGATCAGCACGACGTCGACGCCGAACTCGCGCACCTCGAAACGCAGCGCGTCCGAGATGGCCTCCACCGCGTGCTTCGTGGCGTGGTAGAACGCGCCGCCCGGCAGCGTGATCACCCCCCCCACCGAGCTGATGTTGACGATCTTGCCCCAGCGCTGCGCGCGCATGCCGGGCAGCACCAGCTGCGTCAGCCGCGTCAGCCCGAAGACGTTGGTCTCGAACTGCCGGCGGATCTCCGTCATGGGCGTGGTCTCGAACGCGCCTTCGAGGCCGTAGCCGGCGTTGTTGACGAGCACCCCGATCGCGCCCTCGCTCGCCTCGATGGTCTTCACGGCGGCGGTCATCGACGCCTCGTCGCAGACGTCGAGCTGGAGCGTCCGGCAGCCTTTGGTCGCCAGGTCGGCGATGCTCTCGAGCCGTCGCGCGGTGGCGTAGACCGGGAAGCCGCGCTCTGCCAGCACCAGCGCCGTCGCTCTGCCGATGCCGGTGGAGCAGCCCGTGATCAGGACGGCCTTGGAGACGCTCGTTGCCATCGCAGCGGAGAGTGGGGGAGAAGGGCTCGCCGTGTCAACGGGCGGCGAGGGCGATACGTCCGTCTTTGAAAGGGCCGAACACCGCTGATAGCGTCCCCGCGCTCCGTCATGGACTACAAGAGCACGCTCAATCTGCCGCGCACCGAGTTCCCGATGCGCGCCAACCTGCCGCAGCGCGAGCCCGAGACGCTGGCGCGGTGGGAGCGGATGGACCTCTACCGGAAGCTGCAGGAGGCAAACGCCGGCAAGCCGCGCTTCGTGCTGCATGACGGCCCTCCGTACGCGAACGGGCACATCCACATCGGTCACACGCTCAACAAGGTGCTGAAGGACATGATCGTCAAGTACCGCGCCATGACCGGCCATCAGGCGCCGTACGTGCCGGGGTGGGACTGTCACGGCCTGCCGATCGAGCTGCAGGTCGAGAAGGAGCTGGGGCGCGCCAAGAAGGAAGCGATGCCCAAGGTCGAGGTACGGCAGCACTGCCGGGCATACGCCGCGAAGTTCGTCGGCATCCAGCGCGAAGAGTTCAAGCGGCTGGGCGTGCTCGGCGACTGGGAGCGCCCGTACCTCACGATGGACGCCGCCTACACGGCCGACGAGATCCGCATCCTCGGGCGCTGCATCGCCGAGGGGTTGCTCTACCGCGGAAAGAAGCCCGTGCTCTGGTGTCCGTCGTGCAGGACGGCGCTCGCCGAGGCCGAGGTCGAGTACGAGAACGTCGAGTCGCCGTCCGTGTTCGTCGCCTACCAGATGGTCGATCCGCTGCCGGCGCCGCTCGCGGGCCTCGGCGGGGTCGCGGCGCTGGCGTGGACGACGACGCCGTGGACGTTGCCGGCCAGCATGGCCGTGGCGGTGCATCCGGAAGCCGACTACGTCGCCATTCGCGCCGGCGGCCGCGCCGTGCTGGTCGCGGCCGCGCTGGCGCCCGTGCTCGCCGAGGTGCTGCAGCTCGAGATGCCGGCGCTCGCGCGCGTGAAGGGACGCGACCTCGAAGGCGCGCGCTGCCGCCATCCGTGGC
>Ga0187893_10013228_pt1 | contig 11537 bp, 9 predicted proteins | sample MA1701074metaG_FD_139574 | JGI IMG/M metagenome (GOLD analysis project Ga0187893, IMG submission 139574) | White microbial mat communities from a basaltic lava cave in the Kipuka Kanohina Cave System on the Island of Hawaii, USA - MA170107-4 metaG ...
AGTCGTGTTCGATCGACCTTCGCGGCCGCTCGCGCTGGCGCGTTTTGCGGCGCTGGTTCGAGAGCGCGGAGTGCGAACCGATCGCCGCACGCGGATGCTTTACTCCGGCCAGCGTGCGGCGATCAACGGCGAGGTGCTGCATTGGACGGCGGCCGACCGCAAGCTGTTGCGCGCACTTGCCGATCGCTGTTTTCTGGCCGCACGATCGATGTCCGAGGCTTCGGATGACACGATACGGCTGCTACACGAGTGGTACCGTAACGGCTGGCTGCACATCGGATAAGTTGCACGTCGGACAATCAAGAGAATCGCCGTGATCGAATTTGCGTCCACCGTCGATGTTTCCCGGCCCACGCGCGCCGTGCTCGGTACATCTTCGGAGGTCGCGGCTGCCTGCCTCGCTCTGATACGGGCCGCGCGACGCAGCTTGCGTTGCCTGCATCGCGATCTGTCGGTTTTCAATCTGGCGACAAGCACCGCTGCCGGAGAACTGGAAAAATTCTTGCTCGGGCATCGCAACGCGCGTATCAGGCTCCTTGTGGACGAGTTGGACTGGCTGGAGACACGCGCGCCGCGGCTAAGGCTCTTGCAGCGGCAGTTTTCTCACGCGCTTGAAGTGCGTTGCAACCAGCGAAGACCCGATAGGCGATGACAGCTGGATGGAGGCCGATGGCAGCCACGTACTGTCGCTCGGCCAATCTGCACACGGGATCGGCGAACTGTGGCTTGCCAACGAGCCGCGCGCGCAGGTGAAGCGTGCCGCTTTTGATCGGCGCTGGGATGCCGCGGCTCATAACATTCCGATCGTGCCGCTGGGACTTTAGAACCTATCTCAGAATCCGCGCTGACCGCGGCGGGGTCGCATTGGGTACTTCATCGACGGCGCTTACGTCTACAAGCCAGGGCAAGACCGTGCTCGACTAGGAAACCGCGCATGTAGCCGATGAACGCGGCCTGCTCCTCATGGAACGGCCAATGTCCGCTATTCGGGAAGTACTTCAGACTGGCCCCCGGAATGTTCTTGGCGATCTTCTCGATGTCGCCGAAGCGCCAGATGTCGCCGCTGCCGTAGTGGACTGCCGTCGGCACGCTGATACTCGAGAGCTGCGGCACGAAGTCATAGCCGCCAAGGAGCTCATTGCCGCGGTTGAACGCAGCCGCCGAGTAGATCGTCCTGCCATCGACATCGGCCAAGATGCCCGCCGGCGGTGTGGCGTTGTTGTAGTAGAGAGGGACCGCACCGGTCCAGTTCGTCCGGAGCGCCTGATCGGTACCGTTCTCCGAGGGGCCGGCAAAGAGTTTGCTCAGGGCTGCCTGCTGCTCCGCCGTTCCGCCCAGCGGATTGCGCAAGACGAACGACGCGAGATCCGCAGCGGTGCAAGACAGCACCAAGCCGGCGAGTCGGTTGGGGTATCGAAGCGCGAAGTCGAGAGCGATGAACCCGCCGAACGAGTGACCGACGAGAACGAACTTGTCAAAACCCAGCTTCGTGGCCAGACCATCGCAGTCTGCGCTTAGGCGGGCCAGCGTGATGTCGTTGAAGTTCGCCGGTCGGTCAGATCTGCCATGACCAAGTTGATCGTAGTAAACGACTTTGGCGGTGTCTGCGAGCGGGTCGATGAAGGGCCTGAAATACTGATGGTCGAACCCGAGACCCCCGTGCAAGAAGATCACCGGCGTCCCTCGGCCAAGCGTCACGAAGTAGAGCTTCTGGCGGTTGACTCTTGCGAAACCCGAAGTCTCGGCGGCAGAGTGTTCATCGTCTCCTCCGCCGCGCTCTTCCTCTTTGGCTTCGACTACGCGTTCCGCCAGCACTCCCGCGAGCGCGGCTGCCGGAAGGATCGCTCCAGTCCTCAAGAAGGCGCGTCGATCGATCTGCATGATGTCTCCTATCGAGTGTTGAGTGTGTTCCAGAGGGCGATGTCCGACCGATAGTTGCAACCGGCGGCGGCGCGTGACACGTTATGCGGCCTTCATCGCCTCGTCAACGTGAGTTGCTCGGTAGGCCATCCCAGGGCAGTCTTCAGGATCCGGAGATCGCTCACACCCTGGCCCTACCCGTTCTCGCATCGGGCACGATCGCGAATCCGGTAGCGCGTCCTGGCGACCGGGCACGCACCTTCCGTCGATATACTCGCTCGCGCTGACGACGCGGCCTCTGGTTGCGGCGTTCGCGAGGACAACAACTATCGCCGCCTACTCGCGTTAAGAAAGGAACCCGATGAAGACTTCGTTGTTATTCGCCTCGATCGCCGCCGTCGCGACCCTCGCCGCCTGCGGCAGACCCGCTTCTCCGCCTCCTGCCGCGCCCGCCGCGTCGCCCGCTCCCGCGCAAACTCCCGCGTCGGCGGAGAAGAAAGACGAAACGAAGAAGTAGCCCAGGCACCTCAGGAACAAGGGCCGGCGAGTCCGGCTCTTTCTTTTTCGGTTACGCCGTCATCCAACCGAGACCCTCGTCCTGGTTGGCAACCAGGATGTCTTCACTTGAGCAATCGAGCGCAGCCGCCAGTGCGGCGCGCGCAAGTTGCGGCCGATTGTTGCGCCGGCTCAGGTGCATGGCGACAACCCGCTTCAGCGCCCGATGGGCAATCCGGCGCAACAGCGATGACGCTTGATCGTTGGACAGATGCCCGAGCCCGCCCGCGATCCGTTCCTTCACGAAGACGGGGTAGTCGCTCAAGCGCAGCAGCTGAGGATCGTGATTGCATTCGAGCAGCAGGGTGTCGAGCCCCGTGAGTTCGGCGGCGACAGCGGGGGTCGGCACACCGATATCGGTGAGCAGACCAAGCCGCGCGGCGCCGTCACTGAACACGAATTGCAGCGGCTCCGCCGCGTCGTGCGGCATAGCGTACGGTCGCACCGTCAGCGCGCCGACGCACACCTCTCGTGCGGCTTCCATCGGCTGCCAGTCGATGCCGACAGCGTCAAGCCTGGCGGCCGCTGCGGTGCCGCGCGACGCAAACACCGGAAGCCGGCGTTGCAGCGCCAGCATTTCGACACCGCCTGCGTGATCGCCGTGTTCGTGGGTGACGAACAGCGCATCGATGTCATCCGGCGTCAGATGCGCGCGTTGCAGGCGCCGATCGAGCTCCCGCAAACTGAAGCCGTTGTCGACCAGCACGCGCACGGGAAACAGCCCGTCGCTCGATTCGACAACCAGCGCATTGCCGTCACTGCCGGAGCCGAGACAGCAGAAGCGCAGCACTGCGCTAGCGCAACTGCTCGTTGATCTGGCTCAGTATCTTGCTACCGGTGGCGCTCGCCTCCGCCTTGCCGTCCTTGTCGAGAACGACGACTTGCGTCGCAACGCCTACCGAGGCCACTTGCACGCGAAACTGCTGCGCATCGATTTTCTGTTCGCGCCCGAAGACGCGCGAGAAGACGCCCTGTTGCTCGCGTTGCTTGGCCTCGTACTCCGGGTCAAGGTAGCGCACGAAGTAAAGCCCCTTCGTGCGATCGCGGTCTTCGACCGTGAAGCCGCCGCGATCGAGCGCGAGTCCGACACGCCGCCACGCGCGATCAAACGGTTCGTCGATTTGCACGTGCGCCGCCTCGGCGCCGCTGGCCGGCACCACACGCGCGACCTGTGGCGAGGGCGGTGCTTTCGGATTGGCAGCTGCAACCGTCGTCGCCAGAGGTGTTGCCGCCGCATCGCCCGCACGCGCGAACTGCAGCAGCAGTCGTTGCAGCATTTCCGCTTCGAGCTGCGGATCCGATGGACGCGGCTGCCACGCTGTGCTGTCGCTGGTCGGCGTGGTGAATACCTCCTGCATGCCGCGATGACTGATGTAGATCTCGGCCGTGTTCTTTGCCGTGCGTTCGACGCGCGAGCGGTATTTGTCCTGCTCGCCGGTGGAATACAGACCGTCGACGATACGGCCGATCGTGCGGCGGATGAAATCCTGCGGCAGCTTCGCGCGGTTCTCCGCCCATACGGTTTCAACGATGCCGAGCGCAGCGTCTTCGCGTTCGATCGTCAGGCCGATCGATGGCCAGAACGCTTTCAGCGTGGCGAACGCCTGCTCGGGCGGAACATCGACCGCCAGCCAGCGCTGCGCGCCCTCGCGTTCGACGCGCGCGTTGGGCGCGTTGGGCGCCACCTGCGCACCGCCCGGCTGCGCCGGTCGCGCCGCGGCGGTTGCCGTTGCCGTGGCGCCGGCACTGCCGGGAACGGCAAAGCGATCGTCACGCGGTAACTGCGACAGCTCCGGCGGAACATCGAGAGGTTTCTGCGGGCTGACCTTGCGGTAGTCGATCTTGTCCGACGTCAACGCCATCGAGCCGCACCCGGCAAGCAATATCACGATCATTGCCCCGCCGACGCGGGCGAGCTTTACCGCCATGCAATTTCTCCCTGGAACAGACGGCTCGGCGCGCGTCACAAAACGCCGGCTTCCTTTAACGCTGCCTCAACAGCCGGTTGTCCTGCGCTCGAAAGCGGCATCAGCGGCAGCCGAATGCCGGCGCCGATACGACCCATTTTCGCCAACGCCCACTTGATCGGAACTGGATTGGGCTCGACAAAAAGTTTCAAGTGCAGAGGCAGCAAGCGGTCGTTGATCGATCGCGCGCGCGCCAGTTCGCCGGCGAGCGCCGCCCGGCATAGATCGCTCATCAGGCGGGGCGCGACATTGGCCGTCACGGAAATCACACCATGTCCGCCGAGCAGCATCAGCGCGAGCGCGGTGTCATCGCTACCGCTATAGACGGCAAAGTGCCTGGGCGCGCGTTTCAGCATTTCAGCGCCGCGCGCCATGTCGCTCGTTGCGTCCTTGATGCCCACAATCCCGGGCAATTGCGCCAGGCGCAGCGTGGTCTCTAGCGACAGATCGGACGCGGTTCGCCCCGGCACGTTGTAGAGGATGACCGGCAGGTCAACGGTTTCCGCCACTTTGCGGAAGTGCTGGTACATCCCTTCCTGCGTCGGCTTGTTGTAGTACGGCACCACCTGCAAGGAGGCATCGGCGCCGACCTTCTTCGCGTATTGCGTCAGGTCGATCGCTTCGGCGGTGGAATTGCCGCCGGTGCCGGCGATCACCGGCACCTGCTTGCGCGCGGCCTCGACAGCCACGCGGACCAGTTCGCAATGCTCGTCATGATCGACCGTGGGCGACTCGCCTGTGGTGCCGACGGCAACAATGCCGTTGGTTCCCTCGGCGATATGCCAGTCGATCAGGCGGCGATACGCGTCGAAATCGAGCGCGCCATCGTCTTTCATGGGCGTAACGATTGCCACCAGGCTGCCGGTGATCATGAGCGAATGTCCGAAAAAGTTGGATCGGATTCTAGAACTTATCTCAAAATCCCCGCTGACCGCGTTGCGAACAGAAGGCGGTGGATGCTGGGCGGCGGGCGTTGGACAGTAGCCGAGCTACGGCCGAGCCTCAACACCGCAGACGCCGCCTTCTGTTCGCAACCCTCCGGGGCGGATTCTGAGATAGGTTCTAACCGCGCGCGCCTCTCATCCGCCGAGCGCAGCACACAGATGCGCTGAATGCACGCCGGACGCGGCGCGCTGATGACGCCGTCTTCGAATGCCAGCACGTGCAGTCCGGCAAACGCGGCAAGTAATTCGCCCGGCTTCAGAAGAAACGCCGGATTGGACGGTTTGCCATAGCGCTCGTTGCCGGCGGCAAACGTCTCGTAAATCAACACGCCGTTGCTGGAGAGCGCGTCTCGCAAAACCGGCAGCAGCGGTCGATGCAGATAGTTCGTCACGACGATCGCGTCGAAACTGTGTCCGGCATACGGCCATGCCCCGCTTTCGATGTCGGCGCAGGTAAAGCGAACGCCTACGATGCCGGCGAGTTTTTCACCGCACGCCGCATCACGATCAACCGCATCGACCAGGCAACCGCGATCCGCGAACAATCTCGCATGCCGGCCGCTGCCGGATGCGACGTCCAGCACCCGCGCGCCCGCGGCGACGAGGTGTGCAAACCGTTGAACCCAGGCGGATGGAGTTTCGAGTGCGAGGTGATCTGCCATCGGCTCAGGCAACGTCGTTCCCGCGAAAGCGGGAACCCAGTGTCGTTAGGGCCAACGACGCTGGATACCCGCTTTCGCGGGTATGACACCTAGGACGAGCGCGAGGCGAACGGTCATCAATCATCACTGGTCACCGGTCACCGGTCACTGGTCACCGGTCACCGGTCACCGCTTACGTGTACCCCAGCCCCATCGCATCGCGCACTTCGCGCATCGTCTCCTGCGCCACCTTGCGCGCGCGCGCGTTGCCGTCATCGATGATCTCCCGTAGCAGCGCCGGCCGGTCGAAATAGGCTTGCGCCCGCTCGCGCCACGGCTCCTGCTCCTTAAGCATCGCGTCGATGACCGGTTGCTTGCAGTCAAGACAACCGATGCCGGCGGTACGGCAGCCGGTTTGCACCCACTGCTTCGTCTCGTCGTTCGAGTAGATCTTGTGCAATTCCCAAACCGGGCAGCGCTCCGGCTCGCCGGGGTCGGAGCGGCGCACACGCGCCGGGTCGGTCTTCATGCGCCGGATCTTTTCGGTGAGAACCTTCGGCTCTTCGCGCATTGTGACGTCGTTGCCGTAGCTCTTAGACATCTTCTGGCCGTCCACGCCTGGCACTTTTGGAGACTCCGTGAGCGCTGCCGCCGGCTCGACCAGGATCGCGCGAAACGTTCCCTCAAGCCAGCCCAGCACGCGCTCGCGATCGGCATTGGACAAACTTTGTGATGCGGCGATCAACGCACGCCCGTTCACCAGCGCATCACGGTCGCCATCCTGCTGGAATCTCGTGCGTAGCTCAGCGAGCACTTTGGCGCCTTTCGCGCCGAGCTTGCCCGCGGCCTCTTGCGCCTTCGCCTCGAAATCCGGCTCGCGCCCGAACAGATGATTGAAGCGCCGCGCGAACTCCCGCGTGACCTCGATATGCGGCACCTGGTCCTCGCCGACCGGTACCCAGGTCGCGCGATAGATAAGGATGTCGGCCGCCTGGATCAGCGGATATCCAAGAAATCCGTAGGTCGCGAGGTCGCGCTCCCTGAGCTTTTCAATCTGATCCTTGTAAGTCGGCACACGTTCGAGCCAGCCCAGCGGCGCCGACATGGCGAGCAACAGGAAAAGCTCCGCGTGTTCGGGCACGCGCGACTGGATGAACACCGTCGCCTTGATGGGGTCGAGGCCTGCGGCGAGCCAGTCGATCAGCATGTCCCAGGTGGCGGGGCCGATTACGTCGCGCGTTTCGTAGTGTGTGGTGAGCGCGTGCCAGTCAGCCACGAAGAAGAAACAGTCGTGCTGCTCCTGCAGGCGCACCCAGTTTTTCAGCGCCCCGTGATAGTGGCCGATATGCAGTGCGCCCGTGGGACGCATTCCAGCCAGGACTCTCTCGCGCCTCATCTAAATGAAGAACTCAACTACGGCCAGTCCGACGCGGTAAAACGGAATCAGGAAGTACTGCAGCGTGTTGGTGGCCAGCAGAAAAAGGACGATGAAGAGGCCGTACGGCTCAAGGCGCGAAAACTGGTACGCGAGGCGATCCGGCAGCAGCCCGACCGCAATGCGTCCGCCGTCGAGCGGCGGCACCGGAAGAAGGTTAAGCGCCATCAAACCGATGTTGACGAAGATGCCGGCCTTCGCCATCTCCGCGAAGAACTGCTCGTCGAGGCCGATGCTTCCTTGCATCTTGAGAAAGACCGCCCACAGGATCGCCATAAACAGGTTGGCGCCCGGCCCGGCCGCAGCGACCCAGATCATGTCCTGCTTGGGCCGGCGCAGATTGCCGAAGCTCACCGGCACGGGTTTCGCCCAGCCGAACAGAAAGCCCGCGCCGCCGGCGAGCTTGGCCAACAGAAGAATCGCAATCGGCACGATGATCGTGCCGACAAGATCGATGTGCTTTATCGGATTGAGCGTGACCCGACCCGCGAGGTACGCGGTCGAGTCACCGAACATCCGCGCCACGTAACCATGGGCGGCTTCGTGCAGGGTGATGGCGAAAAGGACGGGAATCGCATAGACCGAGATGGTCTGGATCAGACTTTCCATGCGCGAAGTCTAGCCTCACCTTTTGGGGACAGACCTCGAAGCGCGCAGCGCGCAGAGCTCTGTCCCCAACCACATCTAACCGAAATTCCTCGAAGCGCGCAGCGCGCAGAGCTCTGTCCCCAACCATATCTAGCCCGCGCTACCGCTTTCCTTCCCACAGCTCCTGCATCGCCGCCTCGAAACGCTTCGCGACAGATTCGGCGCCCGCGTGCCGATGCCCGCTCACGACGAACCGCCCGGCCACAACTACGTCACGCCACGGCCTTCCAGGGCTGGAGAAGACGAGCGCGTCGAGCAGTTGAGACGAAGGCACTCCAAGCAGCGCGTGATCGCGCAAGTCCACCACCACGAGATCGGCGCGCGCGTCGGCGACAAAGCCCCAGCGCCTGAAGCCGGCGGGATGCGCTCCGCCGCGGACAACGCGCGACAACAGCCGCGCCGCAGTTGATGGTTCGCCAACGCCGGGTTCTGCGCTGACGTTGCGCTCGCGGCGATCGAGCCGCTGACCGTACTCGAGCAGCCGCAGTTCCTCACGCCACGCACGTGTGACATGGCTGTCGGAACCCAGCGATACCGGCACGCCACTCGCCAGCCAGCCCGGCAAATCCGTCAAACCATCGCCGAGATTCGCCTCGGTACTCGGGCACAGCACGACGCCGGCGGCACTCGCAGCCACGGCGTCGATCTCGGCCGGCGTCACGTGTGTCGCGTGCACGAGCTGCCAGCGCGCATCGAGCAGACCGGCGCGCGACAGCCATTCGATGGGCCGCTCGCCGGTGGCCGTGAGGCAGTCTTCCACCTCCTGCATCTGCTCGGCGACATGAATATGGATCGGACCGTCCCAGTTTTCGGCCAGCGTGCGCAGTCGGGTGATCGAAGCCGGCATGGTGGCGCGCAGCGAATGAATCGCGACGCCGGTGTTGATCATCGGGGTACCGCTGCCCGCGATGCGGCGCTGCATGTCCCAAACGCTGTCCGGCGTGGTCGCGAAACGCCGCTGATCGGCATGCAGCGCCGGCTGGGCAAAGCCCGCGCGTTCGTAGAGGACCGGCAGCAACGTCAATCCGATGCCGGCATCGGCAGCGGCCCCCGCAAGCGCCCAGCTCATTGCGAGCGGGTCATCGTAGGCGCTACCGTCTTCGCGATGCTGCAGATAGTGGAACTCGCACACGTGCGTGTAGCCGCCGCGCAGCAGCTCGATATACAAATGCGCCGCGATCGCACGTAGTTGTTCAGGCGTCACGCGTAGCGCGACGCGATACATCCGCTCGCGCCACGACCAGAAGTCGTCGCTCGCGCCTTCGCGCTGCTCGGCGAGCCCGGCGAAGGCGCGCTGGAACGCGTGGCTGTGCGCGTTGACGAGCCCCGGCAGCACCGGACCGCCGAGCACCATTGCATCCGATGGTGGCGGTGCTACTCCAGCGGTGACACGCGACCAGGTGCCGTTCGCTGCGACCTCGAGCAGCACGTGCTCGCGCCAGCCGTCGGCCAGCCACGCACGCGGCGCCCAAAGACGCGCCGTCATGGGCGTGGTTTCCATTCGAGCATCGTATTGACCAGCGCGCGCAGCACCGGTGCTAACCGCCCTGCCCGCGCCGTGTCGATTTCGTAAGGCGGCTCTTCGCGCATGTAACAGCTCCAGCACATTTCGAGCTGCACCGCATGCACGCCCTTCGCGGGTTGTCCGTAGCGGCGCGTGATGTGTCCGCCCTTGAAGCGCCCGTCGGTCACCTGCGTGAATGTCGTCTGTACCTCGAGTACGCGCATCAACGCGCGGCGCAGCGTTGGCGCGCAACTCGTTGCTCCGGCGGTGCCGAGGTTCAGATCGGGCAGCGTGCCCTCGAACAACCAGGGCAGCCGCGACTTGATGCTGTGGCCATCGAGGAGGATCGCGTATCCATGCGCCGCCTTCACGCGCTCGAGTTCGGCGGCAAGCGCATCGTGGTAAGGCCGCCAATATCGCTCGATGCGCCGCGCGATCTCCGCTGCGTCCGGCGCGTGGCCGTCGCGGTACAGCGGATCGCCGTCGAAGGAGCGCGTCGGGCAGAGCTCGGTGTTGTTGGCGCCGGGATACATCGGAGTGTTCTCTGGCGAGCGATTCAGATCGATCATGTAGCGCGACAGGCGCGGAACGATGAAGCTCGCTCCCAGATCGCGCGCCAAGCCGTAGATGCGATCGACAAACCAGTCCGTGTCCGCGACAGCCAGGGCTTGGTCCACATATCGGAAACGCTGGTCGTCGGGAATCGCAGTCCCCGCATGGGGCACGCTCACCACAAGGGGAGTCGAGCCGCGGTGCAACTCGAACACGTTGCTCATTGCGAGCGCTCAACGCCGCCGGTGATCACGCTCCGGCACGGTCGGTGGCCGAACCAGTACGCGAGCTCATTTGGGTGTTCGAGATCCCACACCACAAAATCAGCGCGCTGCCCGGCGACAAGCGTTCCGCGGTCGGTCAGGCCAAGGGCGCGCGCACCATTCACCGTCATGCCGCGCAGCGCCTCTTCAGGCGTCAGGCGGAACAGCGTGCACGCCATGTTGATCATCAGCAGCGGCGACAGCGTGGGCGACGTGCCGGGATTGTGATCGGTAGCGAGCGCGATCGGCACTCTGTGTTCGCGCAGCGCCGCCACCGGTGGTAGTCTGGTTTCGCGCAGAGAGTAGTACGCGCCCGGCAGCAGCACCGCCACGACGCCCGCCGCCGCCATCGCGCGCACGCCGTCATCGCTCACGTGCTCAAGGTGGTCGCACGACAGCGCGCCGAATTCGGACGCAAGCTGCGCGCCACCCTGATCGCTGAGTTGCTCGGCGTGCAGCTTGACCGGCAGCCTCAAGGTGCCCGCTGCCTCGAAAACGCGCCGCGTCTGCGCCGGCGTGAAACCGATGTGGTCGCAGAACGCATCGACGGCGTCGACCAGCCCGCCCGCGTGCAGCGCCGGCAGCCATTGGCAGACGGCGTCGATGTACTCGTCGGCGCGGCCATCGAACTCCGGCGGCAGCGCGTGCGCAGCCAGGTATGTCGTGCGCACACTGAGGTTGAGATCGGCGCCGAGCCGGCGCGCGACGGCAAGACAGCGCCGCTCGTCGTGCAGGCTGAGGCCGTAGCCGGATTTCACTTCGAGCGTAGTTACGCCCTCGCTCATCAGCGCCAGCGCACGCCGGCGCGCCGATGCGAACAAGACTTCATCGCTCGCCGCGCGGGTGGCTGCCACGGTGGACCGGATGCCGCCGCCGGCGCCGGCAATCTCCTCGTAGCTCGCCCCTTGCAGCCGCAGCTCGGACTCGCGCGCGCGCTGTCCGCCATAGACAAGATGGGTGTGACAATCGACCAGACCCGGCGTGACGAGCGCACCGCCGAGATCATGTTCGGCAGCGACGTTGCGCAAGAGCTTTGTCGGCAGATCGGCCTCGGGTCCGGCCCACGCGATGCAATCGCCTTCGACGATCAGCGCACCGTTGTCGACCAAACCCCAGGGGCGTTCGCCCGCCAGCGTCGCGAGCCTCGAGTTACGCCACAGCGTGCTGG
>Ga0187893_10013229_pt1 | contig 11537 bp, 7 predicted proteins | sample MA1701074metaG_FD_139574 | JGI IMG/M metagenome (GOLD analysis project Ga0187893, IMG submission 139574) | White microbial mat communities from a basaltic lava cave in the Kipuka Kanohina Cave System on the Island of Hawaii, USA - MA170107-4 metaG ...
GGCAGCGGTCGATGATCGGGACGATCTGGCCGGGGTCGCGGCGCAGCACGTGGCGCGTCTGCCGCATCGGCTCCGAGCGCAGGAAGTCGACGACCTTGCCGGCCAGCATCTGCCAGACCCGGTTGCCCGTCATCTCCGCGGCCAGCACCAGCACGGCGCGCCCGGCCTCGAACCGCTCCTCGCGATCGCGGCGGTCGTCGGCGATCACCGCGCGCAGCGCGCGCAGCGTTTCGAGATGCGCCGGGCGCACCCGCGCGATGCCCATCCGCGCCATTTCGAAGAACAGCGGCATGATGACCTCGAACACCTCGCCCAACGCCTGCGTGTCGACCCGTCCGCCGTGGTAGATGAGCGCCGGCAGCACGCCGAGCGAGGCGCCGCTCAGCGGCTGCACCGTGGCCCCGTCGCCCTGACGCACGCTCACCAGCTTGAGCCCCTCGAGCACCTTGATCGCTTCGCGCACCGAGGTGCGGTTGACCTGAAACTCCTGCGCCAGCTCGCGCTCTGGCGGCAGCTTCTGCCCGGCGCGAAAGCGCCCGTCGAGAATCGCGTCGCGCAGCTGTTCGGCCACCGCCTCGTGAATGCGCCGCCGGCTCGGCGGCCGAAACGGAATGACCATGCGTCGGGCTGCCATGACTGTCCTTGGGTTATCGGATGGTCCAACCAATTTCAAGTCCAGGCAAGGCGTGACCGGTGACCGGTGACCGGTGACGGAGACCGGTGGTTCGATGCATAGGGTGCCGTCGCACCATGTACCCTGCCATCGAAGTCCGCATCGCCCGCGCAGTTCCAATACCGGTCACCGGTTACCGGTCACGCCTTGCCTTCTCCTCCGTGCCGGCGGCATACGGGCGAATGCCCTCGCCGCTCCTTCCAACCCGCGCACGCGCCGCCGGTCTCTTGGGCGAATCCTGGCTCGCCTGGGCGGGGTTGGCGATCGGGGTGCTGGCGATCAGCGCGCAGACGGCGTCGTCGATGACCTTCTCGGTCCTGATGAAGCCGATGCTGGCCGAGCTCGGCTGGGCGCGGACCGACTTCACCGCGGCGATGACGGTGCGGATGTTGGCGATGGTCCTGCTGCTCGCCTACGCCGGTCTGCTCACCGACCGCATCGGCGCCCGCTGGGTGCTCGCCGCCGGTGCGGTGATCATCGGGGTCGGCAGCCTTGCCATGGCGCGTATTGACACCCTGCCGCAGCTCTACGCGGTGATGGCGTGGCTCGGTCCGGGTCAGGCCGCGATCGGCTCGGTGGCGGCATCGGCGTTGGTGATACGCCTCTTTCAGCGGCGCCGCAGCCTCGCGGTGGGCATCCTCAACGGCGGCGACAATCTGCTCAACAGCGGGGTCTACTACCTCGCGGCGGTGCTGCTCTCGGCGTGGGGGTGGCGGCCGACGATCGGCAGTCTGGGAATCCTCTACCTGTTGCTCGCCGGTCTGATCCTCTGGGTACTGCGCCCGGCATCGCCGCGGCGCGCCGCGCCCGGCACCGCACGCGCCGCGGTGCGCCTGCGCGACGTGCCGTGGCGCGACCCGCGCTTCTGGTTGGTCTGCCTCACCTACGCCCTCATCTACGCGTTCATCACCTCGGTGCAGCTCCACTTGCATGCGTTCCTGACCGACCTCGGTCAGACGCCGGTCGACGCCGCCCGCGTGTTGAGCACCCTGACGTTGGTCGGCGCCCTCGGCGCGCCACTGTCCGGTTGGCTCGCGGCGCGTGCCGGCGCGCGCACCACGCTGGCCGGTGTGGTGGTCGGGCTCGCCGCCACGTCAGTGGCGCTGTGGACCGCGAACACGCTCGCGGCGTTTACCGCGTGGGCGGTGCTCTACGGCCTGGTGAATGGGGGCGTCGTCGCCCTGCTCGTGTTGGTCCTCGACGAGATCTTCGGCGCCGAACAGATCGGACGCCTGATGGGCGTGGCGATGGTCTTCTGCATGCTCGCGACGATGCTCGGGAACAACTTCTCGGCCGCCGTGTTCGAACGAACCGGCAGCTATTCGCTCGCCTGGCAGACGTACACGGCGCTCATGCTGGTGACGCTGCTGCCGGTCGCCCGGCTGCAACGCGTACGCGCTTCCGTGTAGGGACCGCCCTCGGGCGGCCACCGGCGGCGTCGGCCTACTGCACCCAATGCCATTCGCACGGGCACGATTTCATCGTCAGTCCGTTTCCGTTGCAGTAATCGCGCTCTTTTTTGACAAGGCTGGGCTGCAGCCTTGGGGCCCTTGGTGTTTTCTTCAGTTTTCCGATTTACAGATACCTCGCCGACGTGATTCAGTGAGGCGGGGCGAATCGTCGCCCGAGGGGGGTTCATGCAGTCATCGTTCGTCGGGCAGCACCTTCGCCGCGCGGCCGTCGTGCTCGTGGCGATCTCGATCACCGTCGCGTCGGCGGGGGCGACGTTCGTCACCTTCGAAAGCGGTCAGGTGCGGCCGTTGGCGCTCTCGCCGGATGGCAGCACGCTCTTTGCCGTCAACACACCCGACAACCAGCTGGAGATTTTCGACACCACCGGCGGCACCCTGACGCAGACGGGAACGGTGCCGGTCGGCTTGGAGCCCGTCGCCGTGGCGGCGCGGTCGAACAGCGAGGTGTGGGTCGTCAATCACCTCTCGGACAGCGTCAGCATCATCGACGTCAGCGCGAGTCCCCCGCGCGTGATCCGCACGCTGCTGGTCGGCGACGAGCCGCGCGATATTGTCTTCGCCGGCGATACCGACGTAGACGGCAATTTCACCCGCGCGTTCATCACCACCGCGCGGCGCGGCCAGAACGTGCCGAGCAGCGGGCCGAACACCGTCCTGCCACTGCTGACCACCGAAGGGACACCGCGCGCGCTGGTGTGGGTCTACGACACCACCGATCTCGCCACCGATTTCGGCGGCACGCTGGCCGGCGAGGCGGAAGAGATCATCGAGCTCTTCGGCGATACGCCCCGCGCCCTGGCCGCGTCGGCCGACGGCAGCGTGGTCTACGCCGCCGTGTTCCACTCCGGCAACCAGACGACCTGCCTGTCGGAGGGGGTCGTCTGCAACGGCGGCTCCAGCGCCCCCGCGTGCACGTTGGAAGACGGGATGACCATGCCGGGCGGCATGCCGGGCGGCCAGGTTCCGGGCGGGCTTCCGGCGCCGAATCAGAACGTCGAGGCGACCACCGGACCAGAGGTCGGGCTGATCGTGAAGTTCGATCAGGGCTCCGGCCAGTGGCGGGACGAGAACGGAGACAACTGGACGAACGGAGTTCGCTTCAGCCTGCCCGACCTCGACGTCTTCGAGATCGATGCCGACGCCGCCACGCCGGCCGAGGTCGACAATTTCGCGCACGTCGGCACGGTACTGTTCAACATGATCGTCAACCCGACCAACGACAAGCTCTACGTGACCAACACCGAAGCCATCAACGAGGTGCGCTTCGAAGGTCCGGGCAATTCGGCCACGACCGTGCGCGGCCATCTGCATGAAGCCCGCATCTCGGTGATCGATCCGACCCTGGTGACGCCCACCGTATTGCCGCGTCATCTGAACAAGCACATCGCCACACAGCCGCAGGGCTACCTGACGACACCTATGACCGCGGGCGTCGAGGACGACAGCCTCGCCACCCCGGTCGGCATGGCGCTCTCCAGCACCGGCACGCTCTATGTTGCCGCGTTCGGATCGAGCAAAATCGGCACCTTCTCCGCCGCGCAGATCGAGAGCAACGGGTTCACTCCGGACTCGAACGATCACATCGACGTGACCGGCGGCGGGCCGACAGGCCTGGTGCTCGACGAGGCCAACGACCGCCTCTACGTGCTCACCCGCTTCGACAACGCCGTCAAGGTGATCGACACGACGCTCAACGACGAGATTGCCCAGCATCCGCTGCACAATCCGGAGCCGGCGATCGTCGTCGACGGTCGGCCGTTCCTCTACGACGCCCGCTTCACCTCCAGCAACGGCGAGGCGTCGTGCTCGAGCTGCCACGTCTTCGCCGACTTCGACAGCCTGGCGTGGGACCTCGGCAACCCGGACGACATCGTGCGCAACAACCCGAACCCGGTCGGACCGATCGGCTCCATGCAGGCCTTCCACCCGATGAAGGGGCCGATGACGACGCAGACCCTGCGCGGCATGGCCAATCACGGGCCGATGCACTGGCGCGGCGACCGCACCGGCGGCTACGTGGGCCAGGCGCTCAACGAGCAACTCGCCTTCGAGGAGTTCAACGTCGCCTTCGAGGGCCTGATCGGGCGCGATGAAGGAGAGATCCCCCCCGGCGATATGACGGCCTTCGCCCAGTTCATCCTCGAGGTCGTTTTGCCCCCGAACCCGATCCGCAATCTCAACAACCTGCTCACCACGGCGCAGAGCAACGGCCGCAACACCTTCATGACCACGCCGGCGACGGACTTCATCGCCACCTGCGACGGCTGCCACTCCTTGGATGCCTCGCAGGGCTTCTTCGGCTCGGGCGGCGCGACCACGTTCGAGAACGAAACGCAGGAGTTCAAGGTCGCCCACCTGCGCAACGCCTACCAGAAGATCGGCATGTTCGGCATGCCCGACATCCCGTTCGTCAACGTCCCGGTCTCGCATCGCTCACATCAGGGGGACCAGGTGCGCGGCTTCGGCTTCCTGCACGATGGCAGCATCTCCACCATCAACGACTTCCTGAACGCCACCGTGTTCGGCCTCAGCGGCACCGAGCGCACCAACCTCGAACAGTTCGCCTTCGCCTTCGACACCACCTTCGCGCCGATGGTCGGTCAGCAACTGACCCTCAACGACACCAATGGCCCGACCGTCGACATGCGGCTGGACGAAATGATCGCGGCCGCGATGACCAACTTCACATTGGTCGGACAACCCGGCGCCAAGGAGTGCGATCTGGTGGTCAACGGCACCGTCTCGGGCGAGGCGCGCGGCTACCTGATGAACGGCACGACCGGACAGTTCCAGAGCGATCGGGTTGGCGAGCCGACCCAGAACGACGCCCAGATGCGCGCGCTGGCCGACGACAGCCCGATGACCTACACCTGCGTGCCGCCCGGCTCGGGCACGCGCATCGGTCTCGATCGCGATGAGGACGGGTACTTCGACCGCGATGAGATCGACGCCGGATCGGATCCGGCCGATCCGAACTCCATACCAGGCGGGCCGACCCCGACTCCCACCGTCACTCCACCGGCCCCCGAGGCCACACCGATCGCGGCCAAGAAGGTGCTGATCAAGAATACGTTCCCCGACGACGAGACGAAGAACAAGATCATCGTGCTGGCCAAATCGAGCAGCATCGCCATTCCGGTGCCCGAAACCGCCAACGATCCGACCTGCAACGGCGATCCGAGCGGCACCATCAAGGCCTCGCTCACCGTCTCGAGCGCCACGTCGACCCAGACGCACACCGCCGACCTGCCGTGCCAGAACTGGACGCTGCTCGGCAGTCTGGCCAACCCCAAGGGGTACAAATACAAGGACCCCGAGCTCGACGACGGCACCGCCAAGATCGTGATCTGGAAGCACCAGTCGCGGATCAAGGCCACCTTGTTCGGCAAAGGTGCGGGTACGCTCAACTACGACCTGCAGACGACGATCAGCCAGGACCCGGTTGACGTCGAGTTCAGTGCCGGCACCAGCGGCTACTGCATGCAGTGCAACGGATCCGACGGCAAGGATGGCAGCGACGGGAAGCTGTTCAAGGGCAAGGACTGCGCCGCACCGCCATCGTGCCCGTGAGACGAGACTGCAGCGCCGACACGTAACGCTGGAGGGCGCCGCTTCCGCGGCGCCATGGCCGCGCGCAAGCGCGGCCCTCCAGCGTTGCGTGACTCCTCGAGCTCCGGAGCCACGCCGATGATCGTCGAAGCGCGTGGGGTGGTGAAGCGCTTCGGCGAGCGGGTGGCGGTCGACGGCATCGACCTCGACGTCCCGCGCGGCATCTGCTTCGGCCTGCTCGGCCCGAACGGGGCCGGCAAGACCACCACGCTGCGCATGATCTACGGCGTCTGCCGCCCGAGCGCCGGCAGCATCCGCGTCTTCGGCCTCGACGTCACCCGCGAGACGCGCGCGGTACGGGCCCGGCTCGGCGTCACGCTCCAGGAGAGCGTACTCATCGAGGCCCTCTCGCCGGTCGACAACCTGCGCGTCTTCGGCCGCTACTATCTGCTGCGCGAGCCGCTGCTCTCGCGCCGCATCGATGCGCTGATCGAGTTCCTCGAGCTGCGCTCGCACGCCGACCTGCCCGTGCAGCGGCTGTCGGGCGGGTTCAAGCGACGGCTGGCGATCGCCATGTCGCTGATCAACGAGCCCGAGCTGCTGGTGCTCGACGAGCCCACCACCGGCCTCGATCCCGCCGTGCGACTGGCCCTGTGGGCGCGCGTGCGCGATCTGCGGGCGCGCGGCACCACGGTGCTGCTGACGACGCACTACATGGACGAGGCCCAGCGTCTGTGCGACCGCGTCGCCATCGTGGCCAGCGGCAAGGTCATCGCCCAGGGAGCGCCGCCGGAGCTGATCCGTGCGCACCTCGCACCCGAGACGGTCGAGTTCGACTGCGAGCCGGCGGAAGAGCCCACGCTGCTCGACGGCGCGCCACCGCCGCGCCATCGCCTGCGCAGCGGCCGCCGACTCATGCTGTACGTCGACGATGCCTCACCGCTGGTCGACCGCCTGCACCATCGCGATCCCAACGACCAGCGGGCGCTGGTGGTCCGCCCGACCAACCTCGAGGACGTCTTCCTGCGTCTCGCCGGCACCAGCCTGGAGGGCACGTGAGCGCGTCGCTGCCCCACGCCGTCGCCGTGTGGCGGCGCAACGCCTCCATGTACCGCCGCATCTGGATGCTCAACATCCTGCCCAACTTCTTCGAGCCCGTGCTGTATCTGCTGTCGATCGGCATCGGCGTCGGCGCTTACATCAACGAGATGGGTGGCGGCTCGTACGCGGCCTTCCTCGCCCCCGGCCTGGTCTGCGTCGCCGCCATGAACGGCGCCAGCTTCGAGGTCACCTACAACATCTTTGTGCGGCTCAATTTCGAAAAGCAGTACGACGCCATGCTCACCACGCCGATCCAGCCCGACGACGTGTTGATCGGCGAGATCCTCTGGGCGGTGAGCCGCGCATCAATCTACGGCGTCTGTTTCTTCGTGGTGGTCGTCCTCTTCGGCCTCGCTCCGCTGCCGAGCGCGCTGCTCGTGTTGCCGGTGATTCCGCTGGCCGGCCTGCTGTTCGCCTCGATCGGCATCGCCTTTTCGCTGCGTATTCAAACCATCGATCTGTACAGCTTCTACTTCACCCTGTTCCTCACCCCGCTGTTCCTGTTTTCCGACGTCTTCTTCCCGCTCGAGGAGCGCCTGGCCGGCTCCTGGCTCTGGCTCGCCGAGGCGCTCCCCCTGCTCCACCCCGTCCGCCTCGCCCGCGCCGCCTTTTCCGGCCGGGCGAGCGCGGTCGTCCTCTGGGACGTTGCGTACATCTGCATCGTCTCACTCGTCCTTCTCGCCTGGGCCCGGCGCGCCGTACGTGCACGGCTGATGACCTGACGCCCCTCACCCGCAAACCCCTCACCCCTCTTGTGCATTTACCCCCGACCAGCTATGAGCCCGCCCATTAAGCCGACTGACCGTTGGCCAGAAAGGAGCTGCCATTTCTACGAAAGTCTTTGTAGGTAATCTGAGCTTCAGCACCACCAAGGAGGAGCTGATGACACTGCTCGCCGAAGCCGGGCGAGTGGTAAACGTCCATTTGCCGACCGATCGCGAGACCGGCCGGCCGCGAGGGTTCGCCTTCGTCGAGTTCTCCCAGGCGGGCGAGGCCGCTGACGCCATCACCCGCTTCAACAACCGCGAGGTCGGCGGGCGGCGTCTGAACGTCAACCCCGCCGATGATCGCCCGCGCCGTGTCGGGGACCGCCCGCCGTTCCGCCCCTCGTCGGGAGGACCGCCGTCGTACGCGTCACCTGGCGGAGCGCCCGCGGCATTCGGCGAGCAGCGCGACGACAGCCCCTTCGGCCCCAATGCGCGCCCATTCAAGAACAAGGGCAGCCGGCGCAACCTGCGCGCGCGCAAGCGCAGCCTGAACTTCTAACCGCGCCGCGCAACGCACGCTGTCAGCCTGGAGGGCGCCGCTTACGCGGCGCCATGGCCGCGCGGAAGCGCGGCCCTCCAGACGGTCGAGCGCTCAGAAAAACTCGGCGGGCTCGTCGGTCTTCTTCACCGGCTCCTGATCGCGGCTGGGGATCCACTTGCCGGTGATCATGTCCTTGTAGCCCATGCCCGGGCCGACCATCGGGTAGACGTGCGCGGTCGGGTCGACCATGACCTCCAGGAACGCCGGCCCCGGGAAGTTGACGAACGCCTCGAGGGTCGACCGCACCTCGCTCTGGGCGATCACCCGCTTGGCGAAGCCGAATCCGTCGGCTTCCACCGCTTTGACGAAGTCCTTCTTGTGCAAGGTCTTGTCCGAGCCCGAGTAGCGGTTGGCGTAGAACAGATCCTGCCACTGCCGCACCATGCCGTCGCCCAGGTTGTTGAGCAGCAGCACCTTCACGGCGATGTCGTAGGTGGTGAGCGTTTCCAGCTCGCCCAGGTTCATGCGGATGCTGCCGTCGCCGTCGATGTCGATCACCAGCGCGCCCGGATTGGCGAGCTGGGCGCCGATCGCCGCCGGCAGGCCGAACCCCATGGTGCCCATGCTGCCCGAGGTCAAGAACGTGCGCGGCCGGGTGAAGTCGATGTACTGCGCCGCCCACATCTGATGCTGGCCCACGCCGGTGCTGACGATGGCGTTGCCGCGCGTGATCTCGTTGAGCTGCTCCAGCACGTACTCGGCCTGGATGCGGTCCGACTCGCGATTGTAGTTGAGGCCGTGCCGCGCCCGCAGCTGCGACACGTGGCGGTGCCACGCGCCGAAGTCCTTGTTGAACCCCAGGCTGTCGCCCGCCTTGAGCAGTTGCGCGAGCCCGCTCTTGGCGTCGCTGACGTGGGACCAGTCGACGTTCTTGACCTTGCCGATCTCTGAGGCGTCGACATCGAGATGGGCGGCCTTCGCCTGCGGCGCGAACTCCTTGACCTTTCCGGCGACGCGGTCGTCGAAGCGCGAGGCGACCGCAAAGATGAAATCGCAGTCCTCGACCGCATAGTTCGCGAACGCCGTGCCGTGCATGCCGAGCATGCGCAGCGACAGGTCCGTGGTGGTGTCCACCCCGCCGATGCCCATCAACGTGGTCACCACCGGGATGCGGAAGCGCTTGGAGAACTTGCGCAGCTCGCCGGCTGCGTCGCTGTTGATCACGCCGCCGCCGGCGTAGAGGAGCGGGCGCTTGGCCGCGCCCAGCAGCTTGAAGAACGCCTCTGCCTCCGCCGGCGAGACGGCGGCGCGGCTGAGCTGCTCGAGCCGCTCGCGATACCCGGTCAGGGGCAGGCAACCGCCGCCCGCGAACAACGACTGGGCGAGCTGCACGTCGCGCGGGATGTCCACCACGACCGGTCCCGGCCGGCCGCTGCGCGCCAGCTCGAAGGCGCTGCGCATCGTCGCCTCGACCTTGTGCTCGTCGGTGAGCAGGAAGACGTGCTTGGCGCAGGAGGCCATGATGTTGAACACCGGCGCCTCTTGGAACGCATCGGTCCCCATCGCCGCGCGCGGCACCTGACCGCAGATGAGCACCACCGGGACGGAGTCGGCCTGGCAGTCGCGCACCGGCGTCACCGAGTTGGTCGCGCCGGGACCGGAGGTGACGAGGAACACGCCAACCCGACCGCTCGAGCGCGCGTAGCCGGCGGCCATGAACCCGGCCCCCTGCTCGGTGGCGGGAACGATGAGGCGGATCTGGTCCGCCAGCGGGCGCTTTTCGTTGTAGCGGAAGATCGCGTCGTAGGTCGGCAGGATGGCGCCGCCGCTGTAGCCGAAGATCGTGTCCACGCCCTCGTCGGCCAGCACCTGGACGATGGCATCGGCCCCAATCATCGTGGTGCCAGCGAGCGGATGGCGCTTGCCGGCCCCGCCTTCCTCGGCGAGCGGGCTACCCGACCCTCCACGTGACGATTTCACCAACCTCGGCATCGACTTCCCCTTGCCCCTTCAAGTAGTTCGGGCACTGTAGCGCGGTTTCTCCGTGGGCGCGAGCGGTCCGTTTGGAGGGCGGCGCGCCGTCGCCGCCGCGGCGCCGCGAAGCGGCGCCCTCTGGTCATTTCACCCACCCCCACCCGCCCCCGGCGGCGACGGCGCGCCGCCCTCCAACGCCCCGCCGCCCTACCCCAGAGGACAAGGCTATCCCGTCGTGAAGCCGTCGCCGCCCCGACGCCAGCCGCCTGCGGCCCAATTGCCCCCGTCGACGTGCAGGGTGATGCCGGTGACGAACTGGGACAGATCCGAGGCGAGAAACACCGCGGCGCCCGCCACGTCGTCGACGTGTCCGGCCCGCGGTAAGGGAGTGCGCACGGGCACCTCGCCGATGCCGGGCGTGGGAATCACGTCCGGGGCGATGCAGTTGATCCGGATCATCCGCTCGCCCAGCTCCAGGGCGAGGCTCTTGGTCAGGTTCTCGACCGCGGCCTTCATGGCCGAGTACACCGCGAACCCGGGGCCGGCGCGGTGTGCCTCGATCGAGGTGATGTTGATGATCGAGCCCCGCCCGGTGTTCATCAGCGGCACGGCGGCACGCACGCAATGGGTCACCTGCGTGAAGTTCTCCCGCACCAGCGCGTCCTGGCCCTTGTCGTTGACGTCGAGGAAACGGGCCATGAAGCCTCCGCCGGCATTGTTGACCAGGATATCGAGCGCGCCGAGCTGCGCGCCGACTTCCTCGACGAAGCCGCGCACCAGCGCGCCGTCGCGCACGTCGAAGAGGCCGCTCACCGCCCGCCGCCCATAGGCCTCGATATCGCGCACGGTTGCGGCCAAGTTGTCCGCGTCGCGATCGCAGACGCCGACATGCGCGCCAAAGCGCGCCAACGCCAGCGCGATCGCCCGTCCGATCCCCACCGCCGCACCGGTCACGATTGCGACGCGGTCGGTCAGCAGGATGCTCTGCGGGTCAAGCGGCATGTGACGTGTCTCTGGAGGGCGCCGCGCCGTCGGCGCCGTGCTTGCACCGAGCACCCCGCCGCCGGCGCCGACGGCGCGGCGCCCTCCAGACTGATACCAGATCCTCGATAGGCGTCACGAGTCCCCGCTTCCGCCTTTCACCGCGCCGCTCTACACTGCGCCGCCGTGAACGTGCTGGCCATCGATCAGGGCACGTCGTCGACCAAGGCGTTGGTCGTCGCGCCCGACGGCGCCGTGCTCGCCGAGGTGGAGGTGGCGGTGCGGTCGGAAGCGACCGGGGACGGGGGCGTCGAGCAGGATCCGGAAGAGCTCTGGCAATCCGTGCACGAGGCCGGCCGGCAGGCGCTGGCGCGGGCACGGGTGCCGGTCGGTGCGGTCGCGCTCGCCAACCAGGGCGAGACGGTGCTGGCCTGGGAACGCGACAGCGGCCGCCCGCTGTCGCGGGCGATCTCGTGGCAGGACCGGCGGGCGCAGGCGATCTGCGCGCGGTTGCGCGATCGCGGCGCGTGGCTGCAGCA
>Ga0187893_10013230_pt1 | contig 11536 bp, 13 predicted proteins | sample MA1701074metaG_FD_139574 | JGI IMG/M metagenome (GOLD analysis project Ga0187893, IMG submission 139574) | White microbial mat communities from a basaltic lava cave in the Kipuka Kanohina Cave System on the Island of Hawaii, USA - MA170107-4 metaG ...
CGCTTCGCGCTCGCCCTCGCGGACGCCCGCGCATGACTCGGGGCCGGTGTGGGTCGCTACTCCTTCACCGTATGACTCTTTCATTCACTACACCTCGCCGGTTTAACCCGGCGCACGGAGGACACGTGATGATCGAACGACGACCGTTCGGACGTACCGGGCATCACAGCACCGTCACCCTCTTCGGCGCCGCTGCGCTGGCCCGCGTGGACCAGGACGCCGCCGACCGAGCCCTCGAGGTGCTGCTCCGGTATGGCGTGAACCATATCGACACCGCCGCCCGCTACGGCGACTCCGAACTGCGCATCGGCGCCTGGATGGATCGGGGCCACCGGAAGGACTTCTTTCTGGCCACCAAGACCGGCTCGCGGACGGGCAAGGAGGCCCGCGACGACCTCCACCGCTCCCTCGAGCGCCTCCACGTGGAGTACGTTGACCTGATCCAGATGCACGCCCTCTGGCATCCCGACGACTGGGACGTGGCCATGGGCCCCGACGGGGCTCTCGAGGCTCTCGTCGAGGCCCGCCGTCAGGGGCTGGCCCGCGCGATCGGCGTCACCGGCCATGGCTGGACCATCGCCGCCATGCATCGCCGAAGCCTGGCCCGCTTCGACTTCGACTCCGTCCTCCTGCCCTACAACATCTTCTTCCACGAGAACGAGCGCTACCGACCGGCCTTCGAGGAAGTCCTGGCCATCTGCCGCGAGCGCCAGGTGGCCGTCCAGGTCATCAAGGCCATCGCCCGCGGCCCGTGGGCCACCTCGGACCGCACCCACACTACCTGGTACCAGCCCCTCGAAGCCCAGGCCGACATCGACCGCGCCGTCCACTGGGCCATGGGCATCCCCGGCGTCTTCCTCAACACGGCCGGGGATCTCTCGCTCCTGCCGAAGTTCCTGGATGCGGCCAGTCGTTTCACCTCTCGCCCCTCGGACGCGGAGATGACGGCGATGCTCGACGCCACGCGGATGACCTCGCTGTTCGGGTTACCAGCGTGAGCTGAACCGATCCACGCGCGCGGCCCCTAGGTTCCGCAATCCGCCGGTGGCGATTCGCGCCCTTGACGGCGCCCGGCGCTCCGTGCGAGCCTGAGCCGCACTCTGAGTCGTCCGTGATTCCGGCGTAGCCCCAAGCGTTCGCCGAGAGGCTGACAGATGGATCCCACCCTGACGACGAAGTCCGAGAAGCTAGTCGAGATCTTGCGCGGGCTCGGTCGCGCGGTGGTCGCCTTCTCTGGCGGTGTGGATTCGACCTTCCTCGCGTGGGCGGCGGCGCGTGCCCTTGGCGACCGCGCCCGGCTCGTCACCGCGGACTCCGAAACCTACCCGGCGGCAGAACTGGCAGAAGCCCAGCGGTTGGCGGAGTTCATCGGCTTGCCACACGTCGTGGTGGCCACCCGTGAGCTCGATCGCCCGGAGTACGCGCGCAACGCCCCTGACCGATGCTTCTTCTGCAAGGACGAGCTGTTCACGAAGCTCGCCGCGGTAGCGCGCGAGAACGGGGACGCGCCGATCATTTACGGGGCCATCATGGATGACCTCGGCGACCACCGGCCCGGGATGCAGGCGGCCCGTCAGCATGGCGTGCGCGCGCCGCTCATCGAGGCGGAGCTGTGGAAGCAAGAGATACGCGATCTTTCGCGAGCGGTGGGGCTACCCACCTGGGACAAGCCGTCCTTCGCGTGCCTGTCCTCGCGCTTCCAGTACGGTGACGCCATCACGCCGGAGAAGCTCCGCCAGGTCGACGCCGCCGAGGTCGTGCTTCGCGAGCTCGGCTTCCGGCAGTTCCGCGTCCGCCATCACGATCGGGTGGCGCGGATCGAGTTGCCGCTCGACGAGATGCCGCGCCTGTGGGTGGACGGCCGCCACGAGGTGGTGGTGAAGCGATTCCGCGAGATCGGCTATCACTTCGTCACCCTCGATCTCCAGGGCTTCCGGAGCGGTAGTGCCAACGAGGTCCTCCGGTGGATCGGGAGAAAGTAAGGACGCTCCTCAACGACGTGGCCAGCGGCGCCCTGGCCCCTGACAACGCCCTCAGGCAGCTCCGCAATCTTCCGGTGGCGGACCTCGGCTTCGCCCGCCTCGATCTCCACCGCTCGCTGCGCCACGGGAGCCCCGAGACCATCTTCTGTCAGGGCAAGACGCCGGAGCAGGTCGTTGCCATCGCGCGGCATCTGGCGTTGCACCACGAAAATGTGCTGGCCACCCGGGCCGACGCCGCCACGCTCGACGCGATCGCCGCCAGCGAGATCCCCCACCGCCTTCACCCGCTGGCCCGCATCGCCGCGATCAACCCTGTCCCGACGGCCGCGGTCGGGCTGATCGTGATAATCTCGGCGGGCACCGCGGACCTCCCCGTTGTCGAGGAGGCCGCGGTGGTGGCGGAGACCCTGGGCAATCGCGTCGAGCGTCTGTCCGACTGTGGGGTCGCCGGCCTCCACCGGCTGGTGCCGCATCTTGACCTCCTGCACGAGGCCAGCGCCATCGTGGTCGTCGCCGGAATGGAGGGTGCTTTACCCAGCGTCATCGGCGGCTTGGTGGACCGCCCCGTCATCGGGGTCCCGACCAGCGTGGGCTACGGCGTTTCGTTCGGAGGTGTCACCGCCCTGCTTGCCATGCTGAACTCCTGCGCACCCGGCGTGACGGTCGTCAACATCGACAACGGCTATGGCGCCGCCGTGCAGGCAAGCCAGATCAACCAGCTCGTAGCCAAGGGTCACTGACCCCCAACTCGATCTGTCGTGAAGGTCGCCTACTTCGACTGCCCGAGCGGTGCCTCCGGCGACATGATCCTGGGGGCCCTCGTGGACGCTGGCCTATCGTTCGAGACCCTGTGCGAGGACCTCGGTCGCCTGCCCTTGACGGGCTATACCGTGGAGCGCCGCGAGGTCATGAAGGGGCCTTTTCGGGCCCTCAAGATCGACGTGCGCGTCCACGACCAGAGCGGCTCACACGGCCATCAACACCGGAGACTGGGCGACATTCTCGCTATCGTGGAGCGCAGCTCCCTGCCGTCGTCCGTGTGCGACCAGGCCGCGAGCATCTTCCGCCGCCTGGCCGAGGCCGAGGGCCGGGTGCACGGGACGCCGCCCGAGGACATCCACTTTCATGAAGTCGGGGGGGTGGACGCCATCGTCGACATCACGGGAGCCTGCATCGGACTCGCTCGGCTCGGCGTCGAGGCCATGCACTGCTCGGCGCTTCCGGTCGGCGGCGGCTTCGTGGATAGCGCCCATGGGCGCATCCCGATTCCCGCTCCCGGAACCGCCGAGCTCTTGCGCGGCATGCCGCTCGTCGATACCGGGGTGCGGCGAGAGCTGGTGACGCCGACCGGCGCGGCGATCCTGTCCACCTTGGCCCGATCGACCGGAAGCATGCCGGCCATGACAGTCGACGCCATTGGCTACGGAGCGGGGACGATCGACCTGCCGACCCCGAATATCATCCGACTCTTCGTCGGCGAAGCGCGGGCCGTGCCGGCCGTGGGATCAGAGCTGGAGACCATATGCCAGATCGAGACCACGGTGGACGACATGTCGCCCCAGCTCTGGGAGCCGGTGATCGAGACGCTCTTCGAGGCGGGGGCCCTGGACGTGTATCTCACGCCGGTGATCATGAAGCGGAGCCGCCCAGGGGTAGTGCTGACGGCCCTCTGCGACCCGGCGAGGGTGTCCGAGCTCGCGCGCATCCTGCTGGAAGCCTCGACCACCATCGGCGTGCGATGGACAACTTATCAGCGTCGGCGGCTGCCTCGCGAGATGGTGTCGCTCGCCACGGCTCACGGGCCGATTTCGTTCAAGGTCTCGCGGCTGGACGGACGCGTGGTCACCGTCACCCCCGAGTTCGAGGAGGTTCGACGCATCGCCCGCGACCGGGGACTGCCCGTGCGCGAGGTCCTCGATTGCGCGCGTGCCGAAGGCCGCCGGTTGCTCGATCCGTCGAGACAAGGGAGACCGCCGTGACCAGCTTCAGACCGACCGCAAGGCCCGCCACCGGCGCGCTGCCGAGACGATCGAGTCGCTCGACCGGGGCCGGACCGAGGAAGTCTGCGACCAGCTTGCCCACCACTGGGCCTGGAGCGATCGCCCCGTCGCGGCGCTGCCCTATCGCGTGACGGCGGCCGACGGTGCGGTGGGGGTCGGGGCCAACCAGGAGGCCATCACCCACCTGCAGAGCGCGCTGGATCTGACGACTACTGAGCCCGGGACGGTCAGCGCGCAGCAGCGAGACGCGATCCGCTTCAAGCTCGCCGGCCTGCACTTCGTCGTCGGCGAGCGCTGAGGGCTTCCAGGGACGGTCACGTCACCACCACACTGGCTCACCATGGGTGACCCTGAGTGGCTAGTTCGGGGGCCTTTGTCGCTGTTCAAAACAGCCGACGTGTATGCTCCCAAGACCCACGCGATAGCGCGGGCCTTCCGGGTTGACCCCTTGCCGCAGACCTTGCAGAGTTGCGCGCGCGGCTTCGCCATGGGTTGTCCCGTTGGTACGCGCGCACGACTTGTGTCCGCGACAAGCTGAGGCTCGCCATGTCCCGTGCGCGGGCCCCCGGTTCTCATTGTTTGACCGCGTTAGAGTAGCTCGTTGTCAGACAGCGCGAAAGCGGACAGGAGAAGGTGAGAGCACTCATGACAAGCTCTCCTTCTTGATTGAACTCGGCCATCCTGAGAACCCTAGCCGACACCATTCAACCTTGCCATTACACTTTGGTGCAACACACTCTGGCCGGCTTTCAGCGCCAGCCCAGCGTTGTGTTCGTTTCCACTCAATCGTGCTCGATGCCGGAGAAGGCTCGCCTCCTGCGCCCGGCACGGGCAGGTCCTCAAGCGTGCCAGACCCGTGGAGACCCGACGTCTTCGGGGAGCGTTCAGCGCAACGCGCGCCTCAGATAGAGAACGACACCGGTGAGACCTTCGGAATGCTCGTGGGCCACCTGCTCCAGAGCATCCGCGATCGCCGAGAACTCGTCCGTCCCGAACGTCGAGGGGACGAGAACAATGCCCGCATGCTCGATGTTCGCGGCAATGAATTCCCCCGCCAGCTCCGTGAAGTCAGCAAGGTCGCACGTGACCATCGCACGATGTTCGCCGGTGGCGTAGCGCAGCTGGGTTCGGTCGTCGAGTTGGGTGTTGCCGACTTCGTGAGCACTGACCACATCCAACCCACGCGCGCGAAGGATCTCCGCGACGTGCGGTGACAGATTCTCGTCCAGGTAGAACGTCACTCGGCGGTGAGGACGCGGATCAGTCCAGGATAGCGCCGCTCGAGCGCCTCCGCTGTCAGCGCCGCATTGGCCTCTACCTGTCGCCGGATTTCCTCGGGATACCGCCTGAAATAGATCAGCGCGGCGGTCATCTGCGCAGAAGACAGTTGCGGGAAGGCTCGGCGCATGCGCTCCGGGTCCGCGTCTCGCACGAAATCGCGGAGGACCTCCCAGACGCCCAGCCCCGTGCCCGAGATCTTGGCCGTCCGGCCTGCCGGCTCCGTCGCGAAGTAGATCCCCGGACACTCTCGCATCCGAAGGCCTTCCTCGATGAGCTCCTGGGCGACTTCCGAGACCGACCGTCGGGCGCGTGTCGCCGCCTGCTCCAGCCCCGCGCGCACTGACCGACGGAGCCGCATGGTCGTCGACACCGTGCCCTCGCCACGCGCGGCACCCCGGCCGCGGCGGGGGCGGCTCTGGCGGCTCCTCGGACTCATGGATGGAGCTTACAATATAAGACGATGGCTTACAAGTCAGTCATCAGCACGTGAATCGCGTCGTGCGAGCGGAGCTGCTTGCCGTACCGTCGATCAACCACCTGGTCATGGCGCCTGCGTATCTGGCGGCGCTGGGCCGGGCGTACAGCCTCGTGGATCGCTCGGTGGAAGCCGTTCCTTTGCTCGTTGGCCACCAGGTCGTCGCCAATTGGCGGCGCGATACTCGACAAGCACCCGGCGGGGCCAGGGTGCCACACGCTGACGCGCGCGGGGGGGGGAAGTCATGACCTGAATTTATCCCAGCCCCACGGGGAACGGGCAGGCTCGCCGGACGCTGTTGACGTCCGTGTGACATCCGAACGTTCGCCAGGGGGTATTCTCGGACTATAGGGCAATGAGTCTGGCATCATGGGGAAAGGACGGACTGGTATGACGAGACGGCGACTCTTTCAGATGGTGCTAGGCGCCGGCGCGGTCGGGGCGGGCGCGCGGTTCGCCGGCGCGCAGGACAGGGGCAGCAAGACGGCGGCCACGGCATTCGAGGTGGCCATGGCCGAGGCCGACTGGAAGAAGCGTCTGACCCCGGCGCAGTTCGCGGTGCTCCGGAAGCACGGGACCGAGCGCGCGGGGAGCAGTCCCCTGGACAAGGAATACAGCCGGGGCGTCTACCACTGCGCCGGGTGCGACCTGGCGCTCTTCTCGTCGGACACGAAGTTCGACAGCGGCACCGGCTGGCCCAGCTTCTGGGCGCCACTTCAAAGCGCAGTCGGTACGACGACGGACCGGTCGCTCTTCATGGTCCGGACCGAGGTGCATTGCCGGCGGTGCGGCGGGCATCTGGGTCACGTGTTCGACGACGGGCCCAAGCCGACCGGCCTGCGCTACTGCATGAACGGCGTCGCCCTCACCTTCCGGCGGGCCTGAGCCATGCGCGGGATCGTCGCAGGCCTCATCTGCCTCGCCGCCGTGGGCGCGGCCGACGCGCAGGAGCTCGCCCGCGCCACCTTCGCCGGCGGCTGCTTCTGGTGCATGGAGCCGCCGTTCGACAAGCTGGACGGCGTCGTCTCGACCACCTCCGGGTACACAGGCGGTCGCACGGCGAACCCGACGTACGAGCAGGTGTCAGCGGGCACGACCGGCCACACCGAGGCGGTGGAAATCGTATACGACCCGCGCAAGGTCACGTACGCGCAGCTCCTCGAGGTGTTCTGGCGCAACATCGACCCGCTGACAGCCGACCGCCAGTTCTGCGACGTCGGCAGCCAGTACCGCGCCGGCATCTTCGTGCACGACGAAACCCAGCGCCGGCTGGCCGATGAATCCAAGCGCGCGGTGGGGCAGCGTCTGCAGAAGCCGGTCGTGACCGAGATCGCGGCCGCCTCGAAGTTCTGGCCCGCGGAGGAGTACCACCAGGACTATTACAAGAAGAACCCGGTCCGCTACAACCTCTACCGGGCAGGCTGCGGCCGCGACAAGCGCCTGGAGGCGATCTGGGGGGCGGGCGCGAAGGACCGGTCCGGAGCCCGCTGAACGCCCGCGGAGATTCCCCCTTCGGCGACTACCAACCAGACCCGCTGAGCGTCTTCATGGGGAAAGGCGCTCAAGGCTTGACGATCTTGTACGGATTGACGCCCTTCCAATAGTAGTCGGCGGCGAACTCGTAGGGCGGATGGCAGCACCGGCGGTAGGGCACCACGCGCTGAGCCCAGGCCTTCTGCGACTCCAGCACCTTGGCGAAGAACGGATTCTCCTTGGCCTTGCGCTCGGCGACCTTGTCCCAGGCCTTGAGGATCTCGTCGAAGACCTCGCGCGGCGTCTCGACGACGGTGACGCCGTGCTTGGTCACGAGCGTGACCAGATCCTGGCTGTTGCGGTCGAGCATCTTGAGCGTGTAGTGCAGCGCCTCGGCCATGGCCGCGTACTTCACGATCGATTTCACGTCCGCGGGCAGGGCGTCCCACTTCGCCTTGTTGATCTGGAGCTCCATGATGCCGGTCGGCTGATGGATGCCGGGCATGTGGTAGAACTTCCGTACCTGGTGGAGGCCGATCGCCATGTCGGCGCTGGGGTCGCTGAACTCGGCGGCGTCGACCACGCCGCGTTCGAGCCCCGGCACGATCTCGCCGGGTGGGATGCTGACCACCGCCATCCCCATCTCCTTGAAGACTTCCGCCGCGATGCCGGTGGCGCGGAACTTGAGCCCCTTGAGATCCGCCGGGGATTTGATGGCCTTGCGGAACCAGCCCTGCGGCTCCGGCGTCTCCCCGAAGGTCGGGAAGACCACCACGTTCATCTTCATCTCTTTCTGGAGGAGCTCATTGTAGAGCTCGAGCCCGCCACCCAAATAGATCCACCCGAGATAGTCCTCGGAGTTCATGCCGTACGGCCCGCCGGGCGCGCTCCCAAACAGCGTCGCCGCCGGGTGCTTGCCGGTCCAGAAGCCGGGCCACGAGTGGCCGGCGTCGATGATGCCGCGGTTCACCGCGTCCAGTACCTCAAAGGCGGGCACGACGGTGCCCGCGGGCTGCAGGTCGACCTGGAGGCGACCGCCCGTCATCTCGGTGATCTTCTCCACGAGCCCCTTGGGATTGACCTGGTGAAAGTCCGTGGCGGGCCAGCTGCTCTGCATCTTCCACTGCGTCTTGGCTGCGGGCGCCTGCGCGACGGCCGGCCCCGCGAGCGCGGCAACGAAGAGGAATGATGTCACGATCGTGATCACGGACCGTACGTTGGGCATGATCGCTCCTCCGCGTTGGAGGTTAATGACAACGGCTTCGGACCAGGGCCACACGGCCCCACGCCATACTCTACTCCAAGTCGGCGGCGCCCTGGGCCGGACGGCGGGCGTGCCCGCTGGCCCAGATCGCGGTGGGGCCGCCCGGAAGTACTGGATGATCCCGGTCACGGGCTGGCGGTGGTTGGCGTATCAGAATCGTGAGGTTGACGCCGGACTCAGGACGAACCTAGGGTCACCCGCGCGCTCATTTGCGCGAACACGGGGATGCAGGTACACTCCCGCGACAACGTGGAATCACCAACGCTTGAGGGGAGAATCTTCAATGAAGGTACACAAGCCCGCCGAAATTCCAGCGCAACCCGTCAATGCTCCCTTGTTCACCGGTGGTCCCGTGACACGGCAGACGCTGCTGGCACCTGAGGCCAGCGAGTATTTCAATTTGGGTATCGTCAACTTCGGCCCTGGAGCCCGGAACAAGATGCACACCCATAGTAGTGATCAGGTGCTATTTGTGACCGCGGGCAAGGGCATCATCGCGACCGAAACGGAACAGCAGATCATCACCCCAGGCGATGTCGTGCATATTCCCTCGGAAGAGAAACATTGGCATGGGGCCACGCCCGACTCGGCGTTCTCCCACATTGCCCTGACCGCGAAAGGTAGTACGACCACGCAAGTCGAAGAGTAGGTCATCGGCTCCGCGTCAGTCGATCATGTCATAGCTTCGGAGGAGCTTGCCCGGTAAGGCGCCCGTGCAGGTGTTGCTTTCGAAGGTGACGGCACCGTTCACCACGATGTAGCGCATGCCCGTGGGCTTCTGCATGCGACGCCATTCGCCGCCAGGAAAATCGCTGGCGTAGGTGGGTTTGTCGTAGACGTAGCCCAGTTCGTCGAGGTTGTAGACCATGATGTCGGCCCAGTCGCCAATGCGCAGGGTGCCGCGTTCTTTGAAGTTGGCCAGCCACGCCGGAAGGGTGCTCATCTTGTAGTGGGCCTGCTCGAGGCTCAGGAGCTGCTTGTCCCGCACCCAGTAGGAAAGGAAGTGCACGGGCCAGGTGCTGATGGTGAGGTAGCGAATGTGCGCACCGCCATCGGACAGGGAGATGTGGGAGAAGGGGTTGGTGATGCGGCGGGCCAGGGTCTCATCGCCTCGATTGGCCAGCATGTGGCTAAACGTTGTTTTCAGGCCCTCGTCGAGGGCCAGGTCCAGGAAGGCGTCCAGGGGGTGCTTGCCCCCCTTCTGGCCGAGCTCCGCCAGCGTGAGGCCCTCGTAGGGGCGGTTTCGTTCCTGAATCACCTGAACCACGGTCATGGTGTGCCAGTCGGTGCGGGCGTGGGGGAACTTTTCGACGTCCTGCTTCATGGCCTGACGGGCCGCGGGGTCGCGGAGCTTGGCCGCGCGCTCTTCGGGAGTCCCGACCAGTGGCTGAATCCAGTGGGGCATGTAGTCGAACATGTTGTATTCGGCCAGGGTGAACTCGGCCACCGGGTCCATGGAGTTTTGCTGAACGACCACGGGGAGGCCAGCGTCGCGGGCCTCCTTGGCCCAGGCAAAGCCTTGCTCGTCGTCGCCCACGGCGACGTGCAGGGGCCGGCCACTGCGCCGCATCATTTCCGTCAGGAGGCGCTGTTGCTCCAAGGCCGTGGTGGAGATCCCGATGGTCCAGCCGAGATGGCCGACGCTGAACTCCGAGAGCACGTCCGCGAGGGCCAGAAACTCTTCCGGGGAGGCCACGTGGCTCGGCAGAGCGCTGCCGTCCTCGGTGCGATCCTCGAGATTCTTGTCGGCCGAGAAGCCAAAGGCTCCGGCCTTCATGGCCTCGTGGAGCAGCCGCTTCATCTCGTTCAGCTCGGCATCGGTCACGGAGGTACGCTCGCGCGCGGCCTTCATGCCCAGCACGTAGCCGCGCAGGGGGGAGAACGGCACCAGAGCGCCGACGTTCACGCCGAGCCCCTGACGGTCCAGGCTGTCGAGATATTCGGGGAACGTCACCCAGTCCCAGCGCATGCCCAGCTGCATGGAACGGAGAGGGATGGCCTCGATGCGGTTCATCATCCGCATGTTGAGCTCGCGATCCTCGGGCTTGGTCGGCGCAAAGCCAAAGCCGCACTGGCCGATGCTGACCGACGTCACCCCGAACCAGCCGGACAGCGTGGCGTAGGGATCCCAGTTGAGCTGAGCGTCGTAGTGGGTGTGGAGATCAATGGCCCCTGGGGCCACGATGCACCCGCGGGCATCGATCTCCTTGGCCCCACCACCCTGGATGCGGCCACTCACCCGGGCCACGCGGCCGTTCTTGATCCCCACATCGGCCTGATAGCGCGGCACCCCGGTGCCATCCACGAGCGTTCCGCCACGAATCACGAGATCGAGCTGGGCCATGTTCCGTCCTCCTTGAGCCGGCCTGCATTGCTGCACCCGATTGGTGACTGATCTTAGCGCAAGCATCGCAGGGTGGGGAGGGTGGTCAGTGTGCGATGATCGGGCCACGGCGCGATGTCCCTTTCGTATCTCTTCGAGCCGCTGCTCGCCGGTCTCCTGTTGTTCTTGGCCGCGTGGTCCGCCGGAATCCGCTGGGCGGTTCACACGCGCGTGACCGTGTCCGCCGCGGGAGAGTGGAGTCTCGCGACAGCGCTCGGTCTCGCCCTCCTGGGCATCGGCGGGTACTTCCTCGGCGCCTTCGGCGCGCTGCGTCCCGCGCCCGTCTCGGCGCTGGCCATCGCGCTGGCGCTCCCGGGGTTGTCCACCGTGCGCGAGCGCCTCACCTCGCTCGGGCGTCCCCGGGGCCTCGGCTGGATCTTCGTGACGACGGCGGCGGCCGGCGTGGCCCTGGCGCTCTATCCCCCGCTGGCCTTCGACGAGACGTTGTACCACCTGCCCATGGCGCGCGCGTATGCGCGTACGGGCGCGATGCCGTTCCTCCCGGACGTGCGCCTGCCGGTGTGTCCCGCCCTGTTCGAGGTGCTCGCCGCAGCGTGTCGATGATCACCACGGAGCGCGGGATTCTCGACGAACGCCGTATGGACCTGTCGCGTCGCGTTGCGCGCCGCGCTGACTTGAGGTAGATGGGGTCCGCCGAAGGCGCTTGAGGGTGGGGGC
>Ga0187893_10013231_pt1 | contig 11536 bp, 17 predicted proteins | sample MA1701074metaG_FD_139574 | JGI IMG/M metagenome (GOLD analysis project Ga0187893, IMG submission 139574) | White microbial mat communities from a basaltic lava cave in the Kipuka Kanohina Cave System on the Island of Hawaii, USA - MA170107-4 metaG ...
ATCGAGGGCGGACGCTCTCCGGCCAGAAAGCGGCGGGTGCGCGCCTCCCCCTGCGCTACGGAAGCTGGGGGAACAAACTTGCTATAGTGCTGGCCAAGCAATTCTTCTCGTGCCCACCCGAGCATGGCCTCCAGCCCGCGGTTCACGCTGGTGACGATCCCCTCTACAGTAAAAGTCACAATTGCGTCGTTGGCATTCTCAAAAAGAGCGCGATACCGCTCCTCACTCTCGCGCAAGGCTTCCTCTGCCTGCTCGTGCGCGGCTATCACTGCCTGTAGGTCCGCCACCTGTTGCCGCAACGCTATGACCGCGTCCGGGAGCTGAGCTTTTGTTTGGGCTTCGTCCATCCTCCTGTCCCCCCTGGATATTGCGATCGGCAGGAATCTAAGGTCGGGAAGAACCACTCCTGGGCCACTAGGGGCCGAACTTCATACCATCGCTTTCATGCTCCGCTCCTCCTCTTCCAGAGATCCTCAAATCCTTACCTGTGCTGTTTATATTTACGGTCTGCTTGTCGTTGCTCTGTGAACACACCCATACGAGGGAAAGGATAAGGGCCTATAGAATGACCTTATAAGTGATCAAGATGTATGCAAGAGTCTCACCTAATCAAAGGCTTACGCTGGTTCAGACCCCCTATTTCATACACCCGCGTCACTTTTTGGTGGCCTTCTTCTCCGCGCGGTACTTCTCTATACGAGCCTTGCGATACGCTTCAGCGTGGCGTTTCAAGAAACAGGCACTGTTAGCTCTTTGTCTCTCATCCTTTGTTCGGATTCCTTTTTCTTCTCTCTTCAAGAAATCCTATTGCTTCGTAGGTCTCCTCCGCTTCCTCCCACTCTTCATCTTCTTCCTTCTCTTTCTCCGTTCTTGTCGCGATCGTGACCCGGTGCGCTATAGTCCGAAGTTCAGAGCGGATCTCTTTTGCGATTGCGAGGAGGCTTTCTTCTGCAGGATCGTTACGCGCAAGTTTATCTAGGCTTTGCGCCAGGCTATCTACGCTTCGCGCTATGCTCGAAAGCGCAGAGTAAGCGAGTATTATCGCCACAGGAAAGAGGAAGAAGATAAATAATTCCACCGCCTGGACCTCGCTCACTTCTTCTTCCCCGCCTGCCCTTGCTGCCGGCGCGCACGGCTTTCTAGGCTGTGCTTCCGGTAGGCTTCTGGGTTACGCCAGTAGGCCGCCAGATTTGAACATCGCTTCGAACAATACTTTTGAATCTTCACGCCCATAAATCGCTTGCCACACTGTGGGCAGGTCTTTTCTGTGAGCGGGATATGCCGCTCCATGGTTACTTTCACTACTTTCACCTTTGGTTTCTTCTCCTTCACGTCACACCCCTTAGGATGAGCAGCATACTCCTCTGAATAAATATATTCAATGCTAGCTAAAAAGGGCATTGACTACAATCGTGTTCAATGCTAATAATAATAAGCATTGAATTTCAACTTAAAGAGGGAGGATCCCCACCATGATCACCACAACCATTCTCGCCACCGTCGAACCCGGCCGGCTGCAGAAAGCGGTCAACAGCTTCGTCACTGGCGCGTACACCATCACCCCCACGGCACAGACGGAGACGGAGGTGCGGGGCTATGTGAAGAACGGCGACGGCCACCAGTACGGCGTGGTGCTGACTGAGGGGCAGGCGTTCTGCTCGTGCCCCGATGCCATGTACCGCAAAGCGGTGTGCAAACATGCCGTGGCGTTAGCGCTGCATGTGATCCGCACGGCCAAAGCTGACGTGGAAGAGGAGCGGCCCGTGAATCTCAGCTTGGGAAAGGCCCGCAGGGGTTTTGCCTTTTCGGCGTAGGAAAGAGGGCTTGGGGAAGCTCGTACCTTCCTCAAGCCCCTCGTTGGTAGGGCAACCTTGGAACACACCCTAAACCGCGGTCAGGCTAGCGGAGGCTGGCCCTGGCCGCAAGGAGGAGAGAGCAATGGCACATCCACAGAAGATCCCCGATTCACACCCGATCTGTCCCACCTGTCAGAGTGACCTCTCTGCCAAACAAGAGCTGAGCTACTTTGTCAGTGCTGATAGTGCCCCGGTCAACAATGACGACGTCTATAACCTGCACGAAGAGGCCTCACGGCTCGTGCACCTTCTCGGGGCTTTGGCGCAAGCGGGGCCGTTAGCGGTGGCGCAAGCCCATGAGGTGATGAACACCGTGCCCGACTGGGCCGATGATCTCCGCGTGTTGGCAGAGGAGCTGACCGAAGAGACAGCGCGCCGTTTGGCATTGCTCGAAGGGGTAGGACAGATGTGGCAGAGCCGGGCAGAACACAGCACGGCCAGGAAGGAGGGGTGAGCCATGGCACGAGCACAGCACCCTGCACCAAACACGACCCCCGGGCGCTGCGACCTCCTCACCGTAGGCGACAAGCGCGACCCACTGGGCGCGGCGGCGGTGGCGGTGGGAGACCTCGAGGTGTTGCTCGACGCTATGCGCGCGGTCACGCGGGACGGCGTAGAGCCCCGGAGTCCCGATCCCATCCTGACGTTGACCTCGCTGGCCTATGACGAGTGTGAGCGGATCGGGGCGTGTCTGGAAATCCTGGCAGAGGAAATCTTTGAGGGCCGGATGCCGGCGCAGCCCGGCACCCCCGGACAGTACCATGAGCCCAAGGAAGAGGCCCTGCACCAGCACGGGAAGGAGGACTAAACCTCGCCCTTTCTACTCACCCTCACACACAGGAGGACTCACCGATGAAGACGACTTTACGCACAGTCCCTAAGATCCCCGGGGCCCGCGTCTCGCAGCTGATTGACGTCCATGACGATCTCTTGCGGCGGGTGGGCCAGGCCCGGGCGTTGTTTGCGGCCATCACCGAACTGACACACGGCAATCGGGAGAACACCGAGGCGATGATTCTCGACCTCAGCCAGATCGGCGAGGAGATTTGTGAAGAAGGCGAGCGGCGCACCTGGCAGGCGGCGGAAAGGAGCCAGCCGCCCCCGCCCGACGAGCCGGCCTAACCGTGCAGGCGTCCTGTCCGTGAGGAGGGCGGGACGCCGATCGAAGCGCAGAACGGGGGCTCTGTGAGTGTGAGTGTGGCAGTGCCGATCGGCGTGTTGCTGGCCGCACTGAGCACCATGGTGGTAGTGTCGTGGACGGGCAATGGCAAGGAAGAACTCATAGCGCAGTCAGTGCTGTAAACGAAAGGAGGAGCAAAAGGTATGGCCGTCAAAGTCAAACAGCATAAAGGTAAGTGGTGGGTCTTTATCGACCACAAGGGCAGGCGCAAGGCGAAGTGTGTCGGCAGTAAAGAGGCGGCAACGACGGCAGCAAAGAAGATCGAAGCCAAGTTGACGCTTGGAGACTTCTCGATCCTGGAGGAGAAACCACAGCGCCCGTTTGACACGTACTTCCGCCACTGGTTGGACACCTACGTCAAAGCAGACTGTAAGGAACGGACATACGAAATGTACATGGACGTCTTTGAGCGGTATTTGCTCCCGTTCTTTAGACAGAAGGACCTCACCGACATTAGCCGGGAGGAGGTCAAACGGCTCGCCTATGAGCTCCTCTCCCAGAAGAGCCGGAGCACGGTCAAACTGATCCTGAAACCGCTCAGCGTCATGTACAACCAGGCACTGGAAGACCGGCACGTTACCTTCAACCCGGCATTGCGTATTCTGAAGAAGTCGCGCAAAGAGGGAGAGGAACACCAGCGGCATGCGAATTTCCTGACCAGGGAAGAGTTAGGCGTGCTGCTGTGGACCTGCCAGGAGCATTTCCCCGCGTCCTATCCGCTCGCCTCTCTCCTCGCACGTACCGGCATGCGCTTAGGTGAGGCGCTGGGGTACAATGGGGAGATCTTGATTTCCAAAGCCGCTTTATCGAAGTGCGACGGACCTACTCCCGTGGACGGATCACAACGCCCAAGAACGGCAAGACGCGGCTCGTGGACATGAGCCAGCAACTCAGCGACACGCTCAAGGCGTTGCTCTTCGAACGGAAGAAAGAGACGCTGAGGAAAGGGTGGGGAGATGTTCCCCCCTGGGTGTTCATCACAACGGACGGCACGCTGCTCAATGAAGGACACCTCCGCGATCGGATGTGGTACAAATTGCTGACCAAGGCAGGCTTGCGCCATATCCGCCTGCATGATTTGCGGCACACCTTCGCCTCCCTCCTCATTCATCACGGCGAATCCTTGGTCTATGTAAAGGAGCAACTCGGACATCACAGCATCAAGGTTACGGTGGATATCTACGGGCACCTCATGCCAAGCGGGAACAAAGCCGCGGTGGACCGCCTCGACGGGCTTGAAACCGCAACCGTCCGCAACCCAGACGCAACCACTACGGAAAACGACGTTTTCACTCGCGGCGAAAGTGCCTAACTCTACAAGAGAAGCGCAGGCCTGCATCACACCGGGAATGCCACCTTACCCGTGTCGTGCATATCATAGCCTCCCAGTGCTGCTGCACGTGTCCTGACCTCCTGCGAGGTCAAGACCTCAAGTAGGGCCTGCACGGGCCTGGTGAAGTAGTAGTCTTTTAAAACGACGAGGTCAAAACGCTCCTTCACCACCTCACGAAACGTCAAGCCAAAAAGACGGGCAACAGCTTCGGTAGCGACGCCGACATCGGCTTGGTGACGAAGGATACTCATTCCCACTTCCCAATGTGTCCATACTTCGGTGTCGTATCCTTTGAGCTGGCTCGTCTTCACTTTCGTCTCCTGCAATCGTTGATCAATGAGCCACCGAATCCCTGAGCCGCGCTGTCGATTAACGAAGCGAAACCTCCGTTGCCGGAGATCAGCAAATGATTGCACCCGTGGTCCGTCTTGACGCTGTAAGAGTCCAACTCGCCGATGCCAGAGCGTGACCGCGACGACCGCCTCTAGCGGCGCGTACTGGCTCAGAAAGGGGACATTATACACGCCACTTGCTGCATCGCGGAGATGCGCCAGAGCGACGTGGGCTTTGCCCTGCTTCAATGCCTCCAGGCCGCCGAAGCTTCCCAAATTGGTCACGTAAATCAGGTACTCGGGATAACGGGAGCGTGCGAGTTCACAAAGCGCATCGAATAACAGATCGTTACTGCCTGCGACGAGGAGCCCACGGTCAAGGCCAAACCGTTCTGTGACCGCGCGCGGTCGAGCTGCATCAAGCGTCTTGGCGCGGGCACTGCGTTGCACCCACTCCTCCACTAGACTTTGCGGGAACAGCCATTTGCCGGTCGCCCGCGTGCAGGGAATCCCTCCCTGACGAATCAAGCGATACACTTGTTTTTCGTTGATCTGCAAATACGCAGCCACCTCACGGGTATTGAGAAGCGTTTCTGGCATAATTGCCCTCTGTGAGAAAATAATAACAAAAAATACTCAAAACACCCTGCAAATGTCAAAAAATCTACTTTTTTCTTGACTCTCGAACGTTCGCATGGTAGCCACAGCCGGCCAACAATAACTTATGCGGCACTGACGTAAGGGCGGTCTCATCCCTCCACTACATAATAGGTAGAACAAATATGAAGACGCGTAGCTTGTTGCTTGTGATATTCCTGTTGCTTTTTTGTCCCTTTGCCTTGGCTCAGCAAGAAATCATTTTCGCTACTACCACCAGCGTACAAGATACTGGCCTGCTCGATGTGATCGTGCCGATCTTCGAGAAGGAACACGGATATCGGGTAAAGGCGGTCGCGGTTGGTACTGGGCAGGCGCTGGCGCTAGCGGCAAAAGGTGAAGCCGACGTGGTTCTGGCCCATGCGCCAGATACGGAAAAGAAGTATGTCGCCGACGGAGTGCTGGTGAATCGCCGGTTAGTGATGCACAATACCTTTCTCCTCGCCGGTCCGGCTGCTGATCCTGCCAAGGCCAAAACCACAACCACAGCAACCGATGCCCTCAAGAAGATTATTGAGGCGAAGGCGACCTTTGTCTCGCGTAGCGACGATTCTGGAACGCATAAGCTTGAGAGAAAGCTTTGGGAACAGGCAGGAATCAAGCCTGCTGGTGAGTGGTATCTCGAATCTGGCCAAGGAATGGGGCAAACCCTGAGTATTGCTGGCGAGAAGCAAGCTTACCTCATCTCCGACCGCGCGACCTACCTTGCCTTCCAGAAGACTACTGGCCTTGCCGTGCTGCTCGAAGGCGATCCCGCATTTCTCAACCTTTACCACGTGATGGAAGTGAACACGGAGAAGCTCCCCAAGGTCAACGCCAAGGGAGGGAAGGCGTTTGCTGATTTTCTTCTCTCCCCGACTGTGCAAAACACTCTCAAAACATTCGGAGTGGACAAGTTTGGCGAGCCGTTGTTTCACCCGGACGCCGGGCGCTCAGAAGAGGAGTTGTAGTAGGGTGCGCTGTGCACGCTACCTGAACGGCGCATGAAATGCCCCCTACTCAAGAAGAGGTAGAGAGAATGTTCATCTTTTTTCTACTAATCGTGTTTTTCTTGGGTCGCTCAGCCGCGGCCCAAGAAGCCGCCCTCGTCGATCTCCTCAAAACAAAAGGCATCCTCAGTGCTGAGGAAGTACAGCGGCTTAAGAGCGGAACAGTTACAAAAGGAACCGCTGAGGCACAGGGCCTGATCGAGATCTTGAGGGCGAAAGGGATCCTCGACGAGAAGGATCTGGCGCAACTTAGCATTGCGCCGACAACGCCCACTGTTTCAGGCACCCAAGCTGTCTCTCCGGCTCCAGATTTTAATGAGCGGCTCACGCGTCTAGAGCAAGAGGTGGACAAGAAACCCCCATTTGTAGCAGGTTACGAGGACGGGTTTTTCGTGCGTTCGGCAGACGGGAATTTCTCGCTGCGCGTGGGCGGCCGGGTGGCCATGCACACCTTTTACCAGCAAGAGGACACCGCCCAAAGCGACTCCTTCACTATGGACCGCGTCCGCTTCTACACTGAAGGTTTCCTCTATAAATACTTTCAGTACAAGGTGGAAGCGGAGTTTGCGACTGGCAGTTCCATCCTGCGTGATGCCTACCTCAATCTCACCTACGATCCCCGAGCGAACGTGCAACTGGGCCAGTACAAAGTGCCTTTTAGCTACGAGGCCCTGCTCTCTAAACGATACCTCGACTTAGTCGAGCGATCGGCCGTGACTCTGAGTACCGTCAATCCGAGCCGGGACATTGGACTGATGCTACACGGGCGGCTGGGCGGCGGGCTGCTCGCCTACCAATTGGCTCTTCTCAATGGGGCAGGCCAGAACCGAGCTGATAATAACAGTGCCAAAGATCTAGCTGCACGCTTTGTCCTGACTCCCTTTATCGCCCAGCAGGATAACATACTGGCGAGCTTAAACTTTGGCGGAGCTGTCACTTTTGGGCACCAGCCGAGGGGTCAAAGTATTGCTGGGCTTACCCCAACGGGCTTTCAGTTCTTTAATCCAGTGACTGTGCGGGGAGATAGACTGCGAGCTGGCGGGCACCTCGCCTGGTTTTCTGGTCCATACTCCGTGACGGGGGAGTATATTTACACATCTGAAGAGCGGGAGAAACTTGGTCAAAACCGGGAGGATTTGTCTGAGTTCGAGACCTACGGCGGCTATATCGGCGGAACCTGGCTCCTGACCGGCGAGAAGAAGATCTTCAACCGCCCTAATCGGCCGCTGCAAATTTTCTTGAATCCCGTGGGGCAGATGGACGGGTGGGGATCGTGGGAGGTAGCAGCACGCTACGAATACTTCACGTTGGACAACGCCGCTGATGGGAAACCGGGGGCACTCCAACGGAACCGCTACGATGCGGGCCGAATTGGCGTGAACTGGTATCTCAACCCCTGGACGCGAGTCTCAGTGGAATATCTCTATTCACTCTTCGAGGATGCTAAACGATCTCCGCGCCCAGGCCACCACTCTGTTAACTCAATTCTGAGCAGAATACAGCTCGAGTTCTAATGGATCTGCTCGTCAGCGGTAGCAAACAGGCCTTTTGGCTCCTCGTCTCCGGCGATCCGGAAGTCTGGCGGATTACCCTGCTGTCGCTCCAGGTCTCGCTCTCGGCCACCTTGATCAGTTTGTTGATCGGTATTCCTTGCGGGACTTTTCTTGCGCTGAATACTTTTCCTGGGCGGCGCTTGGTCATCAGTCTCGTCAACACCGGCATGAGCCTCCCGCCGGTGGTGGTCGGATTATTCGTCACCATTCTCTTGTGGCGCAGTGGGCCGCTCGGCTTCTTCCGCCTGCTCTACACGCCGACGGCGATGGTGATTGCCCAAGTTATCATTGCTGCGCCAATCGTAACTGGCTTGACTCTCGCGGCTGTTCAACAACTCAATCCGAAGCTCAGGTTACAGATCTTGGCACTGGGCGCGTCACGAGCACAGCTCGTGTGGTTGTTACTCCGTGAGGCTCGTTTACCGCTGCTCGCCGCGGTCATGGCTGGATTTGGGGGAGTGATTTCTGAAATTGGCGCGTCGATGATGGTAGGAGGAAATTTACTGGGCTATACGCGTGTCCTCACCACCGCTACGGTCATGGAGACCAGCAAAGGCAATTTCGACGTGGCTCTCGCGTTAAGTGTGATTTTGCTGTTCTTGATTTTCGGGGTGAACGCAATTCTCACTTATACCCAACAACGCCAGCGGCCGCTCTAGAGCAGTTTGCACTTGTATACATCCCCTGGTACTGAGCCGCGCGCGTCAGCAAGCGGCGACGTGGCCGCTCCCTTACGGTCGCGGCTCGGATTAGACACTGCTTCCACCCAGAGAATAGGAAAACAAAAGGTCTCATGCGAGTGAAAATTGCTCCAGACCATTGTAGGCTCTAGGGCGAAACATTTCCTCAGGAATGATACACAACGTTGAGGCTCCGTCCATGAATGCTTCGCCCCTACTAATGGTGCAGGACCTCCGCGTCGAAGCCGACGGGCAAACGTTGCTTTCTGTTCCTTATTTGGAAATCATCCGCGGAGAGACCCTTACAGTAATCGGTCCAAACGGCGCGGGTAAAAGTACGCTCTTGCAGGTATTGGCCTGTCTGCGCGAACCTATCACCGGCACCTTGCACTTTGAGGGACAAACAGTAGCCCTGCACGCCCCTCCGTTGACGCTGCGCCGCCGCTTCGCAGTGGTCTTTCAGGAGCCACTGCTGTTCGATACCACGGTCGCGGAAAACGTCGCCAGCGGTCTGAAGCTCCGTGGCGTAGCGAAGACCATCATCCGTAAACGGGTCGCGGTTTGGCTGGACCGGCTGGGGATTAGCCACTTGGCCTCTCGCCAAGCTCGCACACTTTCTGGCGGCGAGGCGCAGCGCACTAGCTTAGCGCGTGCTTTTGTTCTTGAGCCAGATTTGCTCCTCCTCGACGAACCCTTTTCCGCGCTCGATCCGGTCACCCGCGAGGCCCTGACTGACACGTTTCACCGCCTACAACGGCAGACGCGTATTACCACCCTTTTCGTGACACATGATCGTCTGGAAGCGTTACGCTTAGGGGATCGCATCGCCGTGATGGATTGTGGAGCAATCGTACAGATTGGTACACCAGAGGAGGTCTTTAGTCAGCCAGTGAATGAGACCGTTGCCAATTTTGTCGGGATTGAAACGATTCTGCGCGGTCAGATCGAGTCTCAAGCCGAAGGCTTTGCTGAGGTGCGGGTTGGACCAGGGGGACAGATTGCCACGACTTCCTCTCTGCCGGTAGGAACTCCGGTGACCCTGTGTATCCGGCCAGAGGAGGTCACTCTCCTTGCACCTACTGTCGGGACAATTCACGAAGTGCCCATTCAACCTTCCAGCGCCCGGAACCGTTTCCCTGCCCAGGTGACAAGAATCGTTCCCTGGGGCGTCGCGCTCAAGGTTCACCTCGACTGTGGTTTCCCCCTCGTGGCGTTCGTCACACGGCCGTCGGTTGAGATCCTACACCTGCAGGAGGGAGGAACTGTTGTTGCAACATTTAAGGCTACCGCTGTGCATGTGATTGCGGAGTCGTCGTGAGCGTGCTTAGGGTTAAAGGTTTACAGAATCAGGGCACCAGGACACTTCACCGAACAGAACAAGGCGAGCTTCTTTTGTCGCAGAATATCCAGGTTACCCAAAGCAGTAAACGTTGCTGGCGCACGGTCGCCGAGATACTCGTGCAAGGCAGGCATCCTGCTGGAGCTGCGCGACAATCATGGGTTTTTCTGTGTACCTACCTGCTAGTCGTTTCCCCCTGCTCGTTGAAAGCCTGGCTTTCAGTGGTATGCCCTTCAAGCCACAAGGCATCGGCACAGAAGTCCAGTTCGCCTGGCCATTGGATGTACCGACCACGTTCCCCAATTGAGACTTGCGAGAAGAACTCTGGGTCACTGAGGGGGGCGAATACACCTCCACGTTGGACGACCGGCGTAAAGTCAACAACGATGGTCTCTCCATCTGTGTAGGTCAGACAAAGTTTATAATTTGGCTCAGGAGCCACACCGCGAATTGAGCGAAGCATCATAACCCCCTTTCTTATTCCAGTGGTTCAATCGGGGCTGGCGACTCGGCTCGACGGCAACGATTCCAGTTTTCCAACAGCTCCTGCTGATGTAGAGCAGCCCACTCCAACGCCATCGAACGAACCCGACTTGGTGCCTGCCCCTGCAGAATGGCAATAGGTGAAATACTGACAAGTAACTCATGCTCACCATAGACCGCATGGAAATGGGGCGGTACGTGGTCATTATAGAACATGCGAATGATAATCCCATAGAACCTGGAAATGACAGGGCGTTGTCAACTTATTCGCACTGATGCCATCCCCAGCTAGAGGGAGGGCAGGTTTCACCTCTTTCTCCTCTCAGGCGGCCAGGGCCGGGACCGTGATCTCCCTCCAGATCTGGAATCTTGTTCCCAGCTCTTGACGATATGCCGGGGCGGAAAACCGATGCCGGCGGGGACGAAAGTGCTGGGCGATGGGACCATAAGACGCGAGGAAGCGCTGGGCGTGTCCTGGCGATTTGAACCGCTGCATGCGCCGTTCCCGTTGGCGGGTGGGTTGGTGCGAGTTCTCCGCCCGATTGTTGAGATACCGGTGCTGGCGGTGTTCTACCCCCGGGAGGATCTCTCGCTTGGCGGCCCCGTAGCTCTTCAGTTTATCGGTGATGAGGACTCGCGGCACGTACGTTAACCCCCTGAGGAGCTTGCGGAAGAACTTCTTCGCGGCCTTCTTGTCGCGCCGACGTTGCACCAAGATGTCGAGCACGTTACCCTCCTGATCCACCGCCCGCCAGAGATAATGCCGCTCGCCCTTGATCGTGAGAAACACCTCGTCCATGTGCCACTTATCACCGGGTCTAGCGCGTCGGCGTCGGAGCTGATTAGCATACTGCTGTCCAAATTTGCGGCACCACTGGCGAATCGCCTCATAGGTCACAATGACTCCGCGTGCAAACAGTAGCTCTTCTACATCGCGGAAGCTCAGGCAAAATCGGAAGTATAACCACATAGCATGGCTGATGATCTCGACCGGAAACCGGTGATGCTTATATTTCGCGGTGGCGGGTGGTGTGTCCATGCCGCAACTTTGACACACGGTGTGGGGGCTCAGCAAGTTGACAATGCCCTCCCTCTAGCTGGGGATGGCATCAGTGCGAATAAGTTGACAACGCC
>Ga0187893_10013232_pt1 | contig 11536 bp, 6 predicted proteins | sample MA1701074metaG_FD_139574 | JGI IMG/M metagenome (GOLD analysis project Ga0187893, IMG submission 139574) | White microbial mat communities from a basaltic lava cave in the Kipuka Kanohina Cave System on the Island of Hawaii, USA - MA170107-4 metaG ...
ATTTCTTCACTTCGGTCCCGTTTTCGTGACACCAAGTTGCGCATCGGCCCACTTCCAACGCATGACGGTGTGCGCGTGGTGCCACGACGTGATCGAGCGGCCGATGGGCGCGCAAGGCGCTCGGCTCGTGAGCCACGGGATCTGTCGCGACTGCCTGACCGTGGAAATCGCGAAGCTCCGCCCGACCGTCACGCCGACGCCGCTGTTCGCGCTGCAGCCCGCGCTCGGCTGAACGCGCACGCGGAGGCCGCGCTGCGCTAGCGGGCCGTTCCGAGCCGCTCGCGGCGATAGCTGCCGCTCTGCACGGCGTCGCACCATGCGCGGTTCGCGAGGTACCACGCGACGGTCTTCGCGAGCCCGGCTTCGAGCGTGGTTCGCGGCGCGAAGCCGAGCTCGCGCGAGATCTTCGCGTCGTCGATCGCGTAGCGGCGATCGTGCCCCGGCCGGTCGGTGACGAAGCGCTTCAGCTCGCCGTAGCTCGTGGCGCCCGCGGCGCGCAGCGCGCCGTTCTTCTCGGCCGGGTGCGCGCGCTCGAGCTCCGCGCACAGGCGGTCCACGATCTCGAGGTTCGTGCGCTCGTTGCGACCGCCGACGTTGTACGTCTCGCCCGGCCTTCCGCGCTCGAGCACCGCGAGCACCGCCTCGTTGTGGTCCTCGACGTAGATCCAGTCGCGCACGTTGCCGCCATCGCCGTAGATCGGCAGCGGCTTCGCTTCGAGCGCGTTCAGGATCATCAGCGGCATCAGCTTCTCGGGAAACTGATACGGCCCGTAGTTGTTCGAGCAGTTCGTGCCGAGCGTCGCGAGCCCGTAGGTGTGGTGGTACGCGCGCACGAGATGATCGGCGCCGGCCTTCGACGCGGAGTAGGGCGAGCTCGGCGCGAACGGCGTCGTCTCGCTGAAGCGCCCGCTCGCGCCGAGCGAGCCGAACACCTCGTCGGTCGAGATCTGCAGGTAGCGGAACGCGTCGCGCGCGGCGCCCGCGAGGCGCGCGAGATGCGCGCGCGACGCTTCGAGCAGCGCCAGCGTGCCGAGCACGTTCGTGTTCACGAACGCGAGCGGGCCGTCGATCGAGCGGTCGACGTGCGTCTCGGCCGCGAAGTTGAGCACGGTGCTCGGCAGGTAGCGCGCGAAGATCGCGTCGATCGCCGCGCGGTCGGCGATGTCGGCCTGCTCGAATGCGAAGCGCGGATGCGCGGCGACGTCGCGCAGGCTCTGGAGATTTCCCGCGTAGGTGAGCTTGTCGACGACGACGAGGCGCGCGTCGCTGCGCGCGAGCGCGAGCCGCACGAAGTTCGAGCCGATGAAGCCGGCGCCGCCGGTGACGATCCAGGTGCTCATGCGCGTACGCCGCCCGCTCCCATCTAGAGATAGGTGCCGGACGGCGCGCTCGCGGGCAGACGCTTGCGCGTGCGGCGGTAGCTCTCGACCTCGGCGAGCAGGTCGTCGGTCTCGACCAGCGCGACGTCCGCGGGTGCGCACTCGGAGCTCGCTTTGCGGCGCAAGACGGCGTGCAGCAGATGCACCCAGTCGCCGATCGACGGCTCGCGGAAACGCCCGACGACGTCGGCCCAGTCCACCGCGCCGAACAGCGTGCGGCCGGCGCGCTTCTCGGCGCGCTGCGCGTGGATGCGCAGCGCGGCGACGACGTCGTCCGGGTAGCTCGGCGTCACCTCGACCACGCGCTCGAAGCGGCCCGGCTGCACGAACGCCGGCCGCAGCGTGTCGGGGTGCGACGTCGAGCCGACGAGCAGCGTGTTCGGCGCCGCGACCGTGCGATCCGCGAGCTCGCAGAGGAAGTCCATGATCGGACCGATCGGCAGATCGCTGCGCCTTCCCCCGATTTCTTCGGCTTGGAAGAACTCGAGCTCGTGGAAGAACACGGTGGTCGGCGGCATCTCGCCGAGCGCTTGGCTCCAGCCCTCGAGCAGCTCGCCGACCTGGCCGCCGCGGTGAACGATCTCGAGCGCGAGGTTCGGAACGTGGACGTGCAGGAACGCGGTCTTCGCGCTCGTTGCGAGCGCCTCGGCGAGCAGCGTCTTGCCCGAGCCCGCTTGGCCGATCAGCAAGAGGCCCGTGGGCGGGAAGGTCCCCCACGCTTCGTACTTCTCAGGGCTGGTGGCGCCGCACGCGTAGGTCATCACCTCGTCGCGAGCGGCATTGAGGCCGCCGATCTGCTCGGCCGTGACGCTCGGCGCGGCCTGGAGCTTCGTCGCCTTCGCGAGCTGCGGCAGCTTGCGCGCCGCGCTGTTCCACAGATTGGTCGCGCGCTCTTGCTGGATCGCCGCTTCGCTCATCGCCGCCTCGCATCCGAATCTTCGCCAGCTTAGGCTCACGCTCCATGGCCCGCATTGAAGCGCTCGACGCGGAGCGGCTCGTGCTCGCGCTCGCGCATCTGCGCCGCGTCGACGCGCGGCTCGCACGCGTGATCGATGCGCACGGCCCCTGCACCTTGGCGCCGCGCGGCGACCCGTACCGCTACTTGGTGCGCTCCATTCTCTATCAGCAGCTCGCGGGCAAGGCGGCCGCGACGATCGAGCGCCGCTTCAAGGCCGGCTTCGCGGGGCGGATTCCCGCGCCCGACGTGCTCGCCGTGCAGCGCGCGACCAAGCTGCGCAAGTTCGGGCTCTCGCGACAGAAGGCCGCGGCGGTGAAGGCGGTCGGCGCCGCGTTCGCGAATGGGCTCGTCAGCGCGCGGCGCATTCCGCATCTCGCCGACGACGCGATCGTCACGGCCGTCACGCAGATCCGCGGCGTCGGCGAGTGGACCGCGCACATGCTGCTGATGTTCTCGCTCGGCCGCCCCGACGTGCTGCCGGTCGGCGACTACGGCGTGCGCAAAGGCGCGCAGAAGCTCTACGGCCTGCGCGATCTCCCGAAGCCCGACGCGCTCGCGCAGCTCGCCGAGCCGTGGCGCCCGTTCCGCACCGTCGGCAGCTGGTACCTGTGGCGCGCGCTGGAGATCGCGACGCCCGAGTAGCGCCGCGGCGCGATGGCGCGCAGAGGCTCGTCCGCGATAATGCGCCGCTCTCGGGCCGCCTCGTCCCCATCGTCTAGAGGCCTAGGACTCGGCCCTTTCAAGGCCGTAACACGGGTTCGAATCCCGTTGGGGACGCCACGCTCCGCCGGTCGAGCGCTCGCTCGAGAGCACGCGAGACGGGCCGAACAGCCTGTCCGACGCGAGCGGATTCCGACTCGGGCGCGCCGCAGTTCAGCCGGTTTGGCACGTCCCGCCGCATTTTTGTGTTGATTCGCACATTCTGATGGGCGGAGACTGTGCGTCAGCTAGGCCGGCGCGCCGCACTCGCGCGGTTCTAGCCAACCCAAATGGAGATGCGCGCCCATGCAACGAACTCGTTGGAGCCTGCTCCCGCAGGCCGTAATCGCTGCGCTGACGCTCGTAACGCCGGCTATCGCGCAGGACGCGCCGCCGGCTGAAGCCCCCGCACCCGCGCCCGCGGTGGCGCAGGTGGACGACCGGGGCATCGAAGAGATCATCGTCACGGCGACCAAGCGCGAGGCGAACATCCAAGACATCCCGATCGCGGTCAGCGCCTTCCAGGCGGAAGAGCTGTCGGCTCGGCGCATCGACGAGATCGAGGACCTCGCGCAGGTCTCGCCGAGCATCCACGTCAACACCAGCAACACGTCGTCTGCGGGCGGAACCCTGCGCATCCGCGGCGTCGGAACGACCGGCAACAACATCGGCCTCGAAGCGGCGGTCGGGACCTTCATCGACGGCGTCTACCGAAGCCGTTCGGGCCAGGGCTTCAACGACCTGCTCGACATCGAGCGCATCGAGATTCTGCGCGGTCCGCAAGGCACCCTGTTCGGGAAGAACACCTCGGCGGGCGCGATCAGCGTCGTCACGAAGCGACCCGTGCTCGAGGGCTACGAGGCCTGGGTCTCGGGCGAGTACGGCAGCTACAGCCATCGGAAGCTGTCGGGGAGCGTGTCCGCGCCGATCGTCGACGACTTGCTCGGCTTCCGCCTCTCCGCGACCTGGAACCGCCGCGATGGCTACTACGAGAATCTCCACAGCAGCAGCGACTCGGACGACGCGGGCATTCGCGATCGCTGGACGCTGCGAGGCCAGCTGCTGTTTGCGCCGACCGAGGACCTCGACTTCCGCTTCGTCGCGGACTTCACGCAGCGCAAGGAGTCGTGCTGCCCTGCGATCCTGGTGCGCGGAGGCAGCACGATCCAGCGCGTTCTCGACCGGGCGGGTGCGGCTGGCCTGGGTCGCGACGTCGCGCAGTCCACGCCCGGTGTCGCCATTCGCGGGCCGGACGTCTCCCGCTTGTCCGGACGCAAGTGGCACACCGGCTTCAACACGGAGCCGTTCGAGAACGTCAAGGACGGCGGCGTCTCACTCGAGGCGAACTGGGATCTCGACCTCGTGAAGCTGACCTCCCTCACGTCGTGGCGCAGCTTCCGTGCCGAGTACGCGCAGGACATCGACTTCACGAGTGCGAACGTCCTCCATCCGCAGGATCCGTCCGGGGGCGGCGCATTCGACGACTTCGAGACGTTCAGCCAAGAGATCCGCGCGCAGGGCAACGCGTTCGATCACCTCGACTGGCTGTTCGGCTTCTATGGCTACACCGAGGACGTATCGACCCACACGCGCGTCGAGTGGGGCGCGGACGCCGGCTACGTGATCGGCGGCCCCGCGAACGCCGCGGCTCTGCCGGAAGGCGAGGGCTATGAGCGCGATGCGTCGATCGATACCGGCGGGTGGGCGCTCTTCACGAACAACACGTGGAGCGGCCTGCTGCTGGAGAACTTCGACGTCACGATCGGCGCTCGCTACAGCCAGGAGACGAAGGAAGGGCACAGCGTCGTGAACGACGCGCCGCTCGGAACGTTCATCAATCCGGCCTCATGCGCGAATCCGTTCATCGTGGCGGCGCCGCCGGCTCCACCGCGCCTCGTCGCTCAGGTGATTCAATCGTTCTGCGACAACCTCTCGTGGCGACACCCTGGAGCGACGGAGAAGGAGTGGACCTACACGTTCAGCGGTGCGTATCACATCACCGAGGACATCAACGTCTACTACTCCTACTCGCGTGGCTACAAGGCGGGCGGCTTCAACACGGATCAGGACGCCTTCGACTGCGCACTACCGGCTGTGGCAACTGGGATCGTTGTCCCGTCGGTGCCTCTGTCGGGGACTTGCGCACTACAACCGAACGGCACCGAGGTCGACGGCACGCAGTTCGATCCGGAGTTCGCGAAGTCGCATGAGCTGGGCCTCAAGACGAAGTTCCTCGATGGCCGCGCGATCGTGAACCTCACGTTGTTCACGACCGATTTCACGGACTTCCAGCTGAATACGTTCACGGGCCTCGGCTTCATCGTGTCGAACGCCGAAAAGGCTCGATCGCGGGGCGTCGAGCTCGAGTCGTTCTTCGCACCGATCGAGGGGATGACGCTCACGTTCGGTACGACGTACGCAGACGCGCGCTACGACGACCCGAACATCGAGTTCGACCTCGTCACTCCTTGGCCGGCGGCGACGCCAATGGACGGCTTGCCTTGCGTGAGGGCCATCCAAGACTGCTTCATCGACCACAAGCGGCTGACCAACGCGCCCGCGTGGACCGGCAGCGGCGCGATCTCGTACGAGCATCCGCTGCCTGGGACCGAGTGGATCGCGTTCGGAACCATGAACGCGACGTACCGCGGTCGCCACAACACCGGTTCGAATCTGCACCCGTACAAGTTCGAGGGAGCGCACTGGTTCGGGAATCTGAACTTCGGCGTCCGCTCGCCCGAGGGTCACTGGGAGGCGAGCGTGTGGTCGACGAACTTCACCAACACGTTCGACCGCAGCATCATCTTCGACACGCCGACGCAGAGCGGCACGTTCCACGCGTTCGCGGGCCCGCCGCGGATGTGGGGTGGCACGGTCAAGTACACGTTCTAGGCGCCGCCGCACGGCGCCACGATTGATCGGGCGCGAGTCGCACGCTGTTGCGGCTCGCGCCCGATGCATGTCGAGCCCGCGCTTCTGACCGCTTTTCGTCGCGGCCTGCGATCGCGCTCTGAGAGACTCCTCTTTCGCTGGGGCGGTACTCGCCTCCCAGCGCGCCGCCTTGGCGCGTGAGCGTCCGCGCTTTTTCATTGCAGCCGGCCCCCGGGCTGCGGAAGAATCCGCGATTCGCGGGGGGTTGGTGGCGCGTCGAGTGCGCTCGTCCCCTGCTCAACGGGGGACTTCGCATGTTGCAGTCGATCAGGACGGGTTTGCGCGCTGCCGGCGCCGTCGCGGTGTTCACGCTCGCACTTCCAGTGCTCGCCCAGGAGACTCCGCCCGCCGCGCCTTCGGAGCCGGAGCCCACGCCGGGCCTCGCGCCGAGCGGCGTCGAAGAGATCGTGATCACCTCGACCAAGCGCGAGCAGAACATCCAGGACGTCCCGATCGCGGTCAGCGCGTTCACCGGCGATGACCTGATCGCGCGAGGCATCGACGAGGTCGAGGAGCTCGAGGACATCTCGCCCTCGATCCAGATCAACACGTCGAGCAGCGTGTCGAACGGCGGAACGATCCGCATCCGCGGCATGGGCACGACGGGCAACAACCCGGGCCTCGAGGCCGCGGTCGGAAGCTTCGTCGACGGCGTCTACCGGAGCCGCTCGGGCCAGAGCTTCGGCGATCTGCTCGACATCGAGCGCGTCGAGGTGCTGCGCGGCCCGCAGGGCACGCTGTTCGGCAAGAACACCTCGGCCGGCGCGATCCACGTGATCACGAAGAAGCCGGTGCTCGAAGGGATGGACGGCTTCGTCCAGGGCGAGCTCGGCAACCTCGACCACAAGCGCGTCGCGATCAGCCACTCGGCGCCGATCATCGAGGAGATCCTCGGCTACCGCGTCTCGGCGAGCTGGAACGACCGCGACGGTTTCTACAAGGACATCCACAGTGACGCGAAGTACGGCGAGCGTGATCGCTACGCGCTGCGCGGCCAGCTGCTGTGGGCGCCCATCGAGGAATTCGAGGCGCGCTTCATCGCCGACTACGGCCAGCGCGACGAGAGCTGCTGCCCGGCACAGACGGTGTTCTTCGGGCCGACCTCGAATCGGCTCAACGAGAACGGCGATCCCGTCCCCTCGAACGCCTTCGGCGCGCAGGAACTCGCGGCGTCGCTGGGGCTCGGGCGAGACTTCATCAACATCCCGGGTGCCTTCGTCAATCCGACGGGCTGCGTCGGCGCCGCTTGCGTCGGGCCGTATCCCTTCGCGAAGGCCTCTCGGAAGCGCCTCGATGATCGCGAGGTCGGGCTCAACTACGCACCCTTCGAAGACGTCGTCGACTGGGGCCTCTCGCTCGAGATGACCTACGACTTCGATTGGGCGGCGCTCACATCGATCACGTCTTACCGCGATTTCCACGCGCAGTACGGCCAGGACATCGACTTCACGAGCGCCGACATCCTGCGGCCGCAACAGGGCCTCGACGACATCACCGAGATCTGGAGTCAGGAGATCCGGCTGGTCGGCAGCTGGGAGAAGCTCGACTGGCTCGTCGGCGCGTACTTCTACGGCGAAGACCTGGCGAGCGACGAGCGCCTCGAGTTCGGTTCTCAGGCAGGAATCTTCGCCCTCCAAAACGCTGGCGGCGGCGCCCTACTTCCTGAGGGAGCGGGCTACTCCGCGGACTGGAAGCAGGAGGCCGACGGTTACGCCTTCTTCACGCACAACACGCTCCACGTCACTGACGCCTTCAGCATCGCCGGCGGAGTACGCTATTCGCACGAGAAGAAGAAGGCGGTCGGGATCCTGAACGACGGGCCGTTCGCGGTAATCGACGGTCAGGGTCAGCCTGGCTTCGCAGCTGGATTGGCTGTTCCGGTCGGTGTCAACGATCCCTTCACGGGCGCCGCCGTCCCTGGAAATGGCCCGTGGTGCGAAGAGCTCACGGCCGCGGGACTGGGTGCCGTACGGACAGCGCTGCGCGGCTTCTGCGACAACGCGTCGTGGAAGGCCGATGCGACCGAGAACGAGGTCACCGGCCAGGTGAGCCTCGCGTACGCGATCACCGAGGACGTGAACGTCTACACGACTTACGCGCGCGGCTACAAGGCGGGCGGTTACAACCTCGATCAGGAGTCGGTCGACATCGTCACTAGCTCGGCGACCGGCCTGATCACGGGCGTCGTCGACGCCGCTCACTTCAAGCCGGAGTTCGCGAACTCGTACGAGGTCGGCATCAAGGGCGTCTACCTCGACGGGCGCGCGCGGATCAACGTCGCGGGCTTCTGGACCGACTTCAACGACTTCCAGCTCAACACCTTCAACGGGCTCGGCTTCATCATCACGAACGTCGACGAGGTGCAGTCGCGCGGGTTTGAGCTGGAAGCGCTTCTCGCGCCCGCGGACGGCGTGACGGTGAACTTCGGCGTCACCTACGCCGACACGCGGTACGGGAAGGGCATCGACCTGTGCTTCCCTCTCGAGTTCCCCGACGGCAACACCAACCGATGTGACGTCAACAGCCCGACTCCGGGCGTGCCGGGCTCGAACGACACGGGACCCGACGCGCCCTTCGCGGGCGACTTCTTCGCAGACCACGCCCGCATTACCAACGCGCCGGCCTGGGCCGGCAACCTCTCGATCTACGGAGAGCGTCAGCTCGTCAGCACCGAGTGGACCGGCTACGGCTCAGTAGGCGTTCGGTACACCGGGCGCCACAACACCGGCTCGAACCTCCATCCGCTGAAGTTCGAACGCCATCACTACTACGTGAACATGAGCGTCGGCGTCCGCTCGCCCGAGGGCCGCTGGGATGCGTCCCTCTGGAGCCAGAACCTGAACAACGAGTACGAGAACACGATTGTCTTCGACTCGGTGTTCCAGGCCGGCAACCAGGGCACGTTCTTCAACGTGCCGCGCACCTACGGCGTCACGCTGAAGTACAACTTCCAGTAAGCGCCGCGAGGCGGAATCTGGCGGCGCGTCTCGGGGCGACCCGGGGCGCGCCGTCGCCATTTCGGCGCGCGGCACGCTCACTCCAAACGCAGGCTCCGGTTGCGAGCGCGCATGAACGCCAGCCCCTACCGCATTTCGCTCGTCGTCCCGGTCTTCGACGAGTCGCTCGGAATTCGCGCGTTTCACGAGCGCGCGACGAAGGCGCTTTCGTCGCTGCCCGGCGCGAGCTGGCAGATCGTCTACGTCGACGACGGCAGCCGCGACGATTCGTTCGCGCAGCTCGCGCGCATCGCCGCCGACGACGCGCGCGTGTGCGTCGTGAAGCTCTCGCGCAACTTCGGCCACCAGATCGCGATCACCGCCGGCCTCGATCGCGCGCACGGCGACTGCGTCGTCGTGATCGACGCCGATCTCCAGGATCCGCCCGAGCTGATCGCGCGCATGGTCGAGAAGTGGCGCGAGGGCTTCGACGTCGTCTACGGCGTGCGCGCGAAGCGGCGCGGCGACGGCGTGCTGAAGCGGCTCAGCGCCTCGCTGTTCTACCGCGGGCTCGATCGCATCACCGGAATCCGCATCCTCGCCGACGTCGGCGACTTCCGGCTGCTGAGCCGGCGCGCGGCCGACGAGCTGAAGCGGCTGCGCGAGAAGGATCGCTTCGTGCGCGGCCTCGTCAGCTGGATCGGCTTCGCGCAGACCGGCGTCGCGTACGAGCGCGAGCCGCGCCACGCGGGCGAGACGAAGTACCCGCTCGGCCGGCGGCTGAAGCTCGCGCTCGACGGCATCACGTCGCTCTCGAGCGCGCCGCTGAAGCTCGCGACTTGGCTCGGCACCGCGACCTCGCTGCTCGCGTTCCTCTACCTCGCGTCGGTCCTCGTCCAGCGCTTCCGCGGCGTCGCGGTGCCGGACTGGTCCACGGTCTTGGTCGCGCTGCTGTTCCTCGGCGGGGTGCAGCTGATCTGTCTCGGCATTCTCGGCGAGTACCTCGGGCGCGTGTTCAACGAGATCAAGCCGCGCCCGCTCTACGTCGTGGACACCGTGGTCGGCGGCGCGGACGCGGGTCCGAAGACAGCGGGCGATTAGGGCGCGGCGGCGGAGGCATCGCCCCCGTCCGCCGCTGGAGGCTGCGCCGGCGGCGCGAGCACGGCGCGCAGCGCGCTCGCGATCTCCGGCTGCGCCGCCGCGACGTCCGTGAGCTCCTGCGGATCGGCCGCGAGATCAAACAGCTGCTCGCTCGCGGGGGCCCACTGATCGGCGCCGTCCCAGCCGGGCTCGCTCGCGATCCACTTGAACGCGTCGGTGCGCACCGAGGTCGCGGGCGGCAATGCATCGAGCCGACCCGGGCGGAAGAACGAGAGCGCCGGGCCCGGCGCCGCGTCGCTCTGCATCCGCACGAAGGGAAGCACGTTCACGCCGTCGCTGCGCGCGAGCGGCGGCAGCCCGAGCCAATCGAGCAGCGTTGGCGCGACGTCGACCAGTCGGACCTGCGCCGTGACCTCACGCGCGAGCCCCGGCTCCGGGTCGGGAGGCACGATCACGAGCGGCACGCGCAGCGTCTCGTCGTGGAGATCGCGGCGCCAATAATGACCATGCTCGCCCATCGGCTCGCCGTGATCCGCGCTGACGACGACCAGCACGCGCCCGCCCGGCGCCGCGTTGCGCGCGCTCTCGACCAGGCGCCCGAGCTCGCGATCGGCGTACGCGACCTCGGCGTCGTACAGCTCGCGCATCGCCGCCAGCTTGCGCGGATCGGTCGCGATCGCGCGGCGCTCCGCGGCGTCGAGCACGTCCCACTCGCCGCTCACGTTCGCGGCGCTCGCCGCCACCAGCTCGCGCGGCGGGCGATAAGGCAGATGCGGGTCGAAGAAGTGGACCCACGCGAACACCGGCGCGCCGCTGTGCGCGTCGAGCCAGCGCGCCGCGCGGTCGACGGTCGCACGCGCAGGCCGGTACGGCGGCCATGTCTTCGCGCCTTCGAGCCACGGCCGCAGCGCGCGGATCGCGACGCAGTTCCAGACCGCGGGCGGCCACTCGCGGTGCTCGCGCAGATCCTCGTCCGCGTACTGGAAGCGGCTCGGCAGCGCCGTCGCGGCATCCAGCGTCGCGCGGGCGCTCGGGAATGCCGCGGTCACGTAGCCCGCCCGCGCGAAGCTTTCGGCGAGCGTCGGAACGCTCGGGTCGAGGCGCTCGCCGCTCGCGACGACGCCGAGCGCGCTCGGAAGCTGGCCGCTCAGGATCGACGCGTGCGAGGGACCGGTCTGGCCGGAGTGCGCGATCGCGGTCCGGAACACGACGCCTTGCTTCGCGAGCGCATCGAGGTTCGGCGTCCGCGCCGCGCCGTAGCCGTACGCGCCGACGCGGTCCGCGCGCAGCGCGTCGATCGTGACGAACAGGACGCTCGGCGCGCCGACGGCCGGCTTCGCGGTCGGCGCGAGCCGCTGCACGTGCAGCGAGCCTTGCCACACGAGCCAGAGCGCGGCGCCGCCGAGCAGCAGCGCGGAGCCGCGCACGCGCGGCATCCACGCGAGCACCGCGCCGCCCGCGGCGGCGACCGCGGCGCCGAGCGCCCAGCGCGGCCCGTACGCCGGTAGTGCGCGGGCGGCGAGCGCGCACAC
>Ga0187893_10013233_pt1 | contig 11535 bp, 5 predicted proteins | sample MA1701074metaG_FD_139574 | JGI IMG/M metagenome (GOLD analysis project Ga0187893, IMG submission 139574) | White microbial mat communities from a basaltic lava cave in the Kipuka Kanohina Cave System on the Island of Hawaii, USA - MA170107-4 metaG ...
AAGAGCTGGTAGAGGTTCGCGTGACCGCGACCCTGGAGCTGATACAGCCCGCTCCCGCGCGTGAACCGCACGAGCGCCGCCGCATCCTGATGTTCGCCGCGCAGCATTTCCCACGGTGGGTTGCCGAGGACGGCGTCGAAACCGGCCGACGGAAGGGGCGCGCCTGCGGCGTCGAAGAAGACCTCGGGGAACTCGAGCGTCCAATGAAGGAATCGCCGCTCCAGCGCGGTGGCGGCGGCCAGGGCGAGCCGGCCGTTCGCATGATGAGGCGGAAGCACACGCGTGCCGCCGCCAATCTCGGCGGCAAGCGCGTCGTATTCGCGCCGATCGGGAGCGCCGGACCAAGCGGGCCAGAACCACGCGGCACACCAGAGATCCGCGACGTCGCGCCAGCGCGCCAGCGGCGCGCCGCGACCCGCGAGGGCGGCGAGCGCGCGCTCCTTTCGGCGCACGGCATCGACCGTGTCATCCGGATCCTGCGCGATCCGCGCTCGACCGACGGCTGCCAGGCCAAGCGATTGTTCGAGGCCCTCCAGGTCCTCAAACAAAGGCGGGCCCTCGGGCCGCGCTCCGGTTCTCCGCCGCGGCCGTGCGTTCACACCGGGTGGCTGCCGCAGCAGATCCGCTGCCGACGCGCCGACCAGGCTGTCTCCGTCGCGAAGCCGATGGTCGAGAAACGTGAGTGGGCGATCGGCCGCCAGCGTCGCAAGCCAGAGCGAGAGACGACCGAGCTGCACCGCCGTGGGATTGAGGTCGACGCCGAACAGGCAGCGCTGGGCCACGGCGCGCCTCAGGCGAACGCCCGCCGCATCCGCCGCCGGCGACCGATCGCGCGAATCAAGGACCTCGTCGAGATCTTCCCCGTCGCGGACGAGCGCGCGTTCGCAGGCGTCGGCGAGGTAGCGGCAGGCAGCGACGAGAAACGCTCCGCTCCCCATCGCGAGATCCAGGATACGGAGCGACAGGATCTCGCGGGCCGAACGATGCCCGACCAGCGGGTGCAGCGTCCTACGCACCAGGTACTCGGTGAGAGACCGCGGGGTGTAGAACGATCCCGTCTGTTTTCTCGTCGATCTGTTCGTGGCCGATGCCTTGACCGTCGTGAGATCCAGGACGCTTTCGTACACGGCGCCGAGCTGTTCAACGCCCAGATCGCGATACGAGACGCGCCGCCTTCCTCCGTCTCCCGAGACGGTGGACAACGCGAGAAGCACCGAGCGCACGGTCGTGTCGTTCACGCGCCGGGATTCGCCGAGCGGAGTGCGGGCGGGCTCGAACAATCGTCCGTTGAAAGGTGTGACGACGAGCTCGCCGGCGTGGCAGCCGGCGTGCGCAAGCCGCGACGTGGCCTGAAGCGCCGACCACAGACCGCGGCTGCATCCGGCCAGGGCCTGCTCGGTCAGCGCACCAATCGCATAAGCCCGGCGATACGTCGGATGCCACACCGGGACGAGCCCGCGCGCCTCCGCGAACAGGAGGAAAAGGATTCGATACACGATCGTCAGCGCCTGATCGACCGCGTGTGGGCCGAGCGCGCTGGTCAGCTCCTTGACCGACGTGCGTACGCCGTCCTCGAGCGCCGCGCCAACCGATACCTGGTGCGCGTCCGACAGCGCGAGCGCCCTGTCGATGACCGCGCCGCCGCCGCGCGTGAACGCCTCCGCTCGCAGCAAGCCCCACAGCACGGCGAAGGCGCCCGCGTCGCGGAGGACCAGATCCAGGTTGAACTCGAGGGAGCGCCTCGAGAAAGAACGGCGCGCGTCGACGACCCGGAGGTCGCGGCCGTTCTGGCAGAGCGCCCACGCCGCTCCAGCGGTGATTCCGGCGGTGACCGCCTCGCGCCAGGCGCTCTCGAGCGGCGCACCCCACGGAGCGACCAGCAGAATGATCGAGACGTTCGACCGGCCGATGCCGCTCGACGGTCCAAGCGCTGACGTGAGGTGGCCGGACGGGAGCGGGTCGAGGCCGGCGGTGTGGAAGCCGAGCAGATTGACGAGCGGTGCGGCCGCCAGGTCGAATACGGCCCGCACCGACGAGGCCGGCCCGAGTTCGGCGAGCCCCGACAGAACCGACCGGGCGCGCCGCCTGGCGGGCTCTCCCTCCGCTTCGCCCAGCTCCCCCGCAAGCGCGGACGACAGCTGTTCCTGAAGGAACTGCAGCGAGAACAGTGATCCAGACAGTCCTCTCACGACCGTTGCAATCCCTGCCCCATCGAAGGGGTCTCTGGATTGAAATTTTTGGCGATTTCGGCCAGTCGGCCGGCTTCTCGCGGGCAACGGGCAAGGGCCGTGCCGTGCTCGACAACCGCCCTTGTGGATCGACTGACAGATCTGTAAGAGCCTGGCGAACCTCCAGAGGGGACCGCTCAACGCAAGTCGTTGCCGCTGGTTTGATCGGATCTTCCACTGCTTGTGGCAACCCGATTGCGTCCCAGCGTCGAGCACACCCCTCTCATGTTGGCCATCCATCTCGTCTTTCTCGCCTCGGGAGCGGCGTCTCTCATCTTCCAGGTCATCTGGTTCAAGCAGCTTCAGTTCGTGCTGGGCAGCTCGACGTTTGCGGTGAGCGTCACGGTCGCCAGCTTTTTCTTCGGCCTGTCGCTCGGCAGCTGGCTGGGCGGCCGACTCGCAGATCGGCTGCGTCGGCCCCTGCGCGCCTATGCGCTTCTCGAGCTCGGCTTGAGCGCGATCGCGGTCGCCGTGACATGTCTCTTGTCGAAATGGTCGGTCTTTTTACCGTGGCTGGCGCCGCTTCTGGGCAAGCAATCGCCGCTGTCAGGCGTCCTCACGATTCTGATTTCCTTTCTGACGCTGCTGCCGCCGACGATGCTCATGGGCGCGACGTTGCCGCTGCTGGCCAAGTATCTGATCCGCGAGCAACAGGCAGTGGCGCGGCGGATCGGCCTGCTCTATGGCGTGAACACCCTGGGCGCCGCGATTGGCTGTGCAGCGGTGGGTCTCCTGCTGATCGGCGCCCTTGGAGTGTGGCGATCGGCCCTAGTCGGGTCCGCGATCTATGTGTCGATCGCGGCGCTGGTTGGTCTGTGGGTTCCGATCTCGCCGGTCGCCGATGGAACAGCGGCGGCCTCTGCCGTCGATACACCGCCCGCCCGTGTGGTGCCTGCCGGTTCGACCGATTCACGCAGTGTCGTCGCCCTGGTCCTCATCTTCGCCCTCAGCGGGTTCATATCGATTGCCTATGAGGTCCTCTGGTTTCGCGTTCTCGCGAACTTCAGTTTCCACACCGTCTACGCCTTTTCCGCGATGTTGTCGACCTACCTGCTGGGGCTGGTGCTTGGCGCGTTCATCTGTGCGAAGTACCTGGCTCCCCGCAAAGAGCGTCTGCTCGCCCATTTCGCGCAGTTGCAGCTGCTCATCGCGATAGCCAGCCTGGTGACGTTGTCGCTGCTCGGGCGCTCGCGGAACATCCTGGCGGCGATCGCACCGCTGCCTGGCCTGATCGGCATTCCCGCGAGTGTTCTCGACCCTCTGGCCAGCACGATGGAGATCATGTTTCTCTGTCTCGTCGTGCTTCTCGTGCCGACAACGCTCATCGGCATCGGCTTTCCGCTTGCCAGCGAGCTGACCATCCATCAGCTGCCAGTGCTCGGACGCCGCCTCGGCAGCCTGTATGCCCTCAGCACGCTTGGGGGCACGCTCGGGTCGTTGACCGCCGGATTCGTGCTGCTGCCGTACCTGGGCACGCAAGGGAGTCTCACGCTGGTCATCGCGCTGAACCTGCTGCTGTTCGCGGTGACCGTCGCATCGCAACCGTCACTGCGTGCAGAGCGCCGCCTCTGGCGCCTTGGGATCGAGGGCCTCGTGGTCTTTGCCGTCGGCGTGTGGTACCTGGGGCCGCGATACCTGTCCGACGCGCAGACCAGATTTCCGAGCGGCCGGGTCCTCGCTTTTCAGGAAGCCCGCGACGCCACCTTCGTCGTGATGGGCTACCACTCGGCGGAGGCGGGTGAGTATCAGCAGCTGCTTGTAAACGGCAGGAGCTATGCCAACAACGCGCCGCCGGGACGGCGCTACATGGCGGTTCTCGGCCATCTGCCGGCGCTGCTGCATCCGGAGCCACAATCCGCGCTGGTCGCCTGCGTGGGAACCGGAACCACCGTCGGTGCGCTGACCGTTCATCCCTCGCTGCGATCGATCAAAGCCGTCGACCTGGCGCAGGCCGTCTTCGATTTCGCGCCGCTCTTCGACCCGCTGAATCATCGCTTCTATCGCCAGCCGCAGGTCGAGAGCATCGTCGCGGACGCCCGTCACCACCTGCTCACGACTGAGCAGACGTTCGACATCATCACCCTCGAGCCGCCGCCGCCTCATGACGCCGGCGTCGTCAATCTTTACAGCCGCGAGTTCTACGAGCTCGCCAGGCGGCGTCTCCGGCCGGGTGGGATGGTGGCCCAATGGATCCCGCTGGACATCCCCCGGCAAGCGCTTCCCCGCATGATGGTTCGCTCGATGATGGCGGAGTTTCCGCACGTCTCGCTGTGGATTCCCAACCGCATGGAGGGAGTGGCCATTGGCTCGATGGAGCCGCTTAGGATCGATCTCGCCGAGTGGGAGCGCCGGATGACTGCGCCTGCGCTGCGTAACGATCTGGAGGCGATCGGTTTCGGCTCGCCGGAGGACCTGGCGGCGATATTCGTGGCTGCAGACGAGGGGCTGGCTCGCCTGATCGGCGACGTGCCCAGCGTTACCGACGATCATCCCCGGATTGAGTACTTCAACTTCTATCCAACCGATCCCATGCGCTATGACGAGATCGCCGACCGCCGCGAGCCGGTGGAGAAGTACCTGGCGGCGCCGCCCAGCGATCCAACGGCGCTGCGAGCGGCGACAGAGATCGTCACTCTGATCTGGAGAGAGCACGAGACGTCCGCCGAGGACCGTCGAGACCAGGCGCGCCAGTTTCTCCGGCGTGCTCTGACGCACGATCCCCACAACGCGTACCTGCGGTATCTGCGGGCCGCACAGAAGCAACCGGGGGATTGAAGGAGCCGATCCCGCGCGCGACCAGTAACAGCTCGGTCGGCTCCATCGTCAGCTGCCGCGATCGCTCGAGCCGATCGATCCGCGCGGCGAGATCCCGTTCGAGCGCTTCCCGAGCTCCAGCCGCCGCTCCGGCGAGATCGAGTGCGCGGCGATCGAAGAGCGCCGGCTGCACCTCTTGATCTTCCTCGGGGATTGAAGAGCCGATGGCTCGCCAGCGCGCGAGCAGCCGGTCCAGGGCGGCATTCCGGAACCGCTCCACTTCGCGGAGGCGGGACGAGTAGTACGTTCCGTCGACCTCCTGCTGCGCCGCGGCGACGAGCGTAGAGTCAACGATTCGGCCGGCGCCGTCGCGGATCTCCGATCGATAGACGAACAACGATCGGTTGTCGGACACGAGCCGGTCGAGGCCGTTTCGCCGTCGCGCCAGCCGCGCAGGCGTCAGCTCGAGCAGAAGAGGCCCGCGTCGGGCAGTTCCCCTTGCCTTCCGGATCAGGGCGGCGTCCGCGCACGCCCTCGCCGCCAGCGTTGCGATGTCGTCGGGAACCTCTGCCTCCTCATCGGTTCCGGCCGGGAATGCTGACGGCAGTCTGCCGCCGCCGAGGATCACCTTCGCCACCATCGGTTCCGGCCACACGTCGTCGAACCACCCTGCTTTACGCGCGCGCCAGATGCGCGCCACGAGGCGTCCCAGCACGATCGATTCGGCCGTGTCACGTGCGACCAGGTGCAGCACGTGCGGTGCGCGGCACTGGCCGTACCGGTCGACCCGGCCCGCGCGCTGTTCGAGTCGAGCCGGGTTCCACGGCAGCTCGAAATTGATGACCCATCGGCAGCGGGAGTGCAGATTCAACCCTTCGCCCGCGGCGTCGGTAGCAAGCAGCAGCGTGACCGTCCCATCGTTCAGCGCGTTGGTGGCCGCGCGGCGCTCGTCGCGCGACAGGCCGCCATGGAGGATCGTATGCCGGCGGACGGAGGACAACCGTGCCGCGAGGTGCTCGAGCGTGTCGCGATACTCCGTGAAGACGATCGCCGCTTCGCGCGTGCGCGCGAGCAGTCGTTCCAACGCGCGAAGCTTGCTCTCGCGTGCGACGGAGGCGGCGGCCGCGGCGAGGGCGGCCAGCACGTCTCGTTCGATCCTGCTGTCGACGAGGCCGGGCGCGCCGAGCACGGAGTCAGAGACGGTATCGTCGGCTGATGTCTCTCCTTCCTGATCCGGGTCGAACGGCAGCGCGATCTGACCGAAAGAAGCGCCAGGCTGATCCAGGAGCGCCAGCCGCCGTTCGATTGTGCGGCTCGCCGCCCAGGCGCTCGACAACGCACGCTTCCTGAGAACGATCATGGCGAGCCGCGCCGCCGGCGAAGGGGTCTCGCGCCAGACCCGGGACGTGTAGCGGTCGAGCAGACGGTGAAGCCGGCGCTCTTGCGAGGTCAGCCGGATTCTGAACAACCGCGTCCGACGAGTCGGGACCTCAATCGCGAGCGAGGCTCGCGAGCGTCGAAAAACCACGAAGTCGCGATCGACCGTGACATTGGACGATGTGTCTCCGGTCGCGCGGAGCGCCGCGTAGCCCTCACGATCCGATGCAAACGGCGTCGCCGTCAGCAGGATGACCCGTGCCGCCCGTCCGGCGGCACGATGGAACGCCGCCCCGCGGTCGGTTCCCGGAGCGGCGAGATGCGCCTCGTCCGCGATCGCCAGGTCCCACCATAGTCCTTCGATCCCGTGCAGGACTTCTCGCCGCTTCAAAAAGTCGAACGACACGACATACACGCCGGGCAGCGACCACGGGTTGACGCCGGGCGGCAACTCCCGCGCGGCTCCAGCCAGAAACGCCGCGTCCGCGACGAGGCAGGGTTGTCGGAAGCGAGCGAGCTCGTCGCCCCATTGATCGCGAAGTCCGGCCGGCGTCACGATGAGCACGCGGTCGGCCTCACCGCGCGCGGCCAGCTCCGCGAGCGCGATCAACGCCTGGACGGTTTTGCCCAACCCCACCGCGTCCGCGATCAGAACGCGCGACGCCGCACCCCCTGCCAGCGCCAGCGCGGGCTCGAGCTGCCACGGCAACAGATCGATCGCCGCGCGGTGCGCCGCCTGGAGCCCGCAGGCCGGCCGCACGGCGGCCGCTGCGCCCGCGAGCGCTCGCAGCCACGCCCGCCGTGAGACGCGAGGTACATCGACGGGCGCGCCATCAGCGAAGTCGGGTCGGGCGCGTCCACCAACGGCACACAAGGGCTCGAGACGGTCGAACGGCGCGAGAAGAACCAGCTCCTGCCCGTCGTTGGACGACGAGGCCCCCGCGAGCTGCACCTCCAGGCAATCGCTCCACGGTCTGGTCCCCGCCACTCGCCACGCACGGCCGCGCGCCGTGACGCGCTGGCCGGCGTGCAGTTCCTGCCACATCATCCGCGTCCGTGAAGTGAATTTTCTGCGACGTTCGCGCTCCGAACGGGCTTCGGCGCGGTGGATCGGCAAGCGGAATGCCAGGAGCATGACGGCGGCGCGCAAGGCGCGCCCGCGAGGGAGCGGCGCGGGGCGAGGGGCCCCCGCGAGCGACCGAGCCGGGGTCCGGGGCGGAGCCCCGGCCTACCTTGACTTGAACGGCCGCTGGGCTCAGCATGGATCGATTCCCCAGAACTCCGCGCGCGATCTTGATGAGCGTGAGTGACGCTTCCAGTCAGGTCGTGATCTGTCCGGGGTGCAGCCGGCGCGTCCCGCGACGGATCGACGTGTGCCGATGCGGCTTCCGGCTGGCGGCGGTATACGGCAGCCCGCCCGGTGCCTCGTTGAACGTCGAGGAGCCGGAAGCGCGGCCGCGCCGATGGGTGCCGCTCCTGGTAGTCGGCGCGGGGCTGGCGTTGGTCGGCGCCGGCATCTGGTACACATCTCAGCGCCGGACAGCGGTCTCACAGGCCTCGGTTCCGGCGCCGGCGGCGCAGGCCGCCAGTTCAGCGGCTCCTCAGGCGCTCGCCGCGCCGCTGCCCGGATCGCGCCTCCAAACGCCTGGCAAGGCTGAACCCCCCGGAATCCCGGGAACCCTCGGAACCCCTGGAACCCCTGGAACCCATGGAACCCCGGGAACCCCGGGAACCCCGGGAACCCTTGAAGAAGTCATCAGCCAGGCGATGCCCGCGGTCGTCTCCATCGAGACCACAACGACGCGGGGCAGCGGCTTCTTCATCTCGCCTGGCCTCGTGGTCACCAACGCGCACGTAGTCGAGACCAACGGCTACGTGACCGTCAGGCTCGCCGCCGGGCAGGCGGCCAACGGACGCGTGACCCTGACGAACGCGGAGTACGACCTCGCGCTCGTGCGGGTCGATCCGGTTCAGCCGGACCAGAGCGTGCTGTCGCCACGCTCGGCGCTGGACGTGCGGGTCGGCCAGGAAGTCATCGCAATCGGATCGGCGCTCGGCGTCCTCCCAAACACCGTGACGCGCGGAATCATCAGCGGAGTCCGCCGAGCCGGGTCGGTTGTGCTGCTGCAGACCGATGCCGCGATCAATCCTGGAAACAGCGGCGGACCGCTGCTGGATCGCAACGGCCGCGTGGTCGGCGTGACGACGATGAAGGTCGGACAGGCGGCCGAGTCGATCGGTTTCGCCGTGGCGATCGACTACGCGCTGATGCTCGTGGCGGGCAAGCAGCCGACGCCCTCATCGTCGGCTTCCCCGCTACTGCCCCCGCAGCCGCCCCGTCCGAGTGCGCCTTCCGCGGCCGACAACGCACGCGAAGCCGGGGTCGAGGCGTTCGATCGCGCGATGCAGGTGCTCGAAGATCGGGCCGACCAGATCGACGGCGCGTGGGCGGCATTCCGGGCCCGCTGTTCCCCCCGCGCGCGCGCGGCGACCGGCGATCGCGAGTGGTTCGGGATATGGGACGACCGTGCCCAGCTGGGTACGCTGGTCAGAGACTGCGGCACCTGGCTCGATGACATTGTCCTGGCGGCAAACCAGGTTCGCTCCGCGATGATGACGGCCGACGAGCTCGCTCGTCGCGCGCAGGTCTATCCGGGCGTTCGACGCGACATCAGGCGGCGTTACAGACTCGATTGGACGGGCTGGGAGCGGTAGCTCCGCTGTTGGGGGTTAGCGCGCGATCGTCGGTATCGTCGGTTCTGCCTCGATGGTGATGTCTTGAACGGCCACGTTCGCGATGGCGTTAGAAGGGCCGTCGCACCCATCGCAGAGCAGAAACGAGATCTCGGCCGTCACGCGGACCTGGATCGCGGCGCTGTTGCTGTCCGGAGGCAGGTCTGCAGTTCTCGTCACGGCACACCAGTCGGGGTTCTGAGCGCAAGTCGTCTGGGTCGTCGCCGTGAGCTCCTCCATCGTGTTCCATCCGTTGCCGGCAGTCCATTCGATCTTGACCTTGATCCGACCTATATCGGGCTTGTACACACCGTTCAGGATCGCCGACAGTCTTCGACGAACCAGCAGCTTCTTGGCGCGGTACCCGGCCGGAAAACCTGACCACGTCGTGCTTTTGGTCGTCGCGCCCGTGCAGAGCGCCGCGCAGCTCCGTCCCCAGACGCCGGCGGCAGACGTATATTCGTTGGCGTCCCAGGCATTGCCTGGATAGAGGAAATCGCCAGTGGGACTCTGGTTCGTCGGCAGCGAGGGTCGGATGATCGTTGGAGGCTGCTTCGGAGCGGAGACCGGATCAGGAATTGGATTGAGAAACGGCAGCGAGATCAGAACCAGAACGCCCATGGGACTCCTCCAGAGGGTCGAGAAGAGCGCGGTCTGCCATTGTCTTGCTTGGACATCAGACAACTGGCTTGGCTGTGACGCGTCGAATCCGGCAGCCGGTCGGATAGGAAATCGTCGCGATCGCCGGCGGGATGCGAAGCACTCCCATAGGCCCCTCGTCGCTTCCATTCGACGAATCTCCATTGCCAATGGCGTGGCTCGCCTCGGCTTCCTGAAGCCGCCGCGCCCACATCGCGAGCGGCGGAAGCCGCTGCACGAGGCGAACGGGCCGCGGCGGCTCGGGCGCCGGCGGCGGAGGCGCGGGAATTGGGATCGGTAGCGGCGGCTCGACGACCGGAGGCGCCAGGACAACCGGCGTCTCTGTGACGGTCGGTGTCTCGTCGATGATCGGGACGTCCGGAATCACCCGAGGCTCTTCGACGACAGGTGCGGACTCGACGAACGGCTTGATGACTCTCTTCGGCTTGACTTTGGCGAAGAGCACCGACCCGAAGATCTGTGGCTCGGTCTCGGACTCGGGCTCGGGCGTCGGATCTGCGATCGGTGCGGACTCGACAGCCTCTTCCTTCGACAGCGGCTCGCCGAGTGAGTTCACCGAGTAACCGACGACCGGCTGCTCCGCCGTTTTCGACACGATCGGCTCTGGAGCCTGGACGACCGGCTCGAAAGCCTGGGCAACGACCGGCTCCGCCTCGTACGCGACGATCGGCTCGGGGGCGGCCGCGAACCCGGGCTCGCTCGGCGCCTCTCCGACCATCTCGACGGCAGGTTCAACGGCCGGTTCAGCCGCGGCTTCAGCGGCTGTTTCAGCGGCCCGCCGAGCGGTGCGCTCGGCCGCGATCTTCGCCGCCTCGACGTTGGCCTTCAGATCTGCCGCGGTCTTGAGGTAGCCGGCGATCTGCTCGGCGAACACCACGGGGTCGCAACCCTGGGTCGGGACGTCCTCGGCCTTCTTCTTCCGGAACCCAAACAGTCCCCGCTTCGACTTTCCATCTGCCGCATCGAACGCCGCGAGCAGTGGGATGGTGAGCGTCTGGAGGTGTTCCGCCCCTTCCAGGGTCCGCAGGTGGGCGATCAGTTCCTCTTCCTCACGCGGTGAAAAGAGCGCGGTGACGAGGATGAGATCCGGCGCCTTGTTCTTGATGGATGCGATCGCGCCGTCCTTCGAGTCGACGACCGTCAGCTGCGCGCCGGAGACGCGGTCCTTGACGACGTGCGAGAGCGCGGCCGCCTGCCGCGGGTCCGACTCGATGGCGAGGATGTACGACACGTGGATATCCGGACCGAACGGCGCAAGGCGCGTGCCGCGCCGGCCGTACGTGCAGGATCAAGAAACACGCCTGTTTTGAAGCGGTTGGCGGGAGAGCGTCGGGCGCCCTGGATCGGCGCTCGCCTCATCCCGAGGCTGTGGGTTACAGAATTGTGCCGGCCTGTGGTCAGGTCTTCAACATGAAGAGAAACAGCACGCCGGAAACCACGGCGAATATGAGGAACGGACCGTTCTCGATGCTCTGGTCTTTCAGCGCGTCGATCACCGAGCCGCCGAGGTCGGTGATCCTGTCGCCCCAGGGAGTGACGGCTCCGCCGATGGGATCGTCCAGGATCGCGCCGGCGTTCATCCGTACGCGCGGATCGACTGAGACGAGCACCGACATGATCACCACAAGACACAGTAACGAGCCGATGGTTTCCTTGGCGCCTCGTTTCATTCGGGTCTTCGCCACCTGAGATGAGGCAAGCGTCGTGCCGCGCGATTTCACACGCGTGCGCGGGGCAAACTGCGTTGGGCCGCGATTGGTCATGCCGCGGTCTGACGGATCGC
>Ga0187893_10013235_pt1 | contig 11530 bp, 10 predicted proteins | sample MA1701074metaG_FD_139574 | JGI IMG/M metagenome (GOLD analysis project Ga0187893, IMG submission 139574) | White microbial mat communities from a basaltic lava cave in the Kipuka Kanohina Cave System on the Island of Hawaii, USA - MA170107-4 metaG ...
CTCATCGGGGGAAAGCAGGTAACTGAAGCCACAGAGGAAGGGCTGCGGGGAATGCAAGCCGGGGAGATTCGTGTACTGACGGCACCGCCTCACCTTGTAAAGCGCAAGACCTACCCTCCGAATATATCGCCTGACTCAACACTCGTCATCCGGCTCATCCTGGACAAGATTGAGTAAATACCCTTCATGAAGAGTGACAGAATCGAGCTGCTTCCGCTTACCGCCAAAGACTTTGAGGTTTTCAAGGCAATAAACACAAACCCGCATGTCCGCAAGTTTCTCTGGGACGACAGGGTTATGCCCGACAATGTCTTCCACCAGGTACTTAGCGACGTAGAAAAACATTTTAGAGATGATCGGTGGGGATTATGGCTGATCCGGCTGAATAAATCGAATGAAGTCATCGGGTATGCTGGTCTTTGGAAGTTCTTTGAGGAGGAACAACCGCAATTGCTCTACGCGCTCCTTCCGAAGTTCACAGGATATGGGTATGCCCATGAAGCATCTAAGTTTGTCATTGATCACGCGTTCAATGTTCTCAAATTCGATGAATTGACAGCTTCCATGGATTACGACAACGTGGCATCACGTCGTGTGTGTGAGCGACTTGCCTTTCGCCTGGTCGAGGAGCGAAGGATCGAAAACAAGCCCATCGTTTTCTACAAGCAAATGAAGACCTGACTCCGGACAAATGCTGGAATTGCAATAACCTACAAATGAAGCCGGGACTTACTTCCCTTCAAACTTGAAGGACAACTTCATCCGCACACGGTAAGCCGTGATCTTCCCCTTGTCATTGATCGCCAAATCTTGTTCGAGCACTTCGGCGATGCGAAGATCGCGGAGACTCTTTGAGGCGCGGTTGACGGCTGCCGCTGCGGCCTTTTCCCAGGATACCGGGCTGGATCCTACCAGCTCAATGACTTTGTAAACACTGTCGGGCATATTGTTGCTGTTTTGGTTGTAACAAAACTAAACCTATTGAATTAACGAGTCCTGTGCAAGGCAACCAACCCATAATTGATTGGAATTGGCCCCCTAAAGCCGTAATTTAGAAGCAGGTGTGGAGTACGGAGAATGTCGAAGAACCTCAGTCACTTAGCCGGCCGTAAGGGCGTTTCCCAAACGCTTTTTGAAGAACTGGGCATTGCCGCCCGAGAAACGGGTACGCCGTCCAGGGAAAAAATGGAATCCCTGCGCAAGGAATTCCTCATGGGCAAGGCCAATGTTTATGGTACAGCTACTTTCTACGATTTCCTAAAGCCGGAGAACCGGGGCAAACAGGTTTACATCTGCAACGGCAGCGCCTGCCTCTGCGCCGGCACACAGCCCGCCCTGAAAGAAAAACTGAAGGAGCATTTCGCGGAAGAAGAAATAGGCGAAATGTGCTGTCTTGGCCGCTGTCATGAGAATTCTTCATTCCACTACGCAGGCAACAACTATTCAGGCAAAGCCATCGACCAGATGGCTTCGATAAAGCATGACAAGAAAGCAAAACTGGACACATATCACATCGCCAGCAAGGGCGCCGGTATACTGACCAGAAAATTTCCTGGCATTGATCAATACAAGAAGATCCTCGGCGCTGTGCTAAAGGCTGGAAGAGAAAGATTCCAGCGGGAACTCAAGACTTCCGGGTTGCGCGGACGCGGCGGTGCCGGTTTCCCGATGGTCATCAAACTCGAAAGCTGCCGCAACACACTTGCTGAACAACGGTTCATTGTCTGCAACGCCGATGAAGGCGATCCCGGCGCATATTCCGACCGGTACATTATGGAGCACCAGCCGCATTCTCTGCTCCTCGGTATGGTGATGGCAGGTTTCGCAGCTGAGGCTTCAGTAGGCGTTATCTACATCCGTGCCGAGTACCCTGAGTCAGTGCGCGCCATGGAGGCAGCCCTTGCTGAAGCAGCCAAAGCCGGACTAACCGGTAACAACATTCTAGGTTCAGGGTTTGAATTTCATTTCAAGATCATCCAGGCGCAGGGCGCTTACATCTGCGGAGAAGAAACTGCATTGTTGTCCTCAATTGAAGGCCAACGACCGGAAGTGCGCGTGCGTCCTCCTTACCCGGCACAGCAAGGCTTGTTCAACATGCCCACAGTAGTCAATAATGTATGTACCCTGGCCAACTTGCCGTTCATCGCACAGCACGGCGGGCAGGCATTTGCTGCAGTTGGAACCGAAAAGTCAACCGGAACAATGCTGTTGTCGCTTGATGGCTACTTCAACAGACCGGGACTATACGAGGTCGACATGGGAACCCCGCTCGAAACCGTAGTCAACGAGCTCGCCGGCGGCTTCCGTGAACCGGTGAAGGCCATGCACATAGGCGGCCCGCTTGGTGGCCTGGTGCCGGTTTCAAAAGTCAAGGATCTCACCATCGACTTTGAATCATTTGCCAGGGAAAACTTCCTCCTGGGTCACGCATCCATCGTGTGTATTCCAGAGAAGTTTCCTCTCATTAAATACATCGAGCACCTGTTCGCTTTCACGGCCCATGAAAGCTGCGGCAAATGCTTTCCTTGCCGGCTGGGTTCAACCCGCGGCCAGGAGATGCTCGCCAAGGCACAGGAGAATGGCTACAAAGTAGACCCAGTACTCTTCGACGACCTTCTGGAAACGCTTTCCATTGGATCACTTTGCATGCTCGGCGGTGGGCTGCCGCTGCCTGTCCGCAATGCGATGGAATACTTCAGTGATGAATTAAAGCAGTATTTTGCTTAGGCCATGGTAAAAATCAGCAACATCGAAACCACGCAAACCGCTTATATCAACGGCAAGGCCTACGGACTGATTCCCGGCGAGACAGTACTTTCTTTTGTACGCCGTCACATGGGCCACAACCGGGTGCCCACCCTGTGTGACGCTCCCAACCTGGAGCCTTTCGGGAGCTGCCGTGTGTGCAGCGTGGAAATGGCGCTCAAGCAAGGCGGTCCATCCAAAGTTGTTGCATCGTGCCATACGCCGATGACACCGAATGCATTTATTCAGACTGATACCGACCGGGTCACTAAACTTCGGAAAAACATCATCGAACTGGTCCTCACTGACCATCCGCTGGATTGTCTGACGTGCGAGGTGAACAACAACTGTGAATTGCAGGCCGTTGCTGCGCAGGTCGGGGTTCGCGATGTGCGGTATCCGGAGGGAAAAAATCATCTCGACCGCAAGAAGGATCTGAGTCACCCCTACATGACTTCCGACCTCTCGAAGTGCATCAACTGCTTCCGTTGTGTGCGGGCTTGCGACGAAGTGCAGGGCGAATTTGTGCTAACCATGGCGGGCCGCGGTTTCGATAGTCATATCGCCAAGAGTTTCAACGAAAGCTTCATGGAGTCGGATTGTGTGAGCTGCGGGGCGTGCGCACAGGCTTGTCCAACTTCAGCCATATCAGACATTTTCGAGTCGAAGAGCATAAACGTGCAAAAGAAGGTACGTACCACATGCACATACTGTGGCGTGGGCTGCAACCTTGATGTTGCTGTGAATGACGACAAAGTGAAGTCGATACAAGCGCCCTATGATGCGGAAGTCAACCAGGGTCATACCTGCCTGAAGGGAAGGTTTGCGTTCTCGTTCTATAACCATCCCGAACGCCTGCGCACCCCATTGATTCGCAAGGACGGCGAACTTGTACCTGCCACATGGGACGAGGCTTATGATTTCATCACCGCCAGGCTGACCGAGATCAAGGAAAAGCATGGCCCCGACTATATCGCCGGCATTTCCTCTGCCAGGTGTACCAACGAGGAGAACTATCTCATGCAAAAGTTCATTCGCGTGATAATTGGCACCAACAACATTGATTCCTGTGCCCGCGTTTGTCACTCACCCACAGCACTGGGCATGCAGAGAAGTTTCGGTACCGGTGCTGCAACAAACTCCATCGAGGACCTCAAGTACACTGACTGCATCATGATCATAGGGGCGAACCCCACCGACGGACACCCGGTAACCGGCGCCAAGTTCAAGCAGTTCGCCATGAAGGGCAAGACGACCATCGTGGTGGATCCGCGCCGTACTGAAATCGCCCGGTATGCCACGTATCACCTGGCCTTGCGGCCCGGGACAAACGTTGCACTCCTTAATATGATGTTATACTATATCATATCGGAAGGACTTGAAGACAAAGAATTCATTGAATCACGCACGGAAGGCTATGAAGACTTCAAGAAGCAGATTCTGAGTGTAAAACTCGACGAGCTTGAGCGCGTCACCGGTGTTGACCGTCAGTTGGTACGCAAGGCGACACTGGCCTATGCTACATCGAGCGCTGCCATGTCATTTCACGGACTCGGCGTTACTGAGCATTCGTATGGCACATATGCAATCATGCTCATCACCGATCTGGCCATGATCACCGGCAATATCGGCCGACGCGGTGTGGGCGTGAACCCCTTACGTGGACAGAACAACGTGCAGGGTGCCGCAGACATGGGTTGCCAGCCTCACCAGGGCGCCGGGTACTTCGACGTTACAAATCCGGAATACCACGCGCTGTACGAAAAGTTTTACGGTGTGAAATTGCCCAAACACATCGGCTACAAGATCCCGCAGATGTACCAGGCATCACTGGACGACAAGTTGAAAGCCCTCTGGATAATGGGTGAAGACCTCGTACAGACCGATCCAAACACCAACAGGGTGATTGCGGCTTTGAAAAAGCTTGACTTGCTGGTGGTTCAGGAATTGTTCATGACAGAAACAGCCAAGATCGCCACAGTAGTGTTGCCCGGCGCTTCGTTCCTGGAGAAGGATGGAACGTTCACCAACGGAGAGCGGCGGATCCAACGTGTAAACAAAGTGGTTGAACCGATCGGGGGCACCAAGTCAGACGGTCAGATTGTTGTTGACATCATGAACCGCATGGGCCCTTCGAACGGCTCAGGGCAAGCTCTTCAGCCGGACTATGATCCTGACACCCTCCTGCAGGAAATTTCGCAGATCGTTCCCTTCTTTAAAGGAGTGAAATGGAACGCACTGGGAGAAAACGGCAAGCAATGGCCGGTGAAGGAAGATGGAACCGACACCAAGATTCTACACGTCGACACGTTCAAGCGTGGTAAGGGAAAGTTTCACTATTTCGACTTTAAGGAAAGCAAAGAAATCATTGACAACGGAAAGGAGTACCCCTACATCCTTACTACCAACCGCGAACTGGAGCATTACAATTGCGGTACCATGACGCGCCGCACTCCCAATGTGGATTTGCTCACGGAAGATGTTTTGATGATCAACCCGGGCGACGCTGAAAAGCACTTCATCAAAGATGGTGACATGGTTTGCGTGGAGTCACAACGCGGCAAAGTTGATTTGAAGGCACGAATCACCGATGAAGTAAAACCCGGAATCCTAAGTTCAACTTTTCACTTCCCGGAGATCAACCTTAATGTCATTGGTTCAAATGAACACGATGTTGAAGCTCTGTGTCCTGAGTACAAGGTGATTGCAGTGAACATCAGGAAAAGCAAGGGGAAGTTCAAGAACCCGTAATCTGTGATCTGTAATCGGTGATCCGTAATCTGTGATCGGTGATCGGCAATCGGTGTTGCTGAACGGATAACGAACAACGAATAACGGACAACGGATCACGACAGCCCCGTAATCTTCCCATCCTTATCAATATCCATTCCCATTGCTGCAGGCTCGTTAGGCAGTCCAGGCATGCGGAGGATGTCGCCGGTGATTGGAATTATAAATCCCGCCCCTGCCGCCACTTCAATTTCTCTTACCGTGATGATGAAATCCTTTGGCCGCCCAAGCTTGCGCGGGTCGTCGCTGAATGAACTTTGGGTCTTGGCCATACAAATGGGAACACCGTTGAGTCCAATGCGTTCGATTTTCTTCAAGTTCAGACGCGCTTTCGGCAGGTATTCAACTCCCTTCGCTCCGTAAATCTTGACTGCGATCTTTTCAATCTTCTCCTCCACGGTCGCCTTCCAGTCGTAAACCGGCCAATATTTACCCTTGAACTTCTCTGCCTCGTAGGCAATTTTCTCGGCAAGATCGGTCATCCCGGCGCCGCCTTTCTCCCACCCTTCTGCCAGGGAAATGGTGACCCCCATTTCTCCACACCGCTTCATGACCCATTGCACTTCTTCTTTCGTGTCAGAAACAAACTTGTTAAGCGATATCACGACCGGAAGTCCGAAGATCTTGGTGTTCTCGATGTGCTTCTCCAGGTTGGCGAAACCCCTTTCCAGTGCCCTTACGTCCGGCTGCTTCAAATCCTCTTTCTTCGCTCCACCGTGGAATTTCATTGCCCGGACGGTGGCGACCAGCACGACGGCGTGGGGTGAGTAGTCGCCGTAACCGCACACAATGTCGATGAACTTTTCAGCGCCCAGGTCCGATCCAAAACCTGCCTCTGTTACGACATAATCTGACAGGCTCAGCCCCATGCGTGTTGCCAGTACCGAGTTGGCGCCCTGGGCAATATTACCGAACGGTCCGCCGTGAATAATTGCCGGGTTGCCTTCCAGGGTCTGCACCAGGTTGGGCTTGATCGCATCCTTGAGCAGCACGGCCATTGATCCCTGCGCGTTCAGGTCACGGGCAAAGACAGCCTTCCCATCGTATGTGTCACCGATGTAGATATTCCCCATACGCCGCTTCAGGTCTTCCAGGTCGGTGGCCAGGCAAAGGATTGCCATGATCTCTGAGGCCGCGGTGATGTTAAAACCGGTTTCCCTGATCATGCCGCCCGTCTTACCTCCCAAGCCGGTGATCATGTCGCGCAAGGCGCGGTCATTCATGTCCATCACGCGCTTCCACTCCACCGTACGCGGGTCAATGTTCAGCCCCTCTTTCCCTTTCTGCACATCATTGTCGATCAGCGCTGCCAGGAGGTTGTTCGATTTCTCAACCGCAGCGAAATCGCCGGTAAAGTGAAGGTTAATATCCTCCATCGGAACTACCTGTGAATAGCCGCCACCAGCTGCGCCGCCTTTCATGCCAAAGACTGGTCCGAGCGACGGCTCCCTGAGTACCACGGTTGTCTTCTTTCCGATCCGGTTAAGTCCCTCGCATAAGCCGATGGAAGTCGTGGTCTTGCCTTCGCCTGCGGGCGTTGGCGTCATTGCCGTAACAAGGATGAGCTTTGCTTTCTTTGCCTTATCCTCCCTGATCAAGCTTAGCGGAATCTTTGCCTTATGCTTACCGTAGTACTCAAGGCTTTCAATTGAGATGCCCAGACGCCCGGCGATCTCGTCGACATGCTTCATCCTGACTGACTGTGCGATTTCGAGATCGGACTTTACCTTCATCGGCCGGTTTGGTCAGTAAAATAACAAAGAAAAGGCAACTGGAGCACATTTTCCTATATTCGCGGCGCGACGGACAATCGCAAAGAATGATGTCAGGAGAAGAACAGGGTAAAGGCATAAGGTCAGGCCGCTGGATCATCATGGGGATTGCGCTCGGACTTGTTCTGATCGCCGGGTTAATCGTGCTGTACCTCAACTATAATGCAGTTGACTACAGTGAGCTGAACAAAGGAGAATGGAAGCAGGTAAGAGCTGGTATACCATATATACAGTTTGAATCACCCGTACCTCTCGAGAACAAGTCGCGGCCGGCGATCGGCCAGGAGCGCGAAGCCATTTCCCGAAGCCAGTCATTCGTATATGAAAACGGGTTAGACCTCCATATATCCGCATCAATTGTGGAGTACCTTCCGCATGTATACCTCGATCCGGAGGTGGTAGTCACGTCGGTCAGAAACTTTGACAAGCAATTTGGTGCAAGCAACATCTCTCTCCGCCCCATGGAGCTTATGATTGGTGCATACAAGGCTATTCGCGTTGACGGATCATTTACCGTTGCCGGTAGAAAGTATGTCTTCTCAAGGGTCAATTCCGAGTACCGAAACATCTACCGCGATCTGCTCGTGATTGTCCGGGCCGGCGACGAGGATGCACTGCAGATAAAAAACAGGATGGTGCAATCTGTCTTCCTTGAGCCTCAGTAGCCTGTAAATGGTACCTTAGCGGTAAACCACCTGTTGCAATGAAACCCTTGTGCGCTCCGCTGTTGATGGTAGTCCAGGTTTTTGTCATGTCGTGTTCAAACCCACCTTCCGGCCGGGATGGTTGGCTTAAAGGTTCACCTCACGAAAAGCTGGATGTGGTCGCAAGACAACTGCGCGGTTGGGACATGACCATGGTTGAAAGCGGCTATCGGTACCAGGAACTTTATTGGGCAGGGACCGATGGAAATTGGGAATATGCTGCATACCAGTCAGAAAAGATTCGGCAGGCTATAGAATATGGATTTAAACGCCGGCCAAAAAGAAAAGCGTCTGCTGACAAGTTCCTGGCGGCCCTCCAGGAAATGGACAGCGTGGTCAAGCGTCGTGACTCCGTCGAATTCATCCCCGCCTTTCGCATGATTACAACCAGGTGCAATGATTGTCACCGGGATGAGAAGGTACCCTTCTTCAAGGTCGATATTCCTACCGTTAGGCAGTCACCCGTGCGGGGCCGCTGACGTAGGAAGCAGATCAAGGGCTTGTCGCCGGGTTGAGATACAACTTATACTTCAATGTAATAATGCTGTCGCTTTGAGTAAATCCGGCTGATAGCTCATCTCGTGAGTATTGCCACGTATAGATCAGGTCAAACCTGTGCGTGTAGCTCAACCGATAACCCAAACCCAACCGCGCACGCCGCTGATTCGCGAAGCGTTCAGTTACTTGTTGGTCCGCTACGATGAACTCTTCATAGTCAAGGAACGAATAAACAAGTTTATTGGTGAACAGGTTGGGCCCATTAATGCTGAACCACACCTCCCCTCTTACTCGAAAACGTCCATTGTGTTCCCAGGTATCAGCTTCAATGTGGTGGAGATTCCTTGATTGAGCTCGGGCCCAAATGCGGGTATCGAGTCGTTTGCCCTGGGTAATGTGATACCTTACTCCAGCCATTGGAGAAACCTCAAACGTGCTAACCGTACTTGTTTGCTGTGTCCAGCCAAGCGGAACTTCAGACGTTAGCTCTATCCTGGGAGTAAGCGCAAATTCAAAGGTTGGACTTGTACTCCAGGTTGTCCACTTTTCACCGCCGCTCAGCAAGGTCTGGTAGTTGAAGGTATTCTCGGCCAGGTACCTGTTGGCGAAGGGGTAGCTTGTCTGCCATTCTGCCCAGAACTGCTTACCGGTTTGTGCCCTACAATCAAAATTGCAAAGGAGAATTGTCGCAAAAGTAAGTGCGCGAATTGCGTACCTGGTTCTCAAGGGAAGATCAATCTTCGCGCGAAGATACGCATATCGGAGCCTGGAACCATGCTTCCCCAAAAGCGAAAATTGGAAAGCGATAAGATGTAAACATAGACTGGTCAACAGGGCTGGTGATCATTGGCTGCGGCCAGAAGCCCGCGACAAGAGGCCAGTGACTAACTTGTGGCGTTCGATCTAAGCGTTACATTCGCTATTTCATCATCGATCACAAAAATGGCCGAGCTTAAAACCAGACCCACCAAAGCAAGCGTGGATAAGTTTATCGACACGCAGGAAAGGGAATCCGTGCGTGACGACTGTCGTACGCTTGTCAGGATTATGCAGGATATCTCCGGCGAACCGGCGGTCATGTGGGGGCCTTCGATTATTGGATTCGGGTCCTTTGTCTATCAGTATTCTGGTGGCAAGGAACTCCAATGGCCGGTCCTGGCTTTCTCACCAAGAAAGCAAAACCTTACCATCTATTTGTTGCCCGGTTTCTCGGCCAAAAAAGACCTGCTGAAGAAACTGGGTAAGAATAAGACGTCAGTTTCCTGTCTTCTTGTAAAAGGCCTGGACGGCCTACACATGCCCACGTTGAAAAAGCTAATCGTTGAATCATACAGGGACGTGGTAATGAAGTATGGGAAAAGGATTGGCGCCAAAGAAATGGGACGAGGTGGTTAGGGATTACTTGTTCCCCACCCTGACTCCCCTAAAGGGGAAATCAGTTTGTCTGCTGGAACAATAGCAGCCAGCGACCCAGCAACCAGTGACCAACTACCTGCGACCAGCAGCCAGCAACCAGCAACCACTAAAAGTCGCACAGAATTCTCATTCCGGGTTATGGAATCCGCGCCGCCCATGCATCCTGTGAGAAAAAACTCCCATGAAAACCAAGATTCTCGCAGGGGTGCTCCTGGCTGTAGTCGGGACCCTCGCCCTTGTAGCCTTCTCTGTTAACCGCGACAAGGCCACCAGGAAATTCACAACATACAAGTCCATGCCCAGGGGTTGCGTTTTCCGCACCCTGATGGGCGAAGAAGAATCGGCTGGCGACGACATCGAATACTTCACGCCTGAAAACGTGGAACGTGCCATCCGCGGCGGACTCGGCTGGGTGATTAAAGCTCAGCGTCCAACCGGAGGCTGGGGCGCCGGCTCCCACCATCGCCAGGACGTGATGGATCCCCATGCCGTGCAGGCAGATCCTGCAACCACCTCGATGGTAACGATGGCACTATTGCGTAGCGGACACTCGCTCACAAAGGGCGAGTATACAAACCCGATGCGCAAAGCGCTCAATTACTTGTTGGGGGCGGTGGAAGCATCTTCACCGCAGAGCTACACAATCACAAACATCACGGGAACGCAGATCCAGATCAAACTGGGAGCCAACATCGATGTCATCCTCACATCACAATTCTTTTCCAACCTGCTCGACGGCCACCTGGACTTTGACCCGACGCTGAGGGAACGCGTTCGGCGTGCCAACGGTCTTTGCGTCAACAAGATCCAACGCAGCATGGACAAGGATGGGAGCATTCGTGGCTCAGGCTGGGCAGGTGTATTACAGTCTTCCTTCGCGACAAACGCCATGGAAGCCGCACAGGCTCAGGGTATAGAAGTAGACGACAAAGCCCTTGAGAAGGCGCGTGAATTCCAGAAGAACAACTACAACGCAGAAACCGGTGATGTGAAAACGGATCTTGGTGCAGGTGTGGTCCTGTATTCCGTGACTGGTTCTGCGCGTGCAAGTGCAAAAGAAGCCCGGCGTGTGGAAGAAGAAATGGAGAAGGCCAAACGCGATGGCCGTCTATCACCGCAAGCCGCCCCATCCGCAGGCAACCTGGAAAAGTTGGGCTACCCACGCGAAGAAGCTGCGAAATATGCAACAGCTTATGAAGTTTACCAGTCGGCTAAAGTAAAATCGCAGCAGGCGGACGTCATGGAAGGATTCGGCAACAATGGTGGAGAAGAATTCCTGAGTTACTTGCAAACCGGCGAGAGTATGATCATCGGCAAGGACAACGCCTGGAAGAAATGGTACGAAAACTGCAGCGGTCGTCTTATCCAGATCCAGAACAACGACGGCAGCTGGAACGGACATCATTGCATTACCAGTCCGGTTTTTTGTACGGCAACGTGCTTGTTGATACTCTCGGTGAATAATGATGTGGAGCGCCTGGTGAAACAGGGAAGTGAATCAGTGATCGGTAATCGGTAATCCGTGATCGGTAATCCGTGATCGGCAATCTGTAATCGGTAATCCGTGATCGGTAATCCGTGATCGGTAATCCGTGATCGGTAATC
>Ga0187893_10013236_pt1 | contig 11530 bp, 10 predicted proteins | sample MA1701074metaG_FD_139574 | JGI IMG/M metagenome (GOLD analysis project Ga0187893, IMG submission 139574) | White microbial mat communities from a basaltic lava cave in the Kipuka Kanohina Cave System on the Island of Hawaii, USA - MA170107-4 metaG ...
AAGGCGCCCACGCTATCGAAAGCTCTGGCGGCGGAGTTTGGCTCCATTGACAACTGGAAAGCCGATTTCAAGGCCGCTGCCGTTTCCGCCAAACTGAGTGGCTGGGGATTGCTGGTCTATGATTCCCTCTATTCGAAGAGACTGCTGAACGTTTTGGTGGATGAACATCAGTATGGCGCCATTTGGGGCGGCATTCCCTTGATCTCCTGCGATGTCTTCGAGCACGCGTACTATCATAAAGACGGTCCTGGGCGGGCAAAGTACATCGACAATTTCCTGGCCAAGCTCCATTGGGGCCGTATCGAAGCCCGCTATACCAAGTTCGTCAAGTAAGCTGCCTCGGACGTCATCTCCGAGATCGCTGCACTTTTGGATGCAAGGTGACAGCAATAGACGTGGTTTTGAGTGGGAGGCCGTCTCCGCAAGAGGCGGCCTCCCACTTTGTTTATTCAGGGGATGTGCGGTGGAACGCGCGCTCCTGCGCGCGTTTTCTCCTGTCGGGAGACTAAGAACAGCGTGCGCGGGGGGACGGCGGTCCCACGCGCCCCTTCACCCAGGCCCTCGTTGGGGAGCAACCTCCATGCTTCGTGGCTATCAGGGCAAGTTTCCGGAAGTGGGAGCCGGGGTCTTTATCGAAGACAGCGCTCAGGTGATTGGTGACGTTGTCATTGGCGACCATTCCAGCGTCTGGTTCAACACGGTGGTGCGTGGTGATGTGTATTACATTCGGATCGGCAACAGCACGAATATTCAAGACTCGTGCGTGCTGCATGTGACCCGTGACCGAAATGCCACGATTCTGGGAGATTTCGTCAGCGTCGGGCATGGTGTCATTCTGCATGGCTGCACCGTGGAATCGCATTGTCTGATCGGTATGGGCGCCATTGTCATGGACAAGGCGGTAATCGGCGAGGGAACCATCGTTGGCGCAGGTTCACTGGTCACGCAAGGCCTCAAAGTGCCGCCTCGCAGCCTCGTGCTAGGTTCGCCAGCCAAGGTTGTACGCGAGCTATCAGCCGCAGAGGTCGAGAACATTGACCGATACGCCAACAACTACTTGATGTATAAGGAGAATTATCTAAAGGAGAAGGGATGACCACAATCTTGATTCAAGCGTCATTCCCGCGAAAGAACGTCACCCAGGCGGATTGTAAGCCGGGGCGGGAATCCAGTCTCCACCCTCCAAGTCAGAATGACGAATGACTAAATCCTAATGACGAAAGAAATCCGAAGCTCTAATGACCCAATAGTTTCTTATACCCTTTTCGGGCTTCGGTATTAGTCATTCTTTCGTCATTCGTGCTTAGTCATTAGTCATTGAATCGTCATTAGTCATTGAATCATGCCAGCTAGCTGTAGGATCCAGCGAGGCTTGGGAAGAAGAACTCGGCTCCATAACCCGAAACAGTGATCAAGTCCATCAAAGGTACCCGCGATATCCTTCCCCCAGAGTCAGCACTCTGGATTCGTGTGGAGAACACCGCCCGTGAGGTCTTCGACCTGTACGGCTTCGCCGAGGTTCGCACTCCGATCTTTGAGAGCACCGAACTATTCGCGCGAGGTGTGGGCGAAGACACGGATATCGTTTCCAAAGAGATGTATACCTTTGAGGATCGCGACGAAAAGTCCTTGACGTTGCGCCCGGAGGGAACAGCGCCTGTCGTGCGAGCTCACATCGAACATCAGCTGCAGCAGGAATCGCCCGTCGCCAAGCTGTATTACGTCGGTCCAATGTTTCGTCGAGAGCGTCCGCAGAAAGGGCGCTATCGGCAATTTCACCAGATTGGGGCCGAGGTGCTGGGATCGGACAATCCAGCCATCGAAGCCGAAGTCCTCGAGATGCTGCAGTTCTTTCTCAAGCGGATCGGTATAGAAGACCAGACTCTGCTGGTCAATTCCATCGGGTGTAATATCTGCCGACCGCGATTCCTAGAGGCATTAAAGCGAGCACTGGCGGAAAAGAAGGACGGGCTCTGCGCAGATTGCCAAAGACGGAGTGAAACCAATCCTCTGCGCGTGCTCGACTGCAAGGTGGAATCCTGTCAGCCCATCATCGAGTCGCTTCCCAAGATCTCGGAGTTTCTGGACGATGGCTGCCGCACCCACTTCGAGAAGTTCCTGAGCTATCTGACGAGCCGCCAGGTTTCATTCACGATCGTGCCCCGACTTGTGCGTGGCCTGGATTACTACACACGAACTACTTTTGAGATTACGAGCGGGGCGCTGGGGGCACAGAATACTCTGATCGGAGGCGGGAGATACGACGGGCTCGCGGAGGCATTGGGCGGGCCGCCGACCAAGGGTTTTGGCTTCGCATTGGGCCTTGAGCGCCTCCTGCTGGTGTTGCAGGAATCGGGAAAGCAAGCACAGCTGCCTTCGCCGCAGCTCTTCCTAGCGCCGTTGGGAGATGCTGCTTTTGAGAAAGCAACCTTGCTGGCCCGCGACTTAAGGCAGCAGGGCATCCGCTGTGTCTTCGATTTCGAAACTCGAAGCTTGAAGAGTGCAATGCGGCTGGCAAACAAACTACGCGCCCAGCACGTCCTCATTCTTGGCGACAGCGAGTTGCAAACTGGGAAGTACCAGCTCAAGCGGATGAGTGACGGCACCCAGCGTGAAGCCCAAGCCGAAGAAATTGTGTCGGTGCTGCGGGACATGGCCGCTGCTCCTCTGCAAGAAGTGAAGTAGTTACGGTTGACGGGATTTCAATTCGATTCGCGATAGAGCCGCCGACCGCAACTTGAATGTGGCCACGACGCTTTTCACGGCTTCATACTAAGGAGACACCCTCTTGGAATTGGATGCATTAGGTTCGTTGGAAAGAACTCACCACTGTGGCGCGCTGACGGCGCAGCAAGCCGGAAACTCTGTTCTGCTGATGGGATGGGTAGCCCGGCGGCGCGACATGGGACACCTCATCTTCATCGACTTGCGCGACCGGGAGGGCATCACCCAGATTCTTTTCAACCCCGATCACTCGGCGGCTGCACACCAGAAAGCCAAGGGCCTACGCTCCGAGTTTGTCATCGCCGCCCGGGGACAGGTTGTGCGCCGCGATGCAGCGACAGTGAATCCAGCCATCTCAACGGGTGAAGTGGAAGTGCTCGTCTCCGAGCTCTACGTCTTGAACGAAGCCAAGACACCTCCGTTCCCAATCGAAGATGACATCACGACTTCAGAAGACTTGCGGCTGAAGTATCGGTATCTGGATTTGCGCCGCTCCAGATTGGCGCGTAATTTCAAATTGCGCCATCAAATCACCATGGCTGTTCGAAGAGTCATGGACGCGCAGGGGTTCTACGAGATCGAGACACCTTTTCTGACGAAGTCGACTCCGGAGGGCGCGCGTGACTATCTGGTTCCCTCGCGTCTGCAGGCAGGCAGCTTCTATGCCCTGCCGCAGTCGCCCCAGATCTTCAAGCAACTTCTTATGGTAGCCGGCATGGAAAAGTATTTCCAAATTGTCCGCTGCTTCCGCGATGAGGACTTGCGGGCCGACCGTCAACCTGAGTTCACTCAAATTGACATCGAGATGTCGTTTGCCCAGCCGGAGACCGTTTTCCGGATGATTGAACCACTGATCGTTGAGATTTTTGCGGTGAATGGAGCATCAATTCAGACACCGTTTCGCCGGCTGCCCTATCGCGAAGCGATGGAGCGCTACGGCTCCGACAAACCTGACCTGCGCTTCGGTCTGGAGTTTGTCAATCTAAGCCCGCTTTTCAAAGGAACGGATTTCCCGCCTTTCCAGACGGCACTGCAAGCCGAAGGCCAGGTGAAAGCCCTTTGTGTTCCCGGCTCTGCCGGATACTCGCGCAAGCAGTTGGACGATCTCACAGCAGTGGCACGTGTGTTTGGCGCCAGCACCATGGCCTACGTCAAGGTTCTGGAGAATGAGGTGCAGTCCCCGCTGCTCAAGAACTTAGGCGAAGCAAAATGCCGCGAGATGGCGGACGCAGCGCACGCTAAACCTGGGGATCTACTGCTAATCATCTCCGGCAGCCAGAAGGTCGTCGCTGAATCGCTCGGCGCCGTTCGCTTGCACGTGGGGAAGCAAGAGAAGCTGATCGATCCCAAGGCGCTGTCGTTCCTCTGGGTGACCGACTTCCCCATGTTTGACTACGACCCGACCGAGAAACGCTATGTCGCTTGCCATCATCCGTTCACATCGCCGGCCGACGACGACCTCGACAAGATCGCTTCCAACCCGGCCGCTGTTCGCGCCAAGGCCTACGATCTCGTACTGAATGGCATGGAAATTGGTGGTGGATCGGTGAGAATTCATCGTCAGGATGTGCAAGCGCTGGTCTTCAAAACCCTTGGACTCAGCGAGGAAGAAGCCCGGCTGCGCTTCGGGTTCTTCCTTGAAGCCTTGGAATACGGAACGCCGCCTCACGGTGGCATCGCACTAGGCTTGGACCGCATCACCATGCTCCTGGCCGGTGAGAACTCGATCCGCGATGTTATCGCCTTCCCAAAAACCGCGCGCGCCGTCGATTTGATGGCCGAATGCCCGACGCCGGTTGACAAGAAGCAATTGGATGAGCTTGGAATTCGATTTCTGGGAAAACTGGACTAGGGTTTCTAAATTTGTCTCCCTTTCCCAAGGGAATCGAAGCTTTGAGAAAGCTTCGCCGCGTTTCTTGCGGCAGGGGGTCTTCACTAGTTCGTGCCACACCCGCTGTGGACCCCTTGCCAAGGGGACAAAGCTCTAGCCTCCAGCCAGAGGATCGGTGCGCTTGAGAAGCAGCGCACCCTACGTAGTGCTTCCGCGCTTTTTTGCCCCTGCCTCACAAGCAGCAGACTGAGCACTGAATATGTCCAAGATCCGGGTCCTGCCTGAAGCTCTCGCCAACAAAATCGCCGCCGGTGAGGTCGTCGAACGTCCCGCTTCCGTGGTCAAGGAGCTGCTGGAAAATTCACTCGACGCGGGCGCGTTGAGTCTCGAAATCGACGTTGAATCTGGTGGACGGCGATTGATCCGCATCCAGGACGATGGCGAAGGGATGACGCCTGACGATGCCTTACTGGCTTTCGAGCGCCACGCCACCAGCAAGTTGCAGCGCGCCGATGACCTGATGGAGATTGCAACTCTCGGCTTTCGCGGCGAGGCCTTGCCGAGCATCGCCAGCGTCAGCCGGCTGCTGCTGGAAACCCGTCATGAAAGCCGCGAGGCTGGCACCTCCGTTGAGATCAACGGCTCCCGGCTCGCCGGAGTCAAGGAGATTGCCCGCTCGCGTGGAACCACGCTCACCGTGCGGGATCTCTTCTTCAATGTCCCCGCGCGCAAGAAGTTCCTTCGTTCTGATAGCACCGAACTGGGCCACGTCGTCAACTTCGTAACGCAGTATGCCCTGGCACACCCGGAGGGGCGCTTTGCTCTGCGCAGCGCCGGCTCTGAGGTGTTCAACCTGCAGCCCGTGCCTGTCCAGAGGGAACGCGTGTTTCAGGTGTTCGGCGGAGCTTTGTTGAAGCAGCTTGTCGAGGTTCAGAGCGACGTGCCCGTGTTCTACACGGCAGAAGACGAGGCTGGCGAGCCCGGAGGACATTCGGACAGCATTCGCGTCCACGGCTTCGTTTCGAAGCCAGAAGTTCACAAGTTGAACCGCAATTCCCTTTACTTCTTTGTGAACCGTCGCATGGTGCGCGACCGCATCATCCTGCACGCGCTCAATGAAGCCTATCGCAACATCCTGCCTGCCGGAATATTCCCCGTCGTGCTCCTGTTTGTCGAGATGCCACTGCGCGAAGTGGACGTGAATGTCCATCCCTCAAAAACCGAAGTTCGCTTCCGGCATCAAGCGCTCCTGCATGACTTCTTACGCGACAGCGTCCGCAAGGCGCTGATGGACGCCCGCCCACAAACCCCGTTTCCAGCAGCCCGGCATGCTCAGTCGGCAATGGGTGACAGCCCCTTTGACACATCACCGAACGAGGAGCTTGCGTTTCCCGGAACAGCACCGCGAGCTTCCTCCTGGGCGGCTGCTGTGCCCGTGTCAGGCGAGGTTGCATTGCCGGAAAGGTCCTTTGCTCTCATTCCGCCGACTCCGGCTCCAACCAATGCCACGCTTCCTTTCCGGAGCGAGAACGCGCTGACAATCTCTGCAGGGACTTCAGCGGGCGCTGCTCCGTCGGAGATTCTTTCGGCATCATCGAGTGCCGTCGTCGCTGGCGTGCTGCCGGCTCACAGTCTTGCAACCTCTGCCGGAGTCCCGGCTTCGGGCGAGTCTGCCGAGCCTGTGTTGGTCGCTCAATCGCAATTCGGCATCGTACCGCTGGGGCAAATCGATAATAGCTTCATTGTCGCTGCCGACGGCGGCGCGCTTCTGCTCATCGATCAGCATGTAGCACACGAGAGGATCCTTTTTGAAAAGGTGTTACGCCAGCGTAGCGAAGGAAAGGTGGAAAGCCAGAGGCTGCTGCTGCCATTGATCATCGAGATCAACCCAAGGCAGCAGGTGATTCTGGAGAACATCACGCCCGAACTCGCGGCTTGCGGGTTCGAGGTCGAACCGTTCGGAAGAAAAACAGTCGCCATCAAGGCAGCCCCGGCGGGGTTGGCCACCACTGACGTTCAGCAGCTCTTAGGTGAATTGTTAGAAGGATTGGAGCGGGAAACGCAAGCCATCAGTCTCGGACGGTTGCGTGAGAAAATCGCCGCTTCTGTCGCGTGCCACGCGGCAATCAAGATCAACATGCATCTGGAACACCCGAAGATGCTCTGGCTGATCGATGAACTGCAGAGGACCCAATACCCGATGAGCTGCCCGCACGGTCGGCCGATTGTGCTCCGCTACGAAAAGAATGAGATCCTGAAAGCGTTTAAGAGGATTTGAGAGTACGCGGCCACAGAGACGACACACAGGGAGTCGACGGTGCCTCTTGGATCACCACGACCGTTTTGTCCTGGGAGTTGCTGTGGGTGTCTGTCACCCGCTGGCCTATGGTGAGGCAGCCGATACCATGGCCCAGGTACTCACAGAGACCGAAAAGCAAAAAGTGCACGGCTATGAGGTGCGCGAGAATCTGCTGAGGGGAACTGATAACGGGAACATCTGGTGGCTACGCTGGAATAAGTAGCTCGAACGACACTCTGTTTCGCAGACATGCTCAGAGCGCATGTCTGTGCCGCCCGCGTTCAGTAGCGCACGACCTATTCGACATATGAAAGGGTTTCCGTCAGCAAACTCATACGACCAATTCGCCTACAGCGTTCGTACGCAGCGCCGTTACCTCCTGAAGCTGCAGACCCGACGCTTTTTGCGCGCCATACGGGTTACAGCCGAGCGGCGAGCTGAGGCCACTAAGGCTGGCTCCTTCCTGTGGAGAGCACAGCGCGGTGGCAAGACCCTAGAGTTGCCTATCGACGGCACCGACGAGACATACTTGGAGGATGCGCCATTCGAGGAAGCGCGAATGAAACCTCTACGGGACTTGGCTACCGAGGGACGCGCAAATCCTAAGGGAATTCCCTACCTGTACCTTGCAACACACCGCGACACGGCGGCCGCGGAAGTTCGCCCATGGAAAGGCGGGATAGTATCGATCGGACAGTTTCGAGTCGTCCGGGACATTCGATTGGTCAACACAACCCGCTTCTCTAAGCGGGGGAGTTACCCTTTCAAGCAACCCAACCCCACTAGGCGCGAAGAGGCAGTGTGGGGCGATATCGATCACGCCTTTGCCGTTCCGACTACACCGACGGACAACGAATCGGATTATGTTCCGACGCAAGTGCTTGCGGAGCTATTCCGCGAATCGGGATTTGATGGCGTGGGTTATCGCAGTTCATACGGCAGGGGCCACAATATCGTCCTATTTGACGTGGACCTCGCCGAGCAAGTGAACGGCTTCCTCCTACGCGTCAAAGACCTCCGGTTTGATTTTGACGTCGAGGACAGATTCGGATACTCGACCAAAAAGCCTAGCGCCACCTAATGGTCGTTGCACCTGACAAAGAGGCTAAGGATGGTGTTCGCTCGTGAGCTCGGCTCACCTATCCCAGAATCTGTTCCAAATGATGCTTCAGGTGGACGACGTAGTCCTTCATCAAAAACTCGAGCGTCACCGGGTCGCTGCCACCAATGGCGCACTGTCGGCTCAACTGATCGCCGGGTATGTGCGCCATCACATGCAGCAAATGCCAGTTATAGTGCTGCCAAAGCGCAACAAGCGCATTCCAACTCTCGTCCTGGTAGTGCTGAACCGCGACCCAGCGTTCCTGCTCATAGCCTGGGAAGGCCAAGTCCTGGCCGAACTGTGCCCTGACGAAGCGTTGATGGTTGTTGGCAGCAGAATCGATCAAGTGTCCCAGAACCTGCTTCTTGGACCATTTCTCCGGAGACACAACTTTCTGGCTGTCCGAGTCGGTGATCTTCCCCAACTGCACGAGCGCACGGTCGAGTGTTGACTTGAAGTTGTCTAGAGTGGATTGCATTGGGTTATCTCCTATTAAGAACTACAGAATGACAGCACTCTTCGTCTCTCAAAACACTCGATGAACTTCGGTCCCTCTCCCACCAATGCGGGAGGGGTGAGGGGGCGAGCACGCAGCTGGAGTTTCTCATAATTCCTTTGAGATCCTCATGCAGGGCCGAGTCTCGTGAGTTGACTCAGCAGAGAGGTATCCCCCCTCACCCCCCAGCCCCTCTCCCGCGTTGGGGCGAGGGGAGCCGATACGCGCGACTTGTAAGATCGGGGTGGAGCGGTGAATGATTGGAGCCTGACAGTTGCGAGAGATTCCCCTTAACAAAGGCGCAATAATGTTGCCCGTCTGCCTTACGACGTGCGCTGGCTTGCCAGCTCTGTCGCCAGCCTTCCCAGCATGATTACGGCTTCCTCTATACGATCGCACCAACGGAACCCGCAGTTGACTCGAATGAAGTTTCGATATCCCTGGCTGGCGGAGAACGCCGGTCCCGGCGCAACGCTGATGTTCCGTTCCAAGGCGCGCTCGTAGAGGTCCAGCGAGTTCACAGATTTTGGCAGTTCAACCCACAGCACGATGCCACCGGCGGGTCGGGTGACTTTCGTTCCTTCGGGGAAGTAACGGGCAATCGCTTGGGACATCCTTTGGAGCTGTTGCGCATACCCTTTGCGCGTATTGCGCAAGTGGTGGTCATAACCGCCGCTCTTCAGAAACTCGGCAATCATGAGTTGAGGCAGAAGGGCATTCCCTGCCGTGCTGATATTCTTCAGTCGTTCCACTTGCTCGCGGTATCTGCCCGGCGCCGTCCAACCGACTCGGTGCCCGGGCGCCAAGGTTTTCGAGAACGAAGAACACAAGAGCACCAAACCTTTGCGGTCATGAGCCTTGGCCACCTTGGGCCGGGAATTGCCAAAACAAATATCGCCGTAAACGTCGTCTTCGATCAGCGGGATCCCTCGCTGGGCAAGAATCTCCACCAGCTTCCTCTTCTTTTCGTCTGACATGCATGTGCCCATCGGGTTGTGAAAGTTGGTCATGAAGAGGCAGGCTTTCACTTTCCGGCGATCCAGCGTCGACTGCAGTTCGTCCAGGCAGACTCCTTCACGCGGATCGGTTGGAATTTCGATCGCCTTCATCTGCAACGCTTCCAGAATCATCAACAATACAAAGTAGGTTGGCGACTCAACGGCAATCACATCTCCTGGCCCGGCCACCGCGCGCAGGCACAAGTTGAGCGCATCCGTGCAACCCGCGGTGATCACGATGTCGTCGCCCGACAGGCTGCATCCCCAATCAACCGAGCGGCGCGCAATCTGATGACGCAGTTCCGGATGGCCTGGAGCCATGTCGTAGCGGTTGACCGCAATGCCTTCACGCCGAGCCACGGATGCCAGAATGCGGTGTAGCTTGGCAGTGGGAAATAACTCCGGACTCGCGGCGGCAATGCCGAGAGGCACAATGCCCGGGTTGCGGCTGGCTTTCATAATGCTCGAAACCAGGTCGCCAATGCCCACACGGGTGGCTGTCTGCGGGGGAAAGATGATCTTGGGTTCAGCGGGGAGGCGGCGGCTCTGCAGGCGCACGTAAAAACCGGACTGGGGCCGCGCCTCGATCAGGCCGCGATCCTCCAGGAGAAAGTAAGCCTGCAGCGCTGTGGAGACGCTGACCTTCTCCTGGCGGCTGATGCGGCGCACGGAGGGAATGCGCTCACCGGGCCGCAAAGTGCCTCGGTGGATCAATTGCGTGATCTTGGCGGCAACCTGTTCGTAACGATACTCGACCACATTTTCAATCATGAAGAAACGCTACTCCAAGGCTTTCACTCTGAGAAGACACAGTTCCTTTCAAATCGAGCATAACAGTTTTTATACACAACTGACTGTTATGGGCGAAGCTCAAGCTTGCTGCATCTGTTCTGGACTTGCTCCGCGGCCTAGACTGGATTCGATAGACCCGGCAAAGTCAGGAGAATGCAAATGGCAAGCGACTACTACAGGAAAGTGGAAGCTTTTGAACGGAGGCTCATCAGCGAAGCTCTGCAGGAAGCCCACAGCAACCAGGCTCAAGCTGCCCGACAGCTGGGGCTGGCGCCGACGACACTGTCCTCTCAGTTGCGCAGGCTGGGCATCCAAGTGCGCGACTTTAGGCGGGGCAGTCCTTTGGAGTCTTTTGAAACATTCCAACGCTTCTTGCTCTGGAAGTCAGGCATACCTCACAGCGACTCCCAGTGACGTAAACTGGAGTCGAGTCGAAAAAGACGCACGGAGCGGGACTCCCGCTCGCTCCCTGCTCGGTCCGATGACGATTCAGTTCTCCAGCAGCTCAGACGCTCTCTGCGTCGCTTTGACAACCGCTTTGATCAAGGTCACCCGCAGTTTGCCTTCTTCCAGTTCGAGGATGCCATCGATGGTGCACCCGGCGGGAGTCGTCACGATGTCTTTCAGCAGTGCAGGGTGCTCACGCGTTTCCAAAACCATCTTTGCGGAGCCGAGAGTCATCTGCGCTGCCAGTTCAGTGGCCACCGACCGCGGAAGCCCCACTTTCACGCCTGCTTCCGCCAGTGATTCGATGATAATGTACATGAATGCCGGGCCGCTGGCGCTCAGACCAGTGACCGCGTCCATGTACTTTTCATCCAGAATCAGAGTGCGCCCCACAGAGTCGAACATCCGTTGCGCCTCCTTGAGTTGCTCTTCTTCGGCATAGACTCCTTTGCACAAAGCAGTCATCCCTGAGCGCACCAGACAGGGCGTGTTAGGCATAGCACGAATAACTGGAATCGGAGCGTTCAGATTTCGTTCCAAAAAAGCTGTCGTCACTGAGGCGACGACTGAAATCACGACCTGGTCGCGGGTTAGTTCACCGCGGATCTCTTCCAACAGCTCCTGCACCGCTTGGGGCTTGACTGCCAGTAACACAATGGAGGCCCCCTTCACGGCTTTGCGATTGTTCGTCGTGACCCCAATCCTGTATTTGTTCTTTAGTGCGTCCAGTCGCTCTTGATGCTTCGCTGTGGCTATGATGCGGTCTCGGGAGACCACACCCACGTCCAGCATTCCGGAGATCAGTGTCTCTCCTAGCTTCCCGGCACCGAGCACAGCGAGT
>Ga0187893_10013237_pt1 | contig 11530 bp, 7 predicted proteins | sample MA1701074metaG_FD_139574 | JGI IMG/M metagenome (GOLD analysis project Ga0187893, IMG submission 139574) | White microbial mat communities from a basaltic lava cave in the Kipuka Kanohina Cave System on the Island of Hawaii, USA - MA170107-4 metaG ...
GCTCAAGGACGAGAAGATGGTCCTGGAAAAGGCGCGGTGATGGCGGCTTCCAGACGGATCGTGGTGGCACTCATCGCCCTCGGGGCGGCCTTCGGGTCCTTCGGGCTCCTTGCGGCGGCCGGAGGCCAGGGCGAGGAGCAGCGTAAGGCGCAGGAGAAACCGCCCGCGGTGTTGCTCGAGAGGGTCTTGAGGTCGCCATCCGAGCGGTCCGGGGACTACGACGCGCTCGCGCGGGAATGGCTCGATGGCTTGAAGGCCATCGGCCGGCCTCAGCCCTGGCCCTTACAGGCTCATGGGCAGCGCATTGGAACCGTCGACGGTCTCGCGGCCGAGCTGCTCCTCGTGCGGCTCATCCCGCTCCTCTCGAAGCTCGCCGACCCGGCCGGACTGGCTCCGCTCGTCGAAGAAGCCCGCAGGCTCCACTACCCGGAAGGGTTCTGCCGGTTTCTCCTCGACCGCGTAGCGGAGGAACTGGCGCCGCGGCCGAAGGCGGCGGGCGCGCCGGACGAGACCCGCCGAGCCGGATATCTCCGCCGCTGGGCCATCATCGGTCCCTTCGGACTCGGCGGACCGAGCCAGCTCTTGCGGCCGTTTCCGCCGGAGAGCGAGATCGACGGCGAGGCCGCCTATCCATCTCGCGGTAGAACGCTCCGCTGGCATGCGCCGGAGCGATCCGAATTCTCCGTGCGGCGGATCGTCCCCGCTCACTTCATCTATCCGCACCGCGGCGTCGTCTATCTCCTCGGCCAGGTCCGCGCCGCCGAAACCCGCGAGGCGGTCCTCCACATCTCGAGCCAGCAGCAGGTGGCCGTCTGGGTGAACGGCCATCCGCTCGAGTCGGGCCCGCTGGACTTCGGCCGGCCCGTGCAACAGTCCCACGGCCTCCTGCTGCCCTCCGGAGTGAGCCGGATCCTCATCAAGACGCTCGCCGAGCCCGATGCGGGTCTCTGGGCCCGCCTAACCGGCCCCGACGGAGAGCCCGCCGAAGGCCTCTCGGTCGATGTGCCCTTCGAGGCGAAGAGCGCCGGCGGCGCGCCCCGCCCCGTTTTCGCGCCGCCGAACCCTTTCACGGGGTCCCCCGCGTGGGGCGGGCCGTTCCGAGCGAGCGCCATAGGCCCCTGGGAGAAGCTCGTCGATGGGATCGAGAGGGCCGCCGGCGAGAACCGCCCCCCGCCGGGAGTCGAGGCCGACGCCCGGATGGGGCTCGCCCTTCTCATCCACGGGTGGGGAACCTCGCCCGATCGGTCGCTGATGCACGCCGAGCGGGCCCTCGCGCTGCGGCCCGACGATCCGGCCCTCCAGGCGCACGCGGGAGAGATCCTCCTCGCCGCCTCCCATCTCCCGCGCGACCACGTCCGAAGTAGGGCTCGGGCCGCTTTCGAGGAAGCTCTCCGCCGCGACGCGGACTATCTGCCGGCCTATCTTCCCCTGGCTCGCTTCCTCGCCGAGGACAACGAGACCGGCCGGGCCATCGACACGCTCAAGGGAGCGGTGGAGCGGCGCCGGGGCTTTCTTGCGGCCCGGGCACAGCTCATCGAGCTATACGAGCGCAAGGACTGGGATGCGGAGGCCGACGACATCGCCCGCGAGATTGAGGCGCTCGCGCCGGCTTCGCCGGTGCCGCCGCTCCACCGCATGCGCCGGTACAAGGACCGCGACAACCCGCGGCGGGCCCTCCAGGAGCTGAATGGAGCGATCGAAAAGCATCGCCACGGCCAGCGCGAGATGGCCAAGCTCCTTGAAGAAGCGGCCGAACTCGCCGAAGAGACGGGCGACCTCGTGGAGGCGGCACGGTCTTTCGAAGAGAGGTTGAAAGTCCTCGATCAGATGGACCCCGCCGCGGCGCGCCGGCGGGCCCAGTTCTTGGAACGGACCGGCGACCTCGATGCGGCGGCGGTCGCCTGGAAAAACGCCGAGGCCGCGAGCCCGGCCGATCCGGAGCCCGCTGAGGCCCTCGGGAAGCTGCAGGAGAGCCGCGGGCATGACGCTGAGGCGCGGGCCTGGTACGAACGGGCCCTCTCGCGCGAGCCCGGAGACATCCATCTCGCCCGCTACCTCGCGCGGCGGGCCTCTCCGCAGTCGAAGGACGAGTTCTGGGCTCCCTACGACGAGTCGCTGGACGGCTTGCGCGCGCAGATCCCCGTTGCGGCGAAGTTCCCCGGCTCGAGCTCCCTGGTCGTCCTCGACATCGCCGTCCTCAAGCTCTATCCCGATGGGTCCTCGTCGGAATACGTTCACCAGGCGGAGCAGCTCCTCAGCGAAGAGGCCAAAGACGAGCTGGCGAGCGTGCGGATCGACGGCGAGGTCCAGCTCCTGCGCACTGTGACGGAAGATGGACGCACGCTCGAGCCCGTCGCCGCCACCGGGAAGCGGCAGTTCACGATGCCGGCGGTGGAGCCCGGGGCGATCGTCGACTGGGCCTACCGCGCCGACCGGCCACGCCGGAGGGAGTGGATGGTCCGGGGGAGCGAATTCTTCTTCCAGGATGTCTCGTTCCGCAAGCCGTTCCTCCTCTCGCGCTACGTCGTGATTCTCCCGCCGGGGATCGCGGTCGACCTCGTCGAGCGCGCCCTCGAGGGCGACGGACCGCGCCCGGACCGCTCCGGCGCGGCTCGCGCGAAGGTGACGCGCCGCGAGGCGCCGATCGACGGCGGCGGCCGCGTCGTCATCTACGAGGCTCGAGACGCAGGGCGGCTCGAGCGCGAGATCGCCATGCCCCACCGTGAGGACTACATCCCGAACGTCGAGCTTCTGGAGCGGCGGACCTGGGACGATGTCGCAAGCGTGCTCGAGGACGGCCTCCTGCGCTCGGCGCGGGTCACACCGGAGATCGAACGTGCGGCGCGCGAAGCGCTTGCCGGTCTCGCCGCGGGCGCATCGGCGGCCGAGAAGGCCCGCGCCCTCTACGGCCATGTCAACGACCTCGTCGCCGACTCGTCGGGCGAGCGGGACGCCGCGAAGGTGCTCGTCACCCGAGCGGGCGACCGGACCGTCCTTTTCAAGGCCCTCCTCGATGCCGCCGGGGTCTCGAGCCGCTGGTGCTACCTGCGGCCCCGAGAACAGCTCCTTCCCCGCGACGATGGCTCCCATCCGCGTCCGGATGGCTACTCGGCGCGTTATCTCCTTCTCGATGGCGACGGCGCGGGCCCCCAGTGGGTCTCCCTGACGACGCGGCGGATGCCGTTCGGGAAGCTCCCGCGATCCCTGCAGGGCGGGACTGCTCTCCTTCTCGGTGGGCTCGTCTTGGGCGGCGCCGGCGGCGCGAGGCTCGCCCCCGTGCCGTCCCAGTCCATCGAGGATTCCGCGGTGTCGACGGCGGCGGAACTGCGGCTCTCGGCTCCGGACCTCCCGGACCAGGCCGCGCGCGTCCGCCTCCACGTGACGGCGTCGAGGGCGGAGGACTTCGGACAGAAGGAGCGGCTCCAGACGCTGAAGGAGGACCTGAAGCGCCAGGCCCTCAGCTCCACCGCTTCTGGGTACTTCCCCGGCTCGAAGCTCCTCGACGGCTCGCTGCCCGGCCTCGACGATCTGGACGCGCCGCTCCAGCTCCAGATCGAGATGGAGGCGCCGCGCGTCCTCGTCCCCCACGGCGAAGGGGAAGTCCTTCTCAAGCCGGTCCTCCAGCCGGCGTCGCTGATCCGAAACTTGATCCGGCGGGCACGGAGGGACCACCCCTACCGGCTCGGCCAGGAGCTGGTCTATCGAGACCGGGTGGAAGTCGCCGCGGGCGCGCGGTACGCGGTGGCGCGCCTGCCGGCCGCAGTCTCGCACCAGTGCGCGGCGGGGCTCTTCTCCATCGTCTACGTGCGGGCGGGGCCCGACGGCGATGGGGGCGAGAGAATCCGCGTCGAGCGCCAGTTGACCCTGCTTCCGGTAACCATGGCGCACGAGGAGTTCCCGCGCCTGGTCGAGTTCTGCCAGGCGGTGGATCGCGCCGAGGCGGAGAGAATCGTACTCAGGAGAACGACGCACGGCGGCCGATAAATGAGGGCATGAGCCCCATCGATCATCGAAACGAGCCTCCCGTCGAAACGAGCGCACCTGAATCGACCCGGAAGCAGCCGCGCTTCTCCCCCTGGATGCTCGCCGCCGCCGCAGGTGCGGCGCTCCTCGTCGGCCTCCTCCTTTTCTGGGGAGTGACCGGATTCATCGGCGAAGCGCAGAACAGCGCCGAGGCCATGACATCGGTCATCTCGCTCCCCATCGACAGCGCCCGGACCGCAGTCTCATCCATGCAAAGCGCCAAATCGGAAATGGGGCTGACGATGCTGCGCCAGCATCTGGCGATCTTCCGCTCCCAGCACGGCAGGAACCCGAGGAGCCTTGACGAGCTTCTCGACTACACCGGCCAGGGGGCCGAGATCCGCCCGCCGAAGGGTTTCCGCTTCGAGTACGACGCCGAAAACGGAACGATCACGACGGTTCGGGATCAGTAGGCGCTCACCCTTCCTCCCTCTCCTCGGCGTCTGCGGCCGCCGGGAGCCGCTTGAGCTTGCTCTCCCGGCGCGCCAGGAGCGAAAGGTTCTTCGCCTTGACCTTGCGCAGCCCTTGGAACTCCTCGTACGCGTAGCGAATCTGCCGCGCGCTGACGAGGGGGGGCATCTTGGCGGTCCCCGTGCAGAGACCGGGCAGGATAAGCGAACGGATCGGCTCGCCTCCGTGGATGCCGTTGAACGTGCGGACAGCCGCGAGGGCGGCTCGCGTCGCCAGGTAGGCGTTCAGCGAATCGGCCGCTTTCTGGGGGGTACGGGTCGTGGGCGCGTAGACGAGGTACGGAGGATTGCCGCCGGTCGGGAGGACGACCGCCTGGCCGACGAGGATCTCGCCGGCGAACCCCTCACGGATCGCCCCGCGCACTCCGTCTTCGAGGTCCATTCCGAACCTCTCGACGATCTGGAGGGCCAGGCCGCCGTCCATGAAGCCGAACGAGTTCCCCGGATTGACGAGACCGTCCGCCTGGACTTCCCAGAGCGAACCCTGACGGATCTCGACCTCGGGCCGCTCCCGGAACTGCGCCCGCCAGGCTTCCACCACCGCCGTGTCCTGGTCGCATAGGATCAGCTTCACGAACTGGACTCCTCCCTGTAAGGTGCAACGCGCCGGTAGAATACTCGCCACGAAGCGACGCAACGGAAACGACGGAAACGACGGAACAGAACGGCGCCGAAGGATCGGCAAATCTACCGAGACCATTCTCACCATGGAATACGAAGGCTTGCAAGACCACATCCGGGGCCTCGAGCTCCCGGCGATCGAGACCTGGGAGAATCAGTATCCGGACCGCGACTACCGGATCCGGATCGAGATCCCGGAGTTCACCTGCATCTGCCCCAAGACCGGGCTCCCGGATTTCGCCACTTTGACCCTTGAATACGTTCCGGACCGGAGCTGCGTGGAGCTGAAGTCTTTCAAGCTCTACATCGTCGCTTACCGGAACGTCGGAATCTTCCACGAGCACGCCGCCAACAAGATCCTCGACGACTTCGTGGCGGCCGTCCGCCCTCGCGGGGCCGAGCTGACGGGCGTTTTCAACGCCCGCGGCGGCATCGCCACCACGGTGCATGTGAAGTGGCCGCAGAAGTAGGAGGAGTCCGGCCGGGAAGGTCTTGCCCCGGGGACGCCTGACCTTAGAATTCCCGCTCTACATGGACCGTTCCGCTCGCCGCTTCCTCGAAGAGCTGCTACGCATTCCGGCCCCCTCGGGTTACGAGGGAGCGGCTCAGGACCTCTGGAGGAGCTACGTCTCCAAGTTCGCCGGCAAGGTGGAGCGGGACGTTCACGGAAACCAGTACACGACGATCGAGGGGCGTTCTCAGCGTGGGCTCATCCTCGTGGGGCACATCGACGAGATCGGCCTCATCGTGCAGTACATCGACGACGATGGATTCATCTTCGTCCGCGCGGTCGGGGGAGTCGACGTGTCGATCCTGCCCTCGCACCGCGTCAGGATCGCCGGCCGCTCCGGCCATGTCCCGGGAGTGATCGGCAAGAGGGCGTTCCACCTCCGGGAGCGGGACGGAGAAGAGAAGCCGCCGCGGATCGACGACCTGTACATCGACATCGGGGCGACGAAAAAGGCCGAGGCCGCGGCGCGGGTCGAGATCGGCGACCCTGTCGTCTTTGGAGGCGACTTCGAACCCCTCGGGGGCGAGTTCGCCACCGCGCGTAATTTCGACAACCGGATGGGATGTTTCGCGGTCGCCGAGACCCTCCGCCGCCTGAGCGCCGGCCGGAAGAAGCCGGGCTACAGCATCCACGGGGTATCCTCCGTCCAGGAGGAAACCGGCCTGTGGGGCGCGGGAAACATCGCCTCTCATCTGCGGCCTGCGGCGGCCGTCGCGATCGATGTCACCCACGACACCCACCATCCATCGGTGAAGCGGCAGCGCCACGGGGACATCCGCTGCGGCGCGGGGCCCGTGCTGACACGGGGCGTCCGCTCTTCGAAGCCGCTGTTCGAGCAGATCCGATCCGTTGCAAAGAAGGCGAAGATCCCATTTCAGGTCGAGACGGACCAGGGCCATACCCACACGGATGCGGACCCGATTTCGACCCGGGACGCGGGGACGCCGGTGGCCGTCTTGAGTGTTCCGTGCCGGTACATGCACACGTCGTGCGAGGTGATTCACCTCGGCGATCTGGAGAAGGCGGTGGATCTCCTGGTCGCCCTCTGCCTTCGATTGAACCCGGAACAGAGCCTACTGCCCGCATGAAACCTCTCCCCTGTGTCTTCTTCCCTGTGTCTTCATAAACCTTTACTCCGCCTGCACGACGAGAAATATTTTTCGATTGCCTCGTCCAGGGCCGCGTGACTAAGATCTTGCCCACGTGTTTGGTGCAAGTGTCGATTCCGTTCGTTTGGGTCCGGGAAGTCGTCGGCTTGTCGAGGGTTTTGTTCCCTCGACTGCCAGCTAGAGTGGAGATCTACCCATGAAGAGATGGTTGGGTTCAGAACTTTTCCGTTCACGGGCCGGGTTGCAGAGTCGGCTTCTTCCGCTGTCGGGATTACTTCTCGGCATCGCCTTCGCCGTTTTCTATTGCCTGAACGGCCTTTCGGCGTCGGACTTCCGTCGCAGCGACACCAACTCGGACGGAAGGACCGACATCACCGATCCGATCGCGACCTTGTTCTACATGTTCGCTTCGGGGCCCGTCCCGACCTGCCTCGACGCGGCCGATTCGAACGACGACGGGCTTGTCAATATCGCCGATCCGAGCCATTCGCTCAACTACCTCTTCCTCGGGGGGCCCGTCCCTCCCGACCCGGGCCCGTCGATCTGCGGGCCCGACCCATCGAACGATGCCCTCACCTGCCAGACATTCAACATCTGCGGCCCCGATCAGACCGAGCTGGAGCGTATCGGCCACTTACTGAACCGGGCGGCCTTCGGTCCGACGATCGAAGAAGTCGAGCGGATCCTCGCGATCGGCACCGATGCCTGGATCGATGAGCAGCTCGATCCGGCCTCGATCGACGAGTCGGGGAACACAGCCCTCAACAACCGGTACAACCAGCTCACCGAGACGCTGGTGCGCGCGAAGGACACATCCATCGTGGCTTCCGGCGTGACATGGAAGTACTTCAAAGGCTCCGTGGCGCCGCCGGCCGACTGGCGGTCGATCGGCTTCGACGATTCGGGGTGGCTCTCCGGCGCGACCGGTATCGGCTACGGTGACAACGACGATGCAACGGCGCTCACGGACATGCAGGGAGTGTACAACTCCATCTACTTGCGCCGCGCGTTCACCATTGCGGACGTGGCCGCCATCAACGACCTGGTCTTCAGCGTGAACTACGACGACGCGTTTGTCCTCTACTTGAACGGCACCGAGGTGGCCCGCAGTCGAGTGAACGGAACGCCGAACATCGCCGGCAACCCTCCGCTCAACACGGCCCTGGCGAATCCGGGTCATGAAGCGGGCAGCTTCGAGCGATTCGACATCTCGTCCCGAAAGAACTTGCTCCAGGTCGGCCCGAACGTCCTGGCCATCCAGGTGCACAACAGCTCGCGCGACAGCGGCGACCTCTCCATGGACCCTGAACTGCTCGACAGCGAGCCGATCCCGGGCGGCTCCTCCATCGAGATCAAGGGGGTCAGCGAGCTGAAGGCCCTGGCGCACGTCTACTCGATCTACTCCAGGCGCCAGCTCCAGGCGGTGCTGGCGGATTTCTGGGAGAACCACTTCACGACCGATTTCGACAAGGTCATGCAGACTCTCGACGACCTCTCTAACTCGGACGCTTCCGATGCGATGAGCACGGCTCAAGCGGCCAAAGAAGCGGCCCGGCTGGAACACCACGAGTACGAGTTCCTCCGGGAGAACGCCCTCGGCTACTTCGGAGACCTCCTGCTCTACAGCGCCACGAGCCCGACGATGCTCATCTACCTGGACAACATCCTGAACGTGAAAGGCAACGCGAACGAGAACTACGCCCGCGAGATCCTCGAGCTGCACGCCTTCGGAGCGGACAACGAGTACGTCCAAGCCGACATCGAGCAGCTTGCGAAGTGCTTCACCGGTTGGGGAATCTGCAAGACCGCCCCCGAGAACGCCGACAACCCGCACGCCCCCTGCGGAGTGCAGGTGGCCGACACGGCCGTCGTGGCCGCGGGCCCCGCGGGCGGCGACTGGCGCTACTTCAAGGGGACACAGGAGCCCGGCGCCGGCTGGCAGAACCTGGACTTCATCGACAGCACGTGGCTGGTCGGCAAGAGCGGCTTCGGGTATGGCGACAACGACGACACGACCACCCTCGCCGACATGCGCAACCTCTACACATCGGTCTACGTCCGCAAGAAGTTCACGATTGCGAACAAGGACAACCTCGACAACCTGGTTCTGAGCGTGGACGTCGACGACGGCTTCGTGGCGTACCTGAACGGGAAGGAAGTGGCGCGTTACTACGTGGCGGGCGAGGTCGGTGCGGCCGTCCCCTTCGATCAGCTCGCCGAACAGAGCCACGAGGCCGGCGCACCCTTCGAGTACAGTTTGAACCGGTTCAGGAACGATCTGGTGAACGGCGAGAACGTCCTCGCGATCCAGGTCCTGAACAGCTCGAAGGACAGCTCGGACCTCACCCTGATCCCGGGCTTCTTGAGTCGCGAGATCCTCCCGGGAAGCATCGAGAACGGCGACCCCGGCGCCGTCTTCTCGTTCCACTTCTTCCCCGCCCTGCACAACAGTGCGGAGGCCAAGACGATCTTCGCGAGCCAGCCCACCTACAGGCTCAACATCCCCGCCGGGCGCTCGGGCACGAACGGGATCCTGGATGCCCAGGAGGCGGTCGCCCGGATCCTCGCCCATCGCTCGACGGCCGAGTTCGTTTCCTCGAAGCTGATCAACCTCCTCGTCGGGGACAACCTCGACTTCCGCACGCCGGCCCAGGGCCCCTACGCCGCCCTCTTGACGCGCTGCATCAACGCCTGGAACTCCACCACGCAGAACACCGACAACCCGCGCGGCGAGAGGGGGTCGATCCGGACCGTCGTCCGGGAGATCCTCAAATCGAACGAATTCTGGTCGGCGACGGCGCGCCGGTCGAAGGTGAAGAACCCGCTGGAGTTCATTGCGAGCACCGCTCGGGCGCTCGGCGTCCTGACGAGCGGCAACGCCGTCCTCGATGACATGTCGCGCATGGGCATGTCGCTCTTCGACCGCGACGAGCCGGATGGCTATCCGGAGTTCGGGTCCGAATGGATCGATACGGGCACTCTGCTCGCCCGCATGAAGCTGGGGCAAGCTTCGGCCGAAGGGACACAGGCGTCGAGCGGAGACCTCTACTGGAACGCGCTCGCGTTCCTCGATTCCCGCGGGCTCGACACGGCGGACGAGATCGTGACCTTCTACAACCGCCTGCTCTTCCAGGGGACCATGAGCCAGGAGCAGGTGAACATCGTCCTGGAGTTCTTGAACACCGACGACAACTACAACCCGCTGACCTTCAGCCGGGCGCGGGCCGATTTCGCCGTCCGTACGCAGCAGGCGTTGGGCTTGATGCTGAGTTTCCCCGAATGGAATATCCAGTGAACCGAGAGGAGCCAAAAGCCATGATGAAGCTCGATCGACGCAAGTTCCTCAAGAGCGCCACCGGAATCACGGCACTCGCCTTGGGTATGAATCCCTCGGCGCCCGCTTTCCTCCGGAGGCTGGCGATGGCCGCCCCGCCGGCCATGGAGGACAGCATCCTCGTCTACGTCTTTCAGCGCGGCGGCAACGACGGTCTGAATACCGTGATCCCCCTGGGCGATCCGCAGTACAGCGCCGCGATGCGGCCGAACATCTATATTTCACCGAACGACGCGATCACATTGACGGACGCCGCCTTGGCCCCAAACCTCCAGAACAACTTCGCTGGGCTCCATCCCGGACTGTCGCCCCTGACGGTTCTCTACAACGCCGGCCAGTTGGCGTTCATCCACCGCGTCGGCTACAAGGGACAGTCCCAGTCGCACTTCGACAGCCAGCAGTTCTACGAGAACGGAACGAACGACCCCCGCTTCGAAGAGGGAATTCTCTACCGCTTGGCGGTGGAGAAACTGGACCTGGCCAACAACCCGGTGGCGGCGGTCTCGATCTCGTCAAACCTGATGGTTGCCTTCAAAGGCTCCGTGCCGACGGCAAACATCCCGAACCTTTCGGACTTCGGTTTCGGTTACTCGTTGCCCAAAGAAAGGAAGCTGTTGGGACGTCCCTACGGCGATGGGACCACCGGGAGAGGGATCCAGGGAGCCTACACCCTGCCCCCGCTGAGCGGGCCCTACCGCGAGAACATCTACCGCACGGGCCAAGTGCTCGCCGAGGCCCTCAGCCTCGCCAAGCGGTTGAATCCGGCCACCTATGTCCCCGAGAATGGCGCGGTCTATTCGGCGAATTCTTCGCTTCAGCAGAAGTTCAAGCAGGCCGCGATGGAGATCAAGGATGGCGTCCGCATGGTCGGAATCAACCAGGGTGGTTACGACACCCACACCGGACAGGGTGGTGCGACCGGCGCGCAGCGAAACCTCCTCTACGACCTGTCACAAGGGATCCGGGCGCTTTCCTTGGACCTCGGCACGGACCGTTGGAACAAGACGGTACTCGTGGTCGTTTCCGAGTTCGGACGCACGACGAACCAGAACGGTAGCTTCGGAACCGACCACGGCGATTCCACCGTCATGATTGTGACCGGCGGCAAGGTGAAGGGCGGCGTCTACAACTGCGACGCAACCAAGTGGGCGCCCGGCGACGTCTATTCGTCCTCGAGCGGACGCTACGTCAAGCGATTGACGGACCACCGCTCGATCATGAAAGAGATCATCGAGAAGCACTACGGCGTGGATGCGGCCGGGGTCGCCCGGATCATCCCGAACTACTCCACCCTGGTCACCGCTGCGCCGTCGGAATTCACGCCCCTCGGAATCATGTAGCCGTTCATACGGGCCTATCGGCCCGAGAACGGCTACCGATTTCGCGTTCAATCGCCACGCAGGCTCCCTAAAGGGGGGCTTCTCCGGCTTCGCTCAGTCGCCGAGCCGGGATGACCCACTCC
>Ga0187893_10013238_pt1 | contig 11529 bp, 11 predicted proteins | sample MA1701074metaG_FD_139574 | JGI IMG/M metagenome (GOLD analysis project Ga0187893, IMG submission 139574) | White microbial mat communities from a basaltic lava cave in the Kipuka Kanohina Cave System on the Island of Hawaii, USA - MA170107-4 metaG ...
AAGCGCGGGCCGGGTACCCGTTCACGTTGGGCGTGGCCTCCGGCGAGCCGACCCCCGACGGCGTGGTGCTGTGGACGCGACTTGCTCCCGCGCCGCTGGAGCCGGGCGGGGGGATGCCCGCCGACAATGTGCCCGTCGAGTGGGAGGTCGCCACGGACGAAGCCATGGCCCAGGTTGTCCGCACCAGCGCCCAGATGGCGACCGCCGCCGATGGGCACAGCGTGCACGCGGAGGTCACGGGGTTGTCTCCGGCCCGCCCGTACTGGTACCGGTTCCGCGCGAGCGGCGAGCTGTCACCGATCGGGCGGACGAAGACCGCCGCTGTCGGATCGTCGGGTCGGCTCAGCCCGATCCCGTAGGCTGTGGGGTCCCAGCATGTCGTCGCTATCGAGGCGGGCGATTAACGAGACGTCCGGCCGCACCAGTAGGTACTGAAGCCCCTCGTTCATCATCCGCGACGCGGTCGCCAGCGCCCGCTCGGTGCTGGGAGGACGAAGCACGCGAGGCGACCGTCGGAGTCGCCCTCCAGACCCTTCGCAAGCTCGTGGGTGCCGTCGCCGAACCATCGTCGACAACGACGTGGATGTGGGGATAGTCCTGTGCGCGAACACTGCGGCAGGTGTCGGCGAGGAGTCGAACCCGGCTTGTAGGCGGGTACTCTCACGCCAACGACGTGCTTCCCGTCGTCATGACCGCGCCGGCCTCCATCCGACGCGGCGGGCCACCCCGTCAAGAGCACCGCCAGTTGCCGCGACAACATCGACAGCAGCCAGCGTTACCACAGCCACTGGCGTGAGTAGCCACATCCGTGCCGAGGCGCCGATGCGTGCGAGGGCAAGGACGATCTGGGCCAGTACGACCGAAGCGCTCAGCGCGGGCGGCACGATCAGGGCGACGATGTTCGTGCCGGTCAACCAGAGGATGAGCGACGACAACAGCCACGCAAGCGCGATCGGCCGCTCGGCATAACCGGCGGCGGTCATCAGCCAGTCGATACGGCTGCGGACAGACTGACCGACAGCGCCGACCAACCCGGCGGCCTGGCGTCGCCCCACGTCGTAGAGACCTTTCGACCAGCGGATGTGCTGTCGCAGATATACACCAACAGAGGTAGGCACGTCGTGTGTCGAGACGACGTTGTCCGCAAACTCGACCTTCCAGCCGGCGGCGTACAGGCGGGCGGCGAAGGTTGCGTCATCCGCGAACTCCTCGCCGTCAGGATAGTGGTCGAGGAACGCACGGGCTCGCGCTGCCCACGAGCCCGACAGGGATACGCCGAGTCCTAGGGCCGCCTTGCCTCTGCCTGTCACTTCCTCCGAGACGGCGCCTTCGAGGGTGCAGTAGATGGTCGTCAACGACCGATCCGGCGTGCGAACGCGATGCGCGAACGCGACCGCCTGAGTACGCAAGTCGTCGAACCAGGGGAGAAGATCGTGCAGGGACGTCGGCGACATGGTGTGGTCGGCGTCTAGAACGAGGAGAAGGTCGTCGTCCTGCAGGCCCGCCGTTGTAGCCGCCGCTCGGAGGACGGCGGCCTTTCCACGAGGGCCGCCCGAACTCGGAAGGACGGTCCAAGCAGGGTCGGTGACAGCTCGGAGCAGTCTCGCGGTGTCGTCCTCAGAAGCGTCGTCGGCGATGAGCACCTTCATGGCCGGATAGTCGAGCTGCCGTAGCGTCGAGCACAGCCGGTTCACGTTGCGCGCCTCGTTCCGGACAGCCACAAGCACCCAGAACCGGGGCAATGTTTCCTCGCCAAGCTCTGGGAGTGAGCGCCGTCTGAGCGAAGCGGCGGTCAGAGCGGCGCGCCGCAAGGCAAATACGCAGAGCGATGCCGTTGCACACCACCACGTCACCCAAGCGAGAGGGGTGATCACCCGTCGCTCTGGATCAGGGTCAGCTCTGCTGGTGCTCCCAGGCGCAGGGCGGCCTCGACGGTCCCTACACCACGACTTGTGTAGACATCGGTACTCCCAACGCTCGCCCAGCCAGCGGCGTAAGTTGCCCCGTATCGGGAGTTGGACAACGGCATCCGGCCGAGGATTCGCACCTGGCCGCCGTGGGTGTGACCACTCAGCACAAGGTCGACGTCGTGACAGGCGGCGTCGGGAGCGATATCCGGGTTGTGGCTCAGGAGGAGCGTTGGCTCGTCGGTCGCCCGACCGGCGACGGCAGCGGCGACGTCGGGCTGTCCCGCCCACAGGTCATCGACGCCCGCGAGCCAGAGACTCCCGCCTGGCGTCGTGATCCTCGTCCCGCGATTGATGAGCACCCTTACGCCCGCGTCCACCAGCAATCGTTCGATCCGATCGCTGCCTAACCAGCGAATCGTGGTTGCCGAGGACCGCATAGCTCCCAAGGGGTGGCAGGATGTGGCGAGAACCCTGCTGAGCGGTTCCGCTCCGGACGGGTCCCTGAACAGGTAGTCCCCTCCGTAGAGGATGATGTCGGGTTCTTGCCGGGCGAGTAGACCAAGCGCTGCCTCGACGTACCGCAGCGAGGTGGTCGGGCCCACGGGAAGGTCTGACACGAAGCCGAGGCTCAGCTCTCCGGCCTGGCGGTGGGTCTTCCAGACGGTCTCGATGAGTTCCGGGGCCGGCATGACCGATTGAAGGATGCCGTTGACGGGGGGCGTTGACAGGGGGCGTTGACAGGGGGCGGGCGGCGTGACCCACGGTGCGCAGTGCAACTCGCTGAGCGCCCGGCTAACCGCCATTGTCCCGGGGTCCAACGAGGATGGACAGTAACGTCCGGTCAATCTCGCCGACGTACTCGGGCAGTTCGGCGAACTCGCCTTCGTCGTAGACCACGCCGAATCCCATGTTGCGATAGGACCAGTAGCACCATCCGATGCCGAGGTAGCTGAAGACAGCAAGCACATCGCGCAGCCAGGCGTATCGGGACTCGCTAGAGGCGGTCAGGAAGGCGCCGAACTCGCCGCAATGGATTGGGACGCCCATGGCTCTTGCCCTCTCTGCCGCCGGGGCGATGAGCGTCAACAGCTCGGCCCGGTCCCAGGTCCGGTCGAAGCAGTGGCTGAACTCCTCTGGCACGGGCTCTGCCGTACTCACCAGCTCGCCGGGGTACTGCTGCGAGCGGTTGGAGTACGGGAGGACTTCAGACCAGTGGGCCCTCTGGTGGGTGAAGGCGATCGGCTCGTAGAAGTGGATCCCCAGGACGCAGCGCTCGTCCGGAACTGACATCTCGGCCCACGCTGAGGGCGCGCCCCGATTGATACCTTCGACGATGATCCAGGTCGACGGCCGGACCCGCCGGATCTCTTCGATCAGGTGGCTTGAGATATCGGTCCAGCGCGAGGGGTCACGGGTGGTGGGCTCGTTGAGTAGGTCGATCGAGAGGCGTTCCGTGTCTGGCAACTCTTCGAGCAGCCGTATCCAGAATCCGCTGATGAGGTGGAGCCGTGCCGCATCGTTCCAGCGCGCGTTGTCGCGGCGCTCAAACGTGTGCTCAGGGGTTTCGTGAAGGTCGAGGATGTAGCGAACCCCAGCGGCCTCAGCCCACGAGTCGAGGTCACGGAGCTTGGCCGCTGCTCCCTGTCGGACGACGTTGTTGTCCATGACGTAGTGCCAGTCGAGCGGCACGCGCACATGGTCGAAGCCCCACCCGGCGATCGTGTCGATGTCCGCCTGTCCGACGAATGTCGCGACGTGCGCCTCGGAGAGGTCCGACTGTGACAACCAACCACCGAGGTTGAGGCCACGGCGGGCGACGAATCCGTCAACCGAGTCGTACAAGACGTTTCCCTCTTGTTCGCAGGAGTGCTGCGAACGCGCCAAGGCCACCGAGCAAGAAATGGCCGAGGAGCATGGCAACCATGGCGAGCGCTCGACCCCAGCCAGCGTGGCGTGCGGTAAAGGCCAGCAGGCGTCGGTGGGACAAGGCGATGCCTGCAAGTCCACTTGACACGCCGATCAACGCCGACGCATGCACTAGTGCGATGACGAGCGAGACGCCGACGACGTACGCGAGAACAACTCCCAAGGCGCCTCGCCGAGCCGTGTTGAGCTGGCGGGGGACAGCCCGGCCTTCGAGGAGCAGGAGGCTCCATGGGAACGCCCGGCCGACGAGCTCGCTGTGAGCCCACGTGTGGAGTCGGTATGACTTCGCGTGCTCTCCCGCCACCGAAGGATCGAGGACGATGTGGTACCCGGCTCGATGAAGCTTTGCGCCCAGCGCAATGTCTTCGCAGTGGCGCAGGTCCTCATCCATCCCGCCGACGGCGATGTACGCCTCAAGCATGACCGCCGCGCAGCCGCTCCAGAATGACGCGATCGGTCCAGCGCTCGCCGTGTGGGTGAAAGAGTGCTGCACATTTTTCAGCACGGTGAGCAAACCGCGACCGGTCGGCAAGGGCGTGTATGCGCCAACGACGGCGTCGGCTCCGGAAGCCAGGTTCCGCTGCGCTCTCTCGACGGCTGCTGACTGGATACGAACATCGACGTCGACCAGGAACAGCGCGTCCGTGGCGGCCTCTCTCGCCGCAGCATTGCGCGCGGCCGCTGGTCCACGGTTCTCGGGTAGCTGGATGACGTCGGCGCCATATCTACGCGCGACTTCGAGATCGCCGACGGTGCTGTCGCCATCGAACACGACGATCAGACGGTCGTGCTCTCGGCGAGCGGCGTCCACTGCGGCGAGGCAGCCACCGAGGTGGTCGCCACTGCGGAAGACCGGGATGACGAACGTCAACGACCTGTCATCGTCCCTCGTGTCGAGAGCCTGTGCGGCTGCGCGTTGCTCCGACTCCGTTGCGCCCCAGGCAACTTCGGCTCCCCTAAACACCGTGGGTCGAGCGACGACGAGCGTTGATGTTGAAGTTGATGACGACCCGTTGCCTGGCGCCATAGAAGGGATGTACCTCGTGGAGGATCTCAGCAGGCCACATCATCAGCAGGCCGGCTCGTGGCCGAATGAAGTAGTTCGCAGAGCGGACTCGGAAGCTGAAAACACCTGCATATGGCATGGTTGGGTCTGGGGCGCCGTCGTCGATGTAGTAGGCGCCAGCCCAACGGTGCATTGGATACGGCGGTCCGTAGCGCTCATGGTTGTGCAGCACCTTGTCGTCGCCGTCCTGAAAGAACTGAATCCAGCTCTCGCCGATCCACGGCTCCAGGTCACTCACCTCGTCGGCCTCGCCTGTGGCAGCGATGGCGAACAGGTACCGGTCCTCGATGATCCTGCAGAGCCGTTCCACACATCCGGCCGATACCTGGAGGAAGCTGTTCGTCGGCACCCGGTGCCAGATACCGACCGGCGGCAGCTGGGATTCGGACCAAACGCTGTCAAGCGATTCCGGTGGCGAGCCAAGGTCATGCACATGGCGCCGGTCGGGGACATCTAGCACCGGCTCGCTGTACGTCTGGCGAGCTGTCGCGAGTAGTTCCCGGTTGAACCCGTCGAGGTCCTCGACGTCGATGTCGAGGTAGATTAACGGAACGGGAGCGAAGTGGTAAAGGTCCCCGTCCACTGCTCGAAGAACGTCGAAACTGCGTCCGTACTCGTTCAACCCTACCTCCGTCGCGCCCAACTCGGTCGGTCTCAGACCCCGAAGCAGCCCGTGTGGCCGCCACGAGACGTGCGTATATCATTCACCGCCGCCGGGGGACGTCAGTGTAATGATGTACTAACTCCTACAATCCGGCACGCTGGGGAGCTGGGGCTACCGCTCATCGGGCGACGGGGATCGTGATGGTCGATCGCAACCATGAGAACATCGACGTAGCGACAGCGACTGACGAGGCTTATCTGCCGTACGCCGCGGCGATGGCGGCCACGCTCGCTCGATCGAGGCTGCCGCAGACTCGGGTGACGCTGACCGTTCTCCATACAGGAGTCAGCGACGCGGGTCAAGAGCGGGTCAAAATGTGGGCCAACGGGATCGCCATTCGATGGCTGCATGTGACCTCGGAGACCTACGGCCGTCTCGGCTTGCCTTCCTCGCCGGCTCTCGTCACTCCGCAATATTTCCGATGCCTGCTCCCGGAGCTGTTCCCGCCGACATCCAGCCGCGTGATCTACCTCGACGCAGACACGTTGGTGTTCGCCGATCTCGCGGAGCTGTGGCGAGCCGATCTTGAAGACGCTCCCGTAGGCGCTGTCCGCGATTGGCTTCCGACCGTCCGGGACGCCGTTGGGCCCTGGGAGCGCATCGGGCTTGATCCCGATGCGCCGTACTTCAACTCGGGCCTTCTCGTGGTCGATCTCGAAGCCTGGCGCCAGCAGGAAGCGGCCCTTGTCGTGCTCCAGCGCTGCGAGTTCGACAGCGATCACCTCGTCGCCCAGAACAAATGGCCCCAGCATGACCAGTACGGCCTCAACGTCGTCTTCCACCGCCGCTGGAAGGAGCTGTCGCCCGTCTGGAACCACTTCTCGGAGCGGTCACATCCTCAACCCAAAGTCGTTCACTTCGTGGGCAACGGGAAGCCGGGTACGCGTACGTGCCGTCCCGCGTTTACACGGGCCTTCGTGAAGGCGGTGGAGTCAACCGCGTGGGCTGGCTGGCGGCCAGTGTCTCTTCGAGCGGGGTGGCGGTTGAGGTTCGCGTGGGCGTCGGGCGGGCGAGTCATCCGCCGAGCAGATCCTCGACGGCTGCTTCGAACTGCTCGCCGGCTGACTGCCACGTGAATCGTCGTGCGAACGCTCTACGTTCGTCCGCTCCATCCACGGCGGCATCCGAACCGTTCACCTGGAGGCTGGAGAGCCGCCTCGCGAGGTCGCCGATCGTTCGTACCAGCGAGCGCTTGTCATAGACGACCTCAGGGTGAGCACAGCGGCGAAGCGCCATGACGGGTAAGCCCAGCCACTGGGCCTCCAGCAATGGGAGATTGAAGCCCTCCCACGTGCTGGCCGATACGACGAGATCACACGCAGCGAAGGCGAGGCCGAGCCCGTGTGCCGAAAGACGGCCGAGAACCGTTACTCCGGCCGCCCGCAGCCGGGCGCACTCGCCTTCTTCCGCGTCCCCGGCCGAAAGGAGCACGCCACCGCAGCGAAAGTAGCCTGCTCGATCAAGCGCGATGGCGAGCTTGTCGACGCCTTTGTATCGCGCCTCCCTAACCATCCGGCCGATGGTCAGCGCGACAAACCCCTGCATGGGAAGACCGAGCTTGCCACGGGCGTCTGGCCGTTCTGGCAGCATCGTGCCGCGTAGCACCTCCATATGGTCGGCCCCGTTGGGGACGACGCGGATGCGGCTACGATCCGTCCAGCGGCCCATCCGATTGGCAAGCCAGTCAGACACTGTGACGACGCCGACCGACCGCCGACGAGCGGTGACGGCGGATGCCGCAACGACCGCCAGTGCGCACCGCAGCGGCAATGCCGTACCTCGACGAGGGACAGATCCATGATCATAACAGATCGTGGGCGCCTGTAAGCACCCCGCAAGCCGGTCATATGGGAAGGTCACCAGGACGACGCAGTCCGCAGCGAGCTTGTCGATATCGCTCGCTACTTCAGCCACTCGCCGAGCCCGTTGCAACACCGATCCGACCAAAGGCTCCATCCGGACGCACTCAAAGCGAGGATCGCGCCCTAGCAGCTCCGACGCGGCAACTGCCTCGCTGCCGACGACGAGAGGCTCATGTCCGGCTGCGCCTAAGGCGTCGGCCATCCACGCCGCGGCAACGGCCACGCCGTGCCCGCTATGTAGTCCGTCGATGAGGAAGAGGATCCTCATTGGCTGCTCTCTCCCCGCCGGACACCGGCGCCTTGGCCGGCGAGGCGTTCGTACAAGCTGATGATTCGGCTGTGGACGTGATCTGGCGTAAACCGCAGTTCTGCGGCGCGGAAACCCGCACAGCGGGCCTGGACGCCTCGACGATCATCGTCCGCGAGGAGGCCAAGTACCGCCGAGGCGAGCGCCGTGGGCTGCTCTGGATCCACGAGAGTTCCCACGGACGCATCGACCAGTTCAGCTACCGAGCCAACATCCGTCGCCACCACAGGAAGGCAAGCCTGGAACGCCTCCACGATGGCGAGCGGGAGCGCTTCCCAGCGCGACGGCAAGACGAACAGATCCGCAGCGTGCAGCCACGGGGTCGGATCGTCGCGATGGCCTACGAAGATGACTCGGTCAGTGAGGCCGAGGTGGTCTGTGAGCGCCCTGAGTTCGGGGCCTGCCGGCCCGTCGCCAACAACGACCAGGCTTACGTCCGACCGGACCTGAACCACGTGCCGAAGTGCTTGAATCAGGACATCTATGCCCTTCTGACGGTGGAGCCGGGCCACGGTAACGAGGAGCGGTCCGCCTGGCAGGCCAAGGTCACGTCGTGCTTGTACGCCATCTATCGGCTCCGAGCGAGGGGCGATGCCGTAACCGATGACCTCGATCTCGCCACGGTCTACCCCAGATCGACCCGCCAAGGCGTCCGCCATGCGTTCGCCGGGAGCGACAATCTGGGCCGCCAGGATCCTGGCGGCCCGCGAATAGTGGGTCTCGCAGCCGGCTTCGCATCCGTGGAACGAGAAGACCACTGGCGGACGTGTCCATCGAGTGGTCAGCCACCCCACGAGCAGGGGAGCCACCTCGTGCGCGTGGACCACATCGACGGGATGGTGCCTCAAGTGGCGGCGAAGCAACATGACCGACCGGGCGAGCTGCGCGAGACGCCGTGTCGGAGGGCCACCCTCGCCTGTGATGCCCACCAGCGGAAGCTCCAGGAAGTTAGACGAGCCGGCTGGTGCCCACGCGCCCGAGGTGCCCGCCACTGTCACTTGATGCCCAGCAGCCCTGAGCGCATCGGCCAGATGGAGTACGTGCCTCTGCACGCCTCCAGGCTCGAAACTGGTAGCAAGCTGGAGGACCCGGAGCGGCGACCCCGTGCCGACACCTACTGTCGAGCGAGCCATGTCACAATGCTGCCAAGTCACCACGATCACAGTCGGCGCTAACAGCCGGCGCTGGCTGGAACGCTGCTTCCGCTCATTGCTTGCCAGCGACCAGCAAGACCTTACCCTACGTACCTACTACGTCGACAACGCGTCCGACGACGGCAGCGTTGAACTCGTGACCAGGCTCTTCCCAACGGTTGAAGTCATCGTGAACGAACAGAACCTCGGCTTCGCCGCAGCCAACAACATCGCGATCCGGCGAGCACTCGCCGACGGAGCCGATCATATCTTTCTCGTCAACCCGGACACGAAGTGCCCCACCACGCTCGTCAGCGCCTTCGCTTCCTTCCTTCGCTCCTGGCCTGAGTACGCGATCGTCGGGCCGATGCAACTGGCGTACGACTCACCGAGCGATGGGCGGGGCTACAACGCCTGGACGCTCGACGCCATCAACAACGGCGAGGGCCACGCCTTCGTAATGGATTGGCCCGCCCACCCGTCACCTGCAAGCCCGCTACGTGGACGCGCACCGGACACGCTCGAACATGCCTACGTACAGGGATCGGCGCTCTATGCCAGGGCAGACGTATTCGCGGAGATCGGACTGCTGGACGAGGTGTTCCACACCTACTACGAGGAGGTCGAACTCTGCCGCCGTGCCCGATTCGCCGGATGGCGCGTCGCGCTCCTTACCAATCTCGGCATCCATCACCGGGGCGAAGGCGACACCGCAGGCAGCCGCTTCCGCAGGATGCTCATGCTCCGCAACCGGTACTACTACCTCCTCACAGACATCGAATGGACCCGCGTCAAGGCGACGCGACTCGCCCTGCGCTGGCTCAAGAACGACGTCCGGGGACAAGGGCCTGGTGGCCGGTCGAGGGTTCCTACTGGTGTCATGGAGACCATTGCGGCCGGATGGTGGCTGCTACATCACATCGACGTGATACGCGACCGACGACAGCGAAACCGGCGCATTCGCGATGCTGCCCGGCGACTCGACGGTGGGGGTCAGCCCCCGGCTTCGATCTTGTGATCTGCCAGCGCGGCCGCCAACTCACCGCCGAAGAGACCGTAGGGATCAATCGTCGGACCGGGTGACGTGCCCAGTAGCAGCATCGCGACCCAGGCGCCCGACACCGAAAGCGCGATGCTCCCAACGACGGCGCACCCGGCCCTCTCCGCCATCATCGCGAAGGCGTCGAGACTTCCCATATCTACAAGGAGCACGCCGCGGCCACCGTTGCGCAGTACCTTGGGCACGGTTTCGACGAACGGCTCCCACCGCTCGCGGAGCAACCCTTCCGGCTCGACAAGCCTGCTCCAGGGCGGATTGGTGACCAGGCGGTCTACCGAGGCTGAACGCAGGGGGGGCCTGGCGGCGTCGGCGGTCGCTATCAACAGACGGTCCTGTACGCGCGCCGACGATGCATTGCGCAGCGTTGCGGCAACCGACTCGTGCCGCAGATCGCTCAGGAACACCCGGGCGGTCGGCTCCGTCAACAACGCTTCGATCCCGACCGTGCCGGCTCCGCAGAAAGGATCGGCAAGCACGCTCGCGGGACGGAGGCCCGCTGCCAGCACCAATGCGGCAGCAACCGGAGGGTGGAGCGTGCCGGGAACATCAACTCGCTTCCATGCCCGACGATGGAGTGGTCGATCGGCCAGCCGGATGCCTAACGCCGCCTCGTCGTCCTCAATGTGCACGCGGATCGTCAGTGCCCTCTCGCCGACTGGGCGACGGTCAGGTCGCCGTTGGAGATAGGCCCATCGAGTCTGGGCAGCAACGGCTTGGCCGACAGCGTCTTCTAGCTCGAAGCGGTTGTAGTTGCGCCGACCGAGGAAACTTCCGACAACATCGAACGGTCCCTGCGACCGCCCGCTTTCCTTCGCGGCTGCAGCCCAATCGATGCTGGACGTCCCGCGGGCGATGATGCTGAGAGCCTGACGTGTGTGCCCGACGTGGGGCACGTTGCCGGCATGGAAAAACACATCGTCCGCCACCCGTAGGCCGGCCAACTCGGCTGGTAGCCGAGCGGCTCGTAACCAGACTTCCCGATGGCGAACACGCTGGACAGTCGCGCTCAATCTGCCACGCGCCTCGGCCGCCGCTACCCATTCGAGGCCTCGAACTGAACGAACAACTATGTCCATCACCATGATTATGGGCGGGTCCGACCGGGAGAGCCGACATCCGGCGCCCACCGCTCCCCCGAGGACGGCTCAGAGGAGGGATTCGATGACGTTCAAGATATTCCCCGTTCGGCCCGAGCAAGGTGAGCACCTCGCCCCGGTGCACGGTGAAGTCAAGGCCTTTGAGCACGTCCACCGATCCATATCTCATGCGCAGGTCGCGAACTTCGATCACCACGCGTTCACCCACCGCAGCGGGCCCGTCCCGCATCCCCATGCTCATAGCGCCACCTTCTCCGATGTCTACCTCGATACATAGCAGCCGTGCTACATAGCGTAGCACTAGCGTGTTGCTCGCTGCCGACCTTCTCGGCCCTGACCCTTCGTGGTCAGTTCTTGTTCACCTCGGCCTGTTTGCCTGCGTGAGCAGTACAGGCGTGCGCGAAGCGGGGGCGGTTGATGGATAGGCGGCGGTTTCTTGTCACGGCGGGAACCTTGGCCGGAGCAGCGGCCACGGTCCGGGTACCGGGCGCGTGGGCGGTCCAA
>Ga0187893_10013239_pt1 | contig 11528 bp, 14 predicted proteins | sample MA1701074metaG_FD_139574 | JGI IMG/M metagenome (GOLD analysis project Ga0187893, IMG submission 139574) | White microbial mat communities from a basaltic lava cave in the Kipuka Kanohina Cave System on the Island of Hawaii, USA - MA170107-4 metaG ...
CACCCAAGAGGGTGTCTTTCCTTCCTGCGCCCTCGGGACTATGTTCGCGAGCCAGAGTCGCAGTCGGGACTCGGAGAACAGAAAGAGGTTGCGGCGCAGTCGGCTGCAACCACGCAAGCAGCGCAGTCGTTCATGGGAGACTGGATGGGCTCGCAGACACTCTTGCAACCGGCAGGCGCGCCGCTGAGGTGCGCGTCGTATAGCGTCGTTCAGGCGCCCTGGCTCCGATACCGTGGCCGATTGATCACTTGGCTGTCTTGCCTGACTCTGGGCTTGCAGGCCGGTCACTCCGCAGCGCAGGAGGTGATACCCGATTTCCACAAGGATCCGGGTCTCAACCCGAACCGCAGCTTCATCAATCAGAGCTTCAGCGAGCACATCGACCCGTTCACCGGTGCGCTGCAGCTTCACTACGTCGACGTCCGCATTCCCGGCAACGGTGGGTTCGACCTGAATGTCGTCCGCTCGTACAACAGCACTTCGTTCGACGAGACGAATCCCGCCGCGTTCGATAGCCAAGCGGGATTGGGGTGGACGATCCACTTCGGACGTGTCCTGAACAAGACGAGCACGCTCCCTTGTCAGGGAAACGTCTTCGGGTTGGACACACTGAACAATCCGGTCATCGAGCTGCCCGACGGCAGTACGCAGCTTCTCGTCTATTCGGGAACCGTCTCGCCGCTGATGTACACGACGAAGCGCTGGAAGGCAGATTGCGCCGCCGGCGGAAACGGCCTGATCGTCCACTCTCCGGACGGCACTCGGTACGACATGACGCAGCAGGTAACGGTCGGCACCGGCACCAACACTCGACAGGGGTGGTACACGACCAGGATCACGGATCGAAACAACAACGTCGCGACGATCTCGTATACGGCTGCCTTCAGTCCAAGAATCTCTTCCGTGTCCGCGACCGACGGGCGCGTCATCAACTTCTCGTACAACTCCAACGCACTCGTCAGTGCGGTATCGACGACGGCGTACACGTACACCTACAACTACCAGGCGATCGCCGGCGGCAAGTTCCAACTGATTTCGGTCGTTCGTCCAGGCGGGACAAGCTGGCAGTACGAGTACAACGGCGTTATCAGCCCGCCCGGCAGCTATGCCTTGAAGAAAGTGACGTACCCCGAAGGTGGCGTCATCTCGTACGGCTACGGATCGACGGTGAACGACTACGTCTACTTCGACACGCACCAAGCGAGCCGGTCGACGGCGGTGAAGTCGAAGACAACGAACGACGGCGGTAGCTGGACCTTCTCTTACAGCCCGGGAAGGGGTTCGTACGACAGCACGACGGTCACGGGTCCGGCCGGAACGACTACGTACGTGCACATGGGACCGAACTACGCCACGTCGGGCTCACTGTGGATGGTCGGACTCCTACTAGAAAAGCGGGTTGGGACCCTTCAGACCGAACGCTACGCGTGGTCTTCGCAGGCCATCTCCAACCAACAGTACAAGCGCCCCGGCGCTTGGCGAGCATCGCGCCTCGACCAAACCACGAACGCTCCGATGCTCACGTCGCGAGAGATCATCCGCGATGGTCAAAGCTACGTAACCACGTTCAGCGGCTTCGACGGCTTTGGAAACCCGACGAGGATCGACGAGACCGGTCCGAACGGAGGCTCTAGAACGACGACCTTGACGTACTTCAATGGCACGCCGAAGTGGATCATCAACCAGGTCCAGAATCAGACTGTGTCAGGCGGGACGTCGATCTCACGAGTGTTCGATGCCAACGGCAATCTGAAGACGTTCACCCGCGATGGCGTGTCGACCAGCCATGACTACGTTGCCAACGGCAACGTGTCCCGGACTTCATTTCCGCGAGGACTCGTTCACACGTATCCCAGCTACAAACTGGGTATCGCCCTCGAGGAGAATCAGCCCGAGGGATTGACGATCCGCCGTACGGTCAGTGACGTCGGCAACGTGACATCGGAGACCAATGGCGAACAGAGGACCAGCACCTACTCGTACGACGGGTTGAATCGAATCACGGGCGTCGGCTACCCGGTTGGAAACGCCGTCGGAATCACCCACAACGCAACCTCGAAGGTGGCAACGCGCGGGACGCTGCAAGAGTCCACGCAGTACGACGGGTTTGGCCGCGCGAGGACGGTCACTTTGGGTGGCATCAGCCGGACATACGGATACGACCCGTTGGGTCGCTCGACGTTCATTTCGAATCCTGGTGTTGCCGGCGGCACGACCTACGGGTACGACATCCTGAACCGCGTTGGCCAGGTCACCAACGTCGATGGCACCAGTCGCGTGATCAGCTACGGTGCCGGATTCAGGACGGTTCGAAACGAGCGCAACGTCTCGACGACGTACGTCTACAAGGGCTACGGCGACCCCGATCAAGTCTTTCTCCTTCAGGTGCGGCCGCCTGACGCTTCGGCCAACATCGACATCACCCGCGATGCAAGAGATCTGGTGCGAAGCGTCGCCCAGGGTGGTCTCGTGCGGACATTCGTGCCCGATGCGCGGGGCTACCTTGCCTCGGTGACCAATCCTGAAACCGGTCAGACGCTATACGGTCGGGACGATGCCGGCAACATGACCTCGCGAGCGGTCGGCGCATCCGGCTCGACAGCGTATGGCTACGACGGGTTGAACCGGCTGATCAGCGTCGTTTACCCAGGAGGAACCCCTGGCGTGACGAAAACGTACACCAAGACGCATCGGCTCGCCAGTGTGGTGACATCGGCTGCCTCGCGCACGTACGCCTACGATGCCAACGACAACCTCCGTGCGGAGACGCTTGGAATAGACGGACTCAGTCTGAGCTTGTCCTACGACTACAACGGGAACGATCAACTCAGCTCGATCACATACCCGCTCTCGGGACGGGTGGTGTCGTACGCGCCGGACGCTCTCGGGCGGCCAACGCAAGTATCCGGTTTCGTTTCGAGTCTCAGCTTTTGGCCGTCTGGGCAGGTCAATCAGATCAGCTATGCGAACGGTACCGCCTCCTCCTATGGCCAGGATTCGCGGCTGCGCCCTTCGACGTTCGTCACCGCAAAGGGTGGTTCCTCCTACTTGAGCAGCGCGTACGGATACGACGGCGCAAGCAATCTGACGTCAGTGACGGATGCGGTGGACGGAAGCTACAACCGCACCGTCGGGTACGACAATCTGGAACGAGTGAATAGCGTGTCCGGTCCTTGGGGATCGGGAACGTTGACCTATGACGGCGTCGGCAACCTGAGGAGTCAGGTGTTCGGCGGGTTCAGCATCTCGTATTCGTACGGGTCAACCAACTTGCTGTCGGCCGTCTCCGGGGCACGTAACGCATCCTTCGGCTATGACGCCTACGGTGACATCGTGTCCGCAGGTACCAGCACGCATGTCTACGACGGCGCACCAAACCTGACCTGCGCCAACTGCGGCGACTCGGCAACAAGGGTTCAGTATCAGTACGACGGCTTGAGTCAACGGGTCTCGTCGCTGAGGAACGGTATCAAGACCTATGAGCTCCACGGCTCGAACGGAAGCCTCCTGGTTGAGTACACACCAAGTGGAGCGAATCGCTTGGTCGAGCACATCTACCTCGGTGGGAAGCGAATCGCTCAGATTGATCCCGCACCGACGAGCGTCACTCCTGGCGGCGGCGGTGCTCCGATCACGGCGACTGCCGGCCGAGCGTTCACGCTCACCGTGACCGTGAGCGGCTCGTCGCCGACGGGAACGGTGTCGTTCTACGATGGCACGACCCTTCTCGGGAGCGCGAATGTAGTAAACGGAGCTGCCTCTCTCGCGGCGACCATCTCGAGGCCAGGTACACACACGATCACGGCGAACTACAGCGGCGATATCGCCAACGCGCCGAGCACGACCACTCTCACCGTCAACGTGCTCATACCGCCGGAGCAATTGGTTCCGATCCTCAACCTGCTGCTGGAGGATTGATGATCACCACGTTACCTGTCCTTCTTGCGACGAGCATCGTTGTTCGGTTGCTGGGAGGCCTTCGCTGCGCGCTCGCGCCCGGTCATGCTGCTCCTAGCTGCGTCGCTTGCCTCGGCGCAGGTCTGGCGCAACGTGATCGTCACCGCCTTCGAGGTCAAGCAGATACACACACTGCGCGATCATCTACGCGAACGAGTTCGACCAGCGGCGTACGCCACCGGTCAAGAGCGCATCCCGCTCGTGAATTCACAGCACGCAAGGGACTTGACCGAATGGGCTCGCAGTTCGTTATCAAGCTCGTGGCCCGATTGGGCATCGCCGTTGCATGGCTGACCTTTGTCAGCCATCTTCCGGCGGCGAACGGGGCCGTCGTCGTATCCGATGGCGGCCAAGCCAGCTACTCGGTTTTTATCCCGGTGCCGCCCGGCCTCGGCGGCGTGGAGTCGCAGCTATCAATCAACGACGCCCAAGACGGCATCAACGGTCCATGCCGCAATCAACTGTCCGACCGAGGCCGAAGGCTTCAGCTGTTCGGAACGCTATGAAACGGCTACCAGCGATCGCAATCGCCGCCTCGTGCTTGGCACTTGCCGGTGTTGCATGGTCACAAGCAGCGAATGCGCCAGCGACCTTCGCTTCCGCGCCGTCGCCGAGCCGCGCTTCGATAGCGTCGCCGCCGGCGCAGACGGCGTCGGCCGTACCCATTTCCAACCAGGGTGCAGCTCCCTCTACGCGAAGGGCGCCGGCGTTCGCTGAGTCAACGTCAGCCCCAGTACCCGTATCGGTTGGGCCGCCGAACCCGGTGGCCCCTGCTGCATCGATCCCGATGAGCACGACGGCGAGCCGGAACGCAAGTTTCGTTGCAGCACCTGCATCGGCGCCGGCAAACCCGGGCAAGTAGGAACGAGAAACAAGAAGGACGTGTTGAGAAATGGCAAGAGCAATCGAGTGGATCCAGCGCGCAGCACCAGCGGCGTTGTTGTTTGCCGCGCACGGCGCCTTTGCTCAATGGCACGGGTCCGCGTACGGGCGGATTCAAGGCTTCGAGGTGACGCACATCAACAATTTTGCGTTCCGCGTGTCGCTGGAAGGAAGCCCGACGCTGTGCATTGCGGGACATCGCTGGGCTTACCTGGACGGAAACGGGACGAACTACAAGGTGTTCGTCGCAACGCTGCTAGCTGCAAAGGCGCGCGAGGCCTCGGTCACCCTCTACACGGTGCACGATGCAAGCGGTCAGAACTACTGCCGCATCGAGCACGTCTCGACGGACTGAGCCCGCCAAGCCCACTTACCCACGAAGATTCCCATGCCAACAAGCGAAGCTCGAAATCGTCGCGTACATCACGCTCGCCGCGCAGTGAGGTCATGCTGGTCGTAGGCAAGCAACCCGCCATAGGAGAAATCTGTGATGAAAGCTCTTACAAGCCTCGCGCTGAGCGTTGCACTCGTCGCCGCGGCAACGCCCAATGCACGAGCCGGTACCCTGGTGTGCGGCGGTACCGTAGAACAAGTTGCGTATCACGTGCCGGGCCGCGTGATGCTCAGACTTAGCGGTATGAACACGTTCGTATTCATTTGCAGCACCGATAGCGAATGGGTTGTGCCGGGCTCACAGTTCGGCAACACCACTGTCTCCGCTTGCAAGGCCATCTACGCGACATTCCTCGCGGCGCGCGCGACCGGCGCGACGATCAACGGCTTGTACCTGGACGGAGATCAAGTGCCGGCCTCGTGCGCTTCGTTCGCGCCTTGGGTGAACGTCAGTGTTCGGCACTTTGCGTACTAGCGAGTGTCGAAGACATCGCCATGACGAAAGATGAGGCTGTGTGCCGAGCGCGATTTCTGGAGCCATCTGACCGAGAAGGAGGGAACGATGAAGAAGCTGCTGATCGGTATCGCCTGCCTCATCGTAGCTACCACCGGGCACGCGGACTACAACGCCAACATTGCAGGGGAACTTGAAGGCGTGTACGTCTATTCCGGCGGCGACTACATCGACTTCAGGTTCAAGAACCAGCCGTCGACGCATCCGGGGTGCAGTCCTACGTACTTTGTGATCGCCGATACCGTTCCCGCCGAGCGGCGGCGGATGATGCTCGCGCGCCTACTGGCTGCTTATGCGCTGAAGGAAGTGGTCAATATCGGGTTCGACAACAGCGGCGATTGCGTGCACGGCTATGTGCGCGTGCACCGAGCAGGCTGAGGACAGGGAGCGCAAGCCATGGACATCGTTCGCAACCTCAAGTCAAGCGTCGCGGCCGTCGCGTCGATCTTCTGGTTTGCACCCGTCAGCGCTACACAGCAGTACGTCGAGGACACGAGTATCGCGTCGGTGATGGTGAACGGCGGCGCTGATACGGTCAACCCGGGCACTACGTGCATCCAGATCACCAGCGGTCTACCGGCTGCATGTGCGGGAGGTTTCGTTGCGATACCGAACAACAACAGGCAGCTTGTCGCCACGGCGCTTCTCAGCAAGACAAACGGTCAGCGCGTCTGGCTCTATTTCGATGACGCGACTGGATCGAATCACTGTCCCGGGTTGGTCTTTACGCCCTGCAGCGTGATCAGCATCGGCAGCAAGTAGGGCACGAAAGCATGAAATAGGAGCTGGCATGAAAGCGAAGCGACGGTTGACGTTCGGAGTCGTGACGGCGGTAGCGGTACTCGTCGCCGGGGCTGCCCGTGCTGCCCAAGGAGAAATGGGCGCCGGCGTGCCGCAGGACTTCGGCATGTACTCGGCCGCGACCGGAACCGAGACCTACGTCTGGGCGCTCAGCAACGTCGCGAGTCCATTTCCTGCAGGATGCAGCTGGATCAAGCTGACGCCGAACACGATGGGGATGGATGGCTACAAGATCGCGCTCGCAGCGCTGATGACCGCGAAAACAGCCAATCGTCGTATTCGGTTCTACGCGCATGCCCCGCGCGATGGCGGTTGCGGCGTGGACTATCTACAGATGTTCGACTGAAGCCGTGCATCGCTTCAGGAGCAAGCTTATGAACAACGTTCGACATGCATTCTCGGGAGTGCTGTAGTGCTGTGCGCAGCCATGCCGACCGAGAGGTGCAGGTCGGAGAGGACGTTGAGTCTCATCGCGCGGCAACATACCACGCGCCCCGGGGGCCGGCGGCTCGCCTCAGAAGTGACGCACCAGCGGCAGCACGATCCCCGGCGGCGACGCGCCGTCCGCAACGATCCAGCCGCTCAACTCCGGTACGCCGAAGACGACCCAGACACGGCCGTCCCGGGGTGCAGAGCGGAGGCGTAACGGCGCAGGGACCCCTCCGAGACAGCGACCAGCCGGCACAGCGCCTCGTCGCCGAACACCTCGCGCATCGAAGCCCATTCGGTTGCGGGCGACGGCGAATCGTCGAGCACGTTCACGATGTCGTCCACCACGTACGCCATCTTGCGATCTTGCGCGCGGTCTCGGCGTCGAGCTTGGCGGGGCCCTCGCGCAGCAGCGGAGCGAGCTTCATGGCCGAGGCTGAACGCAGCTTCTGCTCGCAAGCCGGCCGCAAGCCCTCGCGGTCCAGTACGCGCACGCGACCGGGCATGATGCTGCCTTCGAGCCCGAAAGGATGCCGCCGTGATCGTCAAGCAGATCTGGACCGCCAACGCGTACCGCAACTTCAACTACCTGATCGCATGCGCCGACACCGGCGAGGCGCTCGCCGTCGACCCGCTCGACCACGAGAAGTGCCTGCGCGCCGCGAAGGACGCAGGCTTCGAGATCACGCAGATCCTCAACACCCACGAGCACCACGACCACACCGGCGGCAACGACGCGCTGGTCGCGAAGACGGGCGCGAAGATCCTCGCGCACAGGAACGCGAAGGACACGATCGCCAACCTGTCGCGCGGGCTCGCTGCCGGCGACGTGATCAAGGTCGGCAAGACGGTCGAGCTCGAGGCGCTCGACACGCCGGGCCACACGATGAGCCACGTCTGCCTGCTGTCGCACACCGAGCAGCCCGCGCTGTTCTGCGGCGACACGCTGTTCAACGCGGGCGCCGGCAACTGCCATCACGGCGGCCATCCCGAGGCGCTGTACGCGACGTTCTCCGAGCAGCTCGCGCGGCTCGGCGAAGACACGCTGATCTACCCCGGCCACGACTACATCGAGAACAACCTGCGCTTCACGTTGAACCGCGAGCCCGACAACGCGCGCGCCGGCGGGATGCTCGAACGCCTGCGCGGGCAGGACCCCGGCAACGCCTACGTCTCGACCCTGGCCGTCGAGCGCGAGATCAACACCTTCTTCCGCCTGTCGAGCCCGAGCCTGATCGCGAAGCTTCGCGAAGCGTTTCCCGATCTGCCCGATCGTCCCGACCCGAGAACCGTGTTCCTCAAGCTGCGCGAGCTGCGCAACCGCTGGTGAGCGGCGGTCTGCGGCAGCTCGCCGATTCGAAGACGCCGGGTCGAGCAGCTCGGCGGCGGTAGCCGCGCCGAGCGGCGACAGTGCGCCGAGGAGGGTGAGCACCTCCCCGGCGCATGCGCTGGTTCCCTGAGCAAACGTGTTGTGCGCTCGCGGGGCAAGCGGCGTGCCGACGCGCTTTCGCTCTGAGCGCATCGCAAGCGCGGCCGGATCCGGCAACCGCTGCGGCGCGTTTTGCCGCAAGTGGTAGCGGGCGATTACCCGTACTGGAACCTGCGCCTCGATACTGGGGGCGCTTTGCGCTTCGATCGAGGAGTCCGCGCTCATGCCGTTCAGCACCGAATCGCACCCCGGCGTCGTGGCCGAGCCGCCGCGCGAGACGAAGGGCTTCGTCTTCAACCACACGATGCTGCGCATCAAGGACCCGGCTGTCTCGCTGGCGTTCTACAGCGGCGTGTTCGGCATGCGCGTGCTGCGCAAGCTCGATTTTCCGGAGATGAAGTTCACGCTCTACTTCCTCGCGCGCCCGAGCGAGGGCCAAGCGCCGCCGGACGACGTCGGCGAGCGCACCGCGTGGACGTTCGGCGGCCGCGGCGTGCTCGAGCTGACCCACAACTGGGGCACCGAGAACGACGCCGATTTCAAGTACCACGACGGCAACGCGCAGCCGCAGGGCTTCGGCCACATCTGCTTCTCGGTACCCGACCTCGACCTTGCCGTGCGCTGGCTCGACAGCCACGACGTGCCGTTCGTGAAGCGGCCCGACCAGGGCAAGATGAAGGACGTCGCGTTCGTCAAGGACCCGGACGGCTACTGGATCGAGATCGTCGAGCCGCGGCGCCTGAAGCAGCTCGGAAGGACTACTTGACGATCAGCACCGGGACCGGCGTGTGGATCAGCACGCGCTGCGTCTCGCTGCCCAGCAGGAGCGCGGCCATGCCGCGCCGGCCGTGCGACGCCATCACGATCAGGTCGCACTGCTGGCGCTTCGCGTGGTCGATGATCGCCTCCCACGGGTGCAGCGCCTCGACCGTCTGCCCGTCGCACGACAGGCCGGCCGCGGCGCACGCCTCGTGCACCTCCTGCACGCGCTGGTTGGCGATGCGCTCCTGCGCGTCGTAGAACTCCTGCGGCGGCGTCGGCTGCATCTCGGACAGCGCGCTGTACGGGAACGGCTCCTTGACGCTCAGCGCGTAGAGGCGCGCGTTCATCAGCTTGGCGAGTTCGATCGCGGTCGAGACCGCCTTGCGGGTGATCTCGGTGCCGTCGGTGGGGACGAGGATGCGCTGGTACATGGCGTCGGCCTCCTTCGGTACGCACCTTAGTGCGCGCCGGGCGACGGGTCAACCGCGGGCGAGCGGTCGCTCCGGGTCGGAGCACCATTCGCTCCACGAGCCCGGGTAGAGCAGCGAGCCGCCCAGGCCGGCGTGCTCCATCGCAAGCAGGTTATGGCACGCGGTGACGCCCGAGCCGCACTGGTGCACGACTTCGGATGCGCTGCCCGCGCCGACGAGCGGCTCGAACGCCGAGCGCAACTGCGCCTTGTCCTTGAACCTGCCGTCGGCAGCCAGGTTGTCCTGGTAGAAGCGGTTGACGGCACCGGGGATGTGCCCGGCCACCGCATCGAGCGGCTCGACCTCGCCGCGAAAGCGCGCCGGCGCGCGGGCGTCGATCACCGGCGTGCGGCCGAGCCGGGCGGCGAGCGCGCCGACGTCGATCGCGGTCACCAGCGGCGCGCGCTCCGGATAGGGCGGTTGCACGTTCGGCAGCGACGGCTCGCTGGTCAACGCGCCGCCCGCGGCTTGCCACGCGGCGACGCCGCCGTCGAGCACCGCGACAGGGTCGTGGCCGAGCCAGCGCAGCATCCACCACAGGCGCGCTGCGTAGACGCCGCCCTGGCGGTCGTACGCGACGACCTGCACCCCCGGGGCGATGCCGAGCCGACCGGCCGTCGCCGCGAAGTCGCTGCGCGCGGGCAGCGGATGGCGGCCGTTCGTTCCCGTCTTCGGCCCCGCCAGGTCGCAATCGAGGTGGACATAGAGCGCGCCGGGTACGTGTGCTCCGGCGTGGCTGCGCGCGCCGGCGCCGGGGTCGGCGAGGTCGAAGCTCGCGTCGAGCACGACCGGCGGTGTCACGGCGTTCATCGTGGCGAGCAGTTCCGAAGCGCTGATCAAGGTGGTGTTCATGATTCGATGAGCGAGTGGTCCGCGTCGCGCGGTGCGGTGCGGCTGCGCAGCAGGGTCGCGGCCAGACCCGCCGCGACGATCAGCGCGATGCCGAGCCAGGCGAGCGCGCCGATGCGGTCGCCGAAGAGCAACAAGCCGAACAGCGCCGACCATGCGATGCCGACGTACTGCAGGCTCGCGTTGACGAGCGCCCTGCCGATCGAGTAGGCGCGCGTCATCATCAGCTGCGCCACCGTCGCGAGCACGCCGACGGCGAGCAGCAGCGCGACGCCGATCGCGCTGTGGGGGCTGGCGCCGGTGACGAGCATGCTCGCAGCACCGGCCACCATCCCGCCGATCGAAAAATAGAACACGATGCGCACCTCGGGTTCGCCGGCGCGGCCGAGTGCGGTGACTTGAAGGTACGCCATCGCCGCTAGCATGCCCGAGAACAGACCGATCAGCCCGTGCCAGAGCTGGTTCTCCTCGATCGTCGGGCGCAGCACCAGCGCGACGCCGGCGAAGCCGGCGAGCACCGTCGCGACCAGCCGGCCGTCGACCGCCTTCGAGCCGAGCATCACCGCGCCGCCGATCAGGAACAGCGCCATCCACACCGACGACATGTAGTTCAACGTCATCGCCGTCGCGAGCGGCAGCCCGGCGATCGCGTAGAACCAGAGCATCAGCGCCGCGACGCCCGACAGGCTGCGCCAGAAGTGCATCGCCGGCAGCCGTGTCGCGAGGCTCGCGCGATGCCAGCGCGTTCCGCCGACGACCATCAGCGCGCCGATCAGGCTGCGGTAGAACACGATCTCGCCCGCCGCGTAGTGGGCCGACGCGACCTTGACCGCCACCCCCATGCCGGCGAACAGGAACGACGCGACGAGCATCAGGAGCGGCGCAGACATGGCCGCGATTCTGCCCGGGGCGGGCAACGCCTAGTGCGCCAACCCACAAGTTTCGAAGCAACAACGGCGACCATCGCCGCCATGCTTTGTCGCCGTGCTCGCCTGGTTCCCAACCAGGCTGCGCGCGGCTTCGCGCCTGACGACGATTTCGC
>Ga0187893_10013240_pt1 | contig 11527 bp, 8 predicted proteins | sample MA1701074metaG_FD_139574 | JGI IMG/M metagenome (GOLD analysis project Ga0187893, IMG submission 139574) | White microbial mat communities from a basaltic lava cave in the Kipuka Kanohina Cave System on the Island of Hawaii, USA - MA170107-4 metaG ...
CGCCAGCATCCGCTTTACGGCGAACTGGAAGCGGTCGTGACCAAGACGATCGGCATTGCGCCGCGGCTGGCGCGCATGCTTGTCGAGATTAAAGGGATCAAGCTGGCGTTCATCTACGGAAGTTACGTGTCCGTCTATTCCAAGGGAGGATCTGACTGGACCGCCGAGAGCGACGTGGACGTTCTGGTCGTGGGCGATGCAGACCCCCGAGCCGTCGCCAGGGTCGCCCGGGAGCTCGGGGCGCAGACGCACCGCCAGATCAACTACACGCTTCTCGCCTCGAAAGAATTGGCGGAGAAGGTCCGGAAGCGCGATTCATTCATCGCGGAAGCGCTCGCCAAACCGATCCTTCCTCTCGTCGGCTTTCCCAAGGCGGACTGCACGACCCCCGCCCGCCGCAAGCCCGGGGAGCTGATGAAACTGTTGGGGAGACCCGGATGAATCAAAAGAGGAGGCGGTAACCCTTCCCGTCGGGTGCGCATGTTTCGGTTCCAGTGCGCCGTGCACTATGAGAGTGATCACGAATACTGACTCGTGGAGTGCTGATAGGAATTCAACTGACGTTCCAACTCACACTCCCAGGCAACCTCTGGTTCCAGGAGCCACAACCATCGGCTGGGCCAGATTGGCTTTACACTTGGCGTGCGCGCTGAGCGGGTTGGGGGAATTGCCGACCGCTATGGTTTCAGGAACCGGTCAGTAGGCCAGGATGGTCTGCAGCTTCTTCGAGGGCACGTTGCGCGAGAGGGCGTCGGGCAGCTGGATCGGCGGGCTCAATCCTGCAACGCCGCGTCGTTCACGCGGAGCCAGCGCGCGATCCGGTACGCACAGTACTCGCCCGCCTGGCACAATCCCACCGCGGATCGCCAGAGGCGTTCCGGGATGCGTTCACGCGAGCGCTTGTCGCGGCGCCAGTCTTCGAACTGATCCCGCACTCGCCGCACGTCCGGCGGGCACCCAGGCGGAGTTTCGTTCCTTCGTGCCATGGCTGCTCCTCCTTTCCGTCCTGTTCGGACGGCGCGCGGAGCCTACCAGCCGGGCGGGGCCGAATTCATGCGAACTTCCGGAAAGGACACGCCCCTCTTCACGGCACTTCGCAAATCAACACCCCATACGCCTCCCCGGAGATCGCAAGCAGCCGCCCATCCCTCGTGCACGCGAGGGCGTCAACTCCAGACGCGCAGCGGACAATAAGTGCAGGAGGTCCAGCGGATCCTATCAGATGCCGATAGACCATCCCATCTTCCGTTCCGAAGAATAGAACCTTATCGTTCGCCGCGAAAACCAGGTCGGTGATTCGACCGGAAGGCGCCTCCAGTACCGTCGTCCGTTGGAGATCGCTTGCTTTCCATAGGTGAATAGCCTGTCCATCCTCGACGCCTGCTACGTACGCGCCCGCTGGTGAGCACTTGACTAGCCGGACGACCGATCTGTCCCCGTGCGTCTGGGCTATCTGCGAGCCGCTGCGGGCATCCCACATGACGACCCGTCCCTCTTGGTCCGACGTCACCACGACCCCCCCATTCGGATGCGCTGACGCCGAGACGATCCCCCTTGAACGAACGCTCCACTCCTTCAGCCTTGTACCCGATACGCCGTCGAGGATCTCGATCCCTTGCTCTGAAACGGATGCGAGGAGGTCGCCATCTCTTGCGACATCCATGTGCAGATATCCTGCTCCTGAAGCAGCCTTGGATTCGAATTCTTCGGCGCGGGCCGGCGGACTCCACGATCGGATGTATCCGTCGCCCCCAAGAGTCACGATACGTCGGCCGCCGGCAGCAAAGGCCATCGAAACAATCTCGCCGTCGTGGGCCGGGAACTCGTGGATCCGCTTGCGGCCTCTCCAATCCCACACATGCACGCGACCGGCGGTATCCCCGACGGCAAGGGTGTGTCCGTCATTCCCGAAATCGAGTTGCGCTGCAGGCGGTGTGCGCAGAATCCTACGGGCCCGAGTGGTCCCGACCACCGAAGGTCCGGCCCGCGGGGTTAGCGCAACAAGCTTGTTCGAGTCCGTCATCAGTACCACCAGGTCATCATCAATGTGCGGCCCCCACACGACGGCCTCCTCCACATCTCGGACCCACGCCTCATCCAAACCCAGCCCGAGGAAACAATGGACCGTTCCCGCGGTAGTGGCTGCGATGAGCATACCGGCCCTTGCGCACATTCCAACGAGACGTCGATCTCCCCTGACCACGTCTCCGGCTCCCAGGAATGCCGAGCCCTGATAAGTGCCGTTCGACCGATGAAACGAAATCAGTGTGGAGTCGCCGCCTGTAACCACTGCGTCGCCCACAAACGTAATGTGCGAGGCCTCGCCGCAATACGCGCTCCATGCAATCCGGCCGTCTTCCTCAATCAGGGAATGCAGGATCCCGCCCGAAATGATGAAGAGTCGTCCACCCGAATAGGCCGCCTGCGAAACCCCCGCAGTGAATCTTCTCCTCCATCCTTCCTTGAGGTTTGCTAACCCGTATGATCGAATATTGCCTGAATCGTCGAGGACGAAAAACGAATCCACTCCCTGGATCGGGGAGGAAAAGACATCCCCACGCGAGGAGATATCGCCCAGCATCGCACCTGTTGCAGCGTCGAGAATGCTGAGCCGTCTCAAGTTGCCGCACGGTACTATCACCTTGCCATCGCAAATCGTGATCGGGTTTCCCGGCATGGCAATATCATTCCGATCCGTTTCACGTTCGCGCAGGATCGTCGTCTCCCAACGAACCTTCCCGCTTGCAGGCTCGATGAGCCGAACGACTCCATCGCCTCCCACATGCAGGAGGTCGCCCCCGAGTAATGTCGTTCCTCCTGCAATCACCTTTTCCTCAAACTTAAGCCCCCATCCCCGCGCCCTCTCCCTCCCCCGAATCATCACCAGTTCAACGCCGCTGCCGTCAGTGACGACTACTTGGCCTGTTCCCGGAACTGGAACCACGCGTTTTGCATCGACCCGCTCCAGGTTGTAGACCCAGCCGAGGTCTACACCGATCTGGAACCCCTTTGGAAGCGAATCCCAGTCCGGCGTTCCTATGCAGCCGACCAAAAGGACGCAAGGAACCAGGGCGATTACAGATTGAAGCCCGCCGAATGGCGAACAACGCGTAAAACGTGCGGACGACGGGGCAAGGCGGCGCCTATCTCGCGGTTCGCTTTTCACAGTTCTCAAGCATTCGATCGACGCATCGCTTGTTCTCGGCATGCGATATATCCTGCTTCGTCCGTCTCGCCGTCGCATCGATAAATGGGCACGCTTTCTCTGCTAGGCCGAATATATGCCCCAGTTCATGGATGATTACCCTGCTGCCGGACGCTCGCTTGACTGCAGCCACATTCCCGCCCAGCTCGATCGCCATGCCGGGCATATTCACGCCGCGGTCCGCCGATCCAAGTTCCCGCACCTTGTTATCCACGATGTTGATCGGGAAAACGAAGGCGGGCTGTGAGTTTGTTCCCTGCGTTCCCTCGCTTGCCGTGGAAAGATCCTCAGCGAAATCCTCGAGCGTCTTTTCGCGGGGCCTGTCACGCTGTCGCAGCCCGCTCATGATCCGGTAATCCCGCCCCATGGTGATCCCCTTCTTCCAAGTGATACAAAGGCCGACCTTCTTGAACTCATTCGTGGCGGCGTCAAGATCCTTCTGAAAGTCCTCCGTCGGCTCAACCTCCTTGCCATCCGCTCCGATGATCGTATGCCATGTGATCGTTAGGTTGCACACACACGTTTCAGCGGGAGGCAGTGTTACGCCGGGAGACGGGGCGCGAACCAATCTTCGGATCGGGATGTCGACCGCCGCGTCAGGGTCGGTCGTTCGAGCGAGCCGGTCGACCTCGCTTCGCAACGCGGGTCCAATTATCGAGTCCAGGGTTATAAGCGACGTGGGCATCGCGAGCTTCGATACAGGACGTCCGCTCAAGACTGCAAAAAGTTCTTGATTGACGTCAGATATGCCGGGGCGAAGGCTTCCGCCGCCCGCAAAAGCGACCTTGAGGACCCCGATGTCGCGCAGCGATCTACCGTCAAAGTTCGTGAGGGCGCCCGGAGATGTGTTCCCCAGCGTTCGGAGAGATGCGTCGACCATGAAAAAGGGCTCCGGGATAATCCTGAGTCCATGCATGCGACACCTCTAACCTCAAATCCTCCTGACAGCGATTCGTGTTCCGAGAAACGCTCTCACTCTCAAGCACGGCTACCATTCCTCCGACCCGGGCCGATCGAGAGCCGATCGGGCGAGCATGCGTTCCCGCATTGATGGCGATTCCCGAGCTATGCGTTGAAGGATTCGTCGCGCTTGGCTGCCCCCTATACGCTCCAAAAGCCAAATCGAACGCAGTCTCCGCAAGTTGCCCGAAGCGATCCCTTCGTTTCCCATTCGATCCGCCACGTCTCGGATGAGCAACTGAAGACTGCTGGCCACGTCGGGATCGGAGACGCTCTTCAGGCGGTGCTCTACTTCAGGAACGATGGGGGGACCCAGAAGAACCAGGTCGGCGAACGCCTTCGACCGAACCGACGGATCCTCATCGGAGAGCTTGAGGAGGTGAGCGCGGATCTCGTCTTTCGCCGGAAAGAGCGACTGGAGGATCCTTTCACAACTCTCCCTGCCCATGGAGTGCAGCATGGGGATGCGCTGAAAGGCCTCGCGGGCTTCCTTGATAGCCAGATCCCGCCACGCATTTTCCCAGGCTGAATCGCCAAGCTCCGGCGTATCTCGCTTGGGGCGTGACGGTGCCGGACCGACCGAGATTCCTCGGCCGATTCCCACCGCCGCAAGTGTCCGACCATCAGGGGAGAACGCGACGCCGAGGACCGCCGCGTCGCGGCCTTTCTTCGATTGGACTTCGGTCCAGCCCACCGTCTCCCAAACTCGGACGACTCCGTCGTTCCCGCCGGCGGCCAAGTGGTTTCCGAGGGGAGAGAACTGCACGGACCACACAATGTGCTTGTGCTCCTTTGGTACACATACTTCGGTACGCGTCGCCACCTCCCATACCCTAACGAGGTTGTCCCCTCCACCAGTCGCAAGCAGGAGGCCATCGGGAGACACGGCGAGCGAGCGCACTCCATCCTCATGAGCGCTTATTTCGCCGATGAGCTCCAGCCGATCGCGGCTCCAGAATCGGACCCTCCCGTCATACCCCGACGTGACGATCATGCGTCCGGGTTCGATGAAACAAACTGCTGATGGCCTCCTTTCGTGCGACGATACGCTCTGAACCTTGGTCTGCCCGATTAGATCCCAAAGGATGAGTTGTCGATCTTCTCCGACCGAGATCACGAACTTCCGATCAGCGCTTACGGCCAAGCTTGTCACCCGTCCTTTGTGAGCCATTAGTCGGGCGAAGGGTTTGGACGATTCGCCCTCGAGCTTCCACTGTGTTATTCCCCCTTCCGTATCGCCCGCAAACACCATGGAGGAATCCGACGAGAATGCTGCAACGGTCAACCTACCGTGAGTGGTTTCGAGGGTACGCGCCACCCTATCTCGCTCGATCAGAACGATGGTTCCCTCTCCGGTTACGAGGGCTAGGTGCTTGCCATCGGGGGAAAACGCCACCATATGCCCGATCAGGAGCCTGTGAACCTCGTGGTTGTCGTCCTGGGCTCCGGGAACCGCCGACACGCGATAGCTGCTGACCGCAGGCGATAGCGCGGCCGGGAGATGCCCTTGCGCCGCAGAGACAAAGGGCGGGATCACAAGAGCAACTACAAGGCCCTTCATGTGTCCTATTTACCCCTCCTTACTTCCTTCCGAGTGCCCGCTGGAGCGTGTCGTTCAGTTCGAACAGATCCGTCGCGGACAAGTCCGCAGCCTCGGGGGCTCTTCCGAGTATCTCCAGCATCTTGGCAGAAGTAGCCTCGGCCCCCTTCTGGAATTCACCCCGGGCCTGGCCGCTCAACTCGTTTGCGTCCCTGACAGCCCGGAGGATCGGTATCAGCGCCGGATCGTCCTTGGCGATCGGCGTTCCCGCAACCGCGAGTCGGTCGAGGTCCGGTGCGATTCCTTCAAGCCGGGTCCAGGCACGTCTCCCCAGAATGAAAGACCGGGCCTCCTCCGCGCGGGCTCTCTCCTCCGCCCGGACTGTGGGGTCCGGTTCAAATGGTCGCGAAACGCTCCATAGATACTGGTCGAGAGTGCGCATGAGATTGGCGTATCGCCACCCGCAGGTGTAGACCCACCACTCGATGAGATCGGACAGCGCCTGTCTTGTCTCCCATTTCTCGTCCTCCCATGTGCCCATCTTGACGAAGAAGATTATCTTGCTGAGCATATGTCTGCAGATCGCTTCGTCTTCTTCCTGTATCACTACGGTAGGTCGTGGCGGCCTGGGAGGTTGAATCAGAACCGGCGGCCTGAGTTCCGGAACTTCCGGGGCGATTGGAATTCTTGCCGAGATCTCATTAGGAGAAGCGGGAATCAAGGCCCTATCGGCAAGCTCTCCGAAGAGTGAGGTAGGAAACGCCTGCGGAGAAGGAGGGTCAAATCCGTTCGCCATACTCAGAACCCGATAGGGTTTTTCCTCTTGCGGTCACGCGACAATCTGCGGCTCATCCCAAGCCTCCTTCATTGTGGCAGAGAAACTCACCGCCCCTCATGAGTTCACTTTGAGCGAACACGTCCCTCAAGCGCGCGTAGGCGCGCCCCCCAGCGGCTACCGCCCCATTCGGGCGCCTCTCCTCGCTCGCGCGCCTGGTCAAATCTGCTGCGGAGCTCGTTGTGATCCTTCCCATACGAAGCAAGCACCGACAACGATCCGTAATTCGCCCTGTACTTAGACTCTTTGGCTGCTGGGAATTGGCTGGCCAAATAGCCGGACACGGATGCTGCATGGTAAAACATGCCCACGGCTTTCCAAAGGTAGGGCAGTCGCAGCTTTTCCTCTTCCTGCGCCTCCCCCCGAATCCAGAGCGCGATAGCGGCCAACTCGGATCGAAGAGCGTCAAGGGACCTGTAGTACGCCGGATCGGGGAATTCCGCATCGATTTGTGGAAGATCATCGGGGAACTCGACATCGATTGCGGGAAGATTGCCGAGCACCTTGACAAAGGCAGCAAAATCCTCTCGGAGAGCCGAATCCCGCGGCTTGGGATCTTCCGCCGCTTCGATGCACCAAATCGCCCATGCCGACAGAATTCGGGTCTTTCGATCACTTGCACGCAGGAGTTTCCGCAGTTCACCCAAGTGGACGTTGTCCCCGACCAAGCCCGCGAACCATATGCCGTGGAACCTGGCGGAGGCATCTGAGTCCGAAAGCAAGCTTCCAATCTGCTTCACCGATCCTTTGGCGTCTATTCTCATGAGGCTCCACCCCGCCGCCGCACGAACGCTGCCGTCCTCATCGCCGCATCTGGATCGCGCTTTGTCGACGAACTGTTCCGCGCCAACGGTGCCGACTGAAAGGAGCGCCGATCGCCGAACCGAAACATCGGCGTCATCAAGAAGCGTACGGAGCAAGTCATCTGTCGAACGGAGCCCTTGCCGGGCGATTTCGCGAAGGAGACTGTTCTTTTGTCCAGCGTCAGCCAGCTCCACTACCAGGAATCGAGAGATCAACGCTCGGACGCCTGCGGAGGGTTCCCTCAATAGCGGAAGCTCCCTGTTCCTCAGGAGGACCCGCAGCTTCCCATGAGCCCCGCTTGCCAAGGCCAATTCTCTCCCGACCTTCGTCCCAAGCATACTCTGGGCTTCGATTACGGCAAGCGCGCGTCCTGCTCGTATCCGGGTTGAGATGTCTTCTGAGCTTTCAACGGCATTTTTGAGCCGCGATATAGACCGTTCTCCCAGTTCGATGAGCCGCTCTTCAGCCGCCTGCGCCTCCGGATGCGATGTGCTGGCCAGCCTCTCCACCAGGATCCGTACCTCGTCAGCGTATGCGTCGTCTTGGAGACCAGCTGAATGTGGCCGCGAGCCCGACGAGTGGGAAGAGCAACTTGATCCACAGATGAGGAATCCACCGACCATAATGAGCGCAAGCGTCGAGGTCGCTGTCGGTCTCATTATCATCATCAATTGCGAGGCTCACGCCAGGCTCGTAACTCCTCTTCCAGCGTGGCGCGACGATCCCCGATCTCTTCAAAGGATGGAAGAACTGCACGACGCAGGCGCTGCTGAGAGTCAATGCCGGAATGTTGTTCTCCACGCGTGAGAATCTTGCCGAGCTGGTGCTCGATATTGCCGGCGCGCAGAAGATCGAACATCGTCTCACCGAACTCCTTCAGCTCCTTCAGAGCATCCTCAGTTCCGGAGAAAGGTGTATCCTTCCGCATGCGAAGGTTCTGCAGCAACGCTTCCATCGTCGTTCGCAGCCGCGGCAGTTGCGGACGATCGGAGAAAAGGCGGGGGTCGGTCTTCATCAGGTGCGCGAAGTCATCCAAGAGGCCGTAAATGAACCCCGGTTGCCGTTTTGGATCGAAGAACTCCTCAATGTGCGATTCGGCCCACTCGGTGAGCTGCCTCGTGCGCCGCGCAAGATTATAGTCCGCCTTGAGCATCGTCAGCGCATTCCGCTGCTCTGGCGAAAGCCGTGGCCGCTGGCCTGCGGAGAGCTTCCGATCCAACCACGGTTCGATCGCTTCCGGCGCCTCGCGCGCAAGGTCCCGAAGGGCGGCTTGTGCACGCTGCCGAACCAATGGGTCATCCGAATCCAATTCCTTGAGGAGCTTTTCGAGGAGATCCTGCAGTAGCATGGTCGGTCGGCCGGGGACGACGCCGCGGGGAAATGTAGGGGAAACCGTGGGCGCAACCGGAGCAGGGAATCGTGCGATAAGTATTGGGAGGGCTTCAACTGCCGACGTTGACAGCAACCCCTGACCCGCCCCGAGTCTTCCTGAAAGCTCTGGATGCCCGAGGTTGTGAATCCCCGTGAGGAAGCCCATCTCGGCTAGGGGTCGTCCCTCGTTTTGCCTGAGGACCGCTGATTCCACGTTCCCGAGGAGCGCGTAGCTTGCCTGGCACATCTTAAAGGGAGCGGGTTCAGGCTGATTGTCCGTTACTCGCGTCATGCCTGACCGGTCATTTCAATGACCGCCTTCGGTAGTCGCCACTCACATTCTACTCGGTGCGCCATACCGTCACCTCACCTGGGCTTGCAGCAGCCAAGGGTCTCGGTTGTGATTCCAGCACATCATTCTCTCTCTCCGGCTGGCAGAGTTCCTGTCCACTCCGAAGCAAGGAAGTGCGACGCCAGCTGTGTGACGTACCGATCCGCTCTTCCTTCTGCAGCCGCCTTTAGAACTCTCTCTGCCCGCGTATGGGAGATCAGGTCACCGAGAGCTAGGCAGGCTCGGATGACGGCCGCCGAGTCAACATCGAACGCTCTTCTATCGAGGGCCTCCTTGATAAGGCCAAGCGAGTTCCGCGATTCGGGTGACAGCGACTGATCACGAAGTCTGTCCTGCACCTGCCCGCCAACCCCCTTTCCGAGCGCGAGGAGCGTGTTGATCCCCATGCGACGTTCCTCGGGATAATCCGAATCCAGGTTGCGAAATGCATCCTTGATCATCGTGGATCGCTGTTCAACTTCGCCATCCTGACTAGTTTGTAGCATCGGTTCCAAGGTATCGATGGCGGCTTCGCCGAGCGCCAGGATTACTTCCCTGCGGAAGCTCCAACCTTCGATATCGCCTGATGCCCCTTCGGTTACCAGGTGCCGGATCGCGGCACTGCGCTCGGGCGGATCCATCGCTAGGATCGATGCAGCGGCGGTCGCGGCGTCGTCGGCATAAGGGGCACCCAAATGCCAGATGCCCAGCGTCGTGTCGCCCGAGGCCGACACGATGAACCGGCCTGTCGGACTAAAGAACATTTCCCGTATGGGTCCCAAATGCCCATGAAGAACCGATTCCATCTGCCCGTCCGAGGTTCTTATAAAGCGGATCGCTCCATCCGCGCCACCCACCGCAAGAATCGTCCCGTCCGGAGAGAGCGCGAGACTGTGGATTACCACATCGCAGCGGAAACGTATCGCCGCTGTCCCAGAATGGGGGGACCATTCGATCACCTGACGGTTCGCAGCGATCCACGCAATCGTACCGTCAAGGGAGAACGCAATGGAATTGACGGGAGGCGGGACCTCAGCCGTGACTCCAGCCGACGATCCGCGAGCGATTTCGTAGATGGCCACTCCGCGAGGATACTCGGCGATGGCAACCCGTTTCCCGTCCGGGCTGGATGCAACCGCAGTCATCCTTCCTTGAAGCGGGATCCTTGCTGTTGCTTTGACATCGGAGAGGTCCCACACGGTGGCCTTGGTCGCCTTGCCTCCGGTGACGGCGTGGTTGCTGTCGGTGAATGCGACGGCGCAGAAAAACCTTCCCAACGGCGCAGACATGACGGGTGGCGAGTCGGATTCGTCCTGAAGTGTCGCTACGATGTGCCCTGTCGCCAGATCAATCAGCTCCGCAGTCTGGTTGAACAACCCGATGAGGAGGATCGAGCCATCGGGTTTTGTTTTCGATACTTGGCGGATAGAGCTTGCCCACGATCCAACTTGTTTGACCGCGTTCCCTGTCCCAAGGCTCCATAGAATCAGTCGTCCGTCATCTGCTCCCGATAGCACGTGGCCACTCCGCCAATAGGCTACCGCCCCCCACACCCCCCCATCGTGGCCCACACCCGAAGTCGATGACTCGGAATTCGCACACTCGATGGATCGGAGAATCGAGCCGGCCGCATAGAGGTGTCCTCCGTCCTGAGACAGGTCGACCGATCGAATCTCTCCGATTCGGGGCTCGAAGCGTCCTGCGTCAGTCATGTCGTTTGTCCGAACGAGATGAATGACGCCGTTGGCATCCGCCGCCATGGACAGCGAGGGGCCGACGTGTGCAGCCCGGAGGTCGCGAGCGATTCTCCGCTTCGCTGACGGCGCTTGGGAGCCCATTTCCCAGATGAGTCCGAACCCTGCCTTGTCGATCGCCAGTACACTCCGGCCTCCGTTTCGGAAGGCCGCCGCCAACAAGGGCGATCCATGTTTCATGACCTTCTCTGGTTTTGCGTCCTCTCGAAGGGACCTCAGAACGACCGTGCTATCCTCTCCCGCTGATACGACCTGGTTAGCCTCAGGATCGAACCGCACGCTGTTCACCGCGCCTGTGTGGTCATTCCAGACCTGCAACGGCTTGAGCGTTTGCAGGTCCCAGACAATCACCTGACCGTCCAGCCCTCCAGATACCAACCGATCTCCCCTCGAGTCGGGATGCAACGCGGTCACGGAGCTGGCGTGCCCAGTCAGCGGGGCGCTTGTCTCCTCTCCGGAGTCCAAGTCCCAGATTCGTATCAGCTTGTCCGTGCCGCCTGTGAATACGCGGGACCCGTCGGAGGAGACGACCACAACGAGGAGTCTGCCCTTTGGTACTCGAACTCTCCGCAGGCATCGGAGCTCAGGAGCCTCCCATACGGCCCATGTTCCGTCGAAGGCTGCTGAAACGACACACCTGCTCCCCGGAACTGAGCATACAGATGTCACGGGGGCGCCGTGCCTACCCCGAAGAGAACCGAGTCGTACTACCAGTCTCGGATCCGAG
>Ga0187893_10013241_pt1 | contig 11526 bp, 12 predicted proteins | sample MA1701074metaG_FD_139574 | JGI IMG/M metagenome (GOLD analysis project Ga0187893, IMG submission 139574) | White microbial mat communities from a basaltic lava cave in the Kipuka Kanohina Cave System on the Island of Hawaii, USA - MA170107-4 metaG ...
GATGAAGGTACGCGGGCCTCCGGCCCGCATCGGTGGATGTACTCGCCGGTTGGACACGGGCTCGATGAAGGTACGCGGGCCTCCGGCCCGCAGCAGCAGCAGGTGGACCCGGATGACAGGAGCGTGTCCGATGCAGCGCCAACTCCAAGCCTTCCTCTCCCATCTGAGCGGCCGCAACGATTCGCCCCGCACCATCCGCGCCTACGGCTCCGACCTCACCGACTTCATCGAGTTCCTCGAACGCCGCGCCGGCGCCCGTGCGGTCCGGCCGGGCGACGTGGAGCCACTCGACATCCGCGCCTGGCTGGCAGAGCTGTCGACACGCGGCGTCAAGCGCGCGACCATCGCGCGCCGTGTCTCGGCGCTGCGTTCGTTTTACGACTGGATGCGGCGCGAGGGCATCGTCGAGACCAACCCCGCCAAGGACGTCTCCACACCGCGCCTCGAGAGAAAGCTCCCGCGCTTTCTGGACGAAAACGACGTCGTGCGCCTGGTCGAATCGCCGGATGACTCGGAGTTCGCCGGTGCTCGCGACCGCGCCATCCTCGAGATGCTCTACGCCACCGGCATGCGAGTGTCGGAGCTGGCCGGTCTCATGCTCGACGACCTGCACCCCGACGAGAACGAGATGCGCGTGATGGGCAAGGGCAGCCGCGAGCGCTGGGTGTACTTCGGGCCCCGCGCGCGCGCCAGCGTCGAGAAGTACCTCGCGCTGCGCCGGGGCAGGAGAGTCCGCTCCAACGCTCTGTTCGTGAACGCGCGTGGCACGGCGCTGACCGACCGCTCCGTGCGCCGCGTCGTCTCGCGCTGGGTGAAGGAGTCGGCGGTGCGCCGGAAGATCTCGCCGCACGGCCTGCGCCATTCCTTCGCCACGCATCTTCTGGATCGCGGCGCGGACCTGCGTGCCATCCAGGAGCTGCTGGGTCACGCCTCGCTCGGAACGACTCAGCGCTACACTCACGTGAGCACCGAGAAGATGATCTCCGTCTACGAATCGGCCCAGGCCAGCATGAAACGCGCCCGCGGCGCACGCCGCGCCGGCGCCTGAGACGGAGCGCGCCGATGCTCGAGCATGCACTGATCGACGTCGCCAAGGCCGCCGCGCTGGCCGGCGGCGAAGTGATCATGAAGGCCCACAAGGCGCGCCGCCCCGGCCAGCTCGCACCCTCCACCGACAAGGGACGAAACGACTTCGTCACCGACGTGGACCGCGCCGCCGAGGCGCGTATCATCTCCGTGATCAAGGAGGTCTTCCCCGACCACGACTTCCAGGCCGAGGAGGGTGGCGCGCAGACGACGTCGAACTCCGAGTACCGATGGATCATCGACCCGCTCGACGGCACGACGAACTTCATCCACGGCTTTCCCGTCTTCGCCGTCTCCATCGGCCTGTCGTACCAGCACCGCATGCAGCTCGGCGTCGTCTTCGACCCGGTGCGCGGAGAGATGTTCCACGCCGAGGCCGGCAAAGGCGCCTACCTGAACGACGCCCGGATCCGCGTGTCCGAAGTGCGCGACATCAAGCAGTCGCTGCTGCTGACAGGCTTTCCCTTCAAAGCGCAGCAGTACCTGAGGAAGTACCTCGACGTATTCGCCGAGATGTTCAAGGCCAGCAGCGGCATCCGCCGCGCCGGCTCGGCGTCGCTGGATCTCGCCTACGTCGCCGCCGGCCGCGCCGACGGCTTCTTCGAGATGGCCCTCTCCCCCTGGGACATCGCCGCCGGCGCTGTCCTCATCTACGAAGCCGGCGGCGTCTGCACCGACTGGTACGGCGGCGACGCCTACATGGCCGAAGGCCACATCGTCGCCGGCCACGAGTCCATCGTCTCCCAAATGCTCCCCCTCATCGACCGCCAGATGCCGATCTGGTGACTCCACCGGAGCGGCGTACTTGACATTTTGTCAAGTATCGCCATAATGTCTTCAACCCATGAAAGAACCCCTCGGGGTCCATGAGGCGAAGAAGCTCATACGGGCGATTCTCCAGTCCGGCAGAGTGGCATTCTCGGGCCATGCCCTCGAGGAGATGGAGAACGACGACCTGACAACGCAGGACTGTGTGAACATCCTGCGGGCAGGGACGGTCGAGCCGCCTGAGTTCGAAAAGGGAAGCTGGCGGTATCGGGCTCGCGGGGGCTGGATCTGCGTCGTGGTCGCTTTCCGTTCCGAACGTGAGCTGGTCGTCGTTACGGCGTGGAGGATCCGACGATGAAGTGCATGACCTGCGGCACGAGAATGACCGCCCGCCGGGAGAACTACAAGTACGACGCGTGCGGGTTGTCCGGTGTGACCCTCGTGGGAGTGGAGGTTCGCCGGTGCCGGCAGTGCGGCGAGCACGAGGTCGTCATCCCTCGCATCGAGGGGCTTCACCGGGAGATTGCGTTGGCCTTGATCAGGAAAGCGGCAAAGCTCGTTCCTGATGAGATCAGGTTCCTTCGTAAACACCTGGGCTGGTCGGGGGCCGATTTCGCGGCGCACCTGGGCGTGACTCCCGAGGCAGTTTCGCGTTGGGAACGGGGCAGGGCCGCCATGGGCATCTCCGCCGAGCGGCTCCTCCGCCTCGCCGTGGCTCATCTGGAACCGGCTTCCGACTATTCTCTGGACGTCCTCAAGAGCGTTGCGGCCAGGAGTGCATCACCGCTGAGACTCGGGTTGAGCGTGGGCCCGAAGGGCTGGAGAGCCGCAGCGTAGCTCCCACGACCTAAGAGGTGCCCTGCCGCGGTTGAAGCAAGCGCGCGGCCTGCTCGTCGACGAGCCATGTCAGTCTCCCGTCGCGGGGGCGGATGAGCGACGCCGGGAGCGTCGCGGTGGGGGGGCCTTCCAGCACGTCGCGCAGCGTCGCCGCCTTGGCTTCTCCGCTCACGAGGAACAGGACGTGCTCCGCGTCGCCGAGCGCCGGGACCGTCATCGAGATGCGGTGAGCCTTCAGGGCTTGGACCCAGGAGGCCACGACGAGACGATCGGTAACGCCAACAGCCTCGGTGCCGGGGAAGAGACCTGCCGTGTGGCCATCGCTCCCCATGCCGAGGAGCATCAGGTCGAACCGCGGGCTCTGCCGCCCGGTTGCGCGGGCCTCCTGCCTCAGGACCCGCTCATAGGCGTCGGCCGCCTCCTTCGGGTCGGGGCGCTCGGCCTCGATACGGTGGACGTTGGTGGCGGGCACCTCGACGTGCGAAAGGAGGGTCTCGCTGACCATCCGGAAGGTGCTCTGCTCGTGATCGGGGGGCACGCAGCGCTCGTCGCCCCAGAAGACGTGGGCGCGCGCCCAGGCGACGCGCTCCCGGAATCCCGGCCGCCCGAGCATCGTGTACAGCGCGCGCGGCGTGGTGCCGCCGGAGAGAGCGACGCTGAAACGCCCCCGCGCGCGGACGGCCTGCGCCGCCGCCTCTGCGAAGATCTCCGCCGCGTCGCGCGTCAGCGCGTCGTGGTCCTTCGCCACGCGCAGCTCGTAGCTCATCTTCCTCCCGTGCGTCCGGCCTCGATGGCCTCCGCCAGGCGCAGATCGTTCGTGGTGGTCAGCTTGATGTTGTCGCGGTCGGAGGGCACGAGCGTGACGGTCACGCCCAGCTCCTGGACGATCGACAGGGTGGTCTCGCCCACATTACCGTGACGTCGCTGCTGGTGCTCCATCGCGCGGCGCAGGAGCGCCATATCGTACACGGTGGGGTCGCAGGTCATCCCCAGGCTCTGGCGCGGGAGCAGCGTTTTGAGCACGTCGCCTTCCTTCTCGAAGATCGTCTGCTCGGCTGGAACGTACGCCTGGACGGCCTGATGCGTCGCCAGGGCCGACAGGCACTTCCTGATGAGCCCGGCGGATGTGAACGGAGAAGCGGCGTTATGAATGATCACTCCTCCTTCTTCCGGAGGGAGCGCATCCAGGGCGCTCGCGATCGATGCCTGCCGCGTGCTGCCCCCCTGTGCGACGACGATCCCATCCTGCCATCCGCGCTGTCTCAGGACTCCGACAAAGTCCTCGCTGTGACGCGGATTGACGACGAGGCAGATGCGGTCGATCTCGGACATGCCCCGGTATGTCTCGAGGCAGTGGACGAAGAGCGGCTTGCCTCCCAGCGCCACGAGCTGCTTGGGCATCGTTCCGCTGCCGAAGCGCTCGCCGCTTCCACCCGCGAGGATGATCGCGGTGTTCACGCCTTGCCCCCAGAGCGCGCGGTGCGCGCGACGTACCCGAGCCAGAACACGATGCCGGCGAACTTGAAGCAGTCCTCGAAAAAGACCGTCCCCTCATTCACGGAGCCGTCGGCAGCCCGGTAGGGGAGCACCTTGTCCATCATCATGGAGATCGCCAGAAAAGCGATCGCCGCGGCCAGCAGCGCGAAGTCCGTGCGCATGATGAAGCGCGCGTTGCCCCACACGAGCCCGGCGGTCAGGAGGCTGTAGAGAAGATACATCCCGTACTCGACCCCTCGAACCGGCACCAGGGCGGGGAGGATCTCCTCGTGCAGGAGAAACGCGTCGTCCAGACACAGCAGCGCCGTCAGCAGGCCCGTGTGCAGGAGGAACTTCCCCGCGCCCGGCGCGGCGCCAGCCCTCGCCCCGAGCAGACACGCCGCTGCGGCCGCCGCCCACAGCAGCGTCCCCAGGGTCGAAAGAAACCCCGCATAGGGAGCGAACTGGAAAGAGGCCGCGGGGTCCCGCGTCAGGTCGATCAGCGGAAGGCCCGTCGCCTTGCCGATACCGTACGCGGCGAGGCAGCCACCCAGAGAGGCGCCGGCGCACAGAAGTGTCGAGGGCCAGGCTGCCGTCAGTTGTCCGCGCCACGCGGCAGGGCTCCACGCCGATTTCCCCCGGCCGCCGCCTTCCGTCAGGACCACGGTTTCCCCGGCGCGATCACCGGTGCGTCTCATCTTCGCCCGGCCCGCGGAGGCCCCTCACGGGGGATGCGGCCGATCGCCCGGGGGCGGCATGGCCCCCGCCGAAGAAGGACTCGAGTGTGGCGCGCAGCCCCTCCTCCAGGCGCGTCATGCGGCGGATTCCGAACGTCTCCATCGTCTTCGCCATACCGGCCTCGGTGCGCATGATCGTCCCGGGGGAGGGCTCCACGTATCGCGGCAGGATCCGCCTGGCGGTCAGATCGGAGAAGATGTCCACGATCCGCGCGAGAGAGACACCGCGTCCTTCCCCCACATTGAGGACGGGGGGCATCGCGCGCGGCTCGGTTGCGCTCCGCGCGCACACGTCAACGACGTCGTCGACGAAGACGAAGTCCCGAAGATAGTCGGGCCGCCCCGGCAGTGTGGGGTCCTGCTGGTCCAGCAACGCCCGGATGATCATTCCCACGTAGCCGGTCTCGAGATCCTGTGCGGGGCCGTAAACGGAGAAGGGGCGCAGGACGACTGTCTGCAGGCCGGCTTCCTTCGTGAAGCGCTCGCAGTACGACTCGCACACCGCCTTGGACAGAGCGTAGGGCTCCAGGGGACGGAGCACGTCTCCTTCCTCGGAGGGGAGCCGTTCGGGCTCGCCGTAGACTTTGGCCGACGAGAGGAAGACGAAACGCGAGACGCTACCCTTCACGGCGCCGCGCAGCATGTTGAGCGTCCCCTCGACGTTGGTCCGGATCGCGAGCAGCGGCTGGCGGCTGACGGACGAAGCGAGGTGCACGGCCGCGCAGTGGACCACCACGTCCACGTCCCGGCACGCCTCCTCGCACACCGTCTCATCGGTGATGTCGCCGTGGGTCGCCTCGATCGCCGGTTGCCGTGGCTCCCACTCCGGCACGGCGACCCTGTCGAGGGTCCTGACCGCGTGCCCGGCGCGCACGAGCGAGGAGACGATCCTCGAGCCGAGATAGCCGTTTCCGCCGGTCACCAGGATCCTCATGCTCGCCCGCCCGCTCCGTCCACGAAGCGCCGGTGCACCGCGGCGTAGACGCGCTCGCAGGAGCCTCCTTCCCGGTAGCTGTGGAACCGATCCATCAACTGGTCCCTGGCGGCCGCGTGCGGATCGCCGCGTCCCTCGACGGCCGCGGCCATGGCGTCGACGAGCTCGCCGAGAGTCCGCGCTCTGAGGCCCGGAGTCACCTCGTCGTAGTCGAAATAAAGAGAGCGCATCTGCTGGAAGCTTTGCTGGTCCGAGGTGAAGAAGATCACCGGACGCCGCAGGAGCATGAAGTCGTACGCCACGCTCGAATAGTCGGTGATCAGCGAGCGCACCGCCGGGAAGATCGCGTAGGGATCGGCGTGCGGTTCGTGGAGACGGATGTTCGCGAGACGGAGCTGCCCCAGACGCCGGGCGAAACCGCTCCTGTCGTCGAAGTGCGTGCGCACGAGCATCCGGGCGCCGAGCTCTCCCAGCCGCCTGTCCAGCTCCTCCCACGGGAAGACGAACGGCGGGCTGCCGTCGTCACGGAACGTCGGCATGTAGAAGAAAAGGTGCGCCCCGCGCGACTCGAGATCGCGGATCCATGCGTCGAGCGCGGAATCCACCTGCGGCCGCTCGGGATGGAACAGGACATCGCACCGGGGGAATCCCGTGATCTCGACTCTTTCCGGCCCCACGCCGAAGTACTCGTATGCCTGCTCGGCGTGCAGCGGCGACGTCGCGATGACGAGGTCGCTCCGCACCGAGTGCCAAGGGAGAAGGAACCGCCACAGGGCGCGCTGCATCCTGGTGCCGTGGTAGAGGCGGTGCTGGCGGTGCGAGGGGTTGGTGTGGCTTCGGCCGATCTTCTTGATCCCGACCCCATGACGCAGCAGCACCAGCCGTGCGCCCCGCGACGTCCAGTGGTTGATGTCCTGCGTCGTCGAGACGAAGACGTACACTCCGGCGGTCAGGCACGCGTGCAGCCCGCGCGGCGACCAGAGCAGGTGGGCCCTCAGCCCCCGTTCCCGGACCCGCCTCAGTACCGGGCGGCTCGAGGCGATCCAGATCGCATCGATTCCGTTGCCGGGCCGCCGGGCGCAATGCTCGAACAGGGCCGCGGCGTTGTCGGCATAGCGTTTCCCGTTCCAGCTTCCGAAGACCCAGCGCGTGGGCTTGCGTGGCACCAGACCCGACAGGAAGTAGAGGGCGAACTGGACGGGACGGATCAGGACCCACAGAAGGTCGGCCGTGGGCGGGCGCTGGAGGCCGATGGCATTGCGCAAGCCGGCAGGCGCAAAGGTCGCCTTGCTGATCATGGCATTGAACCCCGCCGCGCCAGCCGGGATGCTTCGGCTGTCTCGGTGATTGAGTGATTTCCGGTACGGGACAACCTTAGGTACTGAAAAACACCGGTCTCGTCAAGGGGTTCCCCGGTCGATGACCCGGATCCATGCCGGGTTCGATGAGCCGGAGCCATGACTGAACGGACACTACAGAATATTCCGTTTTCCAGTCATTCCGATAGCGCCCGATTGATGCCTGCTTCGGCGCACACGCCACCGTGGCCTGGGGAAGGGCGGCCGTCCTCCCCCCCACTGTGGAGCCGCCGGCTCCGCGGCCTGGAGCCGGCGGAAGGCGATAAGGCGTCCCTTCAGCGTCGATAGGGATCGTTGCGGCTGGCGTTGGCTTCCTCCAGCGTCCGAAATCTCTGGACGCCAGGCCCCGCGGAGCTTCCGCGAACGAGGCTTCTGTAGAACGCCATCATGCGTGCCACGGATCCGAGGTTGCCTTCGTCGTGGGGGTCCCGCCATGGCCGGGTCATTTCATCGATCGAACGGTAGCGCGTGACCGGCATGCTATTCCTCGCGGAACCCGAATCGCTCGGCGAGAACCGCGGCATCGAAGCGATCCGAGGGTCGCGACGTGTCCTTCTTCATCCTCCACAGTGTGCGTGGCGTGACCACCTTCACGGGGACACCGCTGTAATCGCGAGCCTCGATCTCGAGATCTTCGAAGCGAAAGGCCTCTCCCAGTCGCGAGAGGATGTCGAAGCCGAATCCATCGGGCGGCAGGTACCTTACGGCGGGGTACTCGCCACAGAGATCTCCGGCCGAGATCTCCTCGATGCTCGGGTCATCGAAGACCGCTCGTAGTGCAGCCTTCAGACGCTCCACGTTTCCCGGATCCGGACGGATGAACAGGTCGAGATCGGCCGTCGCCCTGGCAAGGCCATGCAGGCCGAGGGCCACGGCCCCGAAAACGGCGTACTCGACCCGCTGGTCCGCGAGAGCGCGGAAAACCGCGCGCAGCCTTTCCTCGTCCGGAGATTGAAGCTCGTTCATTCGCCGACTCTCCGAGCTTGAGTATACGACCTGCGATGCAGGCCGCGGCGGCGGGCAGACGTCGGCAGCGTCAGCGCGCGAGGTCCGGGGCGGTTCTGCGGGTTGCCTTCGGGGCGGCGGGACGGCGGGCGGGGCGGGCGGCGCGTGTGCGCTTCGCGGCGAGCACGACCCGATCGAGTCGCAGCGCCTCGCCGACCGACCAGGCCTGGAAGGGACAGCCACGGGGCAGATGGGGCGGCTCCGCGTCGCTGATCTCCGGGATGTGGCCGCTCCCCGCGACCGCCGGATGCGCCAGCAGCGGCGGTGTCGCCGCGCACGCGCACCCACGCTTCCACGAACGGACCGATGAGCCAGGGCCAGACGGTCCCCTGGTGATACGCGCCGTCGCGCTCGCGGACTCCTCCCTCGTACCGGGGAGAATAGCCGGGCGCTCCGGGCGCGAGCGATCGCAGCCCGAGCGGCGTCAGCAGCTTGGCCTCCACGGCCGCGACCACCCGCTCCGCGCGCGCTCCTTCGATGAGAGGTCGGGGCAGCCCGCCGACGGCGAGGATCTGGTTGGAACGAAACGTTGGATCGACTGTCCCGGGTCGGTGATCGACGTCCACGACGTCGTAAAGACATCCCTCGGCCTCGTTCCAGAATCGACCCTCGAAGGACGCAAGCCCCCTGTGGAGCATCTCCCGCCACCGGCCGGACGCGGCGCCCGAGACGAGCAACGCGTTGAGCCACAGCGCCTGCATCTCCACCGGCTTTCCGATCCGGGGCGTCACGACCCAGTCGCCGACCTTCGCGTCCATCCACGTGAGCTGGACGCCGGGCACGCCGGCGGCCAGCAGGCCGTCGTCGTCGAGCCGGATCCCGTAGCGCGTCCCCGACGCGTATCCCGCGAGGATCGCTTCGACGCTGTCGAGCATCCGGCGCCGATCGGTGGATGCTGCGGACTCTCCCGCCGCCTGGAGGTACTCGTGCACGGCGATGACGTACCACAGCGAGGCGTCGACGGTGTTGTACTCGGGCGGCTCCGCGCCGTCGGGGAAGCGGTTGGGGAGCATCCCCTCGGAGACCCAGCCCGACCACGCGAGCAGGATCCGGCGCGCGGTCTCGAGATCGCCCGTGGCGAGACAGAGCCCGCGCAGCGCGATGAACGTATCGCGCCCCCAGTCGGTGAACCAGGGGTATCCGGCGATGATCGTCACGCCGTCGTCGCGGCGCGCGAGGTAGGAAGAGGCGGCCCTGCGCAGCGGCGTGTCGAACAGAGCGCGTCGCCGCGTCTCCTGCTCGCGCCACGCGCGCGCGCGCGATACGACCCTCTCGACGGAGACGTCCGCGTCATCGCCCTCGCCCGCCGCCTCGAGGATCCACACGGCCTCTGCCTCGGCGAGATCCCAGCTCAGGATACCCGGCGAGGCGAGATCTTCGAGGTAGTCGAGCCCCCGGGCGCGCTCCTCCTCGTAGAGGAAGCGGCGGTACCACTCCGGAGCGTGCTCGTAGACGCCGTTGGCGAGCGAGACGATCGCTGGGATTCCTTCGTAGGGGCGCCACACCACCCTCGCCCGGCCCGCCTCGGCATCGAAGCGGAAGCCCGCGTTCTCGTGGTGCAGCGAGTGATAGTCGCGCCCCGAGAGCAGAGGCCGGACCCGCAGACGCACCGGTGCGCGCTTCCCGATCGTCTTCCACGTGACGCACACCGCGCCGGCCACGCCCGACGGGACGAAGATCTCCTGGAGGATCCGCGTGCCGTCCTCGAGCTGGAAGGTCCAGCGCGGCCATGGATCGGGCCGGAACGACTCGATCCGGGTGCGGCCATCCGGGTGCTCGACCCCCGGATCGTAGTGATGCGACGTGATCGCGAAGCGCCCTCCGGGCGTCTCCACCCAGGCTTCGAAGCCGTTCACCAGGGCCATCCGGCCGGTGGGCGGGCGCGTGGCGCTCAGCAGCAGGGCGTGGTACCGCCGGGTCCGCGGCCCCGCCACGGTCCCCGAGGCAAACCCGCCGAAGCCATCCGCCTCCAGCCACTCCCCCGTCAGGGGTTCCGGCGTGAATTCCGACATGCACCGTTGGATGCGGCGCCGCGCTCGCGGGATTCGCGGGCCCTGACCGCCGGCATCCGGCGGGGGAATCCCGTGAATCTCCCGGCCGACTCTCGCATACAATAGCCAGACACGATGAGAACGCTCAGACAGGACGTCCACTCGGTCGTGCTCGCGGGGGGTGAGGGAAAGCGGCTCTATCCTCTCACGCACGGGCGCGCCAAGCCGGCGATCCCCTTCGCGGGGCGCTACCGGCTCGTGGACTTCGTCCTGACGAATCTCTCGCTGTCGAACCTGTTCCAGATCCGGATCCTCACGCAGACCGAGTCGTACTCCCTCATCCGCCACATCTCGCGCGGGTGGGGCTTCGCCCCGCACCTGGGCCAGTACTGCGAGGTCATCCCGCCGACGCCCGGCAGGGGATGGTACCTGGGCTCCGCGGACGCTCTCTATCAGAACCTCGACCGGATCGAGCGGGACGCCCCGCGCCTGGTGACCGTCTTCGGCGCGGATCACATCTACCGGATGGACATCCAGCAGATGATCGAGGAGCACGAGCGCGCCGGCGCGGACATCAGCATCAGCGTCGTCCCCCAGCCGCTGGAGATCTCGCATCAGTTCGGATGTCTCCAGGTCGACGACACGATGCGTGTGACCGGCTTCCTGGAGAAGCCGGCCGCGCCGCCGCCGTTCCCACGCGACCCGACCAAGGCGCTCGTCTCGATGGGCAACTATCTGTTCAACGCCGACATCCTGCGCCGCCTCCTCGAGGACGACCACGATCGCGCCGACAGCCGGCACGATCTCGGAGGGGACGTCTTTCCGCGCTGGTTCGATCGCGTCCACATCCACGCCTACAATTTCCTCGACAACAAGATCCCCGGGGCCAGCGAAGGGGACGTCGGCTACTGGCGCGACGTGGGGACGATCGACGCCTACTGGCAGGCGTCGATGGACCTCGTGAGCGTCGTGCCCCTGTTCGACCTCCACAACCACGAATGGCCGATCCTCACGGCGCGCGCCGATCATCCTCCCGCAAAGTTCGTCTACTCCGATGCCGGCCGGAGCCGGATGGGGATCGCCACCGATTCGATCGTCAGCGGCGGGTGCATCATCTCGGGCGGGCACATCGACCGCTGCGTCCTGAGCCCCGGCGTCAGGATCAACTCCTACAGCACGATCAACGAGAGCATCCTGTTCGAGGGCGTGGACGTGGGCCGCTCCTGCCGCGTCCGCCGCGCGATCATCGACAAGGACGTCCATCTGCCCGCCAACACCGTCATCGGAGAGGACGAGGAAGCCGACCGGGCTCGCGGGCTCACCGTCAGCGCGGA